>Ga0105047_10001420_pt1 | contig 42836 bp, 42 predicted proteins | sample MAT04_FD_78384 | JGI IMG/M metagenome (GOLD analysis project Ga0105047, IMG submission 78384) | Freshwater microbial communities from Lake Fryxell liftoff mats and glacier meltwater in Antarctica - MAT-04 (megahit assembly) | ecosystem: Environmental > Aquatic > Freshwater > Ice > Liftoff... | reverse complement strand
TGGTCTCGATGGCCGACAACGCCAAGCGGTTCGAGCACTCCAATCCTTGCCAGTTCAACGCACAGCAATGATCTGAGCGAAGGTCCGCTTTGGGTCGAAAGCGGTCTTGCGGGCACCAGCCAATACCGGACATTCCGAGGCAAGGTTCGTGAACGACTCATTGACCGGAGCTAAAGCCGCCCAGCCTCGCGCAGCCTGTCCATCATCCACACCCGCGCGGGCGGGATCGGCTTGTTCTGGGGGTGGAAGACGAACTGTTCCAGAAAATGTCCGGTCAGGTCGAGCCCCTTGCCGACGTCGCCTTCGCCCAGCCCGGCCTGGGCCCCCAGCATGAAGGGCGGCAGGGTCAGCAGTTTGTCGGCATAGGGTTGGCCGGCGTCGCGGCTGACGGCGCGGCCGGTGCGCGGGCTGACCCAGATCAGGTCGTCTATCGTCCCTGTGACGGCGCAGCGTGACAGGTCGAGGCCGAAGCCGAGGTCTTCCAGCAGGCCTGCCTCGAAGCGCACGAAGATAGCCGGCCAGACATCCGGCAGGCCGAACACCGACATCAGCGCCTCGAAGGCGAGGAAGGCCCCCGGATGCGGTTCGCGCTCGGGCAGTGCGCCCTGGGCTACGGCCGCGGCGGCGGAGAGGCCGGTCAGGGCCAGCGGGTCGTCGAACAGGGCGCTGGGCCCCTCGCCCACCGGCTCCAGCCTGGCCGAGCCGAGATGGTCGGAGGTTCGCGCGCGATACTCGGCGGTGACCCGCGCCCCGGCCTGAAGGAACGGCTTCATCTTGCGCGACGCCCCGCCGGCGACATAGGCGGCGCGGCGACCATGTTCCCCGGTCAGCAGTTCGACCACCACACCGGTGTCGCCGTGGGCGCGGGCGGACAGGACGAAGGCGTCGTCGGTGAAATCCATCGCTTCCGTTAGCCTGCCCGGTGAAGGTTGGCCATACGTTCTCTTTTTCCAGCCCTGTGCGGGGGCCTGTCGCTTACCGGGCGGCGGCGCTGATCCGGGCCGTCATGTTCCGGGCCAGGGCGTTGGGGATGGGGAAGGTCAGGGCGTACAGCGTTACCCGCCAGCGGCCGTCGTCGCTGCGCACCAGAACGCCCGTGCCGCGGCTGGTGCCGTAGTTGGCGCTGTCCAGGGCTTCGTCGAACCAGACCACGCAGCGGCAATCCAGCGGGGCCAGGGTTAGCGACCGGGAGCGTGGCGTATAGGTCCAACCCCGGCCCCGGGCGAAATAGGGTTCGGCATAGGACCGGAACTCGGCGATCGACCAGTGTTCGGTGACGTCGCTGCCGATATAGGTCGCGTCGGGCGTGAACAGGTCGAAATAAACCGCGCCATCGGCCTTCGACGCCGCCTGGTGGAGGGTGTCCAGCACGGCAGCAGCGGCCTCTTCTTCCCGCGTGTCGGCGGGATCGCCCGGTGCGTCGACGACGGGCGTGGCGGCCTCGAAGGCGCGGATTTCGGCGGTCATGCCGTTGGCGACCTCATTGGGGATGGGATAGCTGAGGGCGTAGCGCAGCACCCGCCAGTCCGCCCCGTCCCGCACCATCAAGCCCTCGCCCCGGGCCGTGCCATAGGTCTGGCTGTCCAGCACCTCGTCAAACCAAGCCACGCAGGCGCAGGGGTCGGGGGCCAGGGTCACGTGGCGTTTGCGGCCGGACTCCCGGGCCGAATAGGTCCAGCCTTCGCCGCGGGCGAACACCGGGGCCGCGAAGTCGAGGAAGGCCGCACGGTTCCAGCGCTCGGACGTCTCATTGCCGACCCAGACCAGATCGGGGGCCAGACGGTCAGCCCAGGCGGCGGAGTCGGCACGGGCGGCCGCTGCGTGCATCCGATCCAGAGCCGCGGCCGCCTGCTGCTCAGGCGTGGCCTGAAGGACGATGGCGAGGGTCAGGGCGATCAGGGACATGACACACCCTACCCCGGCTTTTGAGGTGCCGTCACCGAAGGACTTGAGCGGTCAGTCCTTGGCGCTTTCTGGAACCGGATAGGTCGAAGGCTTCAATATTCTCGCCAGCGCCAGCAAATTGCGGGCGGCGTTGCGCCCGACGCGGTCTGACCAGTCGTGACCCTGATCGGTCTCGACATAGTCAGGGCCCGGTCCCGGGCCGAGGTGCCAGTAGGTCCAGCTCTGGCCCGGGATGGTGAAGCCCATGTCGATCAGGCCCTGACAGACGGTGGCGACGATGTTGTGGGCCCCGTCTTCGTTGCCGGTGACGACCACTCCGGCGACCTTGCCGAAGGCCACGGGCCGTCCCGCCGTGTCGGACTCGGCGAACAAGGCGTCCATCCGCTCGAGCGCGCGAAGGCAGACGCTGGACATCTGGCCCAGCCAGGTCGGGGTGGCGAAGACGACGATGTTTGCCGCCATGATCTTCGCGTGCACGTCGGGCCAGTCGTCGCCCTTGCCTTCGTTGGTCTTGATTCCGGGCTTCAGGTTCAGATCGACCAGGCGGATCATCTCGACCTCGGCCCCGCCCTTCTGCAGTTCGGCGATCACCACCCTGGCCAGCGCCTCGGTGCTCGAGGTCGCGGGTGACGGCTTGAGGGTGCAGTTGAGGACGAGGGCTTTCATCGGCGGTCGCTCCGGTGTGAGACGGACCAACCCTTCGGAGCGCCATCGCGTTCCACCCGACCGCAGGCACAAGGCCTGACAGGGCGACGAGGCCCGCCGGAACCGCACAGGCTGAGGGTCAGCGGGCCATCGCTGTCGGAACGTCGCGGCCCAGCGCCTCGGCCATGCCCTGCTGCGACAACAGGAAGACCGCGTCGCGCTGGTGGAAATTGTTCGACAGGACGATCACCGTGACGTCCTGGTCCGGCTGATACGTCATCAGGTTGCGGAATCCGGACCAGCTGCCGGTGTGGAAGATCTGGCGATCCGAAAACGGCGGCGAGACGCGCTGGCCGATGCTGTTGACGAACACGCCGAAGCCCCAGTCCCGGCGCTGGCGGCCGCGTTCGGGCGGGGTGTCAGCCGGGGCGTGGTCCGATACCATCATGGCGTAGCTGCGCGGGGTCAGCAGGTGACCGCGATGCAGCGCCCGCTCCCAGACCAGCAGGTCGTCCAGCGTCGAATACAGGGCCCCGGCGGCGAAGATGATACTGACGTTGGCGTCGGGTTGCGGCGTCGGGCCGCCGCCGCCCAGGTTGGCGAAGCCCATGACGACCTCCGACTGGTCGTCGTCATAACCGGTGTCAGCCATGCCCAGCGGTTTGAAGAAGGCTTTCTGCAGATAGTCGTGCAGCGGCAGACCAGAGGCCTTTTCGACCACGGCCCCGAGCAGATTATAGCCGGCATTGTCGTACCGGGCCTTGGTGCCCGGCACGAACTGCAGACCATAGAGTTTTGATTCTTCCGTGAGTTCCGAAGACGTCGCCGGGGTGACACGGCGCATCCCCCAGCCGGGCCGGGCCATCAGGTCGGGCACACCTGAGGTGTGCGCCAGCAGATGATACAGCCGGATCGGCTCCCAGGCGGCGGGACAGGGCTGGATCCATTTGCACAGCGGATCGTGGGTCGACAACACGCCCTCGTCCTGCAGTCGCAGGATGGCGGCGGCCGTGAATTGCTTGCTGACAGAGGCGAGACGGAAGCGCGAGTTGAGCTGCAGGGGCGCACCTCTGCGACGGTCGGCGAAGCCATGGACCTGCCGGAACAGCACCTGATCGCCGCGCGCGACCAGGACGCCGCCGGTGAACTGGCCCGATCCGCCCCAGCGGTCCAACTGGGCCTTCAGCGCGGGCAGGGTTTGGACCACCTCGACCGGCGGACGCGGCGGCAGGGATGCGGTCTCGGCTTCGATGGAGGCGGGGCGGACGCTGATCCAGGCGAACAGTCCCGCCGAGACGATAACCAGGGTGGCAATAACCGCGATCACAAGCCGGGGATGCCCTCCGGCGCTTCTGGGTACGATGAACACCCGGACTAGACGTCGAAATCCAGCCCGAACTGGGCGTAAAGGGCGCGGGAATCCTGCCACTTCGGGTCGACCTTGACCGTGATGAACAGGTGCACCGGCCGATCCAGCAGTTCGGTCAGTTCCTCGCGCGACTTCTGGCCGATCCATTTCAGCGTCTGGCCGCCCTTGCCCAGCACAATGGGCCGCTGGCTCTCGCGCTCGACATAGATGGTCTGTTCGATCCGGGCCGAGCCGTCGGCCTTGTCCTCGAACGAGGTGGTTTCGACCGCCGCCGAATAAGGCAGTTCCTCGTGGACGCGCAGATAGACTTTCTCGCGCGTAATCTCGGCGGCGAGGACGCGCATCGGCACGTCGGCGGACTGGTCTGCCGGATAGAGCCAGTGACCGGCCGGCATGGCGCGGGCCAGACGCTGCTTCAGATCGTCGACACCGTCGCCGCTGAGCGCCGAGATCATATAGACCTCGGAATAGACGCCGGTCTCGAACAGGGTGTGCGACAGGGCCAGCAGGGTGTCGCGGCGCATGCCGTCGATCTTGTTCAGCGCCAGGATGACCTGGTTTTTGGTCGCCTTCAGATTGGCGATGATGGTCTCGGTATCCTCGGCCGAGCGGCGATCCGCGGCCTGGCCTTCCTTGCCCTCGGCGGCGATGTGGGACGCCGCGTCGATCAGATGTACCACCACGTCGGCGTCCGAGGCCCCGCTCCAGGCCGAGGCGACCATGGCGCGGTCCAGCCGGCGGCGGGGGGTAAAGATGCCGGGCGTGTCGACCAGCACGATCTGGGCGTCGCCTTCGATGGCGATACCCCGCACGGGAAAGCGCGTGGTCTGGACCTTCTGCGTGACGATCGAGACCTTGGTTCCGGTCAGGCGGTTGACCAGGGTGGACTTGCCCGCGTTCGGGGCACCGATGATCGCGGCGAAGCCTGCACTCTGGCCATCGGCTCCGGACTGTTGGGGTTCGGTCAAATCACGCCTTCACGCTGCAGCAGGCCGATCGCGGCCGCTTTCTCCGCGTCCTGACGCGAACGACCTTGTGCGGTCAAGGGCGGATGTCCGGCCACGCTGACTTCGACGGTAAAGGTCGGGGCGTGATCCGAGCCCTTGCGTTCGACGATACGGTAGATGGGCAAGGGGTTTGCGTGGGCCAAAGCCCACTCCTGGAGGGCCGATTTCGGATTGGTCAGCGATTTTCGCGGTGGCGCGTCCAGTTCGTCCTTCCACGTCCGGTCGAACACCGCCCGGGCCGCATCGACGCCGCCGTCGAACCAGGCCGCCGCCAGGATCGCCTCCATGGCGTCACCCAGCACACCTTCGCGACGGCGACCGCCCTGTTTGGCCTCACCCGGCGACAGGCGCAGGGCCTCGCCCACTCCGATGGCCTCGGCCACGCGGGCGCAGGCCTCCTTGTCGACCAGGGCATGCAGACGCGAGGACATCTCTCCCTCGTCGGCGTCGGGGTAGTCGCGCATCAGGCGGTCGGCGACCAACAGGCCCAGAACGCGGTCGCCGAGGAACTCCAGCCGCTGGTTGTCGGCGAACAGTCGGCCGCGGGCGTCGCGCTCGGCCCCCTCCCCCACACTGGCGTGAGTCAGGGCCAGGTCCAGCAGGGCCGGTTCCCTGAAATCGTGGCCGATGCGGCGGGTCAGCGCCCGGACAGCCTCGGCCCTTCGGTCCGCCATATCAGTCGAGGACGGTGAAGAACCGGCTCGGACGGATCTTCGAGAACCAGCTGACCGGGTTCCACAGCGAGGCACCGGGCGACCACGAGAACAGGATGATATCGGCCTTGCCGATCAGGTTTTCCGCCGGCACCAGGCCGACGCCTTGCGACTGCTCGACACGGCTGTCGATCGAGTTGTCACGGTTGTCACCCATCATGAAGTAATGGCCGGCCGGAACCTCGAACACCGGCGTGTCGTCCAGATCATTGCCCGGACCGAAGTCCTGAATCATGATCGTCTTGCCCTCGGGCAGGGTCTCTCGCATTCGCACGATCGGCATGCCGTACATGTTGGTCACGTCGGTGCCGCTGACCACGACGTCGCGCACAGGCTGGCCATTGATGTTCAGCACATTGTTGATCATCTGGATGCGGTCGCCCGGCAGGCCGATCAGGCGTTTGATGTAGTCGGTCTTGTTGTCGCGCGGCAGCTTGAACACGACGATGTCGCCGCGTTGCGGGGCCTGGGCCAGGATGCGGCCGTCGAAGATCGGCGGGCTGAACGGGATCGAGTGTTTCGAATAGCCGTAGCTCCACTTGGACACGACAATGTAGTCGCCCTCGTAGAGGTTGGGCTCCATCGAGGCCGACGGGATGGTGAAGGGCTGGAACAGGACGACGCGCAGGACGAAGGCGATCAGCAGGGCGAAGAAGATCGTCTTGATGAACTCGAAGCCTTCGCTGCTGGATCCGCTGCCAGATTTCTTCCTGCCGCCCTTGCCGCGGGCATAGACCGGGGTTGTATCGATGTCCGCGGACGGGGCGTCGCCGGCGTCGCTCCAGACCGGTTGTTTGTGGCTTGAGGCCGCAGCGGCGACGGCCGCGCCGCCGGCGGCAGCTGCAGCGGCGGGCGCGGCATGACTGTCGTGATCGTGGTGGTCGCCATGAGCGGCCTCTTGATGGGCGTGGTCGTGGCCAGGTCCATCGTCATGGGCGTCGGCAGCCGGATGATGGGTGGCATGGTCATCGTGACCGTGCGCCTCATGGCCGTGATCGTCGTGCCCGTGTCCGTGGGCCTCGGCCACAGGATGAGCGGCGTGATCGTCGTGCCCGTGCCCGGCCGGGGCGTGATCGTCATCCCCTTGAGCGTCGTGCCCGTGGCCATGGGCGTCCGCTTCGGGATGGGCGGCGTGATCGTCGTGCCCATGCGCGTCATGCGCGGCGGGGGCGTGGTCATCATGACCCGCGTGGCCATGGTCGTCGTGCGGCTTGTGCTCTTCGCTCATCTCGGTTGGTCCCCAGCCGCTGTTCCGCGGTCATTGCGGCGAAATCGGTATAACGTGATCAAGCAGTCGGCAAGGCTTCGATCACCACGAACGCCAGGGCGTACGGATGCTCGTCGCTGAGCGTCAGATGTATCCGTGGTTCGTGACCGGCTGGTGTCAACCTTGACAGGTGTTCGGCGGCGTGGCCGCTCAAGGCCAGAGTCGGCTGGCCAGAGCGCTGGTTCACCACCCCCATGTCGCGCCAGTAAACATCGGACCGCATGCCCGTGCCCAAGGCCTTGGCGCAGGCCTCCTTGGCCGCGAACCGCTTGGCGTAGCTCCACGCCGGGTCGGGCTTTCCGTCAGACCTGGCCTGCTCCAGCTCAGTGAAGCAGCGCTTTTTGAAGCGGTCGCCGAACCGCTCGAGCGAACGCTCGACCCGTCGGATGTCGCACAGGTCGGCACCGACGCCGATGATCACGACACGGAGTCCATCGCCGCGCGCATCCGGTGGATAGCGGGGGTCAGGCCCGTGAATACCGCCTCGCCGATCAGGAAATGGCCGATGTTCAGCTCACGCACCTCGGGGATGGCCAACATGTGGGGGGCGGTGACGTAGTCCAGCCCGTGGCCCGCATGGACCTCAAGGCCGAGGTCGAACGCCCGCGTCGCCGCCGCTTGAAGACGCTCGAACTCAACGGCCCGGTCGTCGCCGTGCAGATGGCAGTAACGCCCGGTGTGAAGTTCCACCACCTGGGCCCCTACCGCGTGGCACGCCTCGATCTGCTCCGTGGTCGGTTCGACGAACAGCGACACGCGCATCCCGGCTTCGGCCAACGCCCTGACGACAGGCTGGATCCGGGTTTCCTGCCCCGCAACGGCCAGTCCGCCCTCGGTCGTGACCTCCTCGCGACGTTCGGGCACCAGACAGGCCGCGTGCGGGCGATGACGCAGGGCAATGGCCAGCATTTCATCGGTGACGGCCATCTCGAGGTTCAGCGGCCGACCGGCCTCGGCGCAGAGCCGGCTCAGGGCCTCGATGTCGCTGTCGGTGATGTGGCGACGGTCTTCGCGCAGATGGGCGGTGATGCCGTCGGCCCCGGCGGCCAAAGCCTCGCGCGCCGCCCGCACCGGGTCGGGATGAGCGCCGCCGCGGGCGTTACGCACCGTGGCGACGTGATCGATGTTGACGCCGAGGCGGACGCGCGAAACCATCTTATTCTCCGCTCATCCCGGCGAATGCCGGGGCCCGGATACCGTATCTCGCTGGACGGGATCGGTCATCCATGCGCCGTCCCGGGTCGTTCCCGTTCGCGATCCGGATCCCGGCATTTGCCGGGATGCACGGACGAGAACAGCTCATTTGGCCAACCGGCGGCTGCCGGGGTCCTCGACCGGCAATGCGGCCAGTTCAGGCGGTATCGCGTCGGCGGCATAAGCGGGCACGTCCAGCGTCGCCAGCGCCACCAGCGGTACGCCCACATCCGCCCGCCCGCCGGAGCGGTCGACGATACAGGCCGCCGCCACGACCTCGCCGCCCGCCGCCTGAATGGCCGCGATACATTCGCGCGAGCTCAGACCCGTGGTGACGATATCCTCGACCATCACCACCTTCTGGCCGGGCTCGACGTGGAAGCCGCGGCGAAGTCTGAACACGCCCCCCTCTCGCTCGACATACATCGACGGCACGCCCAGCCACCGCGCGGTCTCATAGCCCGGGATGATACCCCCGACGGCGGGCGAGATGGCCACATCCACAGGGCCGACGGCCGCGATGATCTTCTCCGCCAGCGCCTTGCACAGCCGGGCGCAGCGCGCCGTGTCCATGAACACAAGGTTCTTCTGAAGGAAGACGGGACTGTGCAGGCCGGAGGACAACACGAAATGGCCCTCGCGCAGGGCTCCCGCACCGCGGAATTCGTCGAGAACGTCGTCTGAGGTCATGGGGCCTCTTATCCCTTCTCCCCTTGCGGGAGAAGGTGGCAGCGCGACGCGCTGACGGATGAGAGGTCGCACCGGGCGATCCGGCGTTGCGGTCCGGAACGTCCAATGGCTGCGAACCCTGCGGGACCGCTTATTCGACCCGCTTCGCGGGCCACTTTCGCCAGCAAGGGGAGGAGGAAGGCGTTTTCAGCCCCGCGCCCTTTCGACCGTGTCGACCGAAGGGTTGGTGCGCAGGGCCGCCATGATGGAGGTCGCGTGCTTGGCGTCCTCGACCTCCATATCGATGTCGACGTCGAAGAAATCTTGCTGGCGGTGGCTCATGACCAGGTTCAGAATATTGCCGCCGGCCTCGCCGATGATGGTGGCGACCTGACCGAGCACACCGGGCGCGTTCTTGATGGTGGCCCGGATACGGGCGGCCGCGACCGCGCCCTGCTCGGCCTGGGGCGTCCATTGCAGGTCCTGCCATACGGTATCGTCTTCGGCGAAGTCGGCCAGCCGCTGGCAGTCGATGGTATGCACCGTCAGCCCCTCCTCCGGCTCGAGGATGCCGACGATCCGGTCGCCCGGCACGGGCGAGCAACAATGGCCGAAATGGATGCTGACTCCGGGGGTCAGGCCGCCGCCGCGGACGAACAGCCGAGCCTGTTCGTCGCCGATGCGCTTGCGGTCGGGACCGGCCTTCAACCGGCCCTTCAGCGCGGGGAACAGGGTCTCGCCGACCTTGGCCGCTGAAAGCCGGCCGCGGCCAATGGCCTCGTAGAGATCGTCTTCCGACGCGAACGACAGCGTCTCCAGCATCGCCTTCAGCGACACCTCAGCCAACGTCTTGCCGGCGCGCGACAGGGTCTGATCCAGCGTTCCCCGCCCCAGCTTCTGGAACTCGCCGCGCTCGGATGTGCGGATATGGCGTCGGATGGCCGAGCGCGCCCGGCCGGTAATGGTGAGTGACCGCCAGTCGACCGGGATTTCCCGCTTTGCGCCGCGCACGATCTCGATGACGTCGCCGTTCTGGAGCTGGGTGCGCATCGGCTTGAGTTCGCCGTTGATCTTGGCCCCGACGGCCGTATCGCCGACCTCGGTGTGGACGGCGTAGGCGAAGTCCAGCGGCATGCCGCCTCGCGGCAGGGTGATCAGCGACCCCTTGGGCGTAAAGACGAAAACCTGCTCGAGGTACATCTCCAGCTTGGCGTGCTCGACCCAGTCCTCACCGCCCTCGCCGTGCTCAATGACCTGGACGAGGTGACGGAGGTTCTGAAGCGGGTCGCGGCCGCCGTCCGCCTCCATGGCCTCCCTGTCGAAGCCGTAGGACTTGTTCTTGTAGGCCCAGTGCGCCGCGACCCCATCCTCGGCGACGCGATCCATGGCCTCAGTGCGGATCTGCATCTCGATCCGCAGCCCAGACGGACCGACAACTGTGGTGTGCAGGGATCGGTAATTGTTCGACTTTGGTGTCGAGATAAAATCCTTGAACCGTTCGGGCACGACCGGCCAGGCGCGGTGAATGACGCCCAAGGCGCGGTAACAGTCGTCCTCGGCCTCGACCAGCACGCGAAAGCCGTAGATGTCCGACAGGGACGAGAAACCCACCGACTTGCGCTGCAGTTTGCGCCAGATCGAATAGGGCGTCTTCTGGCGGCCGAAGACCTGGGCCTTGACCCCTGCCTCGGACAACACGCGTTCGACTTCGCGGGACACGCCGTCGATGGCGCGACCATGCTCCAGCTTCAGAGCCTCCAGCCGGCGCTCGATGGCGGTCCGGGCGGTAGGGTTGAGATGTTCAAACGCCAGCTCCTCCAGCTCGGAGGCGATCGAGTGGATGCCGATGGAGCGCCCAAGCGGGGCGTAGACTTCCAGAGTTTCGCGGCTGATCCGCTCGCGCTTCTCGGGCTTGACGTGTTTCAGCGTCCGCATGTTGTGCAGACGGTCGGCCAGCTTCACCAGCAGGACGCGGACGTCCTTGGAGATGGCGAGGATGAATTTGCGCAGGTTCTCGGCCTGGTGCGTATGTTCGGCCTGAAGCTCCAGTCGGGACAGCTTGGTCACGCCCTCGACCAGCGATGCCACCTCCTCGCCGAAACGCTCGGCGATGTCGTCGCGGGTCGCCGAGGTGTCCTCGACCACGTCGTGCAGCAGGGCGGTGACGATGGTGGCGGTGTCGAGCCGATAGTCGGTCAGGATTCCGGCGACCTGGATCGGGTGGGCGAAATACGGATCACCAGACGCTCGCATCTGCGAGCCGTGCATCTTCATCGCATAGACATAGGCGCGGTTCAGCAGCGCCTCGTCTGCGGTTGGGTCATAGGCGCGGACGGCCTCGACCAGTTCGAACTGGCGCAGGACTTTCGAGCGGGGATGCTCGGACGGGTCCACGTGGGGACGCGGACCGCCGGGATCGTTCAGATTGGCGGGTTCGGGCGACGGCGCGGACTGCCGCGCCGGCAGGATGGTGATACCGTTGGCGGGTTCCGCCGTCAGTACCGCTCCTCCTGCCCGCCGTCGCGATCGCTTTGCAGCGCACGGATCAGCTCGGCCTCGGCCATGTTCATGTGCTGGGGTTCAGCCAGCAGGCCCACGATCTCGGCCTCGTCCTCGGCTTCGGTACGCTCGTCGACGCGTTGCAGGGCGACGATGACGGTTTCGCGCAGTTCGTCCGGCACGACGGTTGAGTCGGCCAGTTCACGCAGGGCCACGACCGGGTTCTTGTCGTTGTCGCGATCGATGGTCAGCGGCGCGCCGTTGGCGATGGCGCGGGCGCGGTTGCCCGCCAGCAGAACCAGGCCGAACCGGTTCGGTACCTTCTCGATGCAGTCTTCGACAGTGACGCGGGCCATGAATATCCTCGGACGCGGGGGAGAACCGCACAAACTATAGGGTCGGTCCCAATTGTGCAACGCCGCATGGGCGGGAATGAGGCGTCAGCGTTGAGGCGCGGCGTCTGTTCCCACCGAGGCCGCCGTCGACAGGGCGGTTGCCGTGCCTCCCGAGGGATGTAGCCAGCCCGGCGCAATCTCCGCCAACGGCCCCATGACGAAGCGCCGCGCCGCCGCCCTTGGGTGAGGCAGGATCAGCCCGGACAGATCGCCCGTGATGCGCCCATAGGCGATCAGGTCCAGATCCAGCGTTCTTGGGGCGTTCGGGGCATCCCGCCGCCGCCCGAACGCCTCCTCGATCCGGCCCAGTGCCGCCATCAGGGCGTGGGGATCGTGCTCGGTACGCACGATCACAACGCCGTTGAGGAAAGGCGGATCGTCCGGATCAGGCCAGGCCGCCGACCGCCACCACGACGACCGCGCCAACACGTCGATCCCCTCGGACCGGAACCGTGCCAGCGCCGCCTCCAGCGCCTCGCGGCAGTCGGCCCAGACCCCCTTGTCATTGCAGCCCAGCGCGACGATGACAGCCGAGTCCAGATCAGGCGCGCCGTCTATTTCGACGGCGGCGCGGACATCGATTTCTCCGGAGTTCGTTTCCATGAGACCTAATCCGACCGAGCGCATCGCCCTGTTTATCGACGGGGCCAATCTGTATTCCACGGCCAAGGCGCTGAACGCCGATCTCGACTTCAAGAAACTGGTCGAGATGTATCGCAGCCAGGCTGTTCTGGTTCGGGCGTATTATTACACGGCGGTGATCGAGGGCGAAGAGTTCTCGCCGATCAAGCCGCTGGTCGACTGGCTCGACTACAACGGCTTCACCGTGGTGACCAAGCCGGTCAAACGCTTCACCGACGCCCAGGGCCATACCCGCACCAAGGGCAATATGGACATCGAAATCGCCGTCGACATGTTGGAATTCGCCCCGCACATCGACCATGCGGTGCTGTTCTCCGGCGACGGCGATTTCCGCCGACTGGTGCAGGCCGTGCAGGCGAAGGGCGTGCGTGTCACGGTCGTCTCGACGACGAAAAGCCAGCCGCCCCAGATCGCTGACGAACTGCGGCGTCAGGCCGATGCCTTTGTCGAGCTGACCGACCTGTTGCCCGAGATCGGTCGGCCGCGCGCCGCCACGTCACAACCAACCAGCCGGGTGTTCGAGACGGATCACCGCGAATGAGCCTGGACCCCGAACCGCCCCGCGATTGCCCGCTGTGTCCGCGCCTGGTTGACTACCGCCGCGAGAACCAACGCCAGAACCCGGACTGGTTCAATGGTCCCGCCCCGTCGTTCGGCGATCCGGACGCCCGGTTGCTGGTCGCGGGACTGGCCCCCGGCCGGACCGGGGCCAACCGCACGGGCCGTCCGTTCACCGGCGACGGGGCGGGTGTGATTCTGTACGAGACGCTGATCAGGACCGGCTTCGCCACCGGCCGCTACGAGGCGCGGCCCGACGACACGTTGAAGCTGGTCGATTGCATGATCACCAATGCCGTGCGTTGCGCCCCACCCGGCAACAAGCCACTGCCCGTCGAGGAGACGACCTGCCGGCCCTTCCTGACCGCGCGTCTGGCCGCCCTGCCCCGGCTCAAGGTCATCGTCACCCTGGGCGACGTTTCGCGGCGAAATGTGCTGAAGGCGCTGGGGTTGAAGGGGACGGCGGCCCCGCCCGGGCATGGCGTCGAGGCCGCGCTGGGCGGCTATGTGATCCTGAACAGCTATCACTGCTCCCGCCTGAACACGAACACCGGTCGTCTGACGCCGGCGATGTTCGAGGCGATCTTCCAGCGCGCCCGCCAGATCATCGAAGCCTGACCGAACGCCGCTCGCCCGACCGGCGAGTGTGGCTCTCGCGACACGCGAATCAGTGCGCTTCGGGTGTAGCCTGCTTACTCAGGAACAGTGCCGCGTAGCTTGCGTTGATCGATCAGCTTTGGAGGCTGTCATGCGTGGGTCGAACGGGGCGTTCACGCCCCAGGAACGGAAGACGGCCGTATGGGCCCTGCTGATGGCGGGGCTGCTCGCGGCGCTGGGGTTGTTCGTCCAGCAATACAGCCAGGCCTCGGTCGGGCCGGGCGGGATCGAAGCCTATATGACGGCTCCCGTGCCGGGTGTTCTGGACGCCCAGCCGGTTCTGGGCATGTCGGCGCCCTTGGGCTGATCCTTCAAACCAATGAGGGACTGATGGGGACATCTCTCGGTAACCAAGCGTTGAACGTTTGCCAGCACTCCCGCATACTCTTGGCTTGATCGTCCCAATGGAAGTCGAGGACGATTCCCGATAGGCCGATGGGGAAGTCGTAATGCCTGGTTTCGCCGGTATCGGTCTGGCACTGGCGGTGCTTGGCGCTCAGCCCCAATCGATCCAATCAACGCCACAAGGCCCAACCGCCACTGTGCTTGAGGACGTCGTGGTCAATGGCCGGCCCCTGCGCGAGGCGATCGACGCCTTCGTCGACGAGGTGACCGACCCGCCTCGGGGACGAGGCCCCGCGCGATGGGATCGGAACGTCTGCGTAGGAACGGTGAATTTGCGGCGCGATGCCGCCCAAGCGCTGAATGATCGCGTATCGGAAATAGCAGGCTCGATCGGGCTGGAACCGGGGGAGCCAGGCTGTCAGGCCAATATTCTCATCATCGCCACTGATGACGCCGCGGCCCTGACCAGCGCATTGACCCAGGCACGGCCGCGTGCGTTTCGTCCCGGGTATTCTGGAGCCTCGCAGTCTCGCGAAGCGCTTGAATCCTTCCGAACTTCCAACAAGCCTGTCCGGTGGTGGCCAGTCAGTGTGCCTGTCGATCGAAATACGGGGCAGGTGGCGGTTCGGCTCCCGGGCCAAGCCCCTCCGGTGATCGAAGGGCGAGGACTGACACGGACCAGCGTGACGAACCGGCTTTTACGAACCTTCGTGATCGTCGACATGGGTCAGCTTCAGAACATCTCCTACCGGCAGCTCGGCGACTTTATCGCGATGGTTAGTCTGGCCCAGATCGATCCGGACGCGGATGCGACCGGCTTCCAAACCGTGCTCAATCTGTTCAGCAATCGCGAAGGCGGCCTGGTGTTGACCGACTGGGACTACGCCTACCTCCGCGCCCTTTACGACGCTGAACTCAATGCGCGAGCCCCGAACGGTCAATTGGGCGAGGTCGGCTCCATCATGGAGCGGGATCGACGCAACCCGGACCGGTCGCCAGAGACTCCATGAGGCCAAAAAGCGTCGAGCGGGCGTCGTACCGACCCTCGCCTATCCCCGCTCCTTCATCAGCCGGGCCTTGTCTCGCTGCCAGTCGCGCTGGGCCGTGGCCTCGCGTTTGTCGTGCAGCTTCTTGCCCTTGGCGAGGGCGATCTCGATCTTGGCCTTGCCGGCCTCGTTCAGGTACAGCTTGACCGGAATGATGGTCTGGCCGTCGCGCTGGACCGCCCCGATCAGCTTGTCGATCTGCTTGCGGTGCAGCAGCAGCTTCCGGTGCCGCCGTGGCTCGTGGTTGAAGCGGTTGGCTTGTTTGTAGGGCGGGATGTCGGCGTTCACGAGCACGATCTCGCGCCCCTCTACCGCCGCATAGCTCTCGGCGATATTGGCCCGGCCGTCGCGCAGGGCCTTAATCTCGGTGCCCAGCAGCATGATGCCGGCCTCGATGAAATCTTCCAGGAAATAGTCGAAGCGCGCCCGCCGGTTCTCGGCGATCACCTTCATCTTGGGGGCTGTGGACGCCATCAGCCGACTCCCGCCTCCGCCATGGCGCGGTCAATGGCCGGTTTGACAACGTCGGCGGTCGGGGCCAGCGGCAGGCGCACTTCCTCGGTGCAGAGCTGCAGGCGCGACAGCGCGTATTTGGCCGGCGACGGCGAGTTGTCGAGGAACAGGGCCCTGTGCAGACCGATCAACCGGTCCTGCCAGTCGCGCGCAGTGGCGTAGTCCCCGGCGGCCGCCGCCTCGTGCAGCGCGACCATGGCCTCGGGCGCGACATTGGAGGTCACCGAAATCAGCCCGACGCCGCCGTGGGCATGATAGCCGAGGTAGCTGGGGTCGTCGCCCGAGATCAGGTCGAACTGGCCGCCGATGTTGGCACGCATCCAGCTGACCCGCGACAGGTCGCCGGTCGCGTCCTTGATGCCGACGACATTCGGATGCGTGGCCAGCCGGGCGACGCTATCGTTCGACAGATCCACGCCGGTCCGGCCGGGCACGTTGTACAGCAGCACCGGAAGCTGGACCGCCTCGGCGATGGCCTCGAAATGCAGGGCCAGACCCTCCTGCGAGGGCCGGTTGTAATAGGGGGTGACGACCAGGGCCCCGTCGGCCCCCACGGTCTTGGCGTGGCGTACCAGTTCGATCGCCTTGTCGGTCGCCGAGGATCCCGCGCCGGCGATGACGCGGATGCGGCCTGCGGCGACCTGAACGCACAGGTCTATGACGCGTTTGTGCTCGTCCAGATGCAGGGAGGCGCTTTCGCCCGTCGTGCCCATCGGCACGACGCCGTGAATGCCGGCTGCGATCTGGCGTTCCAGAAGCCGGGTAAAGGCGGCTTCGTCCACCTTTCCGTCACGAAGTGGTGTGATCAGGGCGGTGATCACGCCCTTGAACAAGGCGGCGGTCATTGAGACAGATGGTCCTGCGTGGAAATCGGGGCGACAGTCGCCGGATATTAAGCGTTGGAGGGTAGGTTGCCGGTCGCCCAACCGCAACCGAGACGCATGGAGATCGGACAGGTCATGATCCTTACCAGCCTCGCGGCCGCCCTGGCCCTCCTCGCTCCCGCGCCTGGAATCCTGCTGCCGCAGGAAGTTCCCTACAGCGCTGTGGCGTCCGGTCCGGTCAGCAACCAGGCGCGGGTGCTGAACGATCAGGACACGGCTTTGTTTCGTCAGGGCCTGACCGCCGCCCGTTCCCGCGACGTGACGGGTGCCCGCAACACCGCCGCCCAGATCGGGGACCCGACGGCGCGAAAACTGGTCGAATGGGCGTTGCTGGACACCTCGGCTGAGCAACTGCCGTACGGCGACCTCTCCGTGGCGCAGACATCGTTCGCGGGCTGGCCCCGTGCCGAGAGCCGCCGCATCGCCGCCGAGCGCGCCCTCGATCTGGCGTCCCCCGGTCCCGACGCGGCCACGACCCTGTTCGCCTCCGCGCCGCCCCTGACCGTCCAGGGTGCCGTGGCCCTGACGGAGTCCCTTGAGCAACGGGGCCGCCGCAACGAAGCCCATGCGCTGATCACCGACTGGTGGCGCACCCGGTCCTTCGATGAGGCCGCCCAGACCCGCATCCAGAATCGCTGGGGCAACTGGCTGACCCAAGCCGATCACGAGGCGCGGCTGAACATGCTGCTTCTGGGCTCGCACGGCCCGGCGACCCGCGCGATGGTCTCGCGCGTGCCGTCCGATCGGCAGGCCGTGGCCAATGCCGTGATGGCGCTGCGCACCGCCTATAGCCCGGACGCGATCGTGGCGGGCCTCAGTCCGTCGCAGGCGATGGATCCCGCCATCGTGCTGGAACGGGTGCGCCTGCTCCGCTCGCAGAATCGCCAGTCGGAAGGCTTCGGGCTGCTGCGCGCCCTGCCCGCCGCGCCGTCGCACACCGATGGACAGAACACGCTGTGGAGCGAGCGCCGCAACTATTTCCTCGACGCCCTGCAACAGCGCAACTGGCAGGCGGCCTATGACGCCATGGCCGGTCACGGCTTCCCCGCCGGGGACCGCAAGGTCGATGCGGAGTTCTTCGCCGGCTGGGTCGCGCTGGTGAAGCTGAATGAACCCGCGCGGGCCACGACGCATTTCGAGGCCCTGCGCCAGATGTCGTCAACCCCGATCACCCAGGGTCGGGCCCTTTACTGGTTGGGCCGCGCCGCCGAGGCACAAGGGTCAACGCCTGCCGCGGTGAATTATTATCAGGCGGGCTCGCGCCACATCCAGACCTTCTACGGGCAACTGGCGGCCGAGAAGGCCGGGATAACGACCCTGACACTGCCTGGCGATCCCGCCCCGTCCGCCGCCGACATCGTCGCCTTTGAAGGCAATGAGGTCGTGCGAGCGCTGCGTATCCTCGGCGAAACCGGCGAAACCAGCCTGTTTCGTGTCTTCGCCTATCAGCTGGACGACACTCTGCCTGACGGTACCCAGCTGGCCCTGCTGATGGATATGTCGCGCAACTATGGCGAAGGCTTCACCGCCATGATGGTGGGACGCGCCGCCAGCCAGCGCAGCTTCCTGATGCCCGAGCGCCAGTATCCGGTGCGCATGCCGCCCCCGATTGCCGGAGCCGCACCGCTGGAGTTTACCCTGGCGATCACGCGCCAGGAATCCAGTTTTGATCCACGCGCCCTGTCCGGGGCCGACGCGCGCGGCATGATGCAGTTCCTGCCTTCGACCGGCGCGGCCGTCGCCCGTCAACTCGGGATGCCGTTCTCACAAGACCGCCTGTGGGATCCAGACTTCAACATGACGCTGGGCAGCTTCCACCTTGGCGACCTGACCAGGGATTTCGGCGGGTCGATGTTGCTGGCGACCATTGGGTATAACGCGGGCCCGGCGCGGTCGCCGCAATGGACAGCCCGATGTGGCGATCCGCGCGCCGGAACCGTCGATCCGGTCGACTTCATCGAGTGCGCCCCGTTCACCGAGACTCGCAACTATATGATGCGGGTCTTTGAAAATATGCAAGTTTATCGCGCCATACTGAATGGTGGTTCGGCACCATTGAGGCTGTCGGAGGACCTGCGACGGGGTGTGCCGGCGGGGCCGTCAGCCTACACTCCTTATGCGCCCGGGACGGATTCGGCCGCGACGCCCTATCCGGGCAACTGACGCCGGCCGGCGGCCAGAAGCGGTCCGACCGGCCCGTCGATCCAGCGGCCGCTCAGCCCGAAAACCTGGGACATCACCTCCGGCGTCAACGCCTTCATCGGGGTGTCGTCGGTGACGAGCTTTGCATGATCCAGCACCACGATCCGATCAGCGAAGCGCGCCGCAAGGGCGAGATCATGCAGGCTGACCAGCACGGCCTGGCCGCCTCGGGCTCGCGCCTGAAGGCGTTCCAGCACCATCAGCTGGGCCTCCGGGTCCAATCCGGCGATCGGCTCATCGACCAGCAGGCCCCGCGACCCGGTCGTCAGCACCCGGGCCAGCAGCACCCGGGCGCGCTCGCCGCCGGACATCTCGGCCACGCCGCGATCGGCCAGATGCCCTGCCTCCACCTCTTTCAGCGCGTCCCGGGCGCGCGCCTGCGCATCCGCGGCCCGCAGGAAGGGCGCGCCCAATGCGGCGATTTCGATCGCAGGCAGGTTCCAGGCGATCTGCCGTTCCTGCGGCAGATAGGCGACCCGCGCCGCGCGATCCCGGGACGACAGGGTCCCTATGTCGTCTCCCCCCAGGCGGACGGCGCCGCGCGTCAGGGGCAGCAGGCCCGCGAAGGCCCGGATCAGACTGGACTTGCCGGCCCCGTTGGGGCCGACCACGGCGACCAGCTCGCCGACCTTCACCTGTAGATCCGCGCCGTCCAGCACGATCCGGCCGCCAAGGCTGGCGTCGGCGTCCCACATCGTCAGGAACGCTGTCACAGCCGCCACTCCCGCGCCGCCCGCCACGCGATCAGCGCGAACAGGGGTGCCCCGACGAGGGCTGTGAGCACACCCAGTTTCAGTTCCTGATCGGTCGGGATCAACCGGGCCAGCAGATCCGCGACAACCAGCATCAAACCGCCCGCCAGCGCCGAGGGGGCCAGCACCCGTCCCGGATCGCCGCGTACGGCGCTGCGCACCAGGTGCGGTGCCGCCAGACCGACGAAGCCGATGACGCCGGCCACGGCCACCGCCGCGCCGGTCGCGAGGGCGGCGGCCAGCAGGGCCAGCAGTCGCAGGCGGACCATGGGCAGGCCCGAAGTGCGTGCTGTCTCTTCGCCCAGGCTCAGCATTCGCAATCCCGAAGCGGTCAGGGTCGCGAGAACGCTCGACAGGAGCACCGCCGGGGTCACCCACGCAACATCCACCCAACTCCGGTTCTGCACAGACCCCAGAAGCCAGCCCATCACCTCGGCGGTGGCGATCGGCGACGGCGACAGGTTGAAGATCAAGGCGGTGGCCGCGCCCGCGAAACTCGAAACCGCCACGCCGAACAGGATCAGCGCCTCGGGCGACCGGACGCGCGCCGAGAACAGGATCAGCAAGCCGCCGGCCAGACCGGCTCCGGCCAGGGACGAGACCTCGACCACGCCCGGAATCGCTGCCGCACCCAGGACGATGGCGACCGCCGCGCCGAGCGATGCGACGGCGGATACGCCCAGCACGCCGGGATCGGCCAGCGGATTTCTCAGCAATCCCTGCATGACGGCACCCGCCAGCCCGAGCGCCGCTCCGACCATCAGGGCGGTGATCACGCGCGGCGCGCGAACCTGCCACAAGACCTCCCCCGGCCCGGATTCCGGATCACTGAACGCCTGCGCCCATTGGTGGCCGTCAAACACGCTTTCGCCCAGCAGGACCCCCGCGAAAACGGCCGCAACGATCAGCGCGGCCAAGGCCAAGGTCAGGCGCGATACCCTCACCCACCGGCCTTCAGCAAGGCGGCAGCATCGGCCGCGAACCATGCGGGACAGGTCAGGGTGGCGGCAGGAAGACGCGCCGCGACACGCCCCTGCGCCAGCCGGCGCAGGACGGGGTGACGCCCTGCGCCGCGCCAGTCCCCCCGCGCCTGATCGAAGAAGCCGAGAACGAACCTCGCCGGCGGAAACAGAACCATCCGCTCGACACTGACCGGTGTGAAGGACGGCGTCGCCACGGCATTGGTGAAGCCGGCGGCCGTCAGGATGGCGTCGATCAGCGTCCCCTTCCCGGCCGTGAATCCTCCGGCGGTCAGATAAAGGGCGCGCGGTTTCGACGTCGCTCCCGTTTGGGCCGGCCCTGCCAGGGTTCCGTCCAGTCGGGAGATCAATGCCTCGCCCGGCCCCGTGGCACCCAGGCCTTGTGCGACCAAACGGACGTTCCCGCGTATCCCGTCAAAACCGGTCGCGTCCTTGATCGTCAGCACGCGAACACCGTCGGCTTCCAGTCGTGCCAGCAGGCGGGGTTCTCCACCCCAGTACCGGACCACCACATCAGGCCGAAAGGCAATCGCAGCCTCGAGGGTCGGCCGGACAAGACGACGTCCGGCCGACGCCTGCCTCATCCAGGCGTCGGGATCGTCGGCGCGCGGCGACAGGGCCATCTCGGCGTCGGGCGCGAGCGCCAGCACATACTGATCGGCGCACTGATCCAGCGACATGACCCGCAACGGCCGCGCCTCAGCCGCGCCGGGCGCGACAAGGATCACGCCGGCGAGCGCCAGGGTGACGCGCTTCATGGTTTGAGCAGCCCCACCAGCAGCCCGTCCATGAGGGTGTCGACCAGCGTCTCGCGATCCACCCAGTCGAAATAGGGTTTGGTGATCATCAACGAAACGACGCCATGACCGCCCGCCCAAAGAGCCTGGGCCGTACTCCGCGCATCACCCCGGAGACGTCCCGCCGCGCCGATGTCTTCGACCGTCCGTTCAAACGAGCGGTAGAGTTCGTGCCCGAGCTCCGTCGCGGCGGACTGGGCCCCTTCGCGCAGTTCCATGGGGCGCGTCATATAGGCCAACCGATAGGCATTCGGGTTTTCAAACCCGAAATTCACATAGGCCCGCAACATCAGCCGCAGGCGTAATTCTGGCCCTCCGGGGTGGCTGATCGCGGCCTCATTGGCCTCCAGCAGCGAAGAAAATGCGCGGCTGCATATCTCGTGCAGGATCGCACTCTTATCCGGGAAATGCATATAAAGCGCGGTAGACGACAACCCGACCTCGTCCGCGATCTTGCGGATTGTGGCACCTTCATAGCCGTGCTCGACAAAGATGCGCTCGGCCGCCGCCAGGATTTCGGCGCGACGCGCATGACCCTCGCCTTTCGGCTTTCTCTGCGAGCGGGGATTAAGGCTTACGGCGGTCAAAACGCGCACTCCGGACGTCCTCGTATTGAATAGCGACATTCCCCGACATCCGCCAACCGCTTGCCGCGAGCGAATCATCACGATAACCATGCGTTGTGGAGCCTCCAGGCATAAGCAATCTTGAGGATCGACGGCGTGACGCCGGTCGATACGGACCGCCGCTGGCGCAGAGCGCGGCCGCGCGAGGGATTGCGCCCTTTCAGGCGGTCGTTCTGCTTTTTCTGGTCACGTCGACAGGCGTGCTGGCGTGGTTCAATCCAGCGCTCCTGGGAAGCGGGATCATCCTGACCGGTGCTTGGGGCTTTCTGGCAATCGCTGGCTGTCGCATCCTTCTGATCCTCGTTAGTGCCGTCTCGCCTCCTGCTCCGCCCGAGCCGCCGGTCTGGCCCCGCTACACTGTCCTGGCGGCGCTGCACGACGAGGCCGAGGTCGTCGGCCAGCTGATCGAGCGGCTGGCGCGGCTCGACTATCCGCCGGACCGGCTGCAGGGTCTGCTGCTGCTCGAAGCCCACGACCATGTCACCATCGCCGCGGCCCTCGCGACACCCCGGCCTGACTGGCTCGACGTGTTGGTGATCCCGCCCGGCACGCCCCAGACCAAGCCCCGGGCGCTGAACTGCGGCCTCGCCCACGCCACGGGGGACCTGCTGACCGTCTATGACGCCGAGGACGAGCCCGATCCACGCCAGCTTCGAGAAGCCGCGAGCCGGTTCGCCGCCGACCCGACCGGCGGGCTGGCCTGCCTGCAGGCTCCCTTGCGAATCCGCGCGAGCAGAGCTTCCGACGGATCACCCTTTCTGGATCGCCAGTTCGCCGCTGAATATGCCAGTCTGTTCGAGACGGCCCTGCCGGGAATGGCGCGGCTGGGCCTGCCGTTTCCACTAGGCGGGACCAGCAATCATTTTCGCACCGAGATCCTCAGAAAGGTCGAGGGCTGGGATTCATGGAACGTGACCGAGGACGCCGATCTCGGGTTTCGCCTTTGGAGCCGGGGCTGGCGGCTGGGTGTGATCTCTCGCCCAACCTGGGAGACGCCGCCGGGCAGGCTCGACAATTGGCTGCCCCAGCGGACGCGCTGGCTGAAAGGCTATTTGCAGACCTGGGGCGTGCATACCCGCCGGCCGTGGCGGTTGGGCTGGCGCGGCGTGACAGCCCTCACCCTGACCGTCGGGGCCGGCCTTGCCGCAGCGGCGCTGCACGCGCTATCGCTGGCCTGGGTGGCCGCGGCCGTGCTGGTGTCCCTGATCGCCGGGCTTCCGCCCGAAACACCGGCCCTCGCCGTCAGCGTGTTGGTACTGGGCGCGGCTTCGGCCTGGCTGTCATGCAAGATTGGTGCCCGGCGTGCGGGCGTGCCGTATGGGCCCGCCGACATGATCGCGGCACCGGGCTATTGGGCCCTGCTCAGCCTCGCCTTCGTCCATGCGGTCTGGCGGCTGCTCCGCGACCCCTTCGCTTGGGACAAGACCCACCACCGACGCGATCCGCCGTCGGCATCGGACCAGGCCGCCGCCCAAACACACGAGGCGCTGGACGCGACCGCGCCTCTCCGCCTATCAGCCTCCCATGCCGCCGCGTCTGAACCCGTCGCCTGAGACCCTGGTCACCCGCGCCTGGGCCGACTACGCCCTTCTGGACAGCGGCGACGGTCGCAAGCTGGAGCGCTATGGCCGCTTTACCGTGGTTCGGCCGGAACCCCAGTGCTTCTGGTCGCCGCGCGATCCGGCCGCCTTCGACGCGGCCGACGCCGTGTTTGACCCGACCGACGAGGACGAGAGCGGCCGCTGGCGTTTCGCCGGCAACCCGATCAACACCTTCCCGCTGGCCTGGCGCGACGTGCGCTTCACCAGCCGGTTCACCCCGTTTCGCCATCTGGCCTTCTTCCCCGAACAGGCCGCGAACTGGGATTGGCTGGACGGACATATACGAGGCCTGCGCTCAACCAGCCCGAAGGGCGACAGCGCAACCAAAAATGCGCCACGCATCCTCAACCTGTTCGGATACACCGGCGTGGCGACCCTCGCCTGCGCCGCGGCCGGGGCCGAGGTGACCCACGTCGACGCCTCCAAGAAGTCGGTGGCCTGGGCCCGCGAGAACGCCGAACTGTCCGGGATGCCCGACCGGCCGATCCGCTGGATCGTCGAGGACGCGCGCAAATATGCGGCGCGCGAGGTGCGGCGCGGCTCGAAATACGACGGCATCATCCTCGATCCACCCAAATACGGACGTGGCCCGACGGGCGAGGTCTGGCGGCTGTTCGAGGACCTGCCCGGGTTGCTGAAGGACTGCGCCGCCCTGCTATCGGACGATGCGTCGTTCCTGCTGCTGAACGCCTATGCCGCGCGCATCTCGGGCCTGTCGCTGTCGCATGTCATGGCCGAGGCGACCGCCGACCGCGGCGGGACCATCGACTGGGGCGAATTGGCCCTGGCCGAGGACGGGCCTGACGGCCGCGCTATCGGCCTGAGCTTCTTCTCGCGTTGGTCGGCCCGATGACCGGCGTGACCGACCGGCTGATCACCTCCCTGACCAATGATACGGTCAAGGCCGTCCGCGCCCTGCACATGCGCAAGGAGCGCGATGTCACCGGCCGGTTTCTGGCTGAAGGGCTGAAATTCATCGGCGAGGCGCTGGACCAGAACCGTAGCCCCCGCCTGCTGCTGGTCGGCGAGGACGCCCGGCCGCATCCGATCCTCGACCGCGCCCGCGAGGCGACGCGTGCCGGCGGCGGCGAGGTGGTGGTCGTCACCCATACCATCCTCGAGAAGATCAGCCGCCGCGACAATCCGCAGACCGTGTTGGGCGTGTTCGACCAGGTCTATACGCCCTTGTCGGCGATCCAGCCGGGCTCGGCTCCAGCCTGGGTGGCGCTGGAGCAGGTGCGCGATCCGGGCAATCTGGGCACCATCATCCGCACGGCGGATTCCGCCGGTTGCGGCGGCGTGATCCTGATCGGCGACTGCGTGGACCCCTATTCGGTCGAGGCGGTGCGGGCGACCATGGGATCGGTGTTCGCCGTGGCCATCGCCCGGACCACGGCGACCGAGTTCCTGGCCTGGCGTCAGAGCTGGCCGGGCAGCGTGATCGGCACGCGGCTGGATGCGACCGAGGGCTATCGCGATGCGGCGATCCAGCATCCGGCGTTGATCCTGATGGGCAATGAACAGGCCGGGTTGACCGACGTCCTCGCCGCCACCTGCGACGTCAATGTCAAGATCCCCATGCGCGGCCGGGCCGACAGCCTGAACCTGGCCGTGGCCACGGGGATCATGGTCTATGCAGTGACGGACGCGGCCTAGAAACTACGCCCATCTACCCGGGTCGCCGTCCAGCTGAATGGCCCGACATCGGTCAGGGTGCGGATATTGACCGCGACCATCTCCGTCCCATCCGGACCAGTCCCGCGCGCGAAGGTCTGGACGCCGCAGGTATTGCAGAAACGGTGGCGGATCTTGTGCTTGTTGAACAGGTACTCTGTCTGCGGTCCCTCGGCTTTCAGCCGGAAGGCATCGGGTTGGACGAAGCCCAGCACGAAGCCCTTGCGGTAGCAGTGCGAGCAGTTGCACTCGATCAGGCCGCCGAGGCTCATGTCGACCTCGTAGCCGACAGCGCCGCAGTGGCAGGAGCCCTGGTGGGTTTTCGCTTCAGCCATCACGCATCCTCCAGCAGCACCACCCCGGGCACCGATTTCAAGGCCCCGCGCAGCGCCCCGTCCAGCCGGTAGCGGCCCGGAAGCTTCAGCTCGACCTCGCGGCGGCCGTCCAGCGAGGCGATCAGCGAGACCTCGCCGCCCTTGCCCGGCGATTTCGCCCGCTCGAGCCGGGCACGAAGGGCCTCGGCGTCGGCGGATCTGGCCGAGACGTGGATTCGCAGACCCACGGCGCCGTCGTCGATCAGGGTGTCGAGGCGCGAGACGTCGTCGCCGAAGAAGCGCACCTCGCCGTCGGCCGACTTGGCCCGGACCCGCACCATGAGCGAGGCCCCGACCTCGAGCAGCTCGCGGCATTTGCGCAGCTGTTCGGGCGGGAACAGACATTCGAACTCGCCGGTCGGGTCCGAGAAGGTGACGAAGGCGAATTTCTCGCCCGATTTGGCACTGGCTCGCTCCTGACGACGGCGCACGACCCCGGCCATCAGGAAGGCCTCGTGGCCGCTTTCGGCCAGGGCCGTGGCCTCGGCGACGAAGGTGACACGCTTGCGTTTCAGCGCCGGAGCCATGTCCTCCAGCGGATGGCCGGACAGGTAGAAGCCGACGGCAGCCAGTTCCTGATCCAGCTTCTCGGGCCCGACCCAGGGCTCGACCGGCTTCAGCCGCGGGCGCGCGGCACCCGCCTGATCGCCACCGAACAGCGACACCTGCGACGAGGCCCGCTCGGCCGCGACACTCTGGCAATAGGCCATCAGGGTGTCGGCCTGTTCGAACAACTGGCGGCGGTTGGAATGGAAACTGTCGAAGGCCCCGGCGCGGGCGAGGTTTTCCAGCGCCCGCTTGTTGACGCTGCGCGGGTCGACCCGCTCGAGGAAGTCGAAGATGTCGGTGAACCGCCCGCCGGTCTCGCGCGTCTCGACCAGATGTTTCATCGCCTCGAGCCCGACGTTGCGGATCGCGCCCAGGGCATAGAGGACAGCCCCGACGTCGTCGTCATACGCCACATCGAAATCGGCCGATGAGCGGTTCACGTCCGGCGATTTGATCGGCACTTCGAAGCGACGACAATCCTGATAGAAGACAGCCAGTTTGTCGGTGTTGCTGAGATCGAGCGACATGGACGCGGCCATGAATTCGACCGGATGGGTCGCCTTCAGCCAGCCGGTCTGGAAGCTGATCAGGGCATAGGCGGCGGCGTGGGATTTGTTGAAGCCATAGCCCGCGAATTTAGCCACCAGATCGAAGATGCCGCCGGACTGTTCTTCGGGAACGCCTTTTTCCGACGCTCCCGCGATGAAGCGCGCGCGCTGTTCGTCCATCTCCTCCTTCTTCTTCTTGCCCATGGCGCGGCGAAGCAGATCGGCTTCACCGAGGCTGTACCCCGCCAGGACCTGGGCGATCTTCATCACCTGTTCCTGGTAGATAATGACGCCATAGGTCTCGGTCAGGACCTCGGTCAGGGAGGGGTGCAGATAGTCGACCTGCTGCCGGCCGAATTTCCGGTCGATATAGGTGTCGATCATCTCCATCGGGCCGGGCCGGTAGAGGGAGATCAGGGCGGTGATTTCCTCGATCGAGCCGCAACGCATCTTGCGCAGGGTGTCGCGCATGCCCTGGGATTCCAGCTGGAATACCCCCACGGTCTGGCCCGAGGCCATCAGCTCATAGGTCTTTGGATCGTCGAGCGGCAGGGCGTTCCAGTCGGGGGCCGCGCCGCGCCGTTCCAGATAGACGCGCGCACGGTCCAACACGGTCAGGGTCTTCAGGCCGAGGAAGTCGAACTTGACCAGACCGGCGGCCTCGACCCATTTCATGTTGAACTGGCTGGCCGGAATGGTCGAGCGCGGGTCCTGATACAGCGGCACCAGTTCGGTCAGGGGCCGGTCGCCGATGACGATGCCGGCGGCGTGGGTCGAGGCGTTGCGGTACAGCCCCTCAAGCTCCAGCGCCGTCTCCAGCAGGGTGGCGACGGCCTTGTCGGTGTCACGGGCCTCGCGCAGGCGGGGTTCGATCTCGATGGCCTGGGCCAGGGTCACCGGGTTGGCGGGGTTGGCCGGCACCATCTTGGCCAGCCGGTCGACCTGACCCAGCGGCATCTGCAGCACCCGGCCGACGTCGCGCAGCACGGCCCGCGCCTGAAGCGTACCGAAGGTGATGATCTGGGCGACGCGGTCCTTGCCGTAGCGGGCCTGGACATAGTCGATCACCTCTTCACGCCGCTCCTGGCAGAAGTCGATATCGAAGTCGGGCATGGAGACGCGTTCGGGGTTCAGGAACCGCTCGAACAGCAGCCCGAACCGCAGGGGATCCAGATCGGTGATAGTCAGGGCCCAGGCCACCAGAGACCCGGCACCCGACCCGCGGCCCGGTCCCACCGGAATGCCGTGGTTCTTGGCCCATTTGATGAAGTCCGACACGATCAGGAAATAGCCGGGGAAGCCCATATGCTGGATGATGCCGACCTCCCATTCGAGACGGGCCCAGTAGTCGGCCTCCGGCGCGACGGGGGTCACGGCCTGCAGCCGCGCCTTGAGACCCTCACGGGCCTGATGCATCAGTTCGTCAGGCTCGGACCGGCCCGCGCCGGCGTCGAAGCGCGGCAGGATCGGCGCGCGCGTCGGGGCCAGGAAGGCGCAGCGGCGGGCGATCTCGATGGTGGTGTCACAGGCCTCGGGAAGGTCGGCGAACAGGGCGCGCATGGCGGCGGCGGGCTTGAACCAGTGCTGGCCGGTGATCCGACGCCGGTCTTCCTGACCGATGAAGGCCCCGTCGGCGATGCATAGCAGGGCGTCGTGCGACCTGGCCTGCGCCGCCCTGGCGTAATGGACGTCGTTGGTCGCGACGATCGGGGTGTCGTGGGCGTACGCCCATTCGACCAGACCGCGCTCGGCCGGGGCCTCGCCGGCCAGACCGTGGCGTTGCAACTCGACATAGAAGCGATCGCCGAACACCCGCGCCATCTCGGCCAAGGCGGCCGCGGCCTCGTCTGGCCGGGACTGGACGAACAGCGGATCGACCGGGCCGTCGGGGCCGCCGGACAGCAGGATCAGCCCCTCGGAGCGTTCGGCCACCATGGCCCAGGGCACGCTGGGCTCGTCCATCGATCCGGCGTCGAGGAAGGCCGAGGACGACAGGGCGCTGAGGTTCAGCCAGCCGGCCTCGTTCTGGACCGCCAACACCACGGTCGGGACCCTGGCCCAGCGCTCGTTGATCTTGCCGCCGATGCCGGTGACGGGGATGGCGCAGGCCACGATCGGCTGGACCCCTGCCCCCCGGGCCGCCTCGCTGAACTCCAGCGCGCCGAACAGATTGGCCCGGTCGGCGACGCCCACGGCCGGCATGCCCGCATCGGCGGCCAGGATCGGCACCTTGCCCGCCTTGATCGCGCCTTCCAGCAGCGAATAGGCCGACCGGACGCGCAGGTGAATAAAGCCCTGTTCCCCTGCCCCGCTCACCGTCCGACGCCTCCGCTCATGGTTCGATCAGACCCCGACCCGGCCCCGGCTCAAAGTGTCCGGAGTCCACCTGAAAAACAGCGGACATTGCGGCCACATCGGACTCAAACCGCCCGAAAAGCCCGCCGTCAGGCGCTGGTGACGACCAGCGCGGCCTGCCACACCATCCAGACGAAGCCGCCGCAGGATGCAAGCGACAGAAGCTCTCTCGTCCAACGCGCCATGATCTTGTCCCCAGATTGCGTGTTCCGGTTACGTTCTATGTTCTCTTTGTGTTCCAGTCAATGCCATTTGTCGTGAACAGACTCGCGCTGACCTGTAAGATGGCGCACGCGCCACCCACACCCGCCCTCCCGGCGGCAGGCGTCGCAGGAGAGCGGTCATGGCCAAGGGTCAAGTCAAGAGCAACAAGGAAACCCGCAAACCCAAGGCCGAGAAGCCCAAGCCGTCCGTGTCGGTCGGCAGCTCGCCCTTCACCACGCCTCCGGGGAAGAAATAGGGCTCAAACAACCTTCTCCCCTCCGGGGGAGAAGGTGGCTCGCGAAGCGAGACCTATGAGGGGGATGACATCCCCACCTCATCTTCCAGCCCGCTTGAGCCGACAGTCCCCTTATCCGTCAGGCTGCGCCTGCCACCTTCTCCCGCGAGGGGAGAAGGAAATCAGTCGCTCAGCCGCCGCTCGCATTCCGCCACGCCGTCCGCGACGCCCGCTTCGGCATAGAGGTCGCGGGCCGCGGACCAGGCCGCGTGCGCCGGCTCCGCCTTGCGCAGCCCGTCCAGAGCCAGCCCCGTCAGCCGCAGGGCATTGGCCATCTCCGGCGTGGCTCCCTGCCCGTTGGCGCGGTACAGGGCCGCCGCCTGTTCGGCGTGGGCGAGGGCCTGTTCCAGATGGGCGGTCCGGCGGTCGATGTCTGACAGCTGACCCAGGGCGTGGGCCTGTAGCAGCGGCGCGCCGCTCTCGCGGCTGAGAGCGGCGGCGCGGGCGTAAGCGTTGCGGGCGTCGGGCGAACGACCCTCGGCCATGGCCTCGCGCGCCGACGTCAGATGGGCCTGGATGGCGTCGGTCATGGACGGCTCCGCGTGAAGGGCATGCTGGCACGGCCTCAGTAGGCGTGGCTCTCGGCCGGACGCTCTTCCAGATGGCCGTCCTTCAGCGCGAACACCCGGTCCATATGACCCGCCAGCTCCATGTTGTGTGTGGCGATCAGGGCGGCGACGCCGGTGTCCTTGACCAGTCGGTGGAGGGCTTCGAACACGGTGTGGCTGGTGGCGGGGTCGAGGTTGCCGGTTGGTTCGTCGGCCAGCAGCAGGCGCGGGCGGTTGGCCAGGGCGCGGGCGACGGCGACGCGCTGCTGTTCCCCGCCCGACAGCTGGGCCGGCTGGTGGGTCAGACGCTCGCCGAGGCCGAGGGCGGTCAACACTTCGGCGGCGCGGGCGCGGGCCTGGGGCTGGGCCACCCCGGCGATTCGCAGCGGCAGGGCGACGTTGTCGCGCGCGTCGAACTCGGGCAGCAGATGGTGGAACTGATAGACGAAGCCGATCCTGGCCAGGCGGATGTGGGTGCGGGCGCGCTCGTCCAGATGACCGACATCGACGCCGTCGATCAGGATCTGCCCGGCGGTCGGCCGCTCCAGCAGGCCGGCGGCGTGCAGCAACGACGACTTGCCCGAGCCGGACGGTCCGATCAGGCCCACGACCTCGCCCGGCCGCACATCCAGGTCGACCCCGCGCAGCACGGTCAGACCGCCGGACGCGGTTTCATAGGTGCGGGTCAGGCCGCGCACGGACAGAACGGGGGCCGAGAGAACCGGACTACTCATACCGAAGCGCCTCGACCGGATCCATTTTCGCGGCCCGCCACGACGGCAGCAGGCTGGCGATACAGCTCATGAACAGGGACCAGACGGTGACCCAGAAGACATCACCCGGATCGACCAGGGCCGGGATGGCGTCCAGCATATAGACGTCGGCGTTGAACAACTGGATGCCAAGCAGGGCCTCGAGAAAATGCTGGATCGGGCCGATGTTCAGGCAGAACACCAGGCCCAGGAACAGGCCGGTCGCCGTGCCCGCCACGCCGATGGCCGCCCCGGCGACGAAGAAGATGCGCAGCATCGACATCTGGCTGGCCCCGACGGTGCGCAGGATGGCCACGTCGCGGGTCTTGTTCTTCACCAGCATGACGATGCCGGAGATGATGTTCAGGGCCGCGATGGCAACGACGAGACCGAGGATGATGCTCATCGCCACCCGCTCGACCTTCAATGCGCCCCAGAAGGCGGCCAGCCGGTCGCGCCAGTCGCTGACCAGACCGCCGGGTCCTGCGGCGGCGCGCACCGGGTCATAGAGCTCGGCCACGCGATCGGGCTGTTCGACCTTCATCTCGATCACGTCCCAGACGCCCTCCTTGCCGAAGAAGAGCTGGGCCTGTTCCAGCGGCATGAAGATGAAGGCGCGGTCGAAGTCGGCGGTGCCCGAGGTGAACAGGCCACCGACGCGATAGACCTTTTCCAGCCCACCGAGATTGCCGAAAGCGCTGTCGGCACCCGTCGGGGAATACAGGGTGATCGGATCGCCGACCCGAAGCCCCATACTCTCGGCGAGCGCCTCGCCGATCAGGATGTTGTCGCCGCCATAGGCACCCTGGCCGAAGGTCCGTTTCGCCTCGTCGCTGAGGCTGTCGTAGACGAAGGACATCGAGTCGAGGTCCTGCGGGCGGAGGCCGCGCACGACCGCTCCGGTCGTCTGGCCGGCGGCCCGGACCAAAGCCTGGTTCTCCGTCACGGGCGTGACGCTGATGACGCCCGGCACCCGACCGATACGCGCCACGGCGGCGTCGCGGTCCGGATCGGTCAGAAGCTGGCCCTGAACGTACATATGACCGTTGAAGGACAGCATCCGGTCCAGCAGGGTCGAGCGGAAGCCGGCCATGATGCTCATGACCACGATCAGGGCCATGACCGCCAGCGAGATGGCGACGTAGGAGATGAGGGCGATCAGGGCGATGCCACCCTCTTTGCGTTTGGCGCGCAGATAGCGCAGCGCCAGCTCGATCTCCCAGGCCGAGAACGGCCCGGCGGGTTTGGTCGGCTTGACGGCCGCGACGTCGGTCATCCGCGCACCCTGGCCAGGGCCTGGTCCAGCGGGATCGAGACCTTCTCGCCGGTGGCGCGGCGCTTCAGCTCGACCACGCCGTCGGCCAGTCCCTTGGGCCCGATGGTCAGCTGCCACGGGATGCCGATCAGGTCGGCGGTGGCGAATTTGCCGCCCGGGCGTTCGTCGGTGTCGTCGTAAAGCACGTCCCTGCCCAAGGCTTCCAGCTTGGCGACGGCCTCCTCACAGGCGGCCGAGACGGCCTCGTCATTGGCGCGCAGGTTGATGACCACCACGTCGAACGGGGCGACGGAGTCGGGCCAGATGATGCCGCTGTCGTCGTGGCTGGCCTCGATGATGGCCCCCAGCAGACGCGACACGCCGACGCCATAGCTGCCCATGTGGACATCGGCATCCTTGCCGTCCGGCCCGGCCACCCGGGCCTTCATCGGCGCGGAATATTTGGTGCCGAAATAGAAGATGTGGCCGACCTCGATGCCGCGCGCGGTCAGGCGGTCGGCCTCCGGGGTCTGGGTCTCGAACTGGGCGGCGTCGTGCATCTCCTCGGTCGCGGCGTACAGGCCGATACGCTCGTCGACGATGGACTGCAGGTCGTTCCAGTCGACGCCCGTCCCGGGGGCCGGCATCTCGACCAGTTTGCGGTTGCAGAAGACCTGACTTTCGCCGGTGTCGGCCAGAACGATGAATTCGTGGCTCAGGTCTCCACCGATCGGGCCGGTGTCGGCGCGCATCGGCACCGCCTTCAGCCCCATGCGGGCAAAGGTGTTCAGATAGGCCACGAACATCCGGTTATAGGCCTTGCGGGCCGAGGCCTCGTCGATGTCGAAGCTATAGGCGTCCTTCATCAGGAATTCGCGCCCGCGCATGACGCCAAAGCGGGGGCGACGTTCGTCGCGGAATTTCCACTGGATGTGAAAAAGGTTCAGCGGCAGGGATTTGTACGACTTCACAGAGCTGCGGAAGATGTCGGTGATCATCTCTTCGTTGGTCGGCCCGTACAGAAGTTCGCGCTCATGCCGGTCGGTGATGCGCAACATCTCGGGACCGTAGGCGTCGTAACGGCCGCTCTCGCGCCACAGGTCGGCCAGTTGCAGGGTCGGCATCAGCAGTTCGACCGCCCCGGCCCGCTCCTGCTCCTCGCGCACGATCTGCTCGATCCGGTTCAGTACCCGCAGGCCCAGCGGCAGCCAGGCATAGATACCGGCGGCCTCCTGTTTGATCATCCCGGCGCGCAGCATCAGCTGGTGCGAGACGATCTGGGCGTCCGAGGGTGCCTCCTTCAGCGTGGGCAGGAAAAAGCGCGACAGGCGCATGGGCAGAATCCGGCAGAGAGGCGTGGGACCCGAGCTTTAGCCGGGTCAACGGGGCGAAAGCTAGGCCGAGAACACCGTCCCTCTCCCCTTGCGGGACAAGGTGGCCTGCGAAGCGGGTCGGATGAGGGGTCTCTCCAGCGGCGCCTGCATGGCCGGAACTGACGGGACAGAGCTCATCGACCCCTCATCCGTCGGCCTTCGGCCGCCACCTTCTCCCGCAAGGGAAGAAGGGACTCCTACGGATGCGGCAGGCCGATGCCGTAGCGGGCGGCCAGATAGGGGATGACGGCCTCGTCCTGCAGGAAGCGTTTTCCGGTCGCTGCGCTGGTCTGCGCCCCGGGCCAGACGAAGGTCTCGTCCAGCACCAGGATCGGGCAGCTCTGGTGTGCCTCGCCGACCAGATCGATGACCGGCTGGCGAGGACGAGGGTGATCAAGGCGCGTGATGTCCAACTGTGTTTTCAGCGGCGGATAGAAGGCCAGCACGCCCTCCACGATCGCGCCGGCCGGGCAGTACCAAGGCCCGCCCTCATCGTCGGTCCAGTGTGGGTTCAGGAGGAACAGTCGGTCGGTCATTGCGCGATCCTAGACCGGCGGGGCCAGGTCCGGCAGCGGCATCCAGCCGATGAAGACAAGGACCATCACCAGAAGCCAGACCAGTAACGACACCCAGGTCGTGGTGATGAATTTGCGCTTCAGGTTCGGCTTGTCGGGCGCGCCCCACTGACCGCCGTCGGTCGGCGGCTCGTGGATTTCCCTGGAGGTCCCAAGCGGCAGGACGGCGAACAGTACCGTCCACCAGCAGACGATATAGATGGCAAACATCGTGATCGGGCCGATGGGCATCAGTGGCCTCCACTCTCGGAACGGGTTCTGGGCGTTTCCATCAGTTCCACCAGCACCCCGCCCATGTCCTTGGGATGGACGAAGAGGATTGGCGTGCCGTGGGCGCCGATGCGCGGCTCGCCCGTACCGAGGATGGTCGCGCCCTTGGACCGCAAGGCGTCGCGGGCGGCGAGAAGGTCCTCGACCTCGAAACAGACATGGTGCTGACCGCCCCTGGGGTTTTTGGCGAGGAAGCCGTGGATCGGGCTGTCGTCGCCCAGCGGTTCGATCAGCTCGATCTGGGCGTTGGGCAGGTCGATGAAACAGACCCGCACGCCCTGCGCCGGCAGGTCGAACGGCTCATGCGCCCTGGTCGCGCCGAGCAGGTCGCGGTAGAGGGCGACGCTGGCCTCGATGGAGGGCGTGGCGACGCCGACGTGGTTCAATTTGCCGATCATCCCGTTGCCTTAGACCGTGTCGTCGCGCCGGAGAAGGCGGCGCGCGAGGCGAGGCCGATGACAGGGCTTTTGGCCGCAGCCTGAACGAAACGAGGGCCGGCAACTGATCACCGGCTGCCAGCCCCCCACATTCGTGCCACCGACGCAGCCGACCTCGTTTGCCGAGGACAGACGGCAGACCTTACTGACCGCTCGTCATCGCGGCGACTTCCGTCGCGAAGTCCGGGCCTTCGACCTTTTCGACGCCTTCGCCGAGGGCGAGGCGGACGAAGCCGGCGAGGTGCAGGCCGGGGAAGCCGAGTTCCTTGCCCGTATCGGCGACCAGCTGTTCGATGGTCACGTCGGGGTTCATGACGAAGGGCTGTTTGATCAGCACGACTTCCCTCTGGAACTTGTTGATCTGGCCTTCCACGATCTTGGCGATCATGGCTTCCGGCTTGCCTTCTTCCTTGGCCTTTTCGGTCAGGACCTGACGTTCCTTCTCGATGGCGGCGGGGTCCAGATCGTCGGTGTTCAGCGACAGCGGGGCCGTGGCGGCCACATGCATGGCGATCTTGCGGCCCAGTTCGCGCAAGAGCACCTTGTCGCCGCCGCCGTGCAGGGCGACCAGCACGCCGATACGGCCCAGGCCCGGCGACACAGCGTTGTGGACGTAGGAGGCGACCACGCCTTCATCGACCGACAGGCGGGCGGCGCGGCGCAACTGCATGTTCTCGCCGACGGTGGCGATCAGCTGGGTCACTTCGTCCTGAACCGTCTTGCCGGCTTCCAGCTCGGCACCGTGCAGACCTTCGAGCGTGGCGTGCTCGAGGCCCAGCTGGGCGAACGATTTGGCGGCGTTCTGAAACAGGTCGTTGCGGGCGACGAAATCGGTTTCGGAGTTGAACTCGATGGCGGCACCGACTTCACCGGCTCCGACTTCCCTGGAGGCCACGGCGACGAGGCCCTCGGCGGCGACACGGTCGGCCTTCTTGGCGGCCTTGGACAGGCCTTTGGCGCGCAGCCAGTCGATCGCGGCGCTGATGTCGCCGTCGGTTTCCTGAAGCGCCTTCTTGCAGTCCATCATGCCGACGCCGGACCTGGCGCGCAGGTCCATCACGAGGGCGGCTGTGATCTCGGCCATGGGTCTCTCCTTGGGTATGCGTATGCAGGAACGGCCGGGGTAGTACCCCGGCCTGGTGTCAGACTTGATACGTTCCGCTCATCCCCTCGAAGGCGGGGACCCGGTGCTTTGGGCTAGCCGGCGACGGCGAGTTCGCGCCGTTATCAATCCCAAGCAGCCTGCCTCACGAAAGAAACGGGTCCCCGCTTTCGCGGGGATGAGCGGTTATAGAGCGTGCCTAGACCGCGGCTTCCTCGGTTTCGACGGCGTCGTTGGCTTCCGAGGTCGCGGCCAGGACGGCTTCGTCGGCCATGGCGGGCTCGGGGGCGGGCTCGGGGGCCGGCTCGGCTGCCGGTTCGGCGGCGGCGATCATTTCCTCGGCGACGGCTTCCGTACCCACCGGGGCGGCGTCTTCAACCTTGGCCGCCTTGGGAGCCCGGGCTTCGCGCAGCATCGGCTCGTCCGGGTTGATCGCGGCACCCAGGTCGACGCCCGAGGCCGACTGGCCGGCGGCCAGACCGTCGAGGACGGCGTCGGCAATCAGATCGCAATAGGTCTGGATGGCGCGGGCGGCGTCGTCGTTGCCCGGGATCGGATAGGTGATGCCGTCCGGGTCCGAGTTGGTGTCGAGGATGGCGATGATCGGGATGTTCAGCTTGCGGGCCTCAAGGATGGCGATGGCCTCCTTGTTGGTGTCGATCACAAACATGATGTCCGGGATGGAGCCCATGTCCTTGATGCCGCCGAGGCTCAGTTCGAGCTTGTCCTTCTCGCGCTGCAGGTTCAGCAGCTCTTTCTTGACGCGGCCGTCGCCACCCGATTCCAGCAGGCCTTCCAGCTCGCGCAGGCGGGCGATCGAGCCCGAGACAGTGCGCCAGTTGGTCAGGGTGCCGCCGAGCCAGCGGTTGTTCATGTAATACTGGGCGCAGCGCTTGGCGGCCTCAGCGACCGGGTCAGCGGCCTGACGCTTGGTGCCGACGAACAGGACGCGGCCACCCTTGGCGGCGACGTCGCGCACGGCGACCAGCGCCTGGTGCAGCAGCGGGATCGACTGAGACAGGTCGATGATATGGATGTTCGAGCGCGATCCGAAGATGTAGCGCTCCATCTTCGGGTTCCACCGGTGCGTCTGGTGGCCGAAGTGGGCGCCGGCTTCGAGCAGCGAACGCATGGAGAATTCTGGCAGAGCCATGAGGGGTCGTCCTTTATCCGATTGATCCGCCGCAGGCGCTGTAAAGACCCGTCTTCCTGTTAGGGATCGGGGTCCTCGGAACGGAGCGGACAGGATTTCTCCCTGGCCGCGCCACGCCTGCGTGTGAAGTGGGCGGGCATGTAGGCGGGATGGGCGGAAAAGGCAAGCGGCGGGGCGCGAGACAACTCTCGCAACCGTCGCATAACGGCGCTATGGTCGGTTTCCGGGAGGGTCGATCACATGAACATTCGCACCGGAGCCCTGGTTGGTGGCATCATCGCGGCTGCCGCCATCGCCGGCGTCGCCACGTCGCAACAGAATCCGCCGTCGCCCGTCGCCGCGGCCCAGGTCGATCTGGCCCGCACAAGTGTCGACAGCGCCGCCCTCGCCACGGCCCAGAAGGAGCCGCTGGCGGCCCGGCTGCGCGGCGTCCTGAGCCAGGACCCCGCCTCGGCCCGGGTCCTCGCCGTTGCGGATGCGTCGCCGGTTCCGGTGCTGGCTCCGGCCGACCCCAACCTGCTGCGCACCGCCCGCATCTTCACCGGGGACCGGCATTACATGCTCGTGGTCCAGCGGGGCGAGCAGATCATCGAAATCTACGGCGCCACCAAGGCTTTCCAGTCGCCCATAGCGCCGCCTGCCCCCCAGCAGCCGCCCACTCGCGTTCCAACCGGAAACCTTGCGGGCGTTCGCCAGACGGCTCCGACCGCCGCGCTTGCGCGCGCCGGACCCAGCGTCCTTGCGGCCCGTATTCCCCCGGCGGCCGCCCGGGCGATGGTCCAGGCCCGGACCGAGGGCCTGACCAATGTTCGAACCGAACGCACGGAATACGGCGTCGATGTCACGTTCAGCCGCTTCGGCGCCGCCTATAATGTCAGCTTCATCTGTGAAGGGCCGGGTGCCGCAGGCTGTACCGAGCCGGAGGCCATCGCCTTCGCCTCGACCCTGCAGCTGATCGGCGGAGGCGCGTCGTGAAGCATTTCACCCTCGCGGCCCTGCTGTTGCTGACCGCCTGCTCGCCGAGCGGCTGCGGCCAGGACGCTGCCGCGCCGCCCGTGAAGACCGATCTGCCTGTGCCCGCAACGACGCCGACGGACTCCGCGCCCGGCGAAACCCCGCCCACGCCGATGCCTGAGCCCGAGCCCGTTCCGGAGACGCCACTTGTCCCGGAGCCCGTCACCTGGCCGCACGACCCGAGCGGTGCCCTGCCCCCGGGCTCCGGCTCCGGAACGACCGACGCGACCCTCTGGGCCGCCGGGATGCGCTTCCCGATGGAGACGGGCCCCGCCTATGCCAACTCGCAGGTCTATGGCTATGGCGGGTTCGCCGCACCGGGTCCGGGCGGTCAGTGCGACGCGCGCAACTATGCCTATCCGTGGCGGGACAATTTCTGTGAGAGCCGGTCCTGGGCCAACGGCATGTGCCCGGCGGGCCGCGGCCATCAGGGGCAGGACATCCGCCCCGCCACCTGCGTCAAGAAGGTCCACTGGATCGTTGCCGCCGAGAGCGGGCGGATCACCTCGATCGGTAGCTACACCCTAACCCTGCTGGGCGATTCAGGGCGTATCTACCGCTATCTGCACATGGACATGGTCGGAGTGAACGCCCTCTTCCCCAGTATGGCGTCTCGCAACGTCGAGCGCGGCCAGCATATCGGCAGGGTGTCGGCGGACTTCGGCGGCAACGCCACCACCATCCACCTGCATTTCGAGATCAAGGCCCCGGTCTCGATCGCGGGCAGTCCCGCCAGTGTCAATTTCGTGCCGACCTACAGCAGCCTGGTCGACAGCTATGGCCGGATGCTGAACGGCGCGGCCTGACGGATCACGTCCCGCGCGGCTTGGCGCGGCTGGTCGCCTCGGCTTTCGTCGGGTCTTCGGGCCAGGCATGGCGCGGATAGCGGCCGCGCATCTCGGCCCGGACGGCGGCCCAGCTGCCTGACCAGAAGCCGGGCAGGTCTTTCGTCACCTGCACCGGCCGCCGGGCGGGCGACAACAGGGCGAGGGTCAGGGGCATGCGTCCGCCGCCGACACACGGATGCGTCGTCACGCCGAACAGTTCCTGCACCCGGATGTCCACGCGCGGTCCGCCGGGTGCCGCATAGTCGATCGCCGCCGAGCCGAGCGGCGTCTGCAGCCGGGCGGGTGCCCGCTCGTCCAGCGTCCGCTGCCGATCCCAGGGAACCAGCGTCTTCAGCCCGGCCTCCAGCGCGGCGTCGCCGATGGCGTCCAACGCCTGGACGTCCACCAGCAAAGGCCAGAGCCAGGTCTCGCGATCCGCCAGCAATCCCGCATCAGACACGTCCGGCCAGCCGTCCTCCAACGACCCCAGGAAGGCCAGTCGCGCGCGCAAGCTCGCCGCCCGCTCGCCCCACTTCAGCTCGCAGAGGCCATCGCGGGCGACTTCCGACCGGAGCGCCGCTGTGATCGCGGCCCGCGCGGGCGCACCGACGATCTTCTCATCGACCACGATCGCCCCGATGCGGCGGATGCGGCGCATCGTCATTCGGCCCGACGGTTCGCGGCTCAGCCGGTCCTCGGTTTCGATCCTTCGCTCCAGCGCCGCCGGATCGACCGGAACGGCCAACCGGATGCGGTCGCGCGCGTCACCGCCTCCCAGTTCCGCCACGGCCAGCCACGGCTCCCGGGCCAGCAGGTCTGTCGGCTCGACAAAGGCACCACGCCCGGAGGCCAGCAGCACCTCGCCCGGCTTGCCGCGCGCCCTGGCCACCCGCTCGGGGAAGGCCTCGGCCAGCAGGGCACCGGGATCGGCCGCACCGCCCTGCCCACCACCCGCCGCCCGCGCCCAGCGGTCGGCCAGCTTCATCGCATCGCGGGCCCTCGGCGACCGGTCCCGGTCCAGTTCCCGCAAACGTCCCCGCAGGTCGATGTCGTTTCCGCCCAGCCCCGGCTCGCTCAGCACCGCGGCGATCCGCGCACCCACAGCGGCGTCCCCGGCGTCGCTGGCGGCGGCGACCATGTGGGCCAGTCGCGGCGGCAGCGGAATATGGGTCAGTCTTCGTCCGTGGGCGGTCAGGGCTCCTTCACCATCCAGCGTGCCCAGACGCTCCAGCACCTTGCGCGCTTCGGCGAACGCGCCCGCCGGCGGCTGGTCCAGCAGGGCTAGGCCCTCGGTCATCCGCGCGCCCCATCGGGCCAGATCCAGCGCAAAGGCGGTCAGGTCGGCCTCCAGGATTTCGGGCCGCTGGTGCGGGATCAGGCCGCGCGTCGCCTCCTCGTCCCACAGTCGATAGCAGACGCCCGGCTCGACCCGCCCGGCCCGCCCCCGCCGCTGTTCCGCCGACGAGCGGCTGACCCGCACGGTCGCCAGCCGGGTCAATCCGCTGGATGCTTCAAAACGAGGTACGCGCGACAGGCCGCCGTCGATGACCACGCGCACGCCCTGGATGGTCAGGCTGGTCTCGGCCACAGAGGTCGCCAGCACCACCTTGCGCCGCCCCGATGTGGCCGGCTGGATGGCCCGGTCCTGCTCGGCTGCCTCCAGCGCGCCAAAGAGCGGCGCGATATCAACCGATGGATCGCGCACGGTCTCTCTCAGCCGCTGCGCCGTGCGGTGAATCTCGCCCTGCCCCGGCAGGAACACCAGGACCGAGCCCGTCTGCTCGCCCAGGGCCAGCCGCACGGCGCGAGCGGCGGCGTCCTCGATCCGTTCGGCGGCGTTGCGGCCCAGGTAGAGGGTCTCGACCGCGAACATCCGGCCCTCGGCCTGGATCACCGGCGCTCCACCCAGCAAGGTCGATACCCCTGCGATATCCAGCGTCGCCGACATGACCAGCAACCGGAGATCCCCGCGCAGCAGCCCTTGCGTCTCGCGGGCCAGCGCCAGCCCGAGATCCGCGTCGAGTGACCGCTCGTGGAATTCGTCGAACACAACCGCGCCGACGCCCTCAAGTCCGGGATCGTCCAGAATCATCCGCGTGAAGACGCCCTCGGTGATCACTTCGATCCGGGTTCGGGGGCCGATCCGGCTCTGCAGACGGGTGCGATAGCCGACGGTGTCCCCGGCCCGCTCCCCCAGAGTCGACGCCATCCGTTCCGCCGCCGCGCGCGCCGCCAGACGCCGGGGCTCCAGCACCAGCACCTTGCCGTCACCCAGCCAGGCCTCACCCAGCAACTCCAGCGGCACGACCGTCGTCTTGCCGGCTCCCGGCGGCGCGGCCAGCACAGCGACATTGCCCGCCGACAGGACGGTCTTGAGCGGTTGCAGGACGGCGTGGATCGGCAGCATCACAGGCGAGGTCTTATTACATGGCGCGCAGGTCAGCGCGGGAATCCCGGGCTCAAATAGCGCGAAGCGCGATAGCCCACCAAGAATTCAAGGTCACGAAAGCGTCTCCCGCGCTTCATCAATCGGAAACCGCGTTGCCAGCGGGGTCCTGCGCCGCTAGCGTCCGCGCCATTGAAGGCGGTCCGGGGAGGGCTTGCCGTGTATCAGGGGGCGAGACTCTATGTCCGCAGAAGGCCTTAGGCCCAAGGGGAACCGTCTGTTCCTCAAGAAATCCGTAGCCCAGATCCAGAAGGAAGCGGCCAAGAGCGAGCTGAAGCGCACGCTCGGCCCCATCAATCTGATGTCTCTCGGCATCGGTGCCATCATCGGCGCCGGCATCTTCGTTCTGACCGGCCAGGTCGCTGCGGCCCACGCGGGTCCGGCGATCATGCTCAGCTTTGTGGTCGCGGGCATCGCCTGCGGTCTCGCAGGCCTCTGCTACGCCGAACTGGCCTCGACCATGCCGGTGTCGGGTTCGGCCTATACCTATGCCTATGGCACGCTCGGCGAAGTCTTCGCCTGGATCATGGGCTGGCTGCTGGTGCTCGAGTACGGCGTCGCCGCCTCGACCGTCGCGGTCGGCTGGTCGGGCTATGTCGTATCGATCCTGCACGACTTCGGCGTGGCCGACCAACTGTTCCCGATGATCCAGTACGCCGGCGGAGAAGGCCCGTCCCTGGCGACCCCGCTGGTCCAGGCCGTCACCACCAACGGCGTCAGCAGCTTCCCCCTCACCGGCACCTTCAACCTGGTCGCCGCCATCGGCATCGCTGCCGTTTGCAGCCTTCTGGTCCTCGGCGTCAGCGAGTCGGCCTCGATCAACAACGTCATCGTCGTGATCAAGATCGTGGTCCTGCTGACCTTCATCGCGGTGGGGATCCAGTATATCAACCCGGACAACTGGACGCCCTTCATCCCCGAGAACACGACCGACAAGTTCGGGGAGTACGGGGCCTCCGGCATCCTTCGTGGGGCGGCGATCATCTTCTTCGCCTATGTCGGATTCGAAGCGGTCTCGACCGCTGCGGCCGAGGCCAAGAACCCGTCCAAGGACGTTCCGGTCGGCATTCTGGGGGCCCTGATCGTCTGTACCCTCATCTACATGGCCGTTGCCGCCGTCATGACCGGCGTCGTCCCCTATCTGGAGCTCGCCAGTCCGGCGCCGGTGGCCGTGGCCATCGACCGGATGGGTCTGGAATGGGCCGATGTCCCGCTGGCTTCAGCCGAGGGCGGTCAGCTCAATCTGATCGGCTTCCTGGTCAAGATCGGCGCCATCACCGGCCTGTCCTCGGTCATGCTGGTGCTGTGCTACGGCCAGACGCGCATCTTCTACACCATGGCGCGCGACGGCCTGCTGCCCAAGGCGTTCGCGGTGATCCATCCGAAGTTTCGCACCCCCTGGATCGGCACCATCCTGTTGGGCATCGTGATCGCGGTCTGCGCCTCCTTCCTGCCCATCTCCATCCTCGGCGACCTGGTGTCGCTGGGGACTGCTGTCGCCTTCTCGATCGTGTGCCTGAGCGTGATCGTCCTGCGCATAAAGCATCCGGAGATGGAGCGTCCGTTCAGGGTTCCGGGCGGCGTCTGGACGGCGGGTGCCGGCATCGTGGCCTGTCTGTCGCTGGCGGGCTTCAACTTCTGGCCGATGATCCAGCATGCGATGGACGGCAACACCCTGCCGCTGACCATACTGGCCGTCTATGCAGCGGTCGGCGCGGTGATCTACATGATCTACGGCTTCTGGCACTCCAAACTGGCCAAGGGCATCGACATCACCGAAGAGACCACGATCTCCTCGCCGGCCCAGGCCATGGGGTCG
>Ga0105047_10001419_pt1 | contig 42847 bp, 31 predicted proteins | sample MAT04_FD_78384 | JGI IMG/M metagenome (GOLD analysis project Ga0105047, IMG submission 78384) | Freshwater microbial communities from Lake Fryxell liftoff mats and glacier meltwater in Antarctica - MAT-04 (megahit assembly) | ecosystem: Environmental > Aquatic > Freshwater > Ice > Liftoff... | reverse complement strand
TCGCGCGAACCCAAGCGTGCTGCAGCCGTAAAGATGGAGTGAGGCCGCGGGATACGCGCGCAGACTCGGTCGCGTCGATCGGCGGTGGCGCGGATATACGGTCGCCGGGAGACTGTCGTTCGCGTTGGGGGCGGTAATCGCGCAACAGCAAACAGCGCACACTCCGGTGCCGGCTGCGAGGGGAGGCTGAAAGTCCCTGGCAGCCGACTCCTTTCCTCGATGGCCGGCGCGAAGCTACGGCCGAGAGGAAATGCTCGGCGGACAGGGATCTACCTAGCCTTCCAGAAGCCCGCGCAGAATCAAAGCGCTGTTACAACTCAGGCGATGCTAGCCCGCAACCGAACGACAGCCGCCGCTACTTCGGGATCAGCGTCACCGGCGAGCGACTCGATCGACGACAGCACAGCGTAGCCGCGTGCGCGAACGAGCGCTTCCAGGGCAGCGATGCGAATCCACGCGTCGCGATCGATCTGGCGTTCGCCCGGCTCGGCCGCTACGGCTGGTTGCGCGATGCGCAGCAAGCGCTGGATCGCGTCGGCGCTACCGAGTTTGCCAAGTGAGGCGAGCATTTCGAGCGCGACGTCGTCATCGCGCTCCTTGTCGAGCGCGGCAGCCAGTCGTGCCGCGGGCGGGCGTACGCCGCCGCCACTGCTGCCGGGCAAGCCGTAGGCGGCGGCGGCGATGCGACGCACTTCCGGATGCTTGTCTTCGACCACGCCGTGCAGACCGTGCATGGCCTTGGCGGTGCCGAGTCGCATGAGGGCGCGGGCGGCGGCGATGCGAATGCGATCGTCGTCGTGCGTGAGCAGTGGGAGGATGGCCACATCGGCCTGTTCGACGCCCATTTCGCCAAGCAGCGCGACGGCGTTGCGCACCACGAACCAGCGGCTGTCGCGCACGAGCTCGAACAACAGCGTCGCATTGAGGTCGAGCGCGACGATGCTGTCGAAGTAGGCGCGTCGCGCCTGACTGTCCGGTGACGTCATGAGCTCCTGTACCAGCACTTCGACCGCCGCGTCGCCGGCGCGGGCCATGAGTTCGAGCGTGATCGTGCGCTCGGGGGTGTATGGCACGCGCGTGGCCAAGAGCTGCAACGACGTGCGGTGCAGCAACCGTCGCATGATGCGTTCGCTGCCGAGTCGCGCACCGCTGCCTCCGACCGTGTGCACCTGCTGCATCGTGGCGCGCGCGATCGACTCGATCGTGAGGGCGTCACCGCGGAATTCGGCGCCGTCGATGAGTTCGATGAGCAGATCACCCGCGGCGAGCGCCGCGTCGTCGGTGCGTGCGGCGGCGAGACGGGCGAGTGCGTTGGCGACGGCGCTGCCGCCGGCGGTGCTGGTGCCACTCCCGCTGTCGTCGATCACGGCCGAACTGGAGGGCGTGAAACGTGGCATGAGATCGGCGCGGGGCTGCGGCGGAGTCACGAGCACGCTCCACGACCGCAGCAGTTCGCGCGGCGGTTCGTCGCTCATGACCGCGCGATTGATCGTCGTCGGCGTATCACCTGACAACGCACGAGCGTCTTGGCCGGCCCGAAACGGCTGCGCAAACAGCGAGGCGAGGGTGAGCAGCTCGCCAGGGGCGGCGCCTTGACGCACGGTGATCGAGCCGATCCCGAGCGTAAGGGAGCGGCGCAGCAGCCCACTGAACAACGGGTCGTCGGCCGTTTGGCGTCGCTCGATGGGAACGCCCTCGAGCACGAGCTGGCCGTCGAGGATGCGACAGAGCAACGCCCCGTCGCGGGAGCGTGCGGTGAGTTGGCGGAGGGCATCACGCACCAACGGCTGCATCACGAGCTCCGCGTCGATCTCGCCGGCCGTTTCGGGCGGACGAAGGGCCTGCACCGTGACGACGCGATCGATCAGCAGGGCCAGCGCCCGGAGCACGGCGCGGGACGAACGGCCGTCGGGCACGGCGCGCTGCATGCCGCTGTCGGTCGTACTCGCACTCGGAGTGCTGCGTCGGTAGCCAAGGGGAACCATGGGCGGGAAGTTACGAAGCGGGCCTGTCGATGGCGATAGTGACCGCCCCTTATCTTCCGAACATGGGACACAGCGACCTTTCCGCCACGCCGCCAGGCGAGCCAACAACCGATGGCGTGACACAGACCACCGAGTTGCCACTCTATTGGCGGGCCGATGGTCCACCTGGCGCGCCGCCGCTGTTGTTGCTGCACGGGGGACCGGGCGCGCATCATGACTATCTGTATCCGCAGATGCTGGCACTGTCCGACGCGTATCGCGTGATCACCTACGATCAGCGCGGCGGCGGTCGCTCCAAGACCGATGACCCGGCACCGATCACGTGGCAAACGCAGGTGCGTGATCTCGCCCGGATCGTCACAGAGTTCGGTTTGATGCCGCCCACGATCGTGGGCTACTCGTGGGGCGCGCTGCTGGCGATGCTGTACGCGATCGAGTGCGCAAAGCACACCGATGCGCGTCTCGCGCCGGCACGTCTCGTGCTGATATCGCCGGCGCCGATCACTCGTGCCTGGCGGGAGGAGTTCGACGCGTCGCTCTCCGCACGCGGGCGAAGTGCCACGATACTGGCGATGCGCGAGGAGCTCGCGGCCTCCGGACTGCGGGAGCGCGATGCCGTGGCGTATCGGCAGCGTGGCTTCGAGTTGAGTGTGGCCGGATATTTCGCCGATCCGTCGCGGGCGCGCGCGCTCACGCCGTTTCGCGTCACGGGTCGTGTGCAGCAGTCAGTGTGGAACAGCTTGGGCGAATTCGATATCAGGGACGATTTGCGTGGCGTCCACTGCCCGACGCTCGTCATTCACGGCACGCAGGATCCGATCCCGCTCGAGTCGGCTGCCGCCGCGGCGCAGTCGTTGCGCGCGGAGTTTGTCGCGTTGGACGATTGCGGTCATGTGCCGTACGTCGAACAACCGGACCTCTTGTTCGCCGCCATCCGTCGTTTCCTCGCAGAGAGCCATGGTTCCCTACGGTCCGGTCACCCACACGCCACTCACCACGATTCACGTTGATGGCCGTGATGTGCGCGTGACGTTGCACAGCGCGCACGACGGCATTGAATTGGTCGGCCGCCTGTTCTTTGCCGAACAGGGGTGGACGAACAGCGGCATCCCCGATCGCGGCGTACTTCCCGGCCGCACCTTATACGACGTGGAATTGATGGCCCGTGATCTCCGCGTGGAGGAGTTGGCGCAACGCTACCGTCGCGCCAACGCCGAGAAGCGACGGTTCCACGGCCTGCGTCAGCTCACGCTCGAACTGCTGTCGAAGGTGCGGTACATGAACCAGGTGGCGGTGAGCGTGCGGACGGGGCTCTTGGACGGCGAGGCCGCCGGCCAGGAGCTGGATTTGACGGAGGGGCAGATGGAGGAGCTGGTGCGGCAGGTGAGGCATTTGGCGGGGATAGAGGGGTGAATTGCGAACTGCAACTGCGAACTGAAAACTGAAAACTCCCTAGGGAGCAGGGAGGAGGGTTTCAGGGGGCAGGAAGCAGGGAGAAACGCGCTGTTGCTGCCTCCTGCTTCCTGAGACCCTGTACCCTGCTTCCTAGGGAGTTTCTTGCCAGTTCACGGTCCCCAGCTCCCGATTGCCACCCCCCTCGCGGACCACGCTAGATTTGAGTGATGGATTGCCGCTCCGCCGCCTTCGCCTTGACCCAGATCGCGACGCTCCTCGAGTTGCACGACGAGGACCGGTTTTCGGTGCGCGCCATGCAGACGGCGGCGCGCGTGGTGGCGGCGCATGGCGAGACGGATCTGGGGCAGGCGCTCGCGAGTGATCTGGCGGCGGAAGATGTGATCGCCCCGGCGGCGATCGAGGTGCTGCGCGATCTCGCCGAAAGCAACGGGTCGGCCCTGCTAGAGCGTTTGCAGGAAGAGACTCCCGAGGGGCTGCTGGAGATGCTGCGCGTGCCCGGATTGGGTCCGTCGCGTATCCGCTCCATACACGATGGCTTGCACGTGGACTCGCTGCTGGAGCTCGAGCTCGCGGCGCGTGACGGGCGTGTGGCAGCGCTGCCGAAATTCGGCGCCAAGACGGCGGAGAATATCCTCAAGGGAATCGCCGATTTGCGGGCCACGGGAGCGTATGTGCTCTGGCAGCATGGCCGTGCCGAAGCGGAGCGCATTGCGGAGGCGATTCGCGCGCACCCGGATGTGCTGGAGCTCGAGATCGCGGGTTCGATCCGTCGGCGCATGGAGATCGTGCGCGATGTGGATCTGGTGTGCGCGGTGCGCGGTAGCCCCAGTGTGGTGGCCGCGACGTTCGCACAGCTGCGCGGGGTGAAGGAAGTGCTGGGTGGCGGTGGTCGCACGTTGTCGTTGCGTCTCGAGGACGGCGTGCGCGTGGACGTGTCGTGCGTGCGTCCCGAACAGTTCGCGCTGGCGCTCTGGCGCGCCACCGGCAGCCATGCGCACGTGAAGCAGATCACGGAGCGTGCGGCCACGATGGGTTTCGTGTTGGCGGGCGACGAATTGCGTGATCGCGACGGCGCGCTGGTGTCGATTCCCGATGAACAGGCGTTGTATGCGCGACTGGGCCTGGCCTATGTGGTGCCCGAGCAGCGCGAAGCGATGGGCGAGGTGGAAGCGGCCGCGCGTGGCGCGTTCCCGACGCTGATCACCGAGGCGGACTTGGTCGGCGCCCTGCACTGCCACTCGCAGTACAGCGACGGCGGCGCCACGATCAGCGACATGGCCCGCGCGGCGCGTGCGCGCGGCTTGCGGTATCTGGGCGTCTCCGACCACTCACAGTCGAACACGTACGCCGGCGGCTTGTCGCGCGACGCCATCCTGCGGCAGCATGACGAAATCGATGCGTTGAACGCGCAATACGTGACCGACGGCATCGACTTCCGCGTGCTCAAGGGCATCGAGGCGGACATTCTCCCGTGCGGTCGCGTGGACTACGATGCGGCGTTTCTGGATCGCTTCGACTTCGTGATCGGCTCAGTGCATACGCGCTACGGCATGAACGAGCGACAAATGACGGACCGCGTGCTCAAGGCACTCGACGATCCGCATCTCACGATCCTGGGACACCCCACCGGCCGGCTGTTGCTCACGCGCGAACCGTACGCCATCGATATCGCGGCCATCATCGAAAAGGCCGGCGCCGTGGGTATCGCGATGGAGCTCAACGCCGACCCGCATCGGCTCGACATCGACTGGCGTGCCTGCCGCGTGGCGCAAGAGCAAGGTGCGCTGGTCAGTATCGGCCCCGACGCGCATTCGCCACAAGGCTTCGAGCATCTCGAACTCGGCATTGCGAATGCACGGAAAGGATGGCTCACACCCGCCAACGTGCTCAACACGCGCACGGCGAACGAGGTGCTCGCGTTCGCACGTGCCCGACGCAACGGACACGCCGCGATACCGCCGCATCTGCGCGTGATGCAGCGCTGACCGTGAAGCCGGTGGTGAAGAAGGCGACGCGCAGCATGACGAAGACGCACGGGCAGAAGCCGTCGCAGCGCGCGGCGCCGGTGTCGCGCTCTCCGAAAACCAAGGCCGACAAGCTGGCCATCAGCACCGTGGTGTTGCAGCGGCTCAAAACGGAGTATCCCGACGCGCACTGTGAACTGGACTACCGCAATCCGTTCGAGCTGCTGTGCGCCACGATTCTCTCGGCGCAGTGCACCGATGTGCGCGTGAACATGGTCACGCCCGCGCTGTTCGCGCGCTACCCGGACGCGCACGCGTTGAGCAGGGCGACGCAGGAGGACGTGGAGGAGATCGTGCGCAGCACGGGGTTCTTCCGCGCCAAAGCGAAGAGCCTGATCGGGATGGCCGTCATGCTGGTGGCGACGTACGACGGCAACGTCCCGCGCACGATCGCGGAGTTGGTGCCACTGCCCGGGGTTGGACGGAAGACGGCGAACGTGATTCTCGGTAACGCGTTCGACATCAACGAAGGCATCGTGGTAGACACGCACGTGCAGCGGCTGGCACGGCGGCTCGGGCTGACGCGACAGGCAGACCCGATCGGCATCGAGCAGGCGTTGATGCCGCTGTTTCCGCGAGAAGACTGGGCGCTGTTGAGTCACCTGCTCATCTGGCACGGACGACGAACGTGCTTCGCGCGGGCGCCAAACTGCCTTGGGTGCGTTATACAGGAGAGCTGTGCGAGTTGCACGGCGGGTTGACTGCTGACTGCGCCAGGAATAAGGGGCACTAGGAATAAGGGGCGCTAGGAGTAAGGGGCGCTAGGAGTAAGGGGCGCCAGGAATAGGGGGCGCTAGGAATCAGGGGCGCCAGGGATGAACGGCGCTGCCGCTTTGGGCTCTGAGCTCGGGCTTCTCTCGGGTCCCTCCGATGATTCCTAGCGCCCGTAATTCCTAGCGCTCCTCATTCCTAGCGCCGTTCATTCCTAGCGCCCGTGATTCCTAGCGCCCGTGATTCCTAGCGCCCCTTATTCCTAGGGCCCCTGATTCCTGTTAGCTTTCCCTAGTTCATTCCCAAATACGCTTCAGGAGATGTCGTGGCCAAGCTGGCAACGTTCGAGACCAACAAGGGGACCCTCATCGCCGAGCTGTATCCGGCCGAGGCGCCGAAGGCTGTAGAGAATTTCGAGAAGCTCGCGAATCAGGGCTTCTATGATGGCGTGAAATTCCATCGGGTGATCGAGGACTTTATGGTGCAGGGCGGCGATCCGTACTCGCGTGATCTGCCCGCGGGCGATCGTCGCATCGGCACGGGCGGGCCGGGCTGGCAGATTCCGTGCGAGACGGCCGGCAACCCGCACAAGCATGAAGTGGGCTCGCTGTCGATGGCGCACGCCGGCAAGAACACCGGCGGTAGCCAATTCTTCATTGTGCTGAGCGAGGCCAACACGCGTCATTTGAACGGCGTGCATACCGTGTTCGGCAAGCTGACCAAGGGGGTCGAGTTCATCCCCTCGATCGTGGCGAACGATCACATGGTGACGGTGCGCGTCGCCGACGTCGACTGACTTTCTCCGGAGATGTGAGATGGGCGGACACACACAGCAGGGGAGCGACAAAGCCGCTGGGTTCACGGGCTTGATCGGGGGCGCGATTTTGATCGGCGCGATCATGTACGGGATCGTGCTGTGGACGAATAAGCAGTTTGAGGGGCATAAGGCGGAGAAGAAGGCGGCGGCCGTGAGCGTGAACTTGAGAGTTGGGTAAACGGCCAACTCCCTAGGAAGCAGGGAGGAGGATTTCAGGACAGAGGGGGCAGGACTGCGGAAACGCGGTCCTGCCCCTTTCCGCATTGTCCCCCTGCTTCCTGCCCCCTGAATTCCTCCTCCCTGCTTCCTAGGGAGTTCGCAATTTCCAATCTACCGGACTCATGCATAATCAGACCCTTACTAACTGACTAGTCAGTCAGTAACTTTCCCCGAATGACCAGCACCGAACCCCAGCGCCGCCGCGCGCCGGAAGAACGGCCGACCCAGATTCTTGACGCCGCGTTTCATGAATTCGGCGAACGTGGGCTGGCCGGCGCTCGCCTGGAAGACATTGCCAAGCGGGCGCAGGTGGCCAAGGGCACCATCTACCTCTACTTCCCCACCAAGGAAGCGCTGTTTCGGGAGATGGTGCGCACCACCATCGTCGCCGCGTTGGCCGAAGCGGAGGCGTCGAGAGCCGGCCTGCAGTCGGAGACGGCGGCGGCTCAGATGCGCTGGCTTGGACACGGTTGGTGGACGTTTCTGCGCACTGATCGCATGCAGGTGCTCCAGCGTCTTGTGTCGCTCGAGTTGGGCCAGTTCCCCGATCTCTTGCAGTTCTATGCCGACGAGGTGATCGCCCGCGGGCGCCGCCTCGTGTCGAGCATTATCGCCCGCGGTGTGGAGCGTGGTGAGTTCCGCGAAATCGACCCGCAGATGGCGGCCCGCATGTTCTCGTCCATCTGGATGACGCACAGCACGTGGTGTGCGCATCGCGCGTTCCACCCGTCACTCGGCAGCGACGAGCGGGTGCTCGATGAGATGCTCGAGTTCTATCTTTACGCCCTGCGTCCATGAAGCACTTCCTCTCCATCGCGGCCGCGCTCGTATCGACGGTCGGTAGCGCCCTGCCTGCTCAGAACGCGCTTTCGCTGGGTGACGCGGCGCGTCTGGCGGCGAAACAAAGTGGTGGCGTCGACGTGGCCCGTGAACGCGTGGCGCAAGCCGAGGCGCGCGTCACGCAGCGACGCGGCGCGCTCTTTCCCGACCTCGCCGCGGGGATACAGCAGTCCGAGCGTAATTTCAATTCGGCGACCTTCGGCTTCTCGTTCAGCAATCCCGTGACCGGCCAGCCCTTGTTGCGCCCCGATGGGGAGATCATCGGACCCGTACCGATTGTCGACGTGCGCTATCGGCTGCAACAACCGTTGCTCGACCTCGGCAATATCGCGCGGTGGCGTGCGGCGCAGAGCTCGGTGCTCGCGGCCAGTGCCGATGTTCAGGCGCAGGCCGAGATGGCGGCAGCCACGGCGGCGGCCGTGTATGTACGCGCGGCGCGGGCGGAGGCGCAGCTGTCGTCGCGCCGTGCCGATTCGGCGCTGGCCGCCGATCTGCTGCGCATCGCGCGCGATCAGCTGCAAGCCGGCACCGGTATCGCGCTCGACGTGACGCGCGCCGAATCGCAGCTGGCGAACGTGCGAGCGCAGATCATCGGGGCCCGCAATGAACGCGACCGCGGACTGCTCGAACTCAAGCGCGCAGTGGGACTGTCTCTCGACGCGCCGCTCACGCTGACCGACTCATTGGCCGGCATGCCGGTTGGTGACGTCCCGCCCGACGCCGCCAGCGCGCTCACCCGCGCGACCGAATCGCGCGCCGATGTAAAAGCGTTGCTGGCACAGGAAACGGCCCAGCGCGCAGCCACACAGGCCATCAAGTGGGAACGCACCCCGCAACTGGGGCTGGTGGTCGATCAAGGTGTGATCGGCAAACACTGGAACCGCCTGCTCCCCACCTACTCGTGGGGCGTCCAGCTATCGGTCGGACTGTTCGACGGATTCCGTCGTGAGGGGCGAGTGCAGGAACAGATCGCGAACGCGCGCGAAACCGACGCCAGACTACGAGAGCTGCGCGCGCAGAGTGCGCTGGAAGTGCGCGCCGCGCTGCTCGACTTGAGCGCCGCGCTCGAGCAAGTCGATGCCGTGCGCGAACGACTGCGTCTGGCCGAGCAGGAAGTGTCGCAGGCGCAGGAGCGTTTCCGCGCCGGTGTTGCCGGCAACGGTGATGTGATCACGGCACTGTTGTCGCTGAATCAAGCACGCACGCTACGCAACGACGCACTCGCCAGCTACCAAGGCTCACGCGTCGCGCTGGCGCGAGCCATGGGCGAAGTGCAAAAGCTTCCGTAGCCCGATTCGTACTCCATACTCCCGACTCCAAACTCCCTACTTCGCTTTTCCGATATGAACGTACGTATAGTCATCCCCGTCGCCTTAGCCATCGTCGGCGGCATATGGGGGTTCAATCGTTGGTCCTTCGCGCAGACGCACGAATCGACCGACAATGCGCAGGTTGATGGACACATCGTGCCGGTGGTCGCGAAGGTGGGCGGCTACGTGCTCACGGTGCACGTCGGCGAGAACGCGCCGGTCGCCGACAACGGCGTCCTCGTGTCGATCGACGAGCGCGAGTATCGGGTAAAGCTGGCGCAGGCTGAGGCCGACTATGCGGCCGCGGTGGCGACGTCCGGCAGCAGCGGCCTCGAGGGGCAGGCGGCGGCGATGGTGCGCACGGCCTCGAGCCAGCGCGACGTCGGTGACGCGCAGGTGCTCGCGGCGCGCGCGCAGGTGGTGAAGGCGCAGAGCGATCTGGCGCGCGCGAAGGAGCTGTCGGCGAAGCAGATCATCAGCATGGCACAGCTCGATGCGGCGCAGGCAGCCTTCGATGCCGCGTCAGCGCAGCTCACGGCCACGCAGCGTGGTGTGAATGCGGCCACGTCGGGCGTATCGAATGCCGAAGCGGGCGTGCGCATAGCGCGGGCACGGCTGGCGGCGGCACAGGCGGCGCGGGCGAATGCGTCACTGCAACTTTCGTATGCGAAGATCACCGCGCCGCTGACGGGCGCCGTATCGCGCAAGCAGGTGGAAGTCGGTCAGTTGGTGCAGGCCGGTCAGACGCTGATGTCGATCGTGTCCGATTCTGGCATGTTCGTGACGGCGAACTTCAAGGAGACACAGCTCGGACGCATTCGCGTGGGACAGAAGGTCGACCTCGAGGTCGATGCATACGCGGCCCGCGCCGAAGGCGAAGTGGAGAGTATTGCGTCGGCTACGGGCGCCAAATTCGCGCTGCTGCCGCCCGACAATGCCACGGGCAACTTCACGAAGGTGGTGCAGCGTGTGCCGGTACGCATCCGTATCACGAAGTCGCTGGGCGCCGATCGTCCGCTGCGTCCGGGCATGTCGGTGCTCGCGACCGTCATCGTGAAGTAGCGCTACCCTCGTCATGGCGACCACGGTCCTCCCCACCGGTTTCACCGGCACACCCACCGCCTCCACGGCGTCGGTGGCCGACGATCCGTACAAGAACAAGTACCTCATCGCGATCGCGGTAACGCTCGCCGCGGTGCTCGAGCTCGTGGATACGTCGATCGTGAACGTGGCGATTCCACACATGATGGGAACGCTCGGCGCGACGCTCGATGAAGTCGCGTGGGTGTCGACGTCGTATATCATCGCGAACGTGATCGTGATCCCGATGTCGAGCTGGCTGTCCGCGTTCTTCGGACGGCGGAACTATCTCACCGGATCCATTGCGATCTTCGTGATTGCATCGTTCTTCTGCGGCGCCGCGACGTCGCTCTGGGGGCTGGTGTTCTGGCGTGTCGTCCAGGGACTGGGTGGCGGTGCGTTGTTGTCCACCGCCCAGACCACCATTTTCGAAGCGTTTCCGCTGCACGAGCGCGGCATCGGTCAGTCGATCTTCGGCATGGGCGTGATGGTGGGCCCGACGCTCGGCCCGACCCTCGGTGGCTACATCGTGGACGCGTATGCGTGGCCGTGGATTTTCTACATCAACGTGCCGCTCGGCATTTTCGCCGGCTATCTCGTGTGGACGTATGTGCGTGACGCCGCGTACCACGTAAAAGCGACCACGGTGGACGTCCTCGGCATCGTACTGCTCACGTTGGCAGTCGGTTCACTGCAGTGGATGCTGGAACGCGGCGAACGATTCGACTGGTTCGAATCGCCTTTCGTGACCGGGCTGGCGATCACCAGCGTCGTGTCGGCCGCGCTATTGGTGTGGCGCGAACTCACGATCGACGAACCGATCATCGATTTCCGCATTCTCAAGTCGCGGCAGGTGGCACCGGGCGTGCTGTTCGCCATGTTCCTCGGGCTCGCGCTGTATGGCTCGGTGTTCGTACTGCCGGTGTTTCTGCAGACGCTGCACGGATATACGGCACAGCAAACGGGCATGGTGATCCTGCCGGGCGCCCTGGCGTCGGCGTTCACGATGGCGATTGTGGGGCGCTTGGCCAACAAGTTCGATGCCCGCCCGATGATCGTGTTCGGGGCGTTCCTGTTTCTGGGTGCGATGGTGCTGCTGTCGCGCCTCACGCTCGACGCCGGGCAGGACCAACTCTTCTGGCCGCTCATCATGCGCGGCGTGGGACTGGGCTTCTTGTTCGTACCGCTCACGAATGCCACGGTGGCGGGACTCCCGATGCGACAGCTCGGCCAGGGCACCGGCATGTTCAATCTCATGCGGCAGCTTGGCGGATCGCTGGGCATCGCGATCATGGCCACCATGCTGGCGCGACAAACGGTGGTGCAGAAGCAACTGCTCACCGAACATGTGGGCTCATACGACCCGACTACGATGGCGCGGTTGGGCGGGCTGACGAACGGACTGATCGCGCGCGGGATCGACGCAACGATCGCCAAGCAGCAGGCGCTGATGATCATGGATCGGCAGATCGCCACGCAAGCCAGCGTGATCGCCTTCTCGCATATTTACCTGATTGCGGGGATTTCGTTGGTGGCGGCACTGCCGCTTTTGTTGATCTGGAAGACGGGGAAGGGGGCAGTTGGGGTCACGGTCGATCTGCATTGATGGGGCTTTGGGCTTTGGGCTGTGGGCGGCTTTGGGCTGTGGGCTTTGGGGGCTCTGGGCTGTTGGCTTGGGGTGGTGGGTGGTGTGTTTTGGGTTTTGGGTTACTGCGTGGGGGGGACAGACGGTCCGCTTGTCACCCATTACCCATGACCCACGGCCAACAGCCCCTAGCTTCACAGCCCACAGCCGCCCACAGCCGCCCACAGCCGCCCACCGCCCAAAGCCCACGCGGCATCACCCCAGCCGTTAGACTTGGTCGAAGCCCTCCGTACCCCCCGCCTTGCCGCCCCGAATGCCCCTCCCCTCTCGCCCCGAAGCACTTTCCCTCGTCCATGAATGGACGGCGTCGGATTCCCTCCGCAAGCATATGCTTTCGGTGGAATGTGCGATGCGGGCCTATGCCATTCGTCTTGGGGAAGATGTCGAGCTGTGGGGCCTCACCGGCCTGGTCCACGACTTCGACTACGAGCGATATCCCAACGCCGGGCAGGCGGCCGACGCGGAGCATCCAGCGGAGGGCGTACGGGTGCTGCGGGCGGCGGGATGGCCTGAGGAGCTGTGCGAGGCGGTGCTGGGGCATGCGGAGTACACCGGCATTCCCCGCGTCACCCTACTGGCCAAGGCCTTGTTTGCCGTCGACGAGCTCACGGGCTTGATTACCGCGAGTGCGCTGGTGAAGCCGTCGCGAGCGGTGGCCGAGGTAGAGGTGGCCGGGGTACGCAAGAAGATGAAGGACAAAGCCTTTGCCCGCGGGGTGAACCGGGACGACATCGTTCAGGGTGCGGCGGCTCTTGATGTGCCGCTCGACGAACATATCGGCATCGTGCTCCAAGCCATGCAGTCTGATGCGGAGCATCTCGGCCTTGCCGGATCGGGCCCCCTGCGTTCAACGCCCCTTGCCGACGATGCGTAAGTCGAATGACCTCCAACATCTGCCATGACTTCCGTCGCCCTCTCCTTTTCCGCTGCCGTCCCCGTCATGGGGACTGACCGACCCTTGTCGGCCGAAGCGCTCGCGGAGCGGGAGTTGGTGCTGTCGGCACAGGCGGGGGATCACACGGCATTTGCCGGCTTGGTGCATCGCCACCAGCGGCGGGCGTATGCCGTTGCCCGTTCCATCGTGTTATCGCATGATGACGCCGAGGATGCGGTGCAGGAAGGATTTCTGCATGCGTTTCGCGCCCTCGAGCGGTTTCGTCCGGAGCAGGCGTTTGGCGCGTGGCTGCATCGCATCGTGGCCAATGCGGCGTTGGACATCGCTCGTCGGCGCAAAGTTCGCGACGCGGACGAGTTACCGGAGACGTTGTCGTCTCCACATCGGGATCCGGCAGAAGCGGGTGAGTTACGTGCGCGCCTGGCGCGCGCACTGGATACGCTCGGCGAACGACAACGCGCGGTCATCGTGTTGCACGACGTCGAAGGATACAAGCACGCGGAGATCGGCTCGCTCCTCGGAATTCCCGAAGGAACGGCGCGATCGGACTTGCACCATGCTCGGGCGCACCTGCGGCGACAGCTGAGCAATCTTCGGAGCGAGAAATGAACGTCACGCGGAACGACAACGGGCATGGCCCGGATGCGGACCCTCGAGTGACCGACCTGTTACGCAGTCACTACGCTGCGCCACAGGACGAGACGTACTGGAACGGATTGGAGGATCGCGTGATGCTCAGCGTCACGCGCGGCATTGTGCGCATCAACGAGTTGCGTCCGGCGTGGTGGAGCGGCTTCGGTGAATTCCGGACGGCCGAGATCCGCAATGCGGGGCTGATTGCGGCGACGATCGGCTTGCTCGTGGCCGGTGCCACGTACGTGCGCAAAGCCGAGGTCGATGCCACGGCGCGCCAAATGGCGCAGCGGGCGGCGGTGGAATCGGCGTTGCCGCTTCCGCTGGAGGATGCCACGCTGACGACGCGAGCGCGGTTGCGGTTGCCGGAGGATGCGCCAGAGCGGTACTTGCATCCTCTCGACTACTAGTCGCGGGCGATTCGTGTCCACTCCCCGCCCGAAATCGCTCGCTGTGATGTTCATCCTCGGTGCGTTTCTCACCGGTGGTGGCGTCGGCTTCGCCGCCGATCGTGTGGTGTCACCGCCACGTCCGAACATGTTCAGCGACCGCTCGATGGTCGATGAACTCGCCCGCGAACTGAAGTTGTCGCCGGACCAGCGCGTCGTCATCGACTCCGTCTGGGATTGGCGTCGTAAGGAGTCGCGTGAAATCATGAAGACCGTGCGGCCTACGCTCGATGCCGTGCGAGACAGTGCGCGCGTGCTCATGATGAACCCCCTCGACGACGCACAGAAGACCGCCTTCCGCGCCATGATCGAGCGCTACCAACGAACGGCCGACAGCACGGCACGTGCGCGAGGCGAGACCAAGTGAATGATTGGAACCGTCCGGGACAAAACGTCGTCGGTGCGCTGATCTTCGGGGCGGTCATGTTGGCTGCCCCGCTTGGCGCTCAGACTTCGAGCAGCGACGACGGAGCTCGCCCGATCAGCCTGCGCGAAGCGATCGAACTCGCCGGAAAGAACTCACCGGCCGCCGTGTCCGCGCGCGGTCTCGACCGCAACGCGGCCGCCGCGCGGCGGCAGGCGCTCGGGTCGTACGTGCCCAACGTGAACCTGTCGGCGGGCAGCGGGCACACGCAGGGTACCACGATCAACAACTTCAACGGCCAGCTGACGGCATTGTCGGGCAATCCGTGGAGTTACAACAACGGCATTGGGCTCAACGTCGAATTATTCGACGGCGGACGACGGTTTTCGGAGGTCAGGCGTATCCGCGCCACGGCCGAAGTGGCCGATGTGTCGGCGACATCGGCGCGTTTCGATGCGTCGCTGCAGGTGAAGCAGCAGTTCTACGCCGCACTCGCCGCCCGTGAATCGTCGGCCGCGGCCAAGGCGCAGCTCGAGCAGGCCGAGCAGCAGCTCAAGGCATCCAGCGCTCGACTGGCCGCCGGTGTGGCCACCAAGTCGGACTCGCTACGCTCGGCTATCCTCGTGGGCAATGCGCGCCTCGCGGTGCTGACATCCGAAAACGATCTGCGCGTGGCCAATGCATCGCTCACGCGCATTGCCGGTTCCACGGTGCTGATCACGGCGTCGCCGGATGACACGCTCGAGACGCCGCTCGCGCTACCCAGCGAAGATCAGCTGGCAGTGCTGGCCGGCGACGGTCCAGCGGTGCGTCTGGCCACGTCGGACGTGGCGGTGGCCCGTGCGGCCAAGCGTTCGCAACGGTCGACGTATCTGCCGACGCTCACGATGGGCTACAACTACGCGTTCAGTCAGAACAGCGCCGGCTTCGCCGGCCGCAATCTGCTGCTGGTGGGCGGCGACAACGCGAGTCGTCACACGGTCAACTTCAACATCACGTATCAGCTGTACAACGGATTCTCGCGTGAATCGCAGACCGTGCAGGCCGATGTCGCGCTCACGAATGCCGAGGCGCAATTACGCGATGCGCAGCTGGCGGCCCGTCAGAATCTGACGAATTTCATGCGCTCGCTGGAGAACGCGCAGGCGCGCGTGCAGGTGCAACTGGCGGCGATCGCAGCGTCGGAGGAAGACCTGCGTGTGCAGCAGCAGCGCTATGCGCTGGGCGCGTCCACCCTGCTCGATCTGCTCACGTCACAAACGCAGCTCAACGAAGCGCGTCAGGCGTTGATCCAGGCCCGTCTGGATAGTCGCATCGCCCGCGCGCAACTGTCGGCACTCGTGGGACGTGAACTGTGATGCGTGCGCTCGTGCCGTTCCGCGCACGTGGACTGGTGGTCCGGGTGCTGCTGGCCGGATGCGGCACCAAGAAGGAAACGGCGCTGGTGGTAATCTAGAAGATCGCGCGGCGTGGTGTTCGGCGGATGACCGGCCCGTCGGGTCTCGAAGCTCGACCCGATCACGGCGCTCCGCTACGAGTAGTGGAATCTGCGCGGCACGGTGATACATTTGGGATTCGCTCCAAACCATGCCAAACGACCAGACTCCTCAAGCCTTGGCGAACACCACCAAGGCCGACTCCGCTAGTAGGGCGGCCGGTAGCAGCGGCCAGCCTCCCTCGTCAGATGCCATACGGCATCCGACGGGCGCCTCTGCGGCCCCGTCAGCGGCGAACGATGCCGCCAATGCACCGCATGGCGCCGAGATCCGGTCGAACACCGGCATGTTCCCCGTCCAGTCGCCACTGCGAAAGGAAGGGCATCATGAGAACCCCACCGGCAAACGGCTCGCGATCCTGACTCTCACCGCGCTCGGCGTGGTGTACGGCGACATCGGGACCAGCCCTCTCTACTCCATCAAGGAGTGCTTCAGTCCGATGTACGGGCTGCAGCCGACCCGGGAGAATGTGTTCGGCATTCTGTCGTTGATCGTTTGGGCGCTGACGCTGGTGATCACGGTCAAGTACGTGAGCTTCGTACTCCGCGCAGACAATCGCGGTGAGGGCGGCCAGTTCGCCATGCTCGCGTTGATTTTCCCGCGAGGCACACCGGCGGGCTTCAAGCGCGGTGGCATCTTCGTCGCACTCGCGCTGTTCGGCACCGCCCTGTTGTATGGCGACGGGATCATCACGCCGGCCATGAGCGTGCTGGGTGCGATGGAAGGCCTCGAGATCGCCGTTCCCAGCGTGGCGCACTACATCGTGCCGATCACCCTCGTGATTCTCACCTCGCTGTTCGCCGTGCAGCGTTTCGGCACCGACCTGATGGGCAAAGCCTTCGGTCCGATCATGCTGCTGTGGTTCATCACGATCGCTACCCTCGGCGTCCGTGAGCTGATCCAGTCGCCGTGGATTCTCGGCGCGGTGAATCCGATGTACGCGGTGCATTTCGCGCAGCTGCACGGATCGCTGGCGTTCTTCGTGCTCGGCTCCGTGGTCCTCGTGATCACCGGTGGCGAAGCGTTGTATGCCGACATGGGTCACTTCGGTATCCGGCCCATCCGCGTGGCGTGGCTGCTGCTGGTCTTCCCTGCCCTGCTGCTCAACTATTTCGGTCAGGGGGCGCTGCTGGTGCGCAATCCGGCTGCGGTCGAGAACCCGTTCTTCCTGCTCGCGCCGAAGGCGATGGTCATACCGCTCATCGTGCTGGCCACGATGGCCGCCGTTGTGGCCTCGCAGGCCATGATCTCCGGCGCGTACTCGGTTACCCGCCAGGGCATCGCGCTCGGCTTCATTCCGCGCCTTGAGATCCAGCACACGTCGACGGTGGAAGAAGGACAGATCTATATCCCCGAGGTGAATTACTTCATCGCCGTCGGCTGTCTGATCGTGGTCGTGCTCTTCAAGAATACGTCGGCACTCGGCGCGGCGTACGGTATCGCCGTCACCGGCACCATGCTCATCACGAGTGTGCTGTTCTACATTGTGGCCCGCATCCGCTTCCGCTGGAAGTGGTGGCAAGCCGCCTCGCTGGCGTCTGTATTCCTGCTGGTCGACCTCGCCTTCTTCAGCGCGAATGTGGTGAAGCTGATGCACGGCGGATGGGTGCCGATGGCATTGGGCGTGGTGCTGTTCCTGTTGATGCTGACCTGGAAACGCGGCCGTGCCCTCCTCAATGCGCGCTTGGCGGAAGGGACCATGCCGATCGGCCTGTTCCTCGACGGCGTCGAGAAGTCGAGTGTGCACCGCGTGCCCGGAACAGCGGTGTTCATGACTGGCAGTGACGACGGCGTGCCGCCGGTTCTGCTGCACCACTTGAAGCACAACAAGGTGCTGCATGAACGCGTGCTCCTGGTGTCGGTGAAGACGGCCGACGTGCCGGAGACCAGCGCGGCCGAGCGCGTGCGGGTGATGCCGCTCGGCCATGGCTTCTGGCGCGTGGTCGCGTCGTACGGCTTCATGCAGACGCCGAACGTGCCGAACGTGCTCGAAGTGGTCGACCAGATGGGCATCCGCTGCAAACCGATGGAGACGAGCTACTTCCTCGGCCGCGAGCGGCTGATTCCAGTGGCCGGGCGTCCGGGCGATACGGTCAAGCTGTCACGGTGGCGAAAGGTCATCTTCGCGATCATGGCGCGGAACGCACGCTCGGCCACGGAGTTCTTCTGTATTCCGCCGAATCGCGTGGTGGAACTGGGTACGCAGATCGAGTTCTAGGCGGTGGCGACTATCGGTGCTGTCCGAAGTCGAGTATCAGTTCAGCGTGTTCATGGTTGCCGATGCCGGCGGCTGAACGTCAATGATCGTCGTCCGCGACACGTGTGGTGATTTGCGGAGGGCACTTCGTGGAGCCGAATGCACGAGCCATCAGACGCTGTATCGCCGGACTCTTCGTCGCGCCTCTTTGCGCCGCTCTCGCCGGAGCAGGCCGCGCTGCTGGAATGGAGCCCGAATGCAAAGCTCGTGCTCGATCGTGATTTCCGCATTCGCTACGTGAACCAGGCGGCGCTCGTGTACGGTCGTTTCGATCGGGAGGCGCTCATCGGTTGCAGCGTTTGGCAGTGCTATCCGACGCTGGAGGGCTCGATCTTCCATCAGGCCTGCCAAAGCGTGCTGACGACCGGTACCCCGTCGAACTTTGAGCGTTATGACGAAGAGCTCGACGGCTGGCAGTCGGTGTACGCGTTCCCGGCGGACGGTGGCGTGATCGCAGTGCTCGAGGATATCACGGAGCGCCGTCGCGCCGAGCGAACGCTGCTGGAGAGCGAAGCAGCACTCTCACGCGCGCAGGAAGTGGCCGGTATCGGCAGTTTCAGTGTCGTGAGACCCGGGGATATCCGCTTGAGCGCGCAGGCGTATCGCCTGCTCGGTCTCGATCCGACGGTCGATGCGATCGATATTCAAACCGTTCGCGCCATGCTGGCGCCGAGCGACCCCGAGCGCTGGGGCGCGCTGTCGGCGCGTACCCCTGTCGGCGACGACATCGCGATGGATTTCACGGTGACGCGGCGTGACGGCGGCACGATCATCCTCTATGTGCTGGCCCGTGTCCTGAAACAGAATGCGGGCGAACCTGTGACGCTCTTCGGCACCGCACAGGATGTCACCGCGCAGCGTCACGCGCTCGAAGCGCTGCGTCGCAGGGAAGAAACGCTCCGGTTGGCGCAGGAAGCCGCGAATATCGGGAGTTTCGAGTTCGACCTTCGCACTGAGGTGATGTTCCGCTCGGACCAGTTATTACGCATGATGGGAATCGAGCCCACCACCGACGGACGCGCGTTGGTCGGTTCGCTGCCGCGCTTCGATTTCGTGCACCCTGATGATCGGGCAACGGTTCAGGATGCGTGGAACAAGGTGGTCAGCAACGGCGAACGGCAGACGATTCGACTGCGGACGTTTCGCGCGGATGGCGCAGAGCGACACATGAGCTGGAGCGCCATGCTCGTGCGCGATCGGAGCGGCGCGCCGGCGCGTATCGTCGGCACTGAAGTGGACATCACCGATCAGGTGCGCAGCGACGAGGAGCGCGCACGCGTCGAATCGCACCTCCAACAGGCGCAGAAGCTCGAGTCACTCGGCGTGTTGGCGGGCGGCATTGCGCATGATTTCAACAACCTGCTGGTCGGCATCCTGGGGAACGCGTCGCTCGCCCTGATGGATCTCGAGCCGGGCGCCGAGGCGCGCCAGAGTATCGCGGAGATCGAGCAGGCTGCGCAGCGCGCGGCGGAACTCACGCGTCAGCTGCTGGCGTATGCGGGCAAGGGGCGCTACGTCGTGGAAACGGCTGACGCCACAGCCGTCATTTCCGAGATGATGTCGCTGTTACGCACCGCTATTTCGCGTAACGCGTCGTTGCAGATGGATCTGACCACGTCGCTCCCGAGCATCGACGTGGATGTCAATCAGTTCCGACAGGTCGTGATGAACCTCGTCACCAATGCGTCGGACGCACTCGACACGAAGCCGGGCCTCGTCAGCATCCGCACTGGCCGACAGGAGATCTCGCGCGAATATCTCGCCGGATGCGCCCCGGGCAGCGATGCACAGCCGGGCACGTTCACGTACGTCGAGGTGCACGACAACGGCAGCGGCATGGATGAGGCTACGCGCGTTCGCATCTTCGAGCCGTTCTTCTCCACCAAGTTCACAGGTCGGGGACTGGGCCTCGCGGCCACGATGGGAATCATGCGCAGCCACCACGGTGCGATCCGCGTGTACAGCGAAGTGGGTTCGGGGACGTCGATCAAGCTGCTCTTCCCATCGTCAGCGCAGAGTGGCAGTGCCGGCATTCACACCGGCGCGCGCGCCGAAGAATGGCAAAGCGGCGGACAAATTCTCGTGGTTGACGACGAGGACAGTGTGCGCGCGGTCGCCTCCGCGTTGCTGCGGCGTCGCGGCTTCCGCACACAAGAAGCGTCCGATGGAGCGAAGGCGCTGGACATCTTCCGGGTGGAACCCAACGCGTTCGATCTCGTGCTGCTCGATCTCACGATGCCGAACATGAATGGAGAGGAGACGCTGCGCGCACTGCGTCAAGTGAATCCATCGGTGAACGTGTTGCTGATGAGCGGTTACAACGAGCAGGACGTCACGCGCCTGTTCGCCGGACGCGAGCTGTCGGGGTTCCTGCAGAAGCCGTTCCGCGCGGAAGAGCTGTACGCGAGTGTGGCGCGCAGCCTGGGCGTAGACACGAACGGCCGCTAGCGCGCGCCAGCGGCCGTTCGTAAAGAGGGGTGCGCGACCCGGCGGGGATCAGTCGCCGGCTACGGGCAGCGGCTCCATGCCGCCGCTGCGCACCGGCACCGGCACCGTCTTCGTCACGCGACGGCGCGCCTGGAACTGATCGAGCAGCGTGTACACGACCGGCGTGACGTACAGCGTGATCAACTGCGAGAACGCGAGGCCGCCCACCACGGCGAGACCCAAGGGCTGACGCGACTCGGCGCCGGCGCCGAAGCCGATGGCGATCGGGAGCGTGCCCATCAGTGCGGCGAGCGTGGTCATCGTGATCGGGCGGAAGCGCACACGCGCCGCCTCCACGATCGCATCGCGTGCCGACATCTCGAGGTCACGTTCCGCCTCGATCGCGAAGTCGATCATCATGATCGCGTTCTTCTTCACGAGACCGATCAGCATGATGATGCCGACGTACGAGTACACACCGAGATCCTTGCCGAAGATCCAGAGCGTGAGCAAGGCGCCGAGCGCCGCGAAGGGAAGGCCCGACAGAATGGTGAGCGGGTGAATGAAGCTCTCGTACAAAATGCCGAGCACCACGTAGATCACGAAGATGGCGACGAAGAGCAGGGCCAGCAGTCCGCTCTGCGCCTGCGCGAACGCTTGTGTGTCACCCGACAGCACCGACGTCACGTCGGGCGGCAATACGGCGCGCGCCTCGCGCTGCACGGCCTCGACGGCGGTACCGAGCGCCACATTGGGGCGCGTGGAAAAACTGATGGACACGGCCGGCAGCTGGCCGTTGTGCTGAATGCTCTGTGGACCGACGCCCTTGCTGAACGTGGCCACCGAGCCCAGTTGCACGAGGTTGCCGGTGTTCGAGCGCACGTACAGCTGGCTGAGTGAGGCCGGATCTTTCTGGAACGCTTCCTTGAGCTCGAGAATGACCTGGTACTGATTGGTTTGCGTGTAGATCGTGGAGACCTGACGCGAACCATACGCGTTGTAAAGCGCGTTTTCGATCTGCGACGCGCTCAAGCCCAGCGCCGAGGCGCGTTCACGGTCGATCTGGATGCCCACCTGCGGATTGCCGACCTGCAGATCGCTCGAGATGTTCTCGAGCTCCGGCAGATCCTTCATGCGCGCTTCGAGGGCACGGGCCGCCGTGTACAACTCGGCGATGTCCGGCCCCTGCAGCGACACTTGATACGCGCTGTTCCCTCGACGGCCACCGATGTTGATCGGCGGCGGATTGCGGAAGAACACCTGCACGCCCGGCACCTTCGACGTGGCGCGAGAGAGTTCGCGCATGATCTGATCGACGTGCGGGCGGTCGGGATCATCGCTGAGTGTGAGCTGCAACCGACCGCTGTTCGAACCACCGCCGCCCGGGCCGCCGCCAATGGAGGCCAGCGTGTACTTCACGTTCGGGCTCTTCTCGATGATGGCGGCGACTTCCCGAATCTTCACCGTCAGCGCTTCGAAGCCGATACCTTCAGGCCCTTCGATCGACCCCGAGAGACGACCGGTGTCTTCCGAGGGCAGGAAGCCCTTCGGGATGTACATGAACAACCCGACGGTCGCGACCAGCGTGAACGCGCTGAAGAGCATCGTGAGCCCTCGGCGATTCATCACCCACGCCAGCGAGCGCACGTAGGCCCCTTCGGTAGCCTGATAGACGCGCTCGACCGAGCGCCACTTGCCGTCACTGGGCGCGTGTCCTTCGCCTTTACGCAGGAAGCGCGCGGCCAACATCGGCGTCAGCGTGAGCGAGACGAAGCCCGACACGAGAATCGCCACACCGATGGTGACGGCGAACTCGCGGAACAGACGACCCACGAGTCCCGGCATGAACAGCAGCGGGATGAAGACGGCCACGAGCGACAGCGTCATCGAGAGAATCGTGAAGCTGATTTCCTTCGAGCCGTCGAGCGCCGCCTGCATGGGCGTCTTCCCCATCTCGAGATGTCGCACGATGTTCTCGAGCATCACGATGGCGTCGTCCACGACGAAGCCGACGGCGAGCGTGAGCGCCATCAGCGACAGGTTGTCGAGGCTGTAGCCCAGCATCCACATGACCGTGCAGGTGCCGATCAGCGAGAAGGGCAGTGCCAGCGACGGGATGATCGTTGCGCGGAGATTGCGAAGGAAGAGGAAGATCACCATCACGACCAGACCGATCGTGAGCACGAGCGTGAACTTCACGTCGTCGACGCTGTGTTCGATGGCGATCGAGCGGTCGAAGATCGGTACGATGCTGACGCTGGGCGGCAACTGCGGCTCGAGCTGCTTGAGCACCGCGTTGACCCCCTTGGCGACATCGACGGTATTCACGCCGGGCTGACGGATGATCGCCAGCGCCGTGTTGGCACGTCCGTTGATCTCACTCATGCCGCGCATGTTCTGCAGGCCGTCGATCACGTTGCCCAGTTCACCGAGGCGAATCGGCGCGCCGTTGCGCATCACGACCACGAGATTGCGGAACTCGGTGGCATTGCGGAGCTGTCCGGATGCCTGCAGCGTGAACGACTGATTGGGACCCATCAGCACGCCGGCCGGGGAGTTCGAATTCCCCTGGGTGATCGCGTTCTGTACTTCGTCGATCCCGATGCCGCGCGCCGCCATGGCGCCCGGATCGAGCTGCACGCGCACGGCGTACTTGGACGACCCGTACACTTGCACCTGCGCCACACCGGTCACGGTGGAGATCCGCTGGGCGAGGAACGTCTCCGCATACTCGCTCAACTCCTGACGACTGAGCACATCGGAGTTGACCGAGAACATCATGATCGGGGCGTCGGCCGCGTTCGCCTTGTTGTACGACGGCGGATTGATGCCTTGCGGCAGCTGACGAAGCGTCTTGGAGATCGCCGACTGCACGTCGCCCGCAGCCTTGTCGATATCGCGGTCGAGCGCGAACAGCAGCGTCACGTTGGCACTGCCTTGCGAACTGGACGACGTGATGCTCTCGATGCCCGACACGGTCGAAAACGCCTGTTCGAGCGGCGTCGCCACCGAGGTCGCCATCACCTCGGGACTCGCACCGGGCAGTCCGGCCGAGACGGTGATGGTGGGATAGTCGATGGTAGGCAGGTCGCTTACCGGCAACGCCCGATAGGCCACCACGCCGAACGTCAGAATGGCCACCATCACCAAGGTGGTCATGACGGGCCGCTTGATCCAGATCGCGCTCAGATTCACCGTGCTGCTCCTTGCTTCCTGGACGAGTCCTTCGCTCCGCGACTCGCTCCGCTTGGGCGGCCCTTCGAGAGCGCACTGCGCAGCTCGACCTTGGCGCCATCCTGGAGGCGGTTCTGTCCTTCAATGATGACCTGCTCTCCCCCAACCAACCCGCTGTCGAGCTTCACGAGCGTGCCGGCCGGACGGCCGACCTTCACTACCATGCGCTTGGCCTTTCCGCCTTCCACCACGTACACGAACGCGCCGTTCGTGGTCGTTACGACTGCTTCAGAGGGCACGGTGATCGCATCCTGATCGACGGTGAGTTCGAGGCCCACGGAAACGAACTGTCCGGGCCACAGGGAGCGGTCGGCGTTCGGCACGCGCGCTTTGAGCAGCACCGTGCCGGTGGCGCGATCCACCGCGTTGTCGATGAAGGTCAGGGTACCCGTGATCTTCCTGACCGTGTCGCCCACGTTGGGGACGATGCTGACCGACAGCGCTTTATCGAGCCCGGACCGGCGGCGCATCTCCTCGAACGCCTGCTCCGGCACGGTGAAGCGCACGAGTACGGGCTGCAGTTCATTGATGGTGAGCAACGGCGGATCGGCCTGCGCCCGCACGAGACTGCCCACGCGGAGCGTGATCTGCCCGGTACGCCCGGAAATGGGGGCCTTGATGGTGGTGTTTTCCAGATCGAGTCGCGCCCGCTCGAGGGAGGCCTGTCCGGCGGCCACGGTGGCGGCAAGAGCCGAGGCTTCGGCGAAGGTCTGATCGAGCTGTTGACGGGTCACGTAGCCATCTTTGGCCAGCGCGGCAAAGCGCGCCGAATCTCCGCGGGCACGGACCAGCGTGACCTGATCGCGGGCCAAGGTACTCTGCAACCGATCGAGTTCGGCGCGGAAGGGCCGAGGATCGATCTGAAAGAGCACTTGTCCCTGGCCGACTTCATCGCCCTCGGCGATGGCCACCCGGGTCAGCATCCCGGACACGAGTGACTGGACGGCGACGGTTCGATTGGGCTCGATTTCCCCATTGGCGTTCACGACGAACGGCAGCGGCCCCTTCGTCACCGTCATCGTGGACACGACGGGCGCTGGTCGCGGCGGACGTTGCTGCTCTTTGCAGGCAGCGAGTCCGAGCAGGGCGACCGAAGAAACAGCGAACAGACGGCGCGTCGGATTGATGGCAAACCAGCGCACGGCGCGCGGCGTCATGACATTCTCGGGCATTCGCAGGGGCGAACGGCGGGTCGGGTACGACGCTCGACATACGACCCGAAGGCCGGCAAACGTCACGGGGTCTATCCTCCAGAATAACGCCATCCAGGGGCCATTCGTTGCGGCGGTGTGGGGGGTCGAGCTTGCATCCGCATTAGCTCGCCTGGTTTCCTATTAATGGAATACCCCAAACAGTCCCCAAACGGACACCTCGCCGCCTTAAGCGAACTCATCAGCGAGTTCCCAGGGGACCGTTCGCAATCGTTGGATGACGGGACTTTGCGTGCGTGCGGATAGCGTCGGGCGGGCGACAGTTCTAAAGCCTGACGCGAAGAGCGCGAAGACCGCAGAGAGCGCGAAGAACAGCAACTCTTTTTCATTTCTGTTTTGCTGTTCTTCGCGTGACTTCGCGTGCTTCGCGGCCTTCGCGTCAACCAGCGAGCCCAGCCCCACGCACTTCATCGTCCGAAGCGGACACTCGAATGAACATCCATCCTGACGACCTGACGGGAGCGTGCATCAATGCCGCCCTGCGAATTCACATGAAGTTCCGTTCGGGGATGCTCGAGGCCCTGTACGAAACCGTACTGGAACGGACACTCACGCGTGACGGATTTACGGTGGAGCGACAGAAAGCGATCTCTTTTGAGTTCGAGGGAGATCGTTACGAGAACGCGTTCCGAACCGATTTGATCGTGAACGGCCGTCTGATCATCGAAGTGAAGGCACGAAAGACCAACTCTCCGATCTACGCCACTCAACTGCTGACCTATTTGCGACTGGCGAGACTTCCGCTTGGACTCGTGATCAACTTCGGAATGCCGCGCCTGATGGACGGAGTCAAGCGCGTCGTGAACGACCTGCCACCGGAGCAGTCGCCGCAGCTTCGCGTGAACCGACTGCCCCCGCCCACGACTACACCACCATGTTGAGCAGGCGCTTCGGCACGAAAATCACCTTCTTGATCTCGCCGACCACATGCTTCGCGATGCCGGCGTCGGCCATCGCGGCGGCCATCGCGACGTCCTGTGTGACATCCACCGCGACGCGCAGCTTGCCGCGCACTTTGCCGTTCACCTGCACCACCAATTCCACTTCGTTGTCGACCAGCATGGCCGGGTCGAACGTGGGCCAGCCCGCATCGAAGACGCTGCCGTCGTGGCCGAGCAACTCCCAGCACTCCTCGGCGAAATGCGGCGCGTAGGCGGCCACCAGCTGCACCAGCGGAAGCACGTCGTCGCGATGGACTGCGCGGTCGCCCGCGCGCACGTGGTTGAGGCACTCCATCATCGCGGCGATCGCCGTGTTGTAGCTCAGCGTGGCCGTATCCTCGCCCACCTTCTTGATCGTGCGATGCAGTTGACGCGTGACGTTCGCGTCGGTCGCGACATCCGTGCGCGCATCACGCACCGAGGCCCACAACCGGTCGAGGAAGCGTCGCACGCCGCTGATGCCCTGATCGCGGAAGTCACCGCCCTCTTCGTACGGACCGAGGAACATGAGATACATGCGGAACGTATCGGCGCCCCATTCCTCCATGTACACATCGGGATTGATCACGTTACCCTTCGACTTCGACATCTTCGCGCCGTCGCGGATGATCATTCCGTGCGCACGGAAGCGCGTGAACGGCTCTTCGAAATCGATGTGTCCCGCGTCCTTCATGACCATGGTCACGAAGCGCGAGTACAACAGGTGCAGCACTGCGTGCTCGTTGCCGCCGATGTACGAATCGACCGGCAACCAACGCTTCGTGACGTCGGCGTCGAACGCGACATCGCTGCGCGTGGCGCTCGGATAGCGCAGGAAGTACCAGGCGCTGTCCAGGAACGTATCCGACACGTCGGTTTCGCGACGCGCCGACGCACCGCACGTGGGGCACGGCACGCGGTACCACTCTTCGTGGCGCGCGAGCGGCGAGATGCCGGAGTCGTCGGGCTTGAAGTCGGGAATGAACGGCAATTCGACCGGCAGCTGTGACTCGGGCACTGGCACCGTGCCACAGGCGTCACAGTAGATGATCGGAATCGGCGGTCCCCAGTAGCGCTGACGGGAAATGCACCAGTCGTGCAACCGGAAGTTGACCACCTTCGATCCATGTCCGCCGGCCGCGAGCCAGTCGGTCACGCTGAGCTTCGCATCCGCCACCGGCTGCTCGTCGAAGGCGCCCGAGTTCACCAGGCGGCCCTGCGCATCGTCGGTGTAGGCGCTGTCGCCGAGCGGCGTATCGGCCGCATCGTCGGGACCGGCCACGACGCGTACGATCGGCAGCGAGAAGACCGTCGCGAACTCGAAATCGCGTTCGTCGTGCCCGGGCACGGCCATGATCGCGCCGGTGCCGTACTGCATGAGCACATAGTCGGCGATCCAGATCGGGATGTTCGCCCCAGTGGCCGGATTGACGGCGTACGCGCCGGTGAACACGCCGGTCTTGTCCTTGCTGCTCTTCCGCGCGATCAGATCCTGCTTCTTGGTCGCGCTTTGATAGTCCTGCACGGCGTCATGCTGCGCGCTGGTCGTGAACGTGGCCACCAGTGGATGTTCCGGTGCGAGTACGAGATACGTCGCACCGAAAATAGTGTCAGGACGCGTCGTGAACACCTTCACCGTGTCGTCGTGCCCATCCACGCGGAACGACAGCTCGGCGCCTTCCGAACGGCCGATCCAGTTCTTCTGCGCCGACTTCGTGATGGGCGACCAATCCAGCCACTCGAGGTTGTTCAGCAGCCGTTCGGCGTAGGCCGAGATGCGGAAGAACCACTGCTCCAGAAAGCGCTGCTCGACGGCGGTGCCGCACCGCTCACAGAGTCCACCCTCGACCTGCTCGTTGGCCAGCACCGTCATGTCGGTGGGGCACCAATTCACCGCCGCCGCCTTCTTGTACGCGAGGCCCTGCTTGTACAGCTGCAGGAAGACCCACTGCGTCCACTTGTAGTAGTCGGGCCGCGACGTATCGACCTTCTGACGCCAATCGACCATCAACCCCGCGCGCTCGAGCTGTTGCTGGAAATTGGCGACGTTCCTGGGCGTGAGCTCCATCGGATGCGCGCCGATTTTGAGCGCGTAGTTCTCCGAGTGAATCCCGAACGCGTCATAGCCGAGCGGCTGGAACACATCGTGTCCCAGCAGCCGGTGATAGCGGGCCGAGATGTCGCTGCCGGTGAACGCGAACAGATTCCCCACGTGCAGCCCTTCGGCCGACGGATACGGGAACATCATCAGCGCGTAGAACGGGCGCTCGGCGGTCTCGAGGGCGGCGTGGTTCGTGCCACGCTCAGCCCAGCGGGCGCGCCACTTGGGCTCGACCAGCGCGGGGGCGTAGGGGGTCGGGATGGTGGGATCGGACATACTGGAAGTTATCACGGGGGAGGCTTGAATAACGGCCAACTGCTTAGGGGGCAGGGGGGAGGCGGAAGGAAGCAGGGAGCAGCCACGTTGCGCGGTCTACCTGCGTCCTGCCCCCTTCTCCCTCCCTCCTGCTCCCTCAGCTGTTGGCAGTACCATTACCGCTTATACAAGTACGCCGCCTCCACCAGCCTCGCCCCCTGCTCGTCACACACCGCGTACCGGCCTCCCGAATACAGTGTGGCGCCGGCGTAGCGTCCGTCTTTCGTCAGCGCGTAAAACTCCAGATCGAACTTGGGGCGGCCGTTGGGGCCCAGCAGACGCGCTTCGGTCATGGCCACGACGCGCTCGAGGGTCTTCATCAGCGCCGCTTCCGGGGTCAGCCCTTGGCGCATGAACTCGACGATCAGGAACGAGGCGCACGTTTTGATGTTGGCTTCACCCCGCCCGGTGCTGCCGGCGGCGCCGACCAGATTGTCGCAGTACTGGCCGGCGCCGATCACGGGGGAGTCGCCGATGCGGCCGGGCACCTTCCACGCCATACCGCTGGTCGTGGTGACCGACCCGATGTCCCCCGCGGCGTTCACGGCGTTCATGTTGATCGTGCCCGTCGTGAACTTGATCTTCAGATTCTCGTCGTGATCGAGCCACGCGTCGTTGGCGTTCAGCCGCGACTTCCAGCGCATCCAGTCCTGGCGCGACTGCTCGGTGAGCAGGTTCTGCTCCTTGAAGCCCATCGCCTTGGCGAACTTTGTGGCGCCGGCGCCGACCAGCATCACGTGGTCGGTGTAGTCCATCACCGCCTTGGCCACCAGCGACGGCGTGGCGATCCCCTCGATCGCCGCCACCGAGCCCGCCCGGCGGGTTGGACCATGCATGCAGGAGGCATCGAGTTGTACGACCCCCTCCTCGTTCGGTAGCCCGCCCAACCCCACCGACTGATCGGTGGGATCGAGCTCCACCAGGTTCACGCCGGCGATCGCCGCATCGAGCGGGTCCTCCCCCGTGAGCATCTTGTCGTAGGCCACCTTGACGCCCTTGAGGCCGTTGGACGACGACACCACCAGCGGACGCCCAACGAAGCCGGGCCGCAAAGCGGCAGGCGCGCCCCCGTGGCCCAATTCCTGCGCGAAATCGTCCGGGAGACGAGGCGCGAAGCCGGCCGCAGCCAGGGCGGCGGATCGCTCGAGAAAGTCGCGACGGGACAAGGGCACGTGAGGCTCCGGAACAGGGACAAGTAACGACGGGGTACCACGAATGGTCTGCGGTTGATCAACCCGACGATATCGCAGCGCGCGACTGGTGGCGAGGGGGACCTTCGTCGCACAGCTTCCGTACACCAGTATCCTCCCATTACTCCCGCCATGACCACTCCGGCCGAAATCGCCGATGCGCTGCGCGAAACCTCGTTTCTCGAGGGCTTTTCCGACGCGAACCTCTGGAAGCTTTCGCGGCATGTCACGCCGCTCTCCCTCGTCCCCGACGACACCATCTTCAACGAAGGCGAGGCTCGGCAGCGCTTCGCGATCCTGATCAGTGGCGCGGTCGCCATCGAGAAATCCTCGGATGGCCGCACTACGCGCCTCGTGACGCTCGGCGCTGGCGAGGCGGTGGGTGAAGGCCTGCTGCTCGACGACTCCGCCCACGGCACCACCGCCCGCGTCATCATGCCCGGCACTGCGATGGTGTTGGCCCGTGCCCAGCTCGACGACATCACGCGCGAAGCGCCACAGCTCTACGCCGCCCTCGTGGCCCGTGCGGCCCGTGCGATCTCCATGCGCTTGCGTCGCGCCGATGCCACGCTGGTGGGCCGCGGGCGCACCCTCGGCTTCGGCGGACATCGCACGCGCAAGGAGCACGACCTGCTTGGTGAGCGCGATGTGCCTTACGAGGCGTTGTACGGCGTGCAGACGCTGCGCGCGCTCGAGAATTTTCCGATCACCGGCATTCCCCTGCGCGAGTTCCCGGTGTTGATCGAATCGCTGGCGGCCGTGAAGGAGGCCGCCACGCAAACCAATCTCGAACTCGGCCTGCTAACACAGGAGCAGGCCGATGTCATCATCCGCGCGGCCAGAGAGATCCGCGCAGGTCGTCATCACGAGCACTTTCTGGTGGACATGATTCAGGGAGGCGCCGGTACCTCCACCAACATGAACGCCAACGAAGTGATCGCGAACCGCGCGCTCGAGCTCAGCAATCAGCAGCGTGGTGCGTACGACGTGATCTCTCCCAACGATCACGTCAATCTCAGCCAGTCCACCAACGACGTTTATCCGACCGCGGTGCGCATCGCGCTGCACAAGAGCCTGTCGGGCTTCCGCGTAGAGCTCGCGCGCCTCGCCGACGCGTTCGGCGCCAAGGGCGTGGAGTTCGCGCCGCTGATCAAGATGGGGCGCACGCAGATGCAGGACGCGGTGCCGATGACGCTGGGTCAGGAGTTCATGGCCTTCTGCAACACGCTGCGCGAAGACGTCGATCGCTTGGCCGAAGCCCAATCGCTGATTCGCGAGATCAATCTCGGGGCCACGGCGATCGGCACCGGCATCAATGCACCGCCTGGCTACGCGGCACTGGCGTGCAGACATCTCGCGACGATCGCGGAGGTCCCGGTGATCACGGCCTTCGATCTGGTCGAGGCGACCAGCGATACCGGGGCCTTCGTGCAGCTGTCGGGTGTGATGAAGCGCACCGCGACCAAGTTGTCGAAGATCTGCAACGACCTGCGGCTGCTCTCGTCGGGGCCACGGGCCGGGTTCGGCGAGATCAATCTGCCGGCCATGCAGCCCGGCTCGTCGATCATGCCGGGCAAGGTGAATCCCGTCATTCCGGAAGTGATGAACCAGGTGTGCTTCGAGGTGATCGGCGGTGACGTGACCGTGACAATGGCGGCCGAGGCCGGCCAGCTGCAGCTGAATGCGTTCGAGCCCGTGATCGCGTATCGTTTACTGCGCGGCATCGACATGCTCCGCAACGCGTGTATCGTGCTGCGGGAGCGCTGTGTAACCGGCATCACCGCAAACGCCGACCGCATGCGGTACTTCGTAGAGCATTCGATCGGCATCGTCACGGCGCTCGTGCCCGTTCTCGGATATGAAGTCGCGACGGAGATTGCAAAAACGGCGCTCGCCAGTGGACGCGGGGTCTTCGACCTTGTCCTCGAGCGCCAGTTGCTCACCCGTGAACAGCTGGATGAGATCCTCAATCCGGCGATGATGACCGCGCCGCGCGACACGCAGGAATTCAGCACCGTCACCATTCCGTCGGCGTAGGTCGGGGTGGGTACTCCGGGTTCCGGGGTACCCACTGCTGTCCGGGTCGGCTCGCCCGTCACTCTCGCTACGTCATGCCTCCAGCCCCTCTGTCATCCCGGACGCGTTTCGCGTCTCCTCTGCGTCGCTTGCGGATGGCCGCGCTCGTGGCGCTGGCCGCCTGCAGCGGCGATCCATCCGGCCCGCCGGTCGTGGTGAATCCCCCCACGGTACGTGGCGTGGCCGTGACTCCAGCGGCGGCCACCATCCGCGTGAGCGAGACGCAGTCGCTCAGCGCGGTCGTCGATGCCATCAACGGCGCCGGTACGGGGGTCACCTGGAGCAGTGAATCGCCGACCGTTGCCTCGGTGAGCAACGCGGGGCTCGTGACCGCGATCGCGATCGGTTCGGCCACCATCCGTGCCACGTCCGCCGCCGACAGTCGCGTGAGTGCGACGGCCACCATCACGGTCGAGCCGACGCGCACCATCACCGTGACGCCGTCCACCGTGACGCTCGGTACGGCACAGACGCAGGCGCTGCAGGCCATCGTGCAGCTCGACGTGGGACGTCCCACCACGGTCACCTGGCGCACCAGCGCCGCCACGATCGCCAACGTGTCGGCGGCCGGCGTGATATCGGGCGTGGCGTTGGGTTCGGCCACGATCACCGCCGTCTCGGTTGGCGACACCACGTTGCGCGCCACCGTGAGCGTGAACGTGGTGCCGGTCGTGCGCGCGGTCGCCGTTTCTCCGATCACCGCATCGCTCTTCATCAACGTGACGCAACAACTCACGGCCACGGTGACCGCCGACGTCGGCGCCGTGCAAACGGTGACTTGGCGCTCCAGCAACCCGGCCGCCGTCACGGTGAGCGCGACCGGCCTCCTCACCGCCGTCGCGCTCGGCACCACGACCGTGACGGTGCTCTCCACGGCCGACACCACGCGCCGCGCCATCAGCACGATCATCGTGGCCCCTCGCCCGGTCACCGTGAGCCTGTCGCAACGCAACATCGGCATCAACCTGGGCACCAGCACCACCCTTACGGCGGCGGTGAGCGCGGACCCCGGCGTGAACACGGGCGTCACCTGGAGCTCCGGCTCACCTGGAGTGGCATCGATCAACGCGCAGGGTGTGGTAAGCGCCGTCAGCTTGGGCACCACGTTGATCACGGCGATCTCGGTGGCCGACGGCACCAAGCGCGACACCGCCACGCTGAACGTCGTGCCCCGATTGGCCACGTCGTGGAGCGCGACGCGTTTGGGCGGCGTGTTGCGCGACGATCTGCTCTCGATCGCCGCCTTCAGCGCCACGAACGCATTCGCCATCGATATGCTCGGCGACGTCTATCGCTGGAATGGCACCACGTGGACCGTCTCGCTCTCGGCCAGCGCCGACTATGTGGCACTGCATGGCTCATCAGCGACGAACGTGATCGCCGTGGGCACGGGTGGGGCCATCGCGCGTTGGAACGGCACCGCGTGGAGCACGATGACGTCGGGCACTACCCAGACGCTCAACGCGGTCCATGTAGAGAGCCCGACCGTCGCGTGGGCGGCCGGCAACAACGGCACGGTACTGCAGCTCGCCACCAACACGTGGAGCACGGAAACCACCAACTCCACGCAGACGCTGAACGGCGTATGGAGCGGTGGCAACGTGGTGTACGCGGTCGGCGCGAACGCCGAAGTGCTGCGTCGCGTAGGCGGCACGTGGTCTCGCGTCACGGTGCCCAGCGCGGAATTGCTGTACGGCGTGCACGGGAACAGCGCCGCTGATGTGGTGATCGTCGGCACGAACGGGACCCTGCTCCGCTGGAACGGCACGTTGTGGACGGTGCTCGGCGTGGGCGGGTTGTCGGGCAACCTGTATCAGGTCAGCGGCTCAGCCGCCAACGGGGGTCGACGCTATGTGGTTGGCGACGGCGGTGTGGCGCAGCTCGACGGCAACACGGCCGCGTTGGTGAGCACGCCGTACGCACCGCAGCTCTTCGGCGTGAGCGTCGATGCCGCGGGCACCGCATGGGCGAGCGGGGAACGCGGTGCCGTGCTGCGCAGCGCCGATGCCGGCGGTGCGACATGGACCACGAACAACCTTGCCCCCGACCTGCTCGACGTATGGAGTACCGCATCGGACCATGCGCTGGCGGTAGGCGAATTCGGATTCGTGTATCGATGGAATGGCAGTACGTGGACAAAGGTCAGCGTGCCTACACAGGCCACGCTGACGAGTGTCTGGGCCACGACCCCCGGCGACGGTTTTATCGGCGGCGAGACGGGCACGATGCTGCGCCTGACCGGAGGCGCGTGGGTGCCGATGGCGTTCCCCAGTGTGAGTACGGTATCGGCGCTGTGGGGCACGAGCGGCAGCAACGTGTACGCGACCACGATGGCTGGCGAGATCCTGCGCTTCAATGGCGCGGCGTGGACGCTGCTCACCACCGCCGCGGCGCCGTTGTGGGCAGTGTACGGCGTGTCGGCCGCCGATGTGTATGCCGCCGGCGAGAACGGTGCCGTGTGGCGACTGAACGGCACCGTGTTCACGGCGCTCCCTGCCCCGGCGACGGCCACGCTGACAGGCGTGTGGCTGACGAGTGCCACGAACGTGTTCACGTCGGGCACGAATGCCGCTGGCCGTGCGGGCGTGGCGTATCGCTACAACGGGACGACGTGGTCTTCACTGCAGCCGGGCGTAACGCCGGCACTGACGGCGCTGTGGGGCCCGAGTGAATTCGACCTCTATGCGACGGGCGAGAACGGCACCATGCTGCGATACAACGGCAACACGTGGACATCGATGGCCACCGGTACGACTGATTTGCTGTGGAGCGTGTCAGGTGCGCCGAATGCCAGTGCCGGATTCGCGGTCGGCTACAACAGCACGATCGTCACGGCGAGTGGCTCCAGTGGATTCCGTGCGGCATCTCGCGCGCCGTCGGACACGCGCGCCCTCGGATCACTCGAACCGTCCGCGTCTGCGCGAGTGCGTCGCGGTCCACAACCTCATGGCGACGCGCGCAAACACAAAGCATCTCGATAGTACAGCGAGCGTGAGACATGTCACGCCATGCGTGACGAAACAAGAACGGCGCGGTGACTACAGTCACGGCGCCGTTCGTGCGTTCGTCGCAGAGTGCAATTGTGCACGCTGTGTGAAATACTTGAGCGTTGTCTGGCGACAAATGCTACGCGTGCCGCCGTTGAAATAGCGGTGCCCGCGGCGTGATGTCGCTCACCAATGCCCGTGAAAAGATGATGCCCTGCGCGGACATCGGTCGTCCACACTCTGATAGTTGGATGACTTCGCGCGCGGCTGGCATTGGTCGAGGGATCTCTCCCCTCACTCCACAAGCAGCGCGCTTCGACCTTCGCTGGTGCGTGCTGTGCTCATTTCTGTTTCCCCGAACACGTGCGGCTCGCGCTCGACGCTTCGTCGCGTGGCCCGTTGGATTTCGCCGACCGTCCTGGGATCGATGCTCGTGGTCGGCCTGCAGGCGTGCGTGGCGCCTGCCGATGCCGTGACCGGGACTCCCGGTAGTGGCACCGTGGGCGCACCCACGCGCTTCGAGAGTTCGTCCGGCGCGGTGACTCTGGGTGCTGTCGGTGCATCGGAAACCATCACCGTGATCGCGCGCGATCGGTCGGGGAATGCGGTTCCCGGAGTGTCGGTCACGTGGACGAGCTCCGACGAGACCGTGGCCGACGTGGCGGGAAGCGGCAACACCGCCGTGGTCACGGCGCGCGCGCCGGGCCGAGCGACGATTCGCGCCCGGAGCGGCGAGGTGGCGCTCGATTTTGGTGTCGGTGTGGTAGCGATTCGCAGAATCACGATCGCTCAGCCAACCGCATCGTTGACGGTCGGTACTCAGCTGCCGCTCAACGCTACGGTCGATGCCGATGCGGGTGCGTTACTCGATCTCCGTTGGCAGTCCGAGAACCCGTCGGTCGCCTCGGTAAATTCGCAGGGCATTGTGACGGGCGTCACTCCCGGAAATACCACGATTCGCGTGAATGCCGTCGGTGATGTGCGCGTGACCGCGAGCGCGCAGCTCACCGTGTCCTCATCCGGCACCGTAGCGCTGACGCCGTCGACGCTCTCGATGGGTACCGGCGAGCAGCGCACGCTGACTGCTTCAGTGACGATCGAGGCTGGTCTCAGCACGGCGCTCACGTGGCGCAGTTCGAACAACACGATCGCGACGGTCTCGTCGACCGGTGTCGTGACGGGCGTATCGGTGGGCAGCACGCTCATCACCGCCATCTCGGTGGTCGACAGCACCCTTCGCAGCACGGCGGCCGTGATCATCCTTCCCGTGGTGCGCGACCTCGACATCACCCCGGCGGCGGCCACGATTTTCAAGGGTGACACCCGTCAGCTCGGCGTAAGCTTCAATGCCGATCCGGGTGTTTCTCAGGCGGTCGTCTGGCGCACCAGCAATGCCGGTGTCGCCGCCGTGTCGTCGGAAGGTCTGGTCAGTGGTGTGTCGGCTGGTACGGCGATCATCACCGCGATCTCGGCGGCCGACACGACCAAGCGCGCAACATCGCTGTTCACCGTACGGAACTCGGTACTCGTGAGTGTTTCCCCGACCGCGGCTACGATCGACGTCGGTGCGACACGCACCCTCGTGGCGACCGTGACGTCGGAAAGTGGCTTGTCCACCGCCGTCACGTGGCGTACCAGCAATCCCTCGGTGGCCTCGGTGTCGGCCACGGGTATGGTGTCCGGTGTAGCGGCCGGTACGGCCGATGTGATCGCCATCGCGGTGGCGGATACCACACAACGTGCGACGTCAACCATCACGGTCGTGCCCGTCGTACGATCGGTGAGTGTGACCCCCAACGCGTCGGCACTGCAAATTGGACAGACGGTCCAGCTGGTACCGAGTGTGGTGGCTGATGCGCCGCTATCCACCGCCGTGCGCTATCGCAGTACCAACAGCGCCGTGGCAAGTGTGAGTGCATCGGGCCTCGTGACCGCCCTGGCCGACGGCAGCACGAGCATCGTGGTCCTGTCGATCGCCGATTCGGCTCGGCGCACGACGGCGGTAATGACGGTGGGAAGCTCGGTGGTGGTGAGTGTGTCGCCCACCGCCGCAACGGTCGGCGTCGGTGCCTCGCGCACGCTCGTGGCGACGGTGACGTCGCAGAATGGTTCGATCACCGCTGTCTCGTGGCGTACCAGTAATCCGTCGGTGGCCACGGTATCGTCGGCTGGTGTCGTCACGGGTGTGGCGGTCGGTTCGGCCAATGTCATTGCCGTCTCGCTCGCGGATTCGACGCGACGAGCGACGTCGATCATCACGGTTGCCGCCGCCGTGCGCTCAGTGAACGTCACCCCCGGCTCTTCATCGTTGCTGCCCGGACAATCGGTGCAGCTGGTGCCGAGCGTGGTGGCCGATGCGCCGTTGTCAACGGCGGTGAGCTATCGCAGTAGCAACAGTGCAGTGGCCACGGTGAGTGCGGGTGGCCTCGTGACCGCGGTCGCCAACGGCAGCACCAGCATCACCGTGCTCTCGGTCGCGGATACCACCATGCGCGCCACGGCCTTGGTGTCGGTCTCGACCGGTTTGGCGTCGACGTGGGCCGCCACGCGCCTCGGCGGTGCGCTGTTCGAAGATGTCCTTTCGATGCGCGGCATCGACGCCAACACCGCCTTCGCCGTGAACCTCACGGGTGATGTGTTCCGCTGGAACGGCAGCACGTGGTCGGTGGCGGCACGCGGGGCCTTGTACGGCACGCAGTTTCTGGCCGTGCATGGCTCGTCGTCGAATAACGTGATGGCGGTCGGCACGAACGGTGTCACGCTGTTTTTCAATGGATCGACGTGGGGCGTGAGAAGCTCGGGCACGTCGAGCCGACTCAACAGCGTGTTCATGGAGAGCGCGAGTAGCGGTTTTGCCGTCGGTGCAGGCGGCACGGCACTACGCTGGAACGGCACAGCGTGGAGCGTGAGCAGCACCGGATCATCGCGAGCGTTGAACAGTGTTTGGGCGAGCGGCGGCATCGCCTTCGCCGTTGGCGCAAATGGTGAAGTGCTCCGTTTCAACAGCGGCAGCTGGGCACGTCAGACCGTGCCGACCTCCGAATCACTGAGCGGCGTGGCTGGTGCTACGAGCTCCAACGTGGTGGCGGTCGGTACCCTCGGTACGGTGCTCTCGTTCAACGGCAGCGCCTGGACCACGGTGAGCAGCAACGGCATCGCGGTCGACCTCTACGGAGTCAGCGCTGTATCGCCGAGCGACGCACGCTTCTACATCGCCAGCGACGATGGCTTGCTCCTCCTCAGCAGCGGGTCGCTCACGCGAGTGACCACGCCATACACGCCGCGTATGTTCTCGGTCTCGATCGACGCGGCCGGTAGCGTGTGGGCGGGCGGTCAACGCGGTAGCGTACAACGGCTCGTCGGCGGCAGCTGGGAAACCGTCAGCCTCGCCCCCGACCTGATCGACGCGTGGACGACGTCGTCTACCAATGCGTGGGCGGTTGGTGAGTTCGGCTTCATCTATCGTTGGAACGGCACGACGTGGGCGCGCCAGACCGCTCCGACGATCGCGACGCTGAACGCGGTATGGGGTGCCAGCGCCACCGAAGCGTTTGCGGCGGGCGACAACGGCACGATGCTTCGCTTCAACGGCACCTCATGGACCACCATGAGCTTTCCCTCCACGGCCAGTGTGTACGGACTGTGGGGCAGCAGCGCGTCGAATGTGTTTGCCGTGACAGCGGCGGGCGAAGTGGTGCGCTTCAACGGTGCGACGTGGTCGGTCGTGACGACCACCGGCACTGCGCTGTGGGCCATCCATGGGACAACGCCATCGGACATCGTGGCCACGGGTGAGAACGGCGCCGCGCTTCGCTTCACGGGAACCAGCTGGAGCCCGATCACGGCAAGCACTTCGGGCACACTGGCCGGTGTCTGGTCGAGCGGCACGAGCGCGATCTCGGTGGGCGCCGCCTCGTCGGGTAGCAGTGGGGTGTCCTTCAACTTCAACGGCACGTCGTGGACGTCGTTCTCGACCGGCAGCAGCCGGGTCCTGACATCGATCTGGGGCCCGAACGCGTCGGATCTCTACGCGACCGGCGAACAGGGCACGCTCCTCCGTTTCAACGGCTCCTCGTGGACTGCGCTGACCACGGGCACGACGGACCTGCTCTGGAGCGTCACCGGCGCCCCGGGTGGCAGTGGCGGGGCTTTCGCCGTGGGCTACAACAGCACGGTGGTCGCGGGCTCGAACGGTTCCTCGTTCTCGAGTGCTATGGTGCGCGGCATGAGCGTGGCACGCGGCATCGACCTCGACCCGTCCGCCGGTGCCCGCAAGATTCGCGGCCCGCTACCGAGTGGCAGAGCCCGTAAGTCGAAGGGTTGGCGCTCGTGACTCCGGGCTTCAACGCGTAACCCTACCACTCACCTGAGTCTCGAGTGGCGAGTTGAAGTTTGGCGTCATGGGTTGGCACTCATGACTCCGGACTTCAACTCATGACCCACCACTCACGTGAGTCTCGCGTGGCGAGTTGGAGTCTCGAGTCACCGGTTCACTCCTCACTCGGGACTCGAACCCGTAACTCACCACTCACGTGAGTCTCGAGTCGTGAGTTGAAGTTTGGCGTCAGGGGTTGGCACTCATGACTCCGGACTTCAACTCATGACCCACCACTCACGTGAGTCTCGCGTGGCGAGTTGGAGTCTCGAGTCGCGGGGTTTCACCCGCCCGACTACTCCCGCGAGAAGGCCGCCATCGTGGGGCCCATCGCGTCGATCGTTTCGCGGGCATGCCAGCGATCCTTGCCGTTGTACAGGAACGCGAAGGCGAGGATCTCGCCGTTCTCGGCCGTCACGTAACCCGACAGACCGATCACCTCGTTCGTCGTGCCGGTCTTGGCGTGCAGGTTGCCCTGCGCTGGGGTGGCCCGCATGCGATTGCGCAGCAGCTCGGATTCACCGGCCACCGGCAGCGACGCGTGAAAGGCGCTGCCCCATGGGGCGCGATGGGCGTGGGCCAGCAGTTGCACCAGTGACCGCGGTGTGACGCGGTCGAGCACCGAGAGGCCACTACCGTCGGTAACGCGGACAGCGTCGGGCGCAGCACCGACCTGCCGCACCATGAATTCGTGCAGCGTGGCCGCGGCATTCTCGGCCGAGCCGAGCGTCTGCTTCTCCGCACCGCGCGCCGCGCCGCGGAAAAGGAGCTCTGCGAAGATGTTGATGCTCTCGCGGTTCATCGTCGAAACCAGGCGCGCCAGCGGCGGTGAGGGCAGACTGGTCACCAGGATGGCGTCGTCGGGCGTTCTTCCCACCCGCAGTGCACCGTCGACCGTGATGCCCTGTTCCTCCAGCGCGGCACGGAACGCGCCGCCGGTGAACGTGGCCGGATCTCCGACCACCAGTTGATAGCGCACCGTGCCCGCGCGCGCGCCGATCGTGCCTGACACCAGCACGCGATCGTTCCCGACGCGGTGGGCGCTGATGCGTGTGCTGCTCCCGGCCACCGTGCGGACGGTGTTGGTGATCGTGAGACCGCGCGTCGCGGGCTCGAGGAACACCGTGCCCGCGCCACCCACGCCTCCTGCCGTCACGCCGACGATCACGATGTTGTCGTTGAGCGTGAGCGCCGAGAACGGCGCCGCGTAGCCCGCACCGGCGTAGCGCGTGAGCCAGCCTTCCGGAATGCCGCGCATTTCCAGCGCCGAGGCGTCGGCGACTACGTCACCCGTCACCCGCTTGATACCGGCACCGGCCACAAAGCGCGCCAGCAGCGTCATCGAGGCATCGGGACCGCCTCGCACGAAGCGCGGCGACAGGGACGGGTCGCCATCACCGCGCAGCACCAGATTGCCGCGCACGACCCCGTTGGCTTCCAGTGGACCGTCGCGCAGCACATCGGTGCTGAACATGTGCTCTGGTCCGAGCTTCTCGAACGCGATGGCGGAGGTAAACAGCTTCATGGTGCTGGCCGGCACCATCTTGCTGTCGGCACCGTGCGCGAACAGCGTGTCGCCGCGCGTGATGCTGATGACCATCGCGCCCCACTCGCCGTTCGTCGTACGACTGCCCAGCAACGTGGTGAGATCGCTGGTGAGCGCGCTCTCGCCGCGCGGGGTCGTGTAGCGCAGCACCGGGACGATCGGCGCGCGCGCGCGCGCCGCACGCGTGCTTCGGGTACTGCGCGTGCTCCGCTTCGCCGACGCCTTCTGTTTCGGCGGCTGTCGTTTGGCTTGCCGCGTGGCGCTCGACTGGACCGCGATGCTCGTCACCGCCGTCGCGAATGCCGCTTCAACGGAGGCCGTATCGGCCACGGCCGTATCGGCCACGGCCGGGCTGGGCGCGACGAGCAGCAGGCCCGCGACGAACGCGAGCGAACGGCGGCGAATGATACTGGTGGGCCGAAGAAGCATCATCGTCAGACCTTGAGGACGAACCCGCGCTTCCAGGCGCCCCAGAGAATCAGGAACCAGAGGGCGACGAAGCTGAGGGCGTACGCGAAGGAGGCTTCCCGCGGCGGAAGCCACGATGCGTACAGGGTGTTGAACACGAATCCCTGCGCCGAGATCCGACGGCCGGTACCGGTGTCCCACGTCCAGATCGAGGCGATGAGGCGCGCCATCAATCCGGACCCGAGAAACGCGAGCATCGGGTTGGTACCGTAAACGACGAACGGGAACGTCCAGCGTCGCACGTGCATCACATCGATGATCCACATGCAGGTGGCGAGCGAGACTGCACCCATGCCAGCCGTGAAGAGCACGTAGGAGCTCGACCAGATGCTCTTGTTGATCGGAAAGACCCAGTGCCATACGAGTCCCAGCATCATCGTCATGGCACCGACCGCAAACAACCCCGCGAGGCGATCGGTGAGCGTGTGTTCCTGGTGCGCAATCCATCGTCCGGCGAACGTCCCAAACATCATGGTGCCGATCGCCGGGACAGTGCTCAACAATCCTTCCGGATCCCAGGTCTTGCCGCCGATCCAGAGATGGTTGGTGCCGAGGATCACACGATCGAGCCACGCACTCAGCAGCTGATCAGGTTTGTCCATCACAAAGCGTCCCGCCACACCAGTGTCGGGCACCGGCACCAATGTCATCAACGCCCAGTAGCCGAACAACAGCACCGCGAGAATGGCGAACTGCTGCTTGAGCGATGTGCGCCATGTGAGCAACGCGCCGAACAGGTAGGCGAGGCCGATGCGCTGCAGAACGCCCAATACGCGCCAATGCGCGAACCGATCGGCCACACGTTCGAGGAACGTGGCCTCGGGGAGCGCAGGCGGCCACGTGAAGAACGGAAATCCGGAGAGCAGGAAACCGAACAGGAAGATGAGTGCGCCGCGACGGAGCACCTGCCGGAGAATCGCGCCTTCATCATCGCCGCGGGCGCGACGCGCGCGCAGCGAGAGTTCGGTGGTGATGCCGACGATGAAGAGGAAGAACGGAAAGATCAGGTCGGTCGGCGTCCATCCGTTCCACGCGGCATGCTCGAGCGGCGGGTAGATGGCCGACCAGCTGCCGGGGTTGTTGACCAGCAGCATGCCGGCCACCGTCATGCCCCGAAACACGTCGAGCGACACGAGTCGCTCGGGGCGTGCCGACATCAGGCGCCGCCTTCGGTCTTCGATCCGGCGACCTTCCATCCCGTGGTGTCGCAGCGCACTTCGAACGAGCGGGTCGGCGCCACCTTGCCGTTGTCGTCGCCACCCACGTAATGCCCGCCCAGTCGCACGGTGACGGTGTTGCCGTTGTCCGCCTCGGTCTTGCCGTGGAACACCACCAACATCGACGGGTATGGGCCCACTTCCTCGAGCTTCTCGCGGATCTTACGCTGGGCGACGGTATCGCTGCTGTAGAAGTAGGTGGGCCCCTTGTCCTGCAGCACTTTGAAGCCGTCATCGGGCATCGCGGAATCCGTGCCGGCGGCACTCAGGAACCGTTTGGGGAGCGGCTCGGCCTTCGTGATGAAGTCGAGTACGGCGAGCCCGACCGGCGTAGTATCCGTGCTGACGCAGGAGGGCCCCGCCGCCATTTTCGCGCTATCCGCCTTCGCGCGGTCGGCCGTCGCACCACCGCCGCAGGCCGCGAGCAGCAATAAGCCGGGCCCTGCGGCCGTCAGCAACATAGCCAGCATGAGTCGAGACGCTTTGGGCATGGCAGAACTCGGGATTGGGTGGTACTCTCGCGAGAGCAGGATCGGGCTTCATGCTGCAGATATGTACCGCTGACGAAGCTATGTACAGCGTGAAGAGGGTTTGTCGAGGGGCAAGCCTCCGAATTCATCGATCGTGAAGGAGGGCACC
>Ga0105047_10001415_pt1 | contig 42915 bp, 33 predicted proteins | sample MAT04_FD_78384 | JGI IMG/M metagenome (GOLD analysis project Ga0105047, IMG submission 78384) | Freshwater microbial communities from Lake Fryxell liftoff mats and glacier meltwater in Antarctica - MAT-04 (megahit assembly) | ecosystem: Environmental > Aquatic > Freshwater > Ice > Liftoff... | reverse complement strand
ATGATGGCACCCGCCGCCATCTTCCACTCCAGCCGAATGGCGAGGTAGATGAAGACCGCAAGCAGGAAAACGATGAGGGCGCGAACAGCCGAGGTGGTGAGCTCACCACCCCATGAAGCGCCAACGCTCGTGACCGCCACATCGGATCTCGGCACGACGGCGAGGTCGGCGAGTACACCCCGGACCTCTTCCTGTCGGGCTTGATCTTCCGCCGCTCCCTGCACACGAAGATCGGTTTGACCGAGTCGTTGGATCTTGGCCTCGCCCATCCCGATGGGCCGAAGGGCCTCACGCGCCTGCTCGACCGACACGTCGGGGGCCTTCACGGTCCAGGAAACCCCGCCGCGAAAATCAATGCCCAGGTTGAGCCCGCGAAACGCGAGCGACCCCAAACTGACGACGATCAACACCCCGGAGACGGCTAACCCAACGCGCCACCACTTGGTGAAGTCGATGTCGTTCTCGCCGCGATACAAACGCCCGAAGCCGCTCATGAGGGAACCTCCTCGGTGGTGCCACCAGTGGAACGTTTTGCGGCGTTTGCCGATTCGGCGGCGACGGTCGTTCCTTTGGCCCGGCGAGACACCTTGGCCAACGTGGTGTTCTCGACTTCCTCGGGGCGGGGCAACCCAAACAGCCCGGGTCTCCGCTGGGCGAGATCGGACTTCAATGCCAGCGCCACAAATGGTCGCATGTAGTAGTAGGAGGCGAGCAGGTCGAGCACAGCGGACACGCCGAGGAAGAACGCAAAGCCTCGAACCGGGCCAACGCTCAAGAAGTACAACAGGACAGCGCCGAGGACCGACACGCCGTCGGCTTTCACAATCGTTTTGAACGCGCCGTCGAACGCCTTGTCCACCGCCGATCGATACGTTCGGCCGTTCCGGATGTCTTCCTTGAGGTGCTCGTAATAGACCACGTTGGAGTCCAGCGATACGCCGATCGACACGATGATGCCGGTGAGACCAGCGAGGGTGAGTGTGAGCCCGGCCGAGTCCCCCAACCAGGCGATGATCGACCAGAGCAGCGCCGCCTCCACCGCGAGCTTGGCCATCGCCAACACGCCCAGCATGCGGTAGAACGCGATCATGTAGAGAATCACCAGACCGAGCCCGACACCACCCGCTACCAAACCGGCGTGCAGCGCATCCTGACCCAGCGTGGCAGACACCTCTACCACCTGCTCGCGTTCGAGGACCACCGGAAGAGCACCGAACTTGAGTTTGGTGGCGACATCACGGGCGGTGGCTTCCGTGAACGATCCGGAGATCTGAATCTGATCGGCCTTGAACGACGCCACATTGATGCTGGGGTCGGTGATCACCGCACCGTCGAGGGTGATTGCCAGTCGTTTGGTGGGGCACTCTGGCGAGCCGGCGAAACACTTCGCCGAGATTGCGTTGAACTGATCGATCCCCTCGTCGCCGGCTTTGAAGCGGGGATTCACCGTCCATTTCCCTTCCTGAAGCGAGGCACTCGCATCTTCGAGCGCTTCGCCGGTGAGGCGAGAGCAACCGAGCAACACCCGCCGCTCGACCTGGCGTTCGTTGATCGGCTTGAGCAGGTCTTCGTCGCGGTACACCGGCAAGGCGACCACGGTGTTGGGGAGGTCGTCTTCGAGCGTGGTGGTGGGGATCAGCGCCTTGTTGGGGACAGCAGCGATCTGCGACACGGCCTGGGTCTCGGCGGAGCGGCACGCCGCCTCCGTGTCGAGGGGCACCGACGTGGCGGTGCCCTCCGGAACACTTCCCGGTGGCGTCTCACTCGCCCCAGGAACGCTGCCTTGGGAAGTGCCGGTCGAGGCTCCGGTTGGGATTGCCACCGAAGTTGGGGTGCCGGTATCGGACACCGTGGACGACGTCGACGGCTCCTGGGTGGCTGATGCCGACTCGCCTGGCACGAGTGCCAACGCCTGTGGTCCAGCAGTGGCAGTGGACGTCGTGGACGGACCTGCATCGATCGACGCCGCGCCCGGGGCGGTGGTCACGACTGTTGGATCGGGGACGGATCCGGGCACCGCGGTTGCCGGCGTGGTTCCCGGGACGTCGGTGCCAGGAACCTCGGTGCCGGGCGTGGAGCCCGGTGTTGATCCAACGGTGGTGGGGTCCTGGAACGGCGGGAGGTCGGCGAGCACGGCCCGGAATCGAAGCTCTGCGGTCTCACCGACCAACTTGATTGCCGCGTCTTTGTCCTTGATACCCGCGATCTGTACGACGATCCGACCGTTCTCCTGACGGATGTCGGGTTCGGCCACGCCGATGGAGTTGATCCGGTTGTTCATGATCAGGATCGCCGTGTCGAGCTGTTCCGGCCCGGGATTCCCCTTTGGCTTGAGCACCACCATCACGCCGCCTTGAAGGTCGAGCCCCAGCACCGGCTGGTAGCCCTTCCATGTGACCAACCCCAAAGCGACCACCGCGAGGATGGTGATCACTATGAGCCCCTTGATTCCTTTGGTCTTCATTTAGGATCAGACCTCAACATCGGGGTGATCGGTGGTGGGCATCGCGTTGGTTTCCTGTTCATCCAGAGAAGGTTCGGGCGGAGTGGCGTCGGCCGGAGAGGCGTCGGGTGTATCGGAGGGATCGAGGACGACGCCGATGGCCCGGCGATCGAACCTGACGGTCAGCCCATCAGCGATTTCGAGTTCGGCCCATTCCTCGTCGAGGGCACGGATCGTGCCGCAAAGCCCCGATGTCGTGACCACCGCGACGCCAACGGCGAGGCCGGCCACCACCTCGTTGTGGGCCTTCAGGCGTTTCTGCTGAGGCGCGATGACCACGAACCACATGAGGCCAAGCATGATGAAGGCGAAAAGGAGGGGTGCAGGGTTCATGAAGGATCGCTCGGGCCCATGGCCGCGTCCCGGGGCATCGCCACCCCGGCTTCTCGCCTCTGGCGAGGCCCGCCGAGGATAGTCGGCACACTCGGAGCGCCAGAATCACCCCCAAAATACCCCAGTGCTCCGGGGGGCTGCCGGGATGTCATGCACCGGGATCACCGCTCCGCCGGTGCCGTAGCCAGTGCCCGGAGGGCGGCCCGAGCCAGGCACCGGCCGGTGTCCGTGAGGCGGGGTTCACGCCCTCGGAGATCGATCGCTCCGACCACCCTCGCCGCCACGAGAAGGCGCTCCCGCGATTCCGACACCTGGTCCGGCTCGATGGGCACGCCGACCCGCCCAAATCGCCCGATCTCCGACATCGCTACCCCCACGATCCGTTGCGTGTCGGCGGGCGACCAGTTCCCCTCCAAGGCGAGCGCCAAGAAGAGTGGCCACGCCACGTGATCGAACCCACCTTTCGGCACGAAACCTGCGGCGATAGCCGGAAAACGGGCGGCCATGGCCGGTCGTGCCACCAACGTCTTCGAACGCACCGACCACACGCCCGCCCTGAGCCCAAGATCCACCAGTACAGGGATGCCACGAACCTGAGCCGATCGTTGTGGCACCCGACCCGGGTTCGCGGGCACCCACCCCACCCGGATGCCGAATCGGTCGGCGCCTTCTTGTACCACCGCACGCGGCAGCTCTCCGGTGTTCGTGAGCCGTAGGCCGTCGCCCGATGCCGCCAACACACTCAGCAGCCATCGAACCGGCGCCATCGCCCCGGCAACTCCTCGTGGAGTCTCCACCGGGGAGAGCAACTGGTTCGCGACGCCGGCAAGAATCTGCGTCCGGGTGCGAGCCAGCCCGAACTGTCCGTCGTCGATCCAACGACTCAATCGCTCGAGCTCGACCTCGTCGAGCAACGATTGCTCGAACCGATCGGCTTGGGGACGCGACAACGTGATCGACGTGGCGTCGATCGCCCGCTGGCGAGCGGAACGCGGGCCGGTGCCAGCACTCCCGCCGCTCCCGGCAGTTCCGACTCCGGAGGACGTCGCGGCGTCGCTGAGCTCGCAGGCCATCGCAACCTGCCAGTACGCCTCGTACTCCCGCTCCCCCATCACCGTGCCCCAAGAAAATCCGTGCACATCGAGCGGCACCGCTCCGGACGCGAGATGACGTCGTTCAAACCGTTGGAACGCTGTCCGAGCCCCACCGGAGGAAAATGCCAAAAGCTGTTCGTCGGTAAACCGATCGGTGCACACCGCGGCGTAGCGGGACAGACCCGTGACGACGAAGAAGCGTGCGAGCGACCGCACCACCCGGCGTTGTCGAGCGATGCCGCCCAGCCATTTGTACGGAAGCTCAAACCACACAAACTGCTGAACCGCGGCCTGATTGAGGCGGTGAAGCGGTTCGTCACCCAACATCCAGGCGAGGCTCTCTATCACGTCGTCGGCTTCACGGTCCCGGCCCTGATCCCGCAACCGCGCGACGGCAACGTCGAGGTCGAGCGGGATTTCGAACATGAGATGGAGCTTGACACGTGGGCGACACCGACCTCATGGCGCGTCCCACGCACCCGTACCGCCATCAAGACCAGTGCTCGGCCACCTCACGACGAACTTCGTCGAGCGAACCGAGCACGATCGCTGCTCGTGTCCGGTCGACGAGGCGAAGCAACCAATGGAGATTGTGAAGTGTGCAATAGCGCGCCGCCGACTGCTCACGCACCTGGAGCAGGTGCCGGATGTACCCGCGACTGTGGCGCTCGCACACCATGCAGGTACAGCCGGGATCGATCGGCCCGTCGTCGAACGCGAATCGGGCGTTACGCAGGTTCATCCGACCGGAACCCGTGAGGAGCGTGCCGTGCCGAGCGAGGCGTGTGGGAAGCACGCAGTCGAACAGGTCGACGCCAAGGGCAATGGCCTCGACCACGCTCACGGGATCGCCTACCCCCATGAGATACCGAGGACGATCCACGGGCAAGTGCGCCAACGCCGCCGCCAACGCCGGAAGCATCTCGTCGCGTGTCTCCCCCACCGACAGACCACCGATGCCGTAACCATCGAAGCGACGATCAACGGTCCGCTCTGCGGACTCCACACGAAGGGCCAGGTCGACGCCTCCCTGCACGATGCCGAACAACGCTTGTTCTGAAACGCCGGCAACTCGTACTGGGCGATGGGCTTCCACCGCCCGACCGGCCCACTGGGCGGTGCGGTCAACCGCGGCCCGCACCACCTCGGCCGACGACGGCAACGGCGGGCACACGTCGAGCACCATCTGTATGTCAGCGCCGAGCAGTTGCTGAACGGCCACCGCAGACTCGGGAGTGAGCGTGTGGGACGACCCGTCGTAGGTGGACCGAAAAGTGGCGCCTTCGTTCGTGACCTTGGGTTCGAGCGAGAACACCTGAAACCCCCCCGAGTCGGTAATGGTGTGACCTTCCCACGCCATGAAGCGATTCAGCCCCCCGAGTGCGCCGACAACATCGGCTCCCGGCCGGAGCATGAGGTGGTAGGTGTTGCCAAGCACCACCTGCGCCCCGAGACGTTCGAGATCGTCGGTGCCGATGGCCCGCACCGTTCCGCGCGTCCCCACCGGCATGAATGCCGGGGTCCGTATCACCCCCCGGTGCGAGTGAATCGTGGTGGCACGTGCGGCACCGTCATTCGCTTCGACGTCGACGTGCAGCACCGCAGCACCAAACGCCGTCGCGTCGTTATCTCCATGCCCCATGCCACCCGCGTCACCGCCGGCACGGCCGCTCACGGGCGCACTCCCGAACCAGTTCGATCGAGCAGCATGGCGTCGCCGAACGACAAGAAGCGGTAGTCGTGGGTCAGAGCCCATTGGTACAAGTCACGCCATCTGGCGCCGACAAAGGCGTCGATCAGCACCAGCAGGCTGGACTTCGGTAGGTGGAAGTTGGTGAGCAGCAGGTCGACCACGCCAAAGGGGTAGGGCTCACGTATGAACAGGTCGGTACGACCCGCCAACTCCCCGGTCGCTGCCGCTGCTTCCAGCGCGCGCAACGTGGTGGTACCGATCGCCACGACACGATTTGCCGTCTCACAAGCCGACATCACCTCGGGGGCGACGACGTAGTGCTCATGGTGCATCCGGTGATCCTCGATATGTGCCGCAGTGATCGGGCGGAACGTGCCCAGCCCGACCCTGAGCTCGACACGAAGAACTGGGATGCCCCGAGCCTTGAGCCCGGCGAGAACGCCGTCGGTGAGGTGAAGCCCGGCCGTGGGCGCCGCCGCCGAACCGGCGACCCGGGCGTACACGGTTTGATATCGGTCGGCGTCGGCTAGGCGCGCGGTGATGTACGGAGGCAACGGCATCTCCCCCACTGCTTCGGCGACGCGGAGCATCGGGTCCGCACCGAGGCTCTGGTGCGCGTCCGCCACGATTCCCGTAGTCGACTCAGGGGCGGGTGCAAGCAGTCGCACCAGCCGGCGCCCCTCGCCCAGATCCTCGCCCACCTCGAACAGGTCGGCATCCTCCCCCGGAACCCGGAGCTTGGCGCCCGGAAGCAACGACCGACTCGGCCGAACCAACGCCTCCCAGGTTCCCGGAACGGCGGTGGGTGAAAGGAGGAGAACCTCGGCTTTGCCCCCCGTTGGACGCTGTAGGCGAAGGCGGGCGGGAATCACCCGCGTGTCGTTCACCACTACAACATCGCCCGGTGCAAGGAGATGCGGCAGGTCGGCGACGATCGCATCAACCGGCGTTCCGCCTACGCCCCCATCGAGGAGCAACCGAGCGTGGTCGCGGTACGCAATTGGCGTTTGGGCAATGCGCTCGGGCGGCAGTTCGTAATCGAAGGCAGCCGTCTCCACGCGGCGGAGGTTACTGCCGCCACCGCGGGTGGTAGGCAGTGCGACAACCCCGACGCGCCGCCCGACCCGCGGCGGCAGGGTGAGGCGGCAAGAATGGGAATCTGTCCGACCCCGTACCCTCCACTACTTCACGTCCGCGAAGCCCGCGCCCACGAGGCTCTCGTCGGACGTTGTTTCTCGGGACCCTCTTCGTGGTTGTCGCGCTCATCGGCGCGGCGTACCTGCAGGAGTGGGGTCCGCTGCGCCACAGCCCCCGAACAAGGGTTGCCGTGTTCGGCGACAGCCTCACGGCCCAATCGTCATGGCGGATCTCCCGTTCGCTGGTCGACGCCGGCTACGACCCCGCGGTGTCGGGTTTGAACGGCGCCGCGATCGCCGACTTCGATCCGCACGTGCGCAGCTACACCGGCTACCAAGGGGCGGAGGTGATGGTGATCGCCCTCGGCACCAACAACGCGTTCTATGCGTCGCCCCAGGCCCCCCGGAAGATTGATCTCGCCTCGTCGATCGACGAACTGCGCAAGGTGGCGGGCGATGCCATCGAGCCCGTACCCGGGACGGCATTCCCGCTCTCGGTTCGGTGCCTGGTATGGGTGAACCTCAACGACCGAGCCACCGCACTCGAACTCGATCAGAACGCCCCGACGATCAACCAAGCGATCCGAGATGAAGCCGAGATGCGCAACCGAGCAGGCCGACAGATGCTCATCGCCGACTGGAACAGCAGGTCGCAAGGCCACCCGGAATGGTTCGTGTCCGATGGTGTCCACCTCAACGAAGACGGGCAGGACGCCTTCAGCGGGCTGATCCGCGAGACGGTTCAACGATGCCGGCTCTGAGCAATCGTCAGGGTCCGGTTGATCAGATCCGCCGGCTGCGCCCTTCCCAGTAGGGATCCCGAAGCTGGCGCACGTAAAGCTTGCCCGAGTCGTGCCGAGGTAGGGCCTCGATGAAGTCGACGTTTCTCGGCACCTTGAAGCCTGCGAGGCGCGTGCGGGCGAAGGCGAGAATCTCGTCAACGAGGTCATCGTGAGGATCGACGCCGTCGACGAGCTCAACCACGGCTTTCACCGATTCGCCCCACTCGTCGTCTGGGATGCCGAACACCGCCGCGTCGGCGACTGATGGGTGGGCGGCGAGCACCTGCTCAACTTCAGCGGGATAGATGTTCACTCCACCGGAGATGATCATGTGCGACGCCCGATCGGCGAGGTACACAAAGCCCTCCTCGTCGACCCACCCGAGATCGCCGATGGAGTAGGTGCCAGGCGCTCGACTGGCGGCCGCGGTCTTGCCTTCATCGTTGTGGTAACTGAAAACCCGACCGTCTCCGATGCCCGATTGATAGGCGTCGAGCACGGTTCGGTTCTCACACCAAAGTGTGCCGATCTCGCCCGCCGGCAGCACCTCACCCGAGTCCGGGTCGGCAACGATCACCCGGTGGTTGGGGATCGGTCGGCCCACGGTTCCCGGATGGGCGAGCCAGTCTTCGGCGCCGACCAGGGTGACGACGCCGCCCTCGCTCGCCCCCCAGTACTCCACCAACGCCGGGCCCCACCACGAGATCATCTCGGTCTTGACCTCACGGGACACCGGCGCGGCGCCGTGCAGAACCGTGTGCAGCGATCTCCCCGAGAAGGCGCGGCGTCGGGCATCGGGCAGGCGAAGTAGTCGCACGAACATGGTGGGAACGAGGTGGGTGTTTCGCACCGCTCGTGCGTCGATCAGGTCGAGGCAATGCTCGGCATCCCATTTTGGCATGATCACGATCGGTGCACCGTTGTGTAGGTCCATCACCGCGAACCCCACCGGCGCAGCGTGATAAAGCGGTCCGGTGACCAGGTGACTCCCACTCCCATCGAGCCCGAGCGCGTGGCCGGCGGCGCCGAAGCTGGCGAGCTGATCGCCCAGACGCACTTGCGTGGACCGCCGCACCCCTTTCGGCCGGCCGGTCGTTCCCGACGTGTAGAACATCGTGCCCCCGGCCGGGCCGTCCATGGCGAACGGCTCGTCCGACGCGTCAGCGATCGCCGCCTCGAGATCGGACCCGACGGCGAGCACCGGACGATCCCTCACGGCATCGTGCGCCGTGGACGAAAAAGGCGCGTCGACCACGATCAGACCCGCATCGCCGTCGTCGAAGATGAACGCCATCTCGTCGGCTGTGAGGTGCCAGTTGACCGGGGTGATCCACACCCCGGCCAGCAATGCGCCGAGCTGCAGTTCGAGAAACTCCACTCGGTTGCCCACCACCATGGCGGCGCGGTCCCCGGCCCGCAGCCCGAACTGGTCCTGCAACATCCGGCCGCAACGAACGGAGCGATCGACCAACTCCGCCCAGGTGCATCGGCGATGGAGATCGTCGACGGCGATCTCGTCGGGCCGAACGTTGGCGTGATCGAACAACATGGCAGCGGACCGTAGTGCGGCGCGCGAGGTGATCCCGCGGCCCGACTGCCACCCAGACCAGATCGACGCCTACCCTCGCCGCCAATGCATCGAGCCGGCTTTGCTCTGACCCCCACCATGATCGCTGCGACGTGTTTCGGAGTGTCACTCCTGACGGTCGCCTGCGGTGGGCTCGAGGAGGAACAATCACGCCCGGCACCCGCCACGAGGGCTTCCTCACTTTCCGCCACCGTTGGTTCCGGTCCCATCATCCGACTGCCGAGATCCACGACGCCGACGAGCCCGGAACCGCCGGACACCACTTCGTCTCCGCCCGAGATCGTGTCCTTCGACGTCGACGCACCCTTGCCCTGCACCGATGCCGCATCCGCCACGACCGCCGAGGTGCGTTACGTCACTGCCCGCGCCGACCGCGTGGTTTTTGTGGTCGATGATCGGCAACTCGAGATCATCCCGCCCCCAGCGGGTTCTCTGCGGGTCGACCTTCCTTGCGATGCACGGACGCATTACGTGCTGATGATCGCCGCCGATCCGTGGGACCGGACCGCCACGGAAACTCGCCATCTCGCCGGTGGGCTCCGCCAACAGGAACCATGACGGACACGGCGACCACCTCGTGCGGTGCCAGAACGATTCGCTGGAGTGGACGAGCAGTCAGGGCCCGCCGCGAGAGGGCCGATACTTCCGCGTTGCCGCACTCGCGGTCACACACCTCGAAGGTTGATGGTCACGGCAGGAGTACGGCGAGCCTGAGGGTGCCGAGATTCGAACCTGGCCGCAACTCGCCGAACGGTTCCAGACTCTTCCCTTTCGGAGTGTGAGCCCGTGTTCGGGATGCCCTACGGAACGTAGAGGCCCAGCCAGGCGAGGGCCGACAGGGCGAGCAGGCCACTCGCGCAAACCGAGAGCGCAAGCCGTTCCCGGCGAACGGTGTTGGCCCAGAATGCGAGCGCGATGGCCAGTGGGAAGCCGTTGAGCGCGTAACGCTCCAGGGAGTTCAGGTTGGCCGCGCTCAATGCGGCCAACAGCACGACCGTGGCGTAGGCCGCCGCCGATTTCGGCAATCGCCGCCACGCCACCACGACCAGCGCCACGAATACAACGGCGAATGGAAGGTGGAGGCCGTCGCCGAACCGTTCGACCCCTACGAGGTCGGATCCCCCTCGCAACAACCGTGCGACGGGGTTGACCGTCTCGCCGCGGAGGTCGGACTGCACGGTGAACGGGAGGAAAAGTACGCCCCATGCCCGTTCCACCCAGAGCACGAACGCCATCGTGCCGCCGAGCGGCGCGACCACCGCCAGCAAACGAGCACCGATGACCGACCATGCCGGTGGTTCGTCGGTGGCCGCCCGCCAACGCTCGACCGCCTCGATCGCCAGCGGCAGGACCAACAGCACCCCAAGGGGCCGGGTCAGCGCAGCGAACGCCGCCAACGCTCCCGCGATCAACCACCGGTCACGTCGAGCCGCCAGCAGCGATCCGACGGCGAAGATCAGGAAAAGCGCCTCCGAATAGGCCCAGACGAGCACGAACGCCGACGGGAAAAGCATCACCGCCCAGACCGACCGGTCGGCCTGCTCCACGGAACCTCCGTAGGCGAGTACCAGTCGACGGATCAGCATGCCGAGGACCAACGCAGCGACATTGGCGACCACCACCAATGCGAAACCCTGGTTCCCGTCGAACGCAAGCGACACCCCGCGCGCAACGAGGGGATACAACGGGAAGAACCGGAGCGAATCCAACGGAAGCTGCTCGTAACCAACGACGCCGATGTCGCGGTAGAAGTTTCCGTCCCACGCCAAGAGGCCCTCCGTCAACGGCGACGGAGGGCCGCCGTACCAACGCTCCGCGATCGCCTGGGCCAACCCGTAACTCAGGCCCACCAGCACGCGGGCGATGAGGTACGGGGGCAACACCACCCGGAGGTCGGCACCTCGCCGATCCACCCATTCGACGACCCGGCCAGAAAGGGTCGCGCCCGAAACGGTTTCGACCGACACGATTCCGACCGGCTCCGTTCGTCCCGACACCCCTTCCGGAACAGCGGCGGACGAGGCGTGGTCGATCGCCGACTCCATCGGCGTCACGGACGGGTCACCGCGATTGGCGCGAACCACGACAGGGTGGCGTTCTCGTAGTACTTCTCGGGCTGGGCGTCGCGCAGGGTGGCGGACACTGGCCGATTGCGGCTGATCTCGGCGATGAACTGCTCACATCGCTGCTCGAAGGTGCGGTAGGTGCCAGACCAAACCACAAAGATCGATCGGTCCGGACCGGCGCGGTCGAGCACATCGCGCGCCACCTGGGCGGAATCGATCGAGTCGTTTCGTTGTTTGTAATCGACCCAGTCGACGAACTTGGGCGATTCGAGCGTAGGGAACGAGACGAGGTCGAACCCGTCCCCGATGGCCCGGGAACCGGACGGGCCCAGTTGATCGGGACAGAACACGACAACGTCGCCACGCGCACCCCGTTCATGGATCACGTCGGCAAGCGATGCCATCTGCGTCCGGGTGAACACGTTGGCGTTGAAATACGCACCCAGTCCGCTCGCCAGCATCACGACGGCCAACACCCCCGATTGCATCCGACGATCGGCGAAGCGGGTGATCCCCGTGGCGACGAGAAGCAGGAACAGCGGGAACAACACCGCCGCATACCTACTGGCGAACGCGCTTCTCGCGACGAACCCGGTGGCGAGACCGAGGGCCAAGGTGAGAGCGAGCACCACTCCTTCGGCTCGCACCTGCGGGTTGGTACGAAGATCGAGGTGGATCGACTGCGGCCCTGTGGCGACGCCGAACAACCCCACAACGAACAACACCCCGCCCATCACCGCGAGCACGGCGGAGTCCGGAAAGCCGGTGCCCGCCGCGAAATCGGTGAGCATGTAGCTCAACGCCGCGGAGGGGCGGACGGGTTGCGACCAGGGGGTGCCGGTGTGCGCGCTCTGAAAGAGCATCGTGGGGAGCCACCACAGGAGAAAGACACCACCCGAACAGATCGCCAAACCGCCGCGGCTCGCCCCGCGTCGCACCTCCTGATCAGGCGAATTTCGCCAGGTCCAGCCCAGGACCAGTACCACCGCGGCGAGCAACCACATCGCCCAGTAGTGGGTGAGCAACAACGCCCCGCTGACCACGGCGGCACTCACCAAACGGACGGCGTTACTTTTGCCCCGCCGGGCGATGTCGTCGATCAACACGTAGCCGACCAGCACGAGAAACGACACCAAGGCGTACATCCGGGCTTCGGTGCCATAACGAATGGCATAGGGCGACATCGCGAGAACGCCAAGGAACACCCACGCCAGTGGCTTCCCTCCCCGACGGCGACCCACGATCCAGGCCAACGGGAGCGACGCAACCCCAAAAACTCCGGACAGTGCCCGCGTGGCCCCATCGCCAGAGCCCACGAGAGCCATCCAGTAGTGGAGGAGCACGTAGTAGAGCGGCGGATGTCCGTCCTTTCTCAACGCCGCGGGGATCTCACCCACGGGAAGCGCGGCGATGTTCGCGCTGAGCGCCTCGTCCAGCCACAAGGGCGAGCGTGCGATGAATCGGAAGGCGATACCGGCGCACACCGCAAGGACCACGATGACCCGTAGCGCAAGAGAAACGCCGTCGGGTCCCGAGGCCGGGTCGTCCGGGGAGTCGCCGATCGAGCGTGAAGTTTCTGCCGGGTTCGAATCCACGTCGGGCCGCGCCGCGTCGACCGGGGATCCAGACATGGGGGTCAAGCTACCGCCCGACCGTGTGGACCTCCCCATCAAACCCATCACGATTCCCGGTGTTCCGAGACCCCTTCACTACACTCGCCCGATGCCCGAGCAGTCCTTCGATCGCGCCCGATCCACCCCCGCGTCAGACCTCGACGTCGTGGTGATCGGCGCCGGACCGGCGGGACTCACTGCCGCCTACGAACTGGCCCGGGCGGGGACGGCGCCCACTGTGCTCGAAGCCGACGACATCGTTGGCGGGATCAGCCGCACGGTCGAACGCGATGGGTGGCGGTTCGATCTCGGTGGCCACCGGTTCTTCACCAAGGTCAAGCCAGTGGAGGAGTTCTGGCACGAGATCCTCGACGACGACGATTTCATGCTGCGCCCGCGTTCGTCGCGCATCTACTACCAGGGCAAATACATCGACTACCCGATTCGTCCGTTCAACGCACTAAAGAGCCTCGGGCCGATCGAAGCCGTGCTCTGTGTGCTCTCGTACGTGTGGGTCCGCATCCGCCCGCCCAAGAACCAAGACACGCTCGAAGGCTGGGTGGCGGCACGATTTGGCTGGCGCCTCTACGAACACTTCTTCAAGTCCTACAACGAGAAGCTCTGGGGCGTCCCCGTCAACAAGCTTCCCGCCGACTTCGCCGCCCAGCGGATCAAGAACCTGTCGTTCATCAACGCCATCACCACAGCCCTGAAGCCGAAACGAAAACAGACCGACATCACCTCGCTCATCGAGGAGTTCGAGTACCCGAAACTCGGCCCCGGGATGATGTGGGAGCGGTGCACCGAAAAGGCCACGGCGATGGGCACCAAGGTGCTCATGCAGCACAAGGTCACCAAGGTGTCGTGGGGCGAGGGCGGAGCCACGTCGGTCACCACCACGAACGCCGACGGTACGTCCACCGAACTACCGGCGCACCACGTGATCTCGTCGATGCCGATCTCGTCGTTGCTGCGCGCCATGGATCCTCCGGTCCCGGCCGAGGTGCTCGCCGCGGCCAACGACCTCCGCTACCGCGACTTCCTCACCGTTGCGCTCGTCGTGCCGGAATCGCTCGGCTTCCCCGACAACTGGATCTACATCCACTCCCCCGATGTGTTGGTTGGCCGGATCCAGAACTTCGGAGTGTGGTCGCCGTACATGGTGAAGGACGGCCGAACTTGTCTGGGCCTCGAGTTCTTCGTGTTCGAAGGCGACGACACCTGGAGCATGGCCGACGACGACCTCGTCACCCTCGGCACCAAGGAGTTACGCATACTCAAGCTCCTTCCCGATGATCAGAACGTCGAAGCGGGGTACGTGGTTCGGGTTCCGAAGGCGTATCCCTTTTACGACGAGCGCTACAAAGCCAACGTCAAGGTGCTCAACGACTGGTTGGTTGCCAACACGCCGAACGTGCATCCCGTCGGACGAAACGGCATGCATCGGTACAACAACCAGGATCACTCGATGTACACCGCCATGCTCACGGTGGAGAACATCCTCACCGGCAGCACGCACGACGTCTGGGACGTCAACGTCGAGGAGGAGTACCACGAGGAGAAATCTCCCGCCAACGATTCGGCCAAGTCCGGCACCAGGGGGACCGGGCGCGACGCCCCCGTGATCCCACGCGATGCCTACGACCCATCGCACCCGGTACACAACCCCGTCGCCGACACTGGCGCCGACACCCCGGCCGTCTGAGCTCCGGTCCGCAGGTCACCTCCGTGACCACGCCACGTTCGTCCACCGACCGACCGCCCACCTTCGGGGAGCAACTCCGTTGGCGACGGGCGCAGTTGGGACGGTTTCACCTCACGCTCGGCCTCATCGCGCTCGCCGGCTTTCTCTTTCGCGCCGGTTATGTACTGGTCGCCAAACGCAACCTCGACACCTGTGACCGAGAACTCTGTGGCGACGCGTTCTGGTACTCGGCGTCGGCCAACGTGTTCGCCTTCGGCCAAGGGTTCGAGAACCGGTTCGGGCCCCCCGACCAGTACTCCCAGGCCGCCGACCACCCCCCGCTCACGACGCTGCTGATCGCCCCGACCAATGTGGTGTTCCTACGCCACAGCGTGTTGGCCCAGCGTATGGGGATGTGTCTGCTCGGCACCTTGGTGATCGTGCTCGTGGGCCTCCTGGCGCGACGACTCGCTGGCGACGGGGCCGGTATCGCCGCCGCCGCCGTTGCCGCGATCAACGCCAACCTGTGGATGAACGATGTCGTCGTCATGGCCGAGACGGTCGGTGCCGTCACCCTCCTCTGTGTGCTGTTCGCGGCCTACCGACTGGCCGATCAACCCGTGCTCCGTCGGGCCGTTGTGGCCGGTCTCGCGCTTGGCTTCGCCGGACTCGCCCGAGCCGAGCTCCTGCTCTACGGCCCGCTCCTGCTTCTACCCCTGTGCCTTTCCCTTCGAGCGGTGCCACTCCCACGCCGAGTGCTGCTCGTCGCCGCGTCCGGCGCTACCGCGCTCGTTTCCCTCGCGCCATGGACCATCTACAACCTCTCCCGTTTCGACGAGCCGGTGTTGTTATCCACGAACGACGGACTCACGATCATCGGAGCGAACTGTGATCGGGTGTACGGCGTCGACGATCCCGGCGGCGTCGGATTCTGGAACTTGCAATGCCGCTTCGATGCCGATGCCGAATTCGGGATCCCCCTGCAAGGCGACCAGTCCACCCAGGCCCGAAAGTACCGCGAGATCGGGTTGCGTTACGTCGGCGACCATCAATCGTTGCTCCCCAAGGTAATCACGATCCGTGTGGCTCGAGTGTGGGGGGCCTACGGGCCGGACCAGATGGTGTGGCTCAACCAGGGCGAAGGTCGCGACACCTGGGCCTCGGTCACCGGGTACGTCATGTGGTGGGGCATGCTCATCCCCAGCGTGATCGGGGCCATCGTGCTCTGGCGGCGACGAGTTCGCATCTGGCCGCTGCTCGCGGCGATCCCCGTCGTGACCATCACCGCCGTGTTGTTCTACGGCATCGTTCGATTCCGGTTGCCGGCCGACCTATCCGCCACCTTGCTCACCGGTGTCGCCATCGAGGCCGGGCGGCAGAAGTGGCGCGAGCGAGGGGCATGAACCCTGTCGCTCACGCGGCCGCCGGGCCCGCCGCTCACTTCCCCTGCCTCGACGCGTACCGAGGGATCGGTATGACCATGGTGCTGCTCAACCACGCGGCCTACGCCACCGGCTTCATCAACCAAAGCACCCTCGGCCCCTACCTCGCTCGCCTCGACCTCAGCGTGCCGATGTTCTTCGTGATGTCGGGATTTCTCCTTTTCCGGCCGTACGCCGCCGCCATCAACGAAGATCGCCCGACCATCCCGATACGCACCTTCTACCGGCGCCGGGTGTGGCGAATCCTGCCGTCGTACTGGGTCGCCTTGTTCGGCGTAGGCGCAATCTTCGGCCTCCACATCGCCTCGACGGCTGGTTGGGTGGGCAATGCCTTGTTGCTGCCGGCCGTGGGCGTGCCCGTGCAGGTATGCGAAGGCACCACCTGTCGCGTTGCCTACGGCCTCACGCAAGCCTGGAGCATCGGCGTGGAGGCCACGTATTACCTCGTGCTGCCACTTCTCGCCGCCGCGCTGGTTCGGCTCACGCGCAACCGTTCGAGGGCACAACGAACCGTTCTCCTGCTCGCATGTTGCGCGCTGCTCTACCTCCTTGGCACCGGATTCCGGATCGCCGTGGTGGCCACGAACCCGTCGTGGGCGCGCCAGTCGTTGTTGTGGTTACCGATGTTCCTCGACCTGTTCGCGATCGGCATGGCGTTAGCGGTGATCAGCACGTTGTCGCTCACCGACACCGTGGCGTCGGTGCAAAGGGCCGCTACCCGCCTGGCCAACCACCCGGCGTTGTGCTGGGGGATTGCGTTGGCGGGGTTTGTGGGCATGGCACAGCTTTCCCCTCCCACCGAGCCGTTTGGATTGAATGGGCGCGAATACGTGCCCCGACAGTTCGTGTACGGCTTGGCCTCCGCGGCGTGGCTCCTCCCGGCGATGTTCGGCGACCAACAGCGGGGCCTGCTCCGTCGAGTGTTGGCAAGCCGGCCACTGGTCTATCTCGGTGCCATTTCGTTGAGCTTTTACCTATGGCATCTCTCGTTCGTCGAGCAGGCCAAAGTGTGGACGGTTCCCGACTACGCCCAGCGGCAGTTTGCCGCCGCCCACCCCGAGGACAACCCGTTTGCCGGCCTCGGATTGTTCGCGGGCAACTTCTTCGTCGTCGCCTCGGTCGCGTGGGTGTCGAGCATGGTGGTCGCGGCCGTGCTCCACCGATTCGTCGAACAGCCCGGCGTACGTCTCGGCGCCCGACGCCGTCGGGCGCCCGAATCGGTTTCATCACCATGACCTTCTCTGCAGCATGGGGCTCACCGGAGTATCCTTGCCGTGCTCATGACCGACACCCTCGCCGAGTCGCGGATGACTGAACAGCCGGTGGCCCAGGAAACGGCCGTCCGCGACCAACCGCCGGCCCACGAACCCGCCGTCGTGCCGGCCACGCATGCCGGCGCTCGAATCGCCAGCCCGGCGCGTCCCCGTAACGATCGCCCGCTCATCATCATTCCGGCCTGGAACGAGGAGCTTCCCCTTCCCGACGTGCTGGCGTCGCTTCACCAGGTGGTGCCGCATTGCGACGTCGTGGTCGTCAGCGACGGCAGCACCGATCGCACGGCTGCGGTCGCCCGGGCCGGTGGCGCCGTCGTGCTCGACCTTCCCTACAACCTCGGCATCGGTGGCGCCCTACGCACGGGCTTCCGCTACGCCGTCCGCAATGGGTATCAGCGGGGAGTGCAGTTCGACGCCGACGGCCAACACGACGCCTCACAGATCCAGGTGTTGCTCGACGCGCTCTCCGAAGGGGCCGACATGGCGGTTGGGAGCCGCTTCGCCGATCCAGCAGGCGACTACGAGGTCGGGCGTTTGCGGGGCGGGGCAATGGGCCTCCTGCGTTTCACGGTCCGGCGTTTCACCGGCAAGGCCTTCACCGACACCAGTTCCGGCTTCCGGGGATTCTCCCGTCCGGTGCTCGAGTTCTTCGCCGACACCTACCCGTCGGAGTACATGGAATCGGTCGAAGCGCTCCTCATGGCCCATCGGGCCGGCTTTGAGGTGCGGGAGGTGCCGGTGGTGATGCGCGAACGCCAAGACGGCACAGCTTCGAACCGCAACCTGAAACTGCTGTATCACTACAGCCGCCTCCTCCTCACGCTCACGGCGGGTGCGCAACGCAAGAAGACCCGGGTCGGGGGGAACGGATGATGCATCTCCTCCTGGCCGCCCAGGATCCCACCGATGTGAACGGCCCGAGTGGCCTCAGCCTTACCGCTCACTTGTTTCTCGTAGCGGGAACCTTGGCGTCGGTCCTGTTCATCATGATGCTGCTGAGGAGGCGCCAACTTCGCGGCAAGTACGCGATGTTGTGGACCACCTTGGGGGTCTCGCTCTTCATCTTGTCGCTCGTGCCGTCGGTTCTCACCTGGGTGAGCGAACTGCTGGGCATCTTCTACCCACCCGCGCTTTTCCTCGTGGTGGCGATCGGCTTCTTGCTCGTGATCGTGATCCAGTTCTCGTGGGAACTCAGTCGCATGGAAGATCGCACTCGAACCCTTGCGGAAGAGATCGCGTTGCTGCGGGCGGAGCTTGATCTTCAACACCACGACGAACCATCCGCTCGCTGAACCCGCCTTCTTGCATCCGGCCTTGTGAAATGGCCCCATCAAGCACGAAGCGTGGGTGTCAGCGAGTGGAGCGGAACACCACGATCATGCCGTCGCACAGATAGGGGCGGCCGAGGCGGCCGAGCAGGCGTTCGATGGCGACCGCAAGCCGACCCGCCAAACCGAGCACCCGGCCGATGATCCCTTCTCCGGCGAACTTCACCGGCGGCACGTAGGTGGCGGTCTCTACCGGTTCCCAGCCATGACGCTCGGCCATGGCCGTGAGCGTGCGCCACGTGAACATCACCACGTGATCAGGATGGTTGATCTCCTTGTTGGCCAACGCCGCAAAGGTGTTGAAGAGGCCGGTGATGTTGGGGGTCGTGATGATCATCTCGCCACCGGGCGCCAGAAGGTTGTGGAGTCCGGCCAGGAACGACCCAGGATCGTCGAGGTGTTCGATCACTTCGCCGGCGATCACGAGCTGCGCCGGTTCAATACCGAGCTCGCCCACCGCGTCTGCATCGCGGCAGTCGACGGCGTAGGCCTCGAAGCCACGATCTACCGCCTCCTTCACGCCCGTCTCGTTGACGTCGATTCCCACCAGACTCGTGGCTGATCGATCGAGATGACCGTGAAGCCACGTGTCGCTGCCCATGTTGGCTTCGGCGCAACCGGTGTCGACGAATCCGACATGGATGACACGCCGGCCTCGGGCGCGTCCCACCAGATAGTCCATGCGGTTCACCATTGCCGCCTTCGGCAGTGTGTGGGTCATCGATTCCTGGGTGAACTCGTCGGACATCAGGCCACCTTCACTCGTGATTGCGGCGCGCCACCATGGCGACCGGGGCTACTGGGGTCGAGCGGGTCGAACACCCCTCCTCGTGTACCTTCCTCGAGCCGCGCCCGCAGGGGCGGGCCGGCACCATTCGCCAGCAGCCGGTCAAGCTTCTTCCACAGGCCCTTGCGACCGACCCACAACAACGGCGCCATGCGACCGGCGTCGGGCACCCACCAGAACTTCTCGTCCGTGTCGAAGTCGTACGGATGGCAATAGGTCCAGGGTGCCGTGTGGCTTCCCCAGATCCGTCGAGCCATGCCGACCACCGGACCCGGCAGGAGTCGAAGGTAGGTGCCGCCGAGGTACGGGACCACCAGTGGACCAACCCCGCCAAGAGGCCCGGGAAACTCCACGAGCCCGTTCGGCCAGAGGTACGGCGAACGGGGAGCGCCGGGGAAGCCGTAGAGAGGGTTGGGTCCGGGCAGCACACTCGACGAGTAGCTGAACCCGAGCTCCCCGAGCACGTCGACGGAAAAGAGCGAGTCGCGCACAAGCGAGTACGTCGGGGCACGAAAGCCCACGCACGCCTCCCCGGTGATGGCTTCCAACACGTCCTTCCCGCGTTTGGTTTCCACCGTGAACGACTCCGGGGTGTGGTCCGTGAGCGGAATGTGTCGCCACGAGTGAAGCGCCACCTCGTGGCCTCGCGCCGCGACCTCGCGCACGAGATCGGGCGCGGCCTCAGCCAGTTCACCCACCACGAAGATCGTGCCCACGATGTTGCGCTCATCGAGACGGTCGAGCACATCACGCATGATCGTGTCGTAGCGCACCGGCCACGTGGTGTCGGGCCGGTGATCCTCGAGGTCGAGGGTGAAGGTGATCGGCGGGCTCATCGGGAGTTGCCAAAAGATCGGCATCGTGGGGGCATCAGTAAGCATCCATGTCGAGAAACTCGTACGTGTCGAGCTTGAAGTCGCGCTGGCGAATGGTGTCGGTGAGGCTGCACACCTCGAGGTTGAGCGGCGACGGTTTGAACTGCTCCGGCAACGGGATTCCGCGGAGCCGCACAAACCGGTTGAACCCGGCGTACACCGCGGCCGGAGTGCGGTGGAATCGACACACCTCCGAGACCGCACCGTGGCCCGAAATGGCCGATGTGGCCCCACCTCCGTTTCGCAGCAACAGCTTCACCACCACCGACACCGGAACCCCTTTGAAGTGCGAGAGCGAACTGATCGCCACGAGGTCCTCGGAGTGATGGATTGCCCACGTGGTTCCCCGAGGAGCGCCAAGGCGCCAACGGAGGTATTCGGGAGTGAAGCAGTTCGTGAAATGTTCCGCCGGCTGATCGTCGAGCCCCGAGGCCAACTCGAGAAAACCCGACGAGGCGAGGAGTTCGGGGGTGATCGTTTCGCTGTGCCAACGGCCGGTGCGATAGGGCGTGGGGCTCACGATCTCGACCGGCATGGGCCCGGCAAAACGCCAGCCCATTACCTGCACGCCTCGATGAGACTTGGCGTTGGTGACACCGATGCCGCACACGACGCCGGCGTCGCGGGCCGCCGACCACACCCGAAGCTGCAACGTGCCGAAATACCCCTTGCGCTGGGCGCCCGAACGACTCACGGCGTTGAGCGAGAAGATGAACGGCACACGACCATCGATGCTGCGATAGGTCTGCGGGATGAGGGCGTAGTGGGCCATCCGCACGCCGTCCTCGTCGACCCCCTCTTGAAAGGCGGCCCCCAGCGGGTTCTCGTCGTACAGCCACCGGAGGTAGCCCGAGTCGACGTTGCCGGCGGCGTCGACGAACCGGGAATCCGGTAGTTCGGCGTTGAGCAACTCGGTGTTGCGCCAGTTGTCGTCGGCGCCGAAAGGCACCCCGACCTGTTCGAGTGAGGGCGAAGCAGTCATGAAGGTCGGAAGAGACTACCGCCGCGCTTGCTCGGGATACGCCCTTCGGGCGCCTTCCCGGTGCTGCTCCCTGGTCGCCAGGATGCCGCCGGCAACACCGTGGCGTCGTCGGTGGGATCCACCGGCCATCTCCGACGCAACAATCCATCGATCGCGACCCCCGCGAGAAGGGTGATCACAAGGTCGACCGGAACGCGATAGCGGGTGACCCCGAAGGCCAGCGCAGCCGTCACCGTGATCACTGCCGGCAGCGCCAAGATTGGAGCCAGCGGCACTCGTTTTCGCCACAGGATGATCACGCCCGCCAGGGCAAACGGCAACATCACGAAGTACATCACGAACCCGGCCCGCGATTGCCACACGCCCCGACCTTCCACGGCCCAGTTGAGGAAAACGTTCTGACCGAAGGGCTCGGCCGCCCCACCCGGCTCATCGGGGTGGGGCGGGTTGTAGACATCGAACATGCGCGCCACTCTCGCCCCCATCACCACGGGAAGTCGGCGACGATGTTCCTTGATGTAACGGGTGGCGAAGTCGTTCACGACTTTGTCGCGTTCGGATTCATCGAGCACCTTGGGATCGGGCCAGCACACGTCGGATCGTTTGTGCTCAGTGGGGTCGAAGCTCCCGATGGTGGCGGCCGCAGCCGCATCGCAGCCCGGAAGGCGGGGGTCGTCGATCGGATATCCCTTGGCGATGTAGTCGCTGTAGCAGTCGGCGCCGTAGTAGCCCAGCGCTTCCCCATAGAACGCCACATCGCAACTCCCGGCCGACAAAACTGCGCCGGTTTGGCTCGTCAGGAACACCGGTTGGCGGAAACGGCCGAGGTTGTAGGCGACCCAGGGGCTGATCAGCAACAGGCCAACTCCGCCACACATCGCGCCGAGCACCAACCGTCGACCCCACCCCGTGTTGCGGCAACGGAGCAGCAGGGGTACGAGCAGAACACCGAAGAGCAGCATGGCTTCCCCTCGCGTGAGGGTGGCGGCAGCGACCGCCACCCCGAACCATGCGGCGTTGGGGATCGTTGGTCGGTCGGCAAAGCGGTAGGCGACGAGCAGCAACACGCCGACCACTGCCACATAGATGCTCTCGGACAGCATCATTCCGTCGTTGATCCACAGCAGCGGATACGCCGCCGCCAAACCTCCGGCCACGAGGCCGGCGCGCCTACCGCCCACCCTCGCGCCGACCATCGCGATGAGCACGGCGGCAAGTGACCCGATCACCCCATTTATCAGCCGGTGGGATTGCGGTGAGGTGAGCCCGATCTTGAACAACGACGCCACGTAGACGGCATAGATCGGCGGATCACCCGCGCTCGCCACGTAGGTGGTGCCCCCGCTGTTTCGCCAGGTGGCAGAGTCCACGAAGCCGCGCCCCTCGGCCAAGTTGTATCCCTGGATGTAGGAGTACGCGACATCGCCCCACACCCGAAAGCGATTATCGGGACACTCGGGGTAGGCCGTCTGGGTTTCGACCGACGCAATGATGTCGACATCGCATGGCGGATACCACAGGGTGACGCTGGCGACACGAACACCCAACGCCACCACGAACACCGCCAGCAGTCCGTAGACATACCAGCGCGGGCGACGTGACCGGGCCGGCATCTCGGTCGCGGACGCCGACTCACCCCGGGCCTCAGATTCAGACTCGGACGCGGGCCCCTTCGGTGCCGACCGATCGCGGTCGGTCATGTGACCACCGTGGCGCGACGGGGGCGGAGCAGGTGCGCGATGGCCACGCCTCCCAACACGCAGAGCGCCACATCGACACCCACTCGGTACCGAGTGATACCGAAGCTCAACGCTGCCGCCAACGTGGCCGAAACCGCCAGAGCCACGTATGGCATCACGGTGTGGCCGCTCCGGCGGAGCCGGAAGATGCCGACTGCGGCCAAGCCGAGCAACACGTAGTACTGCGCCATGGCCAGGGACTGAAAGCCAACCACGATGCCACCCACTCGCAGGCTGGCGCTTCGGCCTTCGAACAGGGTGTTGAGATCGATGCTCTGCTGCGGGCGCCAGACATCCCAGATCCGCCCCACACGAGCCGCCACCACAACGGGGAGTTCCGACCGATGAGCCCGTACGTAGTCGAGTCCGATCCCCCGCTTCCAGCGCTCCACCTCGGTCTCGTCGCCATCGGGCCATGGGACGGCGTTGGCGCCATGGATCGACACGTCGCTCCGGTCGCAGGCCGGAACCCAGTAGCCAAGGTATTGATCGGCCTGACCGGCATCAAGGGATGCCTCACCGGGCCCCTTGGGTGGAGCAAGGCCGAAGGTCTGGTCGCAGTTGCTGATCTCCACCACGAACCCACTTCCGGACGAGATCGTGGCCGGCGAAGCGAACGACGTGAGGTTGCGTACGAGCCAGGGGGCGAGAACCACCAGCCCTACCGCCATCGCCGCGCCGGCCTCGGTGATCCGCCGTCGCACGGGCCGATCTCGAATGAGGAACGCAAGGGGCACGACCAGCAACCCGAACAACACCAGGGCTTCGGCCCTCGCCAGAGCCGCCATCGCCACCGCACCACCAAGCCACATTGCTTGTCGCACGCTCGGAGCAACCCAGTAGCGGTGGGCGGCAATCACCACCACGATCACCGTCAGCGAATACAACGACTCGGCGGTGAGCTTCACCTCGTTGAACCAGAGGTTCGGATACACCGCGGCGAGAAGGCCGGCCGCCCATGCCGCCGTTCGGCCGGCCAACCGATAGGTCGCGAAGGCAATGAGTGCCACCGTTGCGGCGCCGACAAACGCCGTCGCGAGCCGATAGGGCAGGTGGCTTGCTTCGGCCAGGGGAAGCAGACCCACGAGACCCAAGTAGGCGGAGTACAGCGGCGGGTGAACGGCCGTGTGCACCTGCTCGCCGAAGTTGTTTCGGTACACGAATCCGGCGCCGCCGCTCAGGTACTGCGCCTGACGCCAGTAGAACGCCTCATCACCTTGCGGGTCGAGGTGACGGGACCAGGTCATCACCGCCACCACCCGCACCAACAACGCGATCGCAAACGTGCCCGCCATCGCACCAAGCCACGGACGCGCGCCGCCTGCGAGCCGGTCCGACAACATGGGGAGGAGCGTAGTGGCACCCCTCCTTCCGCACGCAGCACTCCGCCCAGGCGAACAGGGCCTGACGTGGGGGGAACGACGCCTTGCGGTGCGCTGTTAGGAACACGAGGCAAGGTTCTAGAGTTGCGGCGTGCGTCGGCCACTGCATCCCTTTCGGCGCCGCCTCTGGTTGGCCGCCGGAATCCTGATCGTGGTGCTCGGGGCCGAGGTTGGCGCTCGCGGAGTTGCGCCCTACCTGCCGCCTCCGGCTCGATATGGCGACGCCGCGACGGCGGTGAAAGTGGCCCAGCTCGACCGTGGTGAAGCGAGCAATCGGTGCACACCGGTGGTGGTGGTTGGCAACTCGATGGCGCGCGATGCCATCGACCCAACCATCGTGAGCGGCGAGCTGCCCGGATCCCCGGCCACGTACAACGCTGCGCTTGATGCCGCCAACCCCGCATTGCTCCGCCGATGGTTATCCGACGAGGTGCTCCCGCGCGCCCGACCACGACTGGTGGTGGCGGCGGTTTCAAGCCTCGATCTCAACGGCGCCAGCAAGGCCGGAACCGCCGCCTTGACCGCCTACAACGGAGCTCCGGCCACGGCCGCTGGCACCATCGGGCGCTTGGGATCCTGGTTCGACTCTCGGAGCGTATTCATGCAACATCGGCGGACGCTGGCCGACGCAACCATCTGGGCCCCAACCCTTGAGCACCTGCGCACGGGCACTCCGACCGCGGCGCCGGACGAGGACCGGTTGGCTACGGTCATCGGCCCCGACGGTGCGGGGCGATCCCGACGTCGAAGCTCCTACGTCCCCCAAAACTCGGCCGTCCGCGCCTTCGTGCAGCAACAACTTCTCAACGATTTCACGATCGATGCCACGACCACCGAGTCACTCATTGATCTGGTGCAATCGATTCAAGCCCACGACGACACTGCGGTGGTGCTGGTGGCCCTCCCCGTCACCGACGAGTTCATTGGCCTCCACCCCCGCGGAGCTGCCGACTTCGACGAATACCTCGCGGTGATGCGTCGCGTCGCAACCGCGACCTCGGTGCCATTCGTCGACCTCCATGCCGGCGCGCTGCCCGCACACTTTGCCGATACGCATCACCTCAACGGGGTCGGGGCCACTGCGTTGAGCACTGCCCTCGCGGCCCGGTTGCGGGACCCAGGGGTCGCCCTGACCGAGGCCAATGTCACCTGCCGGGGAAGGTAGGTTCGCTACGTGTCCCACCCGTCTCCTGCTCCCCGCTGGCGCCACCCCGCTCTCCGAGATCGCCGGGGGTTGTCGATCGCTGTCGGAGCGATCGCCGTCGGAGCAATCGCCGTCGGAATCACCACGGCATCGTGCTCGAACACCGCCGGTTCCTCCGGGGCCACGACCACCGCCGCTTCGGGCCTACGCGGCACCGGTGATCCCGCCGGGACGTCGGCCGACCTTTCGTCGATCCGTCGACTCACCGACATGGCGGCCACCCTCAACACCAAGGGTGTGGCGTGCGCGCTCGAGTACGAAGCGCTCACCGACGAAGCGACGGGAAAGAAGGAGCTCAGTCTCTGCACCATCGACGGCGAGTTGGCCACTCTCGTGATCTGGAACGACCCGTCATCGGTCACCCGTTTCGTGTCCAGTGCGGCCGCTGCTGGCGACGTCATCGCGTATGGCCAGCAATGGACGGTCAGCGTCGCCGACCCCGCGATCGCGCAGAAGGTGGCCGACGCTCTCGGCGGCAAAGCACCCTTGGTCTCGGCGCCACCTCGCCCGAGTGCCGATGGTCAGGGGGCGGTGACCGCGGGAACCTCCGGGCAACTTTCTTCGGGATAGAGCTGAGGATCGGCTCGCCACGAAGCTCCCGGACCATCCCAACCCGTGCCAACGGGCACGTTCCAATCGGCGGCAATCCGGGCAATCACTTCGCCTCCCAGCAACCGTGCTCCATCGGGGCAGAGGTGCAGTCCGTCCACCTGTCGGGTGCGAACCAATCGGCCCGACGAATCAGGGATCACCGGACTGAACCCGGTGTCGGGTCCTTGCAAGGCCGTTGAGGCGTCGAGATAGGCGGCCTCCGAGAAACGCTCCGGGAGGCTGCTGAACACCGCGTTCAGCCCGGCGAACACCAAGTTGGCCTCGGGGTTGGCCGCGGCTGGGCTCCCGATCCAGAGCACTCGCGCGCCTTGCGAGGTGATGAGCCGTACCCACGGATCGAGAATCTGCTCCTCGTAGTTCGCCCGCCAACTCGGGTCCCCCAAGGTCACGGCCTGACCCGAGCCAGTCTCCACCTCGTGGGACTCCCACGTTCCCACGAACATCACCACGACTTCGGGATCGAACTCCGCGAGCTGCTGCTCCCAGGTGAAACGCACCGTGGCGTCGCGGATGATCGACGGGGTGAGGACAAAACGAACGCTACCGGCCGTGCCCGATTCGAACGCTGCCTTCACCGGCGGAGACAAGCCAGCCATCACGGAGTCCCCGGCCATGACCACCCGCAACGGGTTCTCCGGTGTCGGAATCCGACCGCCCACCGGCACGGGACGCCCATCCGTCGTGGTCGATGCAACCCCGAGGACGGTAGAGGTCGGCCCCGGAGGCGACGCCAGGGGCGAGCCCGAATCCCGTGTGCCGGACTGCCAGGGCACCCCTGCCGACTTCCCCCATGTGAAGCCCAGCACGAACGAGATGGCAAAGGCCGTCGCCAGGATCCGCAGGAGTTTCACGCAGGAACCTTGCCCGACGACTGCCCGCCATACAAGTACCCAGTCGCTCGCTCGACAAGGTTGCGGCGCGCGCACCCTCCGGACGCGAGTACAAAACAGCCGTGCCCATTCCCCGCCGGCCCGCGGCGATCCTCGCCGCTACCGCGTACCTCATGCTTGTGCTGGCCCTCCCGGCGTGCGGTGCCCTTGATCGGATCACCTCCAGCGACGACGGTTCCGACGTTGCCACCTCGAAGGTACCCCCCGTGCGACCGGCAGCGCGCCCCGCCACCTCGGCCGCCCCCGGCACGGTGATCAATGCCACCGAGATCGCCCCGCCGTACCAAGCGCGGTCGTGGCGCGTCGACCATCACTCCACCAGCGCGACCGGTGCCGACATCGCGGTCCGCGCCCTCATCGTGATCCCGATGCGCGACGCCCCGCCAGGAGGGTTCCCGTTGGTTGTCTGGGGTCATCCCACTCGCGGCCTCGCCGACCCCTGCGCACCTTCCCTCGAGGGTGCGACCACGATTCCGCTCGTCAACGAGTTGATCGCCGAAGGCTTCGCCGTGGTGGCGCCGGACTATGAAGGCCTCGGTGCCGAGGGACCCAACCCCTACCTGGTCGGTCCCAGTGAGGGCCACACGATGCTCGATGCAGTCCGCGCCGCGAAGCAGGTGCAGGGATCCGGCATCAAGGACACGTCGTCCGTGTATTTCTGGGGTTTCAGCCAAGGAGGCCATGCCGCTGCCTTCGCCGGCGAGCTTGCGGCGTCGTACGCACCGGAGATTCCCATCAAGGGTGTCGCTTTGGCCGCACCCGTCAGCAATGTCGCCCATTTTGTCCGTCGCTCGGAGACCTGGCCCGCGCAGATGGGCGTGTTGGTCGCGATCGCGTCGGGATTTTCCGTCGCCTACCCTGAGCTCGACGTGAACCAGGTGCTCACCGATGCCGCTGCGGCCGATCTCCCGCAACTCGAGGAGTTGTGCATCTCGGAAGTGAACGCACTGTTCGACCGCCCCGTCTCCGACTCCCTCCGCACCTCACCACGCGAGCTTCCGGGGTGGAGCGGTCGGCTCGAGGAGAGTCGCGCCGGCCAGCGCCCGACCGGCGCACCGGTGCTCGTGATCCAAGGTGACCAGGACGACATCATCGACCCCGCCGACACCACCACGCTCGTCGCCAACTACTGCCGCCTCGGCGAACGAGTGTCCTACGTAGTCCGACGGGGCGAGAACCACGGCATTCTCCGTGGCACCGAGATCCTCCCGTGGTTGCGGGACCGCCAAGCCGGCCTCCCCGCTCCGTCATCCTGTTTCGGTGCGTAACCCGACGGCTACAGTGTCGGCCACGTCTCCCGGCGGGATTCCCGTTTCTTGTGATTAGCAACGTCCCCACCAGCACCTCAACGGCCGTGCGCCGCGACATCGCGGAACTCGCCCAGGAAGCCGGGCTCCAACGCGTCCACATCCTGGCGTGGCGCGACCTCGCCGATGTCGAGGCCGGCGGCTCAGAAATACACGCCGCGTCCATCGCCGCGATCTGGGCCGAGGCCGGGCTCGACATCACCATGCGCACGTCCTACGCGCAGGGCAACCCACCCGAGGGCAAACGTGACGGCTACCGGGTGATCCGGCGCGGGGGCCGCTACTGGGTGTTTCCGAGCACCATCATCTCGGACCTCATGGGCTGGCACGGCGAGCGGGACGGTCTGCTCGAGGTGTGGAACGGGGTCCCCTACCTGAGCCCGCTGTGGGCTCGAGGCCCCCACGCTGTGGTGATCCATCATGTGCATCGAAACATGTGGAAGATGGTGCTCGAAGAACGGTTGGCGAAGTTCGGACAGGTGCTCGAGGCTCAACTCGCGCCGCCGGTCTATCGCCGCACCAACATCATCACCCCATCGGAGACCAGCCGCTCGGAGATCATCGAAATCCTGGGGATGAAGCCCAAACGGGTGAGCGTCGCCTCGCCGGGAATCGACCCACGTTTCACACCGAGCGGCCCGAAGTCGCCCACCCCTCTGCTTGTCACGGTCGGCCGCCTGATGCCCCCGAAACGGTTCGACGAGATGGTGCGAGTCTGCGATGAAGTCCGACGCGACCATCCCGATCTGCAACTCGTGATCTGCGGTGACGGCTACGAGTATCAGAATCTCAAGGAGCTCATCGGGTCGCTGGGAGCTCACGACTGGTGTCGGCTCGCGGGCCGCGTGTCCGATGAAGAGCTGCTCGACCTCTACCGTCGATCCTGGGCGGTGTGCAGCGCGTCGATCGCCGAAGGTTGGGGCATGACCATGACCGAAGCCGGCGCCTGTGGCACGCCGGCGATCGCCACTCGTGTGGGGGGCTTCCAGGACTCGGTCGACGACGGCAAGAGCGGTCTTCTGGCGAGCACATCGGCGGAGATGGTCGGACACATCAAGGCGCTCATCAGCAACGCCGAGCTGCGTGAACGCCTGTCCGAGGGCGCCATGAAACACGCCGCCAACTACACCTGGGACGCCTGCGCCTACGGCACCTTTGCCCCGCTCGCCGCCGACGCCATGCACCGCCAGCAGGGTCGGTGGGCCCGGCTCACCAGCCGGTGACCCCGACCACGTCACGCTGGTCTGCCCGCCTTCCCATCCTCATCCCGGCGGCCATCGCGTACCTGCCACTACTGCTCACCCAGCCCGGGTGGGTCGGCGCCGACACCAAGACCTACCTCTACCTCGACCCCGCGAAACTCCTGGCCGACGCGCCGTGGTCCTGGGATGCCCAGATCGGTATGGGTACGGTCACCCACCAGAACATCGGCTACCTCTTTCCGATGGGGCCGTTCTACCTGCTCTTCGATCGCCTCGGTTTCCCCGACTGGCTCGCCCAACGACTGTGGCTCGGCACGTTGATGTTCGTTGCCGCCCTCGGGGTGCGTTTTCTGTTGCGAACGCTGCGCTTCACCTCCGCTTCGGGCGCGCTGGTGGCCTCGCTGGCCTACATGCTCTCCCCGTACCTCCTCGACTACTCCGCCCGGATCTCTGTGATCTTGATGCCTTGGGTGGCTCTTCCCTGGCTGATCGCGCTCACGGCACGAGCGCTCCGAAGGGGCGGGTGGCGCGAACCCGCGTTGATCGCGCTCGTGGTACTCGCGGTGGGCGGAATCAACGCCACTGCGCTGCTGATGATCAGCGTGGGGCCACTGCTGTGGGTGGTGTTTGCCGTCGCCGTCGAACGGGAAGTGACGGGACGACGCGCCGCAGCCACCGTGGCGCAGATCGGCGCCCTCACGCTCCTGACGTCGTTGTGGTGGATCGGCGGCCTATGGGCCGAAGGGCGATTCGGGTTGCCGGTCATCCGCTACACCGAGACCTACCAGGCGGTGGCGGGCGCATCGAACGCTCCTGAGGTGTTGCGGGGGCTGGGCTACTGGTTCTTCTACGGCAACGACAAACTCGGGCCTTGGGTGGAACCGAGTGCCTACTTCACCACGAACCTGCCGCTGCTCGCGTTGAGCTTCGGCCTCCCCACGATCGCGATGTTCCTCGCCGCTCGCATCCGGTGGCGACACCGCGCCTACTTCCTCGGACTGTTGGTGTTCGGCACGTTGATCGCGGTGGCCGGCCACCCCTGGGAAGGACCGTCCGTCCTCGGCGGGATCTTCAAGGAGGCAACCCGCACCAACGCCGGGCTCTCCCTTCGCAGCACACCGAGGGCCGTCCCTCTCGTCACGCTGGCACTCGCCGCCTTCCTGGGCGCGGGGGTCGCCGCCATCGGCCGTCGGGTTCCACGCAGGGCCCTACCCGCCACCGCGCTCGCCTGCGCGCTGATCATGGCCAACATGCCCACCCTCTGGATAGGCCAGATGGTGGCCGAGAACCTTCGCCGCCCGGAAGACATTCCCGACTACTGGGTCGACGCTGCCACCTGGCTCGACGCCCAGGGCAACAGCACCAGGGCCATGGAAGTGCCCGGCATCGAGTTCGCGTCGTACCGGTGGGGCAACACGGTGGACCCGGTCACGCCCGGATTGATGGCCCGGCCCTACGTCGCGCGCGAATTGTTCCAGTGGGGGTCACCACAGTCGGCGGCGCTGCTCAACGCCCTCGACCGTCGGATGCAGGAAGGCCTCACCGAACCCGAATCGGTGGCGCCCATCTCGCGCCTCCTGGCTGTTGGCCACATCGTCGATCGGGGCGACTTGCAGTACGAGCGCTTCCGCACCGCCCGTCCGAAGCAGGTGTGGGACACCCTTCGCCGCGCCCCGGGCCTCGGCGACCCCGTTGCCTTCACGGCGGTGATGCCGAACCGACCGGTCCCGTCGGTGCCACTCCTCGATGAGCTCGAGCTCGGACAATCCTCCGACCTTCCCGATTCCCCGGCGGTCGGCGTGTTCCCGGTCCTCGAACCCCAGCCCATCGTGCGAACCCAACCGGTACAAGCCCCCGTGGTGTTCAGCGGCGACGCTGAAGGTCTCGTCGATGGAGCATCCATCGGCCTGATCGACAACACCCACCCCGTGTTCATGTCGGCTTCGTTCGCCACCGACCCCAGCGGACTCCGCCAGCTCCTCGACGACGGAGCCCACGTGGTGATCACGGACAGCAACCGGAAGCGGGCCCAACGCTGGGGAGCGCTGCGGGAGAACACGGGCTACACAGAACGCGCCGGCGAAGTGCCCCAAGAATACGACCCCGGCGATCAACGGCTCGAAGTGTTCCCCGGCAGCACCGACGACCACCGCACGGTGAGCGTGCAACGGGGCAATGCCCTGGTGACCGCTACCGCCTACGGCAACCCGATTACCTACACCGCCGACGACCGTCCCACCAACGCCTTCGACGGCAACCCCGAGACGGCGTGGCGAGTCGGCGCCATCGACGACCCCACCGGCGAGGAACTCCGGATCGACCTCACCAGTGCGATCACCACCGATCACCTTCGGCTCACCCAACCTCTGAACCTGGTTCGGAACCGATGGATCACCCAGGTTCGCCTGCACTTCGATCGCGGCTCCCCCGACGCGTCGGTCGTCGATGCCGAGATCGACTTGTCATCTCGAGCCGAACCGGGCCAGCGGATCGCCTTTCCGAGCCGAACGTTCCGCCAACTGGCCATCGAGATCGTGGCCGACGACATCGGACGACGCGCCCGATACGACGGCCAGAGCGGTGTGGGGTTCGCCGAGGTCATGATTCCGGGTGTGACGGTGAGCGAGGCGATCCGCCCACCGATCGACCTGCTCGCCGCCGTCGGGCCGGGCAACTCGGCCAACTCGTTGTCCCTGCTCTTCGACCGTGTGCGTTCGAACCCGGCTGAGCCCGTCCGAGCCGACGAAGAACCCCGGATGGTCCGCGTACTCTCCCTGCCCCAGGACCGAAGTTTCAACCTGCGGGGTACCGCACGACTTTCGCCTTGGGCGGGCGAAGAGGTGATTGATCGCCTCCTCGGCTTTCCCGACGCCACCACCGGTGGCGTCACCGTCACGTCTTCGGCCTACCTCCCATCGAGCATCGACCAACGGGCACGAAGTGCGATCGACGGTGACCCCACCACCTGGTGGTCGTCGATCTACGACAAACAAGAGGGCTTTTGGCTCAAGGTCGACCAACCAGAGCCCACCACCTTCGACCGACTCGATCTGCGTGTGCTCAACGACGGCGTGCATTCCGTCCCCACCCGACTGCGCATCGAGGTCGACGACCAACCCGCTGTGGTCGTCGACCTGCCCCCCATCACCGACTCCGCCATTCGGGGTTCTGTCGCTGACGCCACCGTCTCGTTTCCCGCCATCACCGGACGTTCGATTCGTGTGGTGATCGACGCCGCCCGCGAAGTGAAGGTCACCGACTGGTACACGGATCGGCTCATCGCAACGCCGGTGGCCATCGCGGAACTGGGAATCCCCGGCGTGACCTCGCCCTCACCCGCCCCCAACTTCGACTCGGGATGCCGCGACGATCTGGTGGACGTCGATGGCTCGCCGCTGTCCGTGCGAATCAGTGGCACCTCCGACGATGCGAGGAACCGGCGGGGGCTTGCCATTGCCCCCTGCGACGAGGCACAAGCCAACGTCGACCTCCGGTCCGGCGAACACTCGATCTCCACCGCACCGGGGCGCCTCACGGGCCTCGACATCGATCGACTGCTCTTCGATGGCGCCTCCGCCCCGACGGACGCGTCACCATCCGCCGTCTCGTCGGCCGCACCGGATGCACCTGTCGCGCCCACCGTCGAGGTGCTCGAATCAGGGCGCACGAACTATCGGCTGCGGATATCCGGCGCCGCCGAGCCGTTCTGGCTCACGCTTGGTCAGAGCTTCAGCACCGGCTGGACCGCCACGATGGCCGACGGCACCACCCTCCCGGCACCCACCGTGGTGAACGGCTACGCCAACGGCTGGCGGGTGACGCCGCCCGTCGGCGCTCCCGACGGGTCGTTCGAGCTCACCGTGGAATGGCTGCCGCAACGGGTGATCTGGTGGGGGGTGTGGCTGAGTGCCTTCGGCGCCGTGGGATGCGTGGCCCTGGCGTGTTTCGGTCGACGTCGGCCGGAGCTAGCACCACCCGCACGACCAAGCGTGCTGCCGGCCCACGGGCACCACACCGTCACCTCTCCCTCCCTTCGAGCCGCCGTCGGCGCCGGAATCGGCATATCGGCTTTTGCCCTGCTCAACCTTCCGGCGTCGGCGGCCAGGCTTCCCCTGGCCGTCGCTTTGGGGGTCGCCACCACACGGTCGATTCGCCGCCCTTCTGCGCGTGGCTGGCTGGGCCTCGCCGGCGCGTTGTCGTTGGGGCTTGCCGCGGCCTACTACGTGCTCCAGCAGTACCGGCACCGGTTCCCCGCCGACTTCGTCTGGCCGCAGTTGTTTGATCGAGTCCATGTGCTCGGGGTGCTCGCCGTACTGCTTGCCGGTGCCGAAGCCGTTCGGGAGCTGGTGGTCGAGCGCCGCCCTGCTTCGGACTCGCCGCCCGACTCGCCTACCATCTGAACCGGCGGGGAGCTCGTCCTCTCCCGCCCCCTCGCCTCTCCAGGAGCACCCGTGGACCCAACCGCCTCCGGCCAGATCGAACCTCGTGAGCCCTGCCTGTCCGTGGTGATGCCCGCCTACAACGAGCAAGAAACCATCGAACAGGTGCTGGCAGCGGTGCTGGCCTCGCCGTTTACCGCCGAAATACTCGTGATCGATGACGGCTCCACCGATGCCACTCGCGAGATTCTCGAGAAACTCACCGATCCGAAGATCCGGGTGCTCCTTCAGCCCCACAATCAGGGGAAGGGCGCTGCAATCCGCCGAGGATTCGAAGAAGCTACCCAACCGTTCGTGATCGTGCAGGACGCCGACCTCGAATACGACCCCGGCGAGTTCGGTGCTCTTCTCGGGCCCTTGCTCAGCGGCGACGCCGACGTGGTGTACGGCTCACGTTTCCTGAGCGACCGTCCCCACCGGGTGCTGTATTTCTGGCACTCCGTGGGCAACCGGGTGCTCACGCTCGCGTCGAACATGTTCACCGATCTCAACCTCACCGACATGGAGACGTGCTACAAGGTCTTCCGACGTGAGGTTCTGCAGAGCTTCACGCTCGAGGAGAATCGTTTCGGGATCGAGCCGGAGATGACGGCCAAGATCGCGGCCGGAAAATGGCGGGTGTACGAAGTGGGCATCTCCTACCACGGTCGTACCTACGACGAAGGCAAGAAGATCGGTTGGAAGGATGGCGTGCGAGCGTGCTACTGCATCGTGCGCTACTCCCCAGTCGGCCGGCGGTTCGCAGACAAGAAGGCCAGCCTGGGGTGACCCTCACCACCGAGCGGCGCGACGACTTGTTCGTCTTCGACGACCGAACGCGCACGACCGGTCCACCGGAGGCAAAACGGCGAATCCGCCATGTGCCCGCACTCGACGGCCTTCGTGGCGTTGCGGTGCTCGCCGTGGTGCTCTTCCATTTCGAGTTCACCATCAGTGGTCGCTACGTCGCCAAGGGTGGATTCCTTGGCGTCGATGCCTTCTTTGTGCTTTCGGGCTACCTGATCACGAACCTGCTGCTGTCCGAATGGGCCGACACCAGTGCGGTGAACCTTCGGGAGTTCTGGACCCGACGGGCGCGGCGATTGTTCCCGGCTTTGGCCATCACGCTCGCCGTGATGTGTGTTTTTGTCACGTTCGTCGCGATACCCGACGTGCGCGCACAGTTGCGGGGCCAGATGCTCGCCACGATGTTCTACGTAACGAACTGGAACTTCATCCTTTCCGGCGAAAGTTACGTCGAGCAGTTCACCTACCCCTCGCCGCTGCGGCACATGTGGTCACTGGCCATCGAAGAGCAGTTCTACCTGTTGTGGCCGATCGTGGTCGCGGTCGTGCTGCGCTGGCGGCGCGATGCCCGGGTGGTGATGTGGACGGCGCTCGCCCTCGCGGTGGCGTCCACCGTGTGGATGGCGCTGCTTTTCCAACCGGACACCGACCCCTCTCGGGTGTACTACGGCACCGACACACGACTGCAGAGTCTCACGTTGGGCGCCGCACTGGCCGCCGCTCTGGCTGCCGGAATCACGGTTCGAGGGGCGGTCGCCCGCAAAACCCTTGGCTGGGTAGCGGTGGCTGCCTCGGCTTGGCTCGCCCTCACCTGGTCGCGCACCAACTATGTCGACCCCTGGCTCTACACGGGTGGTTTTCTGCTCCTCGCCCTCGCCGTGTGCATCGTGATCCTGGCCTGCGTAGAGGGCACCGATCCCGGACGGGAAAACCCCGTCGCCGCCGCCCTCTCCTGGATGCCGTTGCGCTGGCTCGGCCTCATCTCCTACGGCGTGTACCTCTACCACTGGCCGGTGTTCGTGTACTTCAACGCCGAACGACTGGGCATCGAGGGGTTTCCGCTTCTCTTTGCCCGGTTAGCCATCACCCTGACGTTCGCGATTCCCAGCTATCTGTTCGTCGAGCGCCCGATCCGCCAAGGAACGGTTCTCGGCCGTGTGGGCTTCCGCCCGGCGCACCTACCGATCGTTGCCGTCGTCCTCCTCGCGGGAATCCTGCTTTCCACCATGGATGCCCGCGCCACCATGTTTCTCGGCGACCCGATCGAAGGCCGCCCCATTGAGACGGCGCCGGCCAACGAGGCGGCAGGGGCGAGGCCGGCAGTCCCTCGAGTGATGTTCGCCGGCGACTCTGTGGCGTACAGCATTGCGACCGGCTTTGCGAAGGGCACCGGCAATGAAAACCTCATCGTCGCCCAGAACCAGGCGGTTCTGTGGTGTGAGTTTGCCCCGGGAAACCGGCTCGAACTCACCGGTGAAGCGTTCCCACGCAAGGGGGAGTGTGACGAGTGGCAGAAGATCTGGGGTTCGAGCAAGCAACGTTTCCGACCCCAGATGATCGTGTTCGGTTTCGGCGTATGGGAGGTGTTCGATCGCGTCGTGGACGGTCAGACCACCGTGTTCGGTCAGTCGGAGAGCGACCGCCAAATACGCCAAACGCTCGACACGCTCGTCCGTGAACTCAGCGATCGGAACACCACACTCGTGTTTCTCACGAACCCCACCCTGGCCGGAGACAGCAACCGATCCCCCGAATGGCGATCGGACCAGCAATGGCGGGTTGCCCACATCAACGATCTCCTTCGAGACGTAGCCGCGAAAGTGCCCGACCGAGTCAAGGTGCTCGATCTCGCGTCCTACGTGTGCCCGGCCCCCGACCGCTGCCAAACGGAGCTCGACGGAGTGGTGCTGAGGCCCGACGGTGTGCACTACGAGAACCCCGACAAGGTGCCGCCAGGTACCAAGGTCGGCGCCAGCGTGCTTGCGCCCTGGCTGGCCGAACAACTGCTCACGATCTATCGCAGCGGCGGACCAACTGACCCGCCGCTGACCGAGTCCAGCACGACGGGATCCGGCACCGCACCCGTGCCCACCACCGCATCGGGCGCGCCATGACCGGCACGACCGTCTTGTTGGTGCACGGGTTCGGTGGGTCGGCCGACCGAACCTGGCGCGACAACGGTTGGCTCGACCTGCTCGCCGACGATGGTCACACCACGATTGCGCCAGACCTGCTCGGGCACGGTTGCGCGCCGCGCCCGCACGATCCTGAGGCGTACGCCCAACTCGAGGCCCGCGTCTGGGAATCGCTGCCAGCCAGCGGCGAGGTCGATGCCATCGGGTTCTCCCTCGGCGCCCGGGTCGTGCTCACCATGGCGGCCGAGCAGCCTCATCGCTTTCGGCGCATTGTCGTGGCTGGCGTGGGAGCCAATCTCTTCCGTCACGAGCCGTCGCACGAACTCGCCGCAGCGCTGCGGAACGACACGCCCCACGAGCACCCGGTGGCACGCTATTTCCAACAGCTCGCGGCCGCCGACCACACCGACGGCCACGCGCTCGCGGCCTTGCTCGAACGCACCGACACGCCACCGCTCGGACTCCCCGAGCTTGGCCGCATCACCTTGCCGGTGTTGGTCCTCATCGGCGACGACGATTTCGCCGGTCCCGGCGATCCGCTTGCCGACGCGCTGCCGGATGCCACGTTGGTGGTGATCCCCCGTCTTGATCACTTCGCCACCCCGAAGAGCTTCGCCGCCATCGACCACACGTTGGCGTTCCTCCGATGACCATACTTTTCACGAGTTGACCTCGAGATGACCGACCCCTCTTTCGTGCTCGGCGTCGACCTCGATGGCGTGTGCGGCGACCACACCGCCGCCTTTCGGGCCGTGGTGGCCGCCGAACGTGGGGTGGATCCCGCCACGCTCGGACCACAAGTGAGCTGGAACTTCCACGAGTGGGGCCTCGATGACGACTCGTTTCTGGCCATCCACCGCAGGGGCGTGCTCGACCACCACATGTTTCGCCACATGCCGGCAATCGATGGCGTGGCGGAAGCCTTGTGGCGCCTCTCGGATGCCGGTGTATGGATTCGCCTCATCACGCACCGTCTCTACGCCAACTGGGGCCACGCCACCGCCGTCGCCGATACGGTCAGCTGGCTCGACGAGCACCGCATCCCCTACCGCGACCTGTGCTTCCTTGGGCAGAAGCCGCACGTCGAAGCCGATGCCTACGTGGACGACGCTCCGCACAACGTTGAGGCCCTCCGTGCCACCGGTAGTCCCGTCGTGGTGTTCGACCAGCCCTACAACCGGGATCTGGGTGGCTTGCGGGCGCACACATGGACTGATGTCGAGCACCACATACGGGCGTTGATGGCAGCGAGCGGCCACCCCGTACAAGAACGGCTGTCCGGTTTCGAGCCCGCACCCGCCACCCGCCTCCCCCACGACGACCCCGCCGCGCCATGACCGAGGTTGCCGGGGTTGGCTGCGGTTGACGGAGGTTGCCCACCGGAGCCTCCGACGACCACTAGTCTGCAACGGTCGGTCGCCGTGGTGGGCGGAAACCGTGTCCCCTACCCGAGCAGGTCGCCAGAGGCGCTGATGGTCGACAGAGAGCAGGAACAGGCACGGCTTCTGGCCGCTTCGCTCGACAAGAACGGGCGGGCCGGGCGCGATCTGGCCTGGATCGTGGCGATCTGCGCCGTTCTGGCCGTTCTGGCCTACGCCGGAAAGGTGGTGGAACGGGCGCAGGGATGGACCGAAGATCAGTCCTCCACCAACATGAGCGGGCTCCTCGCTCTTCTCGTGCTGGTACCCATCGCCGCCGTGTTCTATGCCCTCCGCAGGTACCGCGATGCCGCCGAGGCGCGCGAGATGCTCCACACCCTGTCGTTTCACGACTCGCTCACCGGCCTCCCGAATCGTCGTTTCCTCGGCGATGGCTTTGAAGAGATGGTGAAGTCTGTTCGCCGATTCAACGGCCGTATCGGGGTGTTCTTCATTGATCTCGACGGCTTCAAGAAGGTCAACGACGCCCACGGTCATGAGGTGGGCGACGAAGTGATGCGAACGATCGCCACTCGCCTCACCGAGACCGTGGGCATCAACGATCGGGTCGTCCGCTACGGGGGTGATGAGTTCGTCGTACTCGCCCCCGAGGTCAGCAGCGCGAGTTCGGCGGAACGCATGGCCGCCAAGATGCTTCGCGCCATCGAAACACCGGTGGCGGTCGGGTCCGACACCCTGACGGTGAGTGCCAGCGTGGGGATCGCCCTATCCGAAAACCGGGTGAGCCATCCCGAAGAAGTGCTCCGTGACGCCGACGCCGCGATGTATCGCGCCAAAGCCGGTGGCTCCGGCACCTACGCGCTGTTCGACCGTTCGATGCGCGATCAGATCACCCCGTCCACCGCCGAGCGCCGGCTTCGCCAAGCGCTCACCAACGGTGAGTTCCGCCTCTATTACCAGCCGATCGTGTCGTTGTGGACGAAACGGCTTGTGGGCGTGGAGGCCCTCCTACGTTGGTCCGACCCCGAGCGGGGGTTGGTGAGCCCGGGCGAGTTCCTTCCCGCGCTCGAAGACACAGGCCTGATCGTCCCGGTGGGGAACTGGGTGATCGATGAGGTCTGCCGCCAATCCCGTCGATGGCAGGAGCAGTTCCCCGATCGCCCACCGCTCAACATCAAGGTGAACATCTCGGCGCGCCAACTCGCCCAGGCGAACTTCGTCGATCACCTCCGTGACAGCCTTGCGGCGGCCGACACCGAAGCCAACCGGGTGTGCCTCGAGATCAACGAGGGGGCGCTCATGTTCGATGTGGCGTCGGCATGGAGCACCTTGAAAGCGGCCAAGGCCATCGGGGTGAGCCTCGCCCTCGACGACTTCGGTACTGGCTACAGCTCACTTTCGTACCTGCGCCAGTTCAGCCTCGACCTCCTCAAGATCGACAAGTCGTTCATCGACGGCCTCGGCTTCTCCAAGGAAGACACCCTGATCGTCGAGCATGTTGTGGGCATGGCCAAGGCCTTGGGCATCGTGACGGTGGCCGAAGGGGTGGAGACCGAGCAGCAGGTCGAGGTGCTCCGTGGCCTGAACTGTGATCTCGCACAGGGCTACTACTTCAGTCACCCGCAGCCACCTGATGTGATCAGCCATCTCATGGAAGAGAACGGCAACAAGCAGGAGTGGCGACCGCCGACCAAGGAAGAGGTCGCCGCTGAGACCGCCGGCTCGGCGCCAGTCGTCGTGCTCACCGCCAACACGCCGAGCCCCTCCGACGTGCACGCGCTCGACGACACGCCCCCGGAGCTCGACCACTTCGGGCGAGAGGTGCGCGACGGTGCCGACGAGATTCTCGGACGACTCCCGCTCAGGAACCGCGGCGCATCACGAGGCTGATTTCTCCGGTTGCTCGGGGGTGATGCCATACCAGGCGTTGGGCTTCGGGATCGTGTGTTGCCGTGCCTGTGGACACGGCAACCGTCACGCCGGTCGGGTAGTGGATCGTCGGCACGTACACCTCGGTCGGGGCATCGATCGACGGATCGGCCTCGAGGACCAGTGTCGCCTCGCCGGACCTTGGATCGAACCGGAACCCGGTCGGACGGCCAGCAGCGTGACGAACGTGGGGTCGACAGAATCCGGCCACCGCCCGTCCCCCGGCATCAAGCCAATGCGGCCCTTCGTTGCGATGCTGATCGTCAGGGCTGAAGATCGAGAGGTCCTCACGGTTCCACTGGTCGCCGTGCTCGTGGCTGTTGTCGGCGGTGTAGTTCCACTGCGTTCCATGGATGAAGTGATCGTCGAGCCCCCGATAGTTGGCTTCTAAGGCCACGGCTTGCGCGTCGTATTCGCCCGTCGCGTAGGCGGCGCCATCGTTCATTTCGTACGGAATCCCGAACTCCCCCAGAAGCAAAGGCCGGTCGCTCATGTCGGTTCGACTGTGGGCGGCGAAGGCCCCGAGCTGTTCGGAAAGCTCGGCGCCGATCGCGTCTACTCCACTCACGGTGCGCCCCGACAGGGAGTGGTATTCCTCGGGATCGAACTGGCGGGTGGCCAGCGTGAGCACGTCGTACCAGTGGCGGGCGTTCACAACGAGCGGATCCGGATCGTCCCAGCAGAGGTCGCGTTCAAGCGGCTCGCCTTCGATGAACACGAGACAGTCAGGATGCACCGACCGGAGGTGGTCTCTGAATCGGTGGATGAACGGCACCATGCCGTGAGTCCAAGCCGACACCGGCGCACCGTTGGATTCCTTGAAGTAGTTGGGGTTCACCAGCGCGGGAACCCCGGCCGAGTCGATGTCCCACACCCCCGCCTCCTGCCAGGGACAGTGGTCTTGCCAGATCGACACGCCTTCGCCATTCAGCGTCTGCCCGTCCCGTTTGATCGTGTGGCCCTCGGCGGCGGCGAGATACTCCAACGGCGACCAAGGGGCCGCGTCGAACTGTTCACGTTGCATGAACCGCGTGCCGACCCGCAGCCGGGACGATTTCCCGATGTAGCCGCTCGACGGCTCGTTCAGCGTGTCGTACCCGAGTACGTGGTCGAACGATTTGACTCGCTCGGCCAACGCGACGATGGCAGCGAGGTACCGATCCTGCAGTTCCTGCTGCACTCCACGCAACGCCGGGCACAACAGGTCACCACAGAAGAACAGCGTCCACATCGTGGCGGCCGGCACCCGCAAGTTGTTGGCCGGCCAATCGAAGTCGTTCAGACGAACCTGTTCCGCCGCCACGAACCGATCCGGCCGCAACCCCGCCAGGGCGAACGTCCAGTACGGGGCCCCATCGCCACCGGTCCACCGGCTCCAGCAGTCCTGGTGAGGATCGATGAATACCAGGAGCCCCCGCTCGCCCGCCCGACGAGCTACTTCGGTGACGTACTGCAAATACTCCTCGTCGTAGATGCCCGGCCCCTCGTGCTCGATTGCCTCCCAGGTGACGAGCAGGCGTACAACGTTGAAGCCCCAGTGCGCAATGCGATCAAGGTGCTCGTCAACAGCATCGAGCGGGGCAGGCCGCCCCAGGAAGCTGACCTCGCGCCAACCGTCGAAGTCGACGCCGTGGTGGGTTGCGCCATGGGGTCGTGCCGGGACCTTCGTGGAGCCACCGAAGTTCACGCCCCGAAGCAACGTATGTCGGCCGCGGGGATCGACGAACCAGGACCCTTGGGTGGTGTAGCCGTGCGCCATGGCGGGATTCTCGCAGGTTCCACGGCTTGGCATGGCAGGATGCCGTCATGCCCCTGCCCGCTTCTGTTGTTGGAGCGTCCATCGAGCCCGTTGTCCACGAAGTCGATGCCCGTTGGATCATGGCTCACGCCACCTCCATCGGGGCGCTCAACAGTTGCTACCTCGACACCACCCGGCCGACCGGGGTGGTGGCCCATCCCCTTTTCACCGCCTGCGTGGAGTGGCCAGCGATGCTCGCAGCGCGCCGACTCGTACCCGACGACGTACTCCCACGTCATGAGGAAGCTCGTGGTGTGCATGCGTCGCACGACCTCACGATCCACCGCCTGGTCCGTCCCGGCGACATCCTCACCACGGCCGCAACCGTTCAGTCCATCGAAGCGCGCGCGCCCGGCGCCTACGAAGTGATCCGATTCGTCACCACCGATCAGCACAATGCCCCGGTTGCCACCACCGAGATCGGCTCGTTGTTCGTTGGCGTCGACGTCGTAGGCCAACCGGAGAACAAGACGGTTGGAGATGATCGGAGCAATGGCGAAGCGACCGCTCCTGCAAAACCGAAAGCGCCGCCACGTTTGCTCGGACAGGTCGTGGACATTCCCGCCAACGCCGCCCACGTGTACACCGAGGGAAGTCGCATCTACAACCCGATCCACACCGACGCGGCGTTTGCGGAATTCGCCGGCCTGCCCCACATCATCCTCCACGGCACCGCCACCCTTGCGATCGCGATGAGCGAGATCATCGATGTCTTCGGCCACGGCGACCCCACCCGGCTCCGGCGAGTTCGATGCCGCTTCGCTGGCATGGTCCCGATGCCGTCGACGATCACCGTATGCGTCGACCGCCGCTCGGACGCAGTCGGAGAACGTGAGTATTCGTTCGAGGTGCATCATGCTGATGGACGACCAGTGCTGTCGCACGGCTCAGCGACGCTCACCCGGTCAGGCCGATAGCGAACCTTCGGCAGTT
>Ga0105047_10001414_pt1 | contig 42929 bp, 39 predicted proteins | sample MAT04_FD_78384 | JGI IMG/M metagenome (GOLD analysis project Ga0105047, IMG submission 78384) | Freshwater microbial communities from Lake Fryxell liftoff mats and glacier meltwater in Antarctica - MAT-04 (megahit assembly) | ecosystem: Environmental > Aquatic > Freshwater > Ice > Liftoff... | reverse complement strand
GTGCTGTGCGTTGCTCGTGGCCTCGTGCGGTCACACGCGCGAGGTGGGCGACGGCACCACGCCGACCGTGTCGGAGACGTCCACGTGCACGATGGTCGCACCGAGCACGACCACGTCGACCAGCACCACGACGACCAGCACCACGATCATCAGCATGGTCACCACGATGGTCGCAACCACGACCGTCCCGCCGCCCCCGCCGCCAACTACGGCCCCGCCGACTACGGCGCTGCCGCCAACGATTGCGCCGCCAACGACCCGGCCGCTCGCCGCGTCCATGCTCGTGTGGCGCTTGCCAATCTCGCAGAAGGTCGTGGCCATCACCTTCGACGCGGGTTCGGACCTCGGCTTCACCGGTCAGGTGCTCGACACGCTGTCGGCGTACGGCGTTCGTGCGTCCTTCGGCATCACCGGCGACTGGGCCGACGACCATCCCGACGCAGTGCGCCGCATGGCCGTCGAAGGGCACCAGGTGATGAACCACTCGTACGCGCACCTGTCGTTCACCGGCGCCTCGGCCCCGAACCCGCTGCTGACCACTGCCGAACGGCAGGCGGAGCTGGCCAAGGCCGACGCGACCTTGAGCGCGCTGATCGGGTGCACCACCAAGCCGTTCTTCCGCCCGCCGTACGGCGATACGAATGCGAGCGTGCTTGCCGACGTCGGTGCCGCCGGCTATGGCTTCACCGTCATGTGGACCGTGGATTCCGGTGGTTGGCAGGGCCTCACCGCCGAGCAGATCGTCGAGCGGATCACGACCCGCGTCGAGCCGGGCGCGATCCTCGCTTTCCACGTCGGTTCTGCGTCCCAGGACTCTGCAGCACTGCCCCGCATCATCCAGGCGCTGCAAGCGGCGGGCTACTCATTCGTCACCCTCGCCGGCGCATACGGCCTGTGACCACTGACCGCGACTCGAAGGGGTCGGGCCCGGCGTAGCGTGCCCTATGGCCTCCAGTTCGATCACGCTCGCACAGGACCGGCCGAAGTGGCGCGGGTGGTTCCACGTCGTCGCGTTCGTGCTCTCGATCCCCGGTGGAGTGCTGCTCATCCTGGCTGCCGACCACGCGTCGGCACGGGTGGCCGCTTCGGTCTACACCGCCAGCCTGCTGCTCGGCTTCGGCACCTCGGCGGGGTACCACCGGCTGGCCAAGCGTGAACGTACGCAGGCCATCATGCAGCGGCTCGATCATTCGATGATCTTCGTGCTGATCGCCGGCAGCTACACACCAGTGTGCCTGCTGGGCTTGCCGCCGGCGTGGGGTATCTCGCTGCTGTGCGTGGTCTGGGCGTTCGCGGCCGTGGGCATCGTTCTCAAGCAGTTCGCCTTCGAGCGCCTGAAGGTGCTGGAGTACGCGCTGTACCCCATCCTCGGCTGGGTCCTCGTCGTCGCCGCACCGGTGTTGCTGGACTACATGACACCGCTCGAGTTGTCGCTGCTGCTCGCCGGCGGCGTGCTGTACACGGTTGGTATCCCGGTTTTGGTACGTGAACGGCCCGATCCATGGCCGCGCACGTTCGGGTATCACGAGATCTGGCATGGCTTCACGGTCGCCGCCGGCGCCTGCCACTTCGCGACGATGGGCCTGCTCATCCGTGGCTGATTCCGGTCGGGCTTCGCATGCCCGGGCATGGCCCGACAAGATGTGCAAGTGCTGATCCTTCGCCCGCTGGCCATCGTCGCCGGTCTCCTCGGTTTCGTGCTGGTGGCACCCGCTGGTCAAGGCCAAGCGGCGGTGGCGGCGGTGCCGCCCCTCACAGTTGCGGCGCAGCCCGGTCAGGTGCAGGGGCTTCGGTTGTGGACCGACTGCGTCGACCGCACGAACTTCGTCCGCCTCGCCAACGGTCTGGCGGCGTTGACCATCGACGTGCGAGCGGCAACCGCAGCCACCGCTCATTCGGCGTACCAAGCGAGAATTCAGAAGATGACCCATGACCAGACTGCGGTCGGCTTCGCCGATGCCGGCCAACGGTTGCGCACCGCCGGGTACCAGTGGTCGACGTATGGTGAGAACGTCGCCGCCGGTCAGGGCGACTGCGCAACGGTGATGAAGGCGTGGATGGACAGCAAAGGTCACCGCTCGAACATCTTGAACCCGTCGTACCGGCACATCGGCATGGGAATGGTGGTGGGCGCCAACGGGGTCCGCTACTGGACCATGGACCTGGCCGCTGGCGGCTGAAGCTCCGGTCGAGCAGTCGCCGAAGTTCACTCAGCCGGCAACGAAACGCCCGAAGGGGATGGTTGTCAACAGCCGGGTCTTCGGACACGACACCTTGCGGCCGTTGTCGCACTTCGGGCAACTGAACTCGTGTGCCCCTGCCTCTCGCCACAGCGTGGTGCCGCAGTCGGGGCAGCGTGCCTGCCACACCGAGCACTCGGTCTCGGCCAGGCGCTGCGAGTGCAGCGGGCAACCATGGCCGTTGCACACCGGGAACCGATCGTCGGCGACGATGGCAGTCTCTGGGCACTTGCTGACGCACACCCCGCAGTCGTCGCACGTGTACGGGTCGATCTCGAACACGCCAAGGAAGGAATCGGTCTTGACGAGTGCGTCGGTGTGGCACGAGAAGTCGCACGCGCCACAACCGATGCACCTGTCCTGCAGCACCATGAAGCTCATGTGGGCCGCCTCACGCGAGTGAGGTCTCCGCGGTGACAGCGTTCTGCGGGTGGAAGTTGCGTAGCTCTCCCATGCAGTCGATGTGCACCCAGGGGGCGACGTCGACGCGAGTGGCGGCCGTACGGGTGACGTACTTGCTGCCGTCCCACTCCCACCAGCCGTAGGGCACGTCGACCACTCGAGTGACGGCTTCGCCGCACTTCGGGCACTTGGGTGCGTCCATCTCGGTGTCCTTTCTCAGCTCGCCGCAACGGCCGTGCGGGCCGCAGCGTCGAGGTAGACCTGCATGGTCTGGTTAAAGCGCGAGAACTTGTCGACGCCCATCGGGTCGTCGCCCCGTAGGCGGATGTCGGTGGCCAACAGCGCCAGGCTGTTGATGGTCTGGCGGCCGCTGGCCGAGCCGTGAGCGAGGATGTCGTCGAACATCACTTGCCACGCAGTCAGTTGGCCGTCGAGCGAGAAATCGGCTCTGGATGCGTCGGTGACCGCGATTTCCGCGACCGTCTTCACCCCGAGGAGCTCGAAGGTGACCTGCACGGCGAAGTCGCCGCCGTTACTGCGCATGACCAGCGCAGCGACCATGTCGGCGTCGCCGAGGAACTGGTCGGGGTGGGCGTTCATCTCGTCGGCCAGGCCGCAGAAGAACGCTTCGGAGTTGATCTTCATGGTGGGTGCCTCTCAGTTCGCGAGCACGGTGTCGGGGTCGATGCCCATCAGTTCCAGCGGCAGCTTCGTGCGGTGCAATCGGCTGATGCCGGCGCGCTCGCAGCGTGCGAGGTAGGAGGTGAACTGCTTCTTCTGCAGGTCGGCCTGCAGCGCGAAGCCCTTGCTCTCGACGTGCTCGACACCACCGCCGAGCAGTACGGCGAGCGCTGAACCGAAGTCCTGGTTGGTGCCGAACGCGGTGAGCACGGCCTCGCCGTGATCCAGTGCCTCGTGGATCTCCTCAGCGACGTCTGGGTCCTGCTCGACGGCGTAGCGGATGTGCATGGTGCCGTACGCGACGTGGCGGGCCTCGTCCTGCATCGCCATCCGGAACATGCGCTTTTCCACCGGTGAGGGTGCGATCAGCTCGCCCATGCGGAAGATGTCGAGGATGAAGCCCTCGCCCAACAGGTGCAGCAGCGCCGTGGCCTGTGTGTAGCTCTTGGCCTCGATGATGGTGCGCAGCAATCCTTCGCTGGACCCACGCGACATCAGCAGGCCGCCACCGTTGGCCAGCGCTCGCTTGCGGAACACCTCGGCGTGGCGGGCCTCGTCCATGATCTGGGTGCAGAGGAACATCTTCGCCTCGAGGAAATCGTGGTTCATCCGCCACATCCACTTGGCTGGTAGATCGGCGGCGATCATCTCGATCTCGGTGAGCGTGGTGCACACCTGACACATCGCGTGCTCGATGTCGTCAGGCAGCTCAGGCAGCTCGGCCCACGGGATGTCGCGGGTGGCGCTCCACTGGCGGGCCACGGCCTCTTCGTACAGTTCGACCACGTTCTCCGCCCAGACGTCACTCTTCTTGTTGAGGATGTAGCCCATGTCGGGTGTGTCGGGGTCGACGTCGGCGCCACGCGGCGCCATCGAACGGTGGGTCGGGTTGTCGGGCACGACGCCGTAGCTGCCGGTGGCGATGTCCAGCATCGTCAGGCCGCGCGGACCGATCTTCGGCTTTACGCCCCATTCGGTCTTCGCGCCGCGCAGCCACTTCCAGTCGAGCGGTGCGCCCAGCGGCGAGGTGTCGGGCAGGTTGGCGTAGCTCGCCTGCGACGGGTCTTCGGTCAGCGTCATATCAGAAGTCCTCCAATGCGCCGTCGGCCCCCGGTCGCGGCGATGAGACAACTAGACACTTTCTGTCTCGGCGTTCCAGAGGGGCATCGGTCCCGCCGTGAAGGGACCTTGGTCCCTTGCGTATGTGACGGCGCCAATGATTTAGCGCCCCCGATCGCTGTCTCTCCGAGCGGCCTCACCCGCGAAGCCAGCCGCGAGTCAGGCGAGCGGGAAGTGACGCGCCATTTGCTCACAGCTGCAGGAATGGGGTGATATATCGCGTCAGTTCGCCGTAGAGGTGGGTGCGCGTGGAGTTGGTCGCGGGCGGCCGCAACGGGCCGCGACGCCCGTTGGCTCAGCTGTAGAAGCCGGCGTACGTGGTGATCGTGAAGGCCCCGCCGCTGACGACCAGTGCGATGCGGCCAATCACGTCGCTGCCACGAGCGCCGGTATCGCCGTCGGTGACACCGGGCAGGATCTGGAACAGCAGCGGGGGAGCCCCGTTGTGTGTGTACGACAGGGCCCCGGAGAACTCTTCCGCAGGTGCAGCGAAACCATATGCCGGGGCGGCGACCAGGTTGGCGACGATCGTCTCGTAGTCGGTGCCGGCGGCGGCGGGGTCGAGTACGGCCGTCTTGTAGTCGGCGTCGAGCGCGGTGACGAGCTCGGCAAGGTCTGCGCCGTTGCCGATCGCGAAGTTGTCGTTGCCGCCGCTGCCGTTGAAGCCGCCCAGGACGACGGTGAGTGAGCCGTCGATGGGCAGCTGGATCGTCGTCGATTCGGCGTCGGCGACGCCGAGGTCGTCAGCGGTGAAGCCGCCGACGTCCTCGCAGCTGTTCGCCGGAAGGTTGCTGCACAGCTCGAAGCGGGTGACGGTGGCGGTGACAGGCTGGCCGAAGTCGGTGGGCAACGCGAAGTCGATGCGGTAGATGCCATCGGCCAAGGGCGCCCCCGACGCGGGCAGTGCGGGCGACGGTGCGATGCCGAACCAGTTGGAGGCGCAGCATGGGAAGGCGAGCGGCGCCCCGATTGTCGACGGGTCGGTGGCGGCCCATCCGGCGGGTACGTCGGGTGCGGTGGTGGTGGGTGCGTCGGTGGTGACGACTGTCGTCGTGGCGCCGTCGGTGAGCGGCGGTGCGACGGTGCTAGTGACTTCCGAGATTGCGGGTGCGGTAGTGGTGGCACTACCGATGCTCGCGTCGGAGCTGCATGCGGTAAACGCCGCCAACCCGATGATGCCGATTGTGGCGAGTGCCCCGCGGAACCAAGAAGTGCGCATGAGCGAAACGTAGCAGCCCGCCGATCAGGTCGGAAGCGGGTCAGTTGCTGACGACGTCGAAGCCGAGTGACAGCGCGACCGGGATCTGTGCCGGGTCGAACGTCACGAACGTGACCGGCCGCGGCAGCCGGTCTGCGGCGGCGAGGTGCAGCGCATCTGCCAGCCGCAACGGCTGCTCGCGCAGCAACTGCGCTGCCCGGTCGAGGCAGCGCTGGTCGACCGGCACCACCGCGTAGCGATCCCACTGCAACCGGAGCGCATCCTCCAGGTCGGCCTGCAGGATGGGCTCGTCGGTGAGCTTGGCGATGAGGGCCAGCGCCTCGGTGAACGCCAGCGCGCTGACGCAGGTGGTGTCGGCCAATGCGTCGAGTGCATGTCGGCGCACCGATGACTCGACGTGCAGCGCGACCACTGCGCTGGTGTCGAAGAAGACGGTCATCCGCGCAGTTCCTTGAGAGCACGGTCCAGTCGGACGCCGCTCCAGATCTTCACCGGGGGCGCGAGGCGCCCCGGGTCGGTGCGGCGCGGTGCAACGACGGCACCGGCGGCGACCAGGTCGGCCAGCACGGTCTGGCCCTGTTCGGCCTCGATCGGCCCGAGCTGGGCGATAGCGCGCCCACCGATGGTGACCACCAGACGCTGGCCACTGCCCGCCCGGCGGACGGCGGCGGCGAGGTCGGTGCGAAGTTCTCGGATGCCGATCATGTGTACGCGAGTGTACACCGTTCGACTGGCGTGACGCCGGTGCGGTCGTTCAGACTGCCGCCATGAACTTTGCCTTCACCGAAGAACAAGAAGAACTGCGCAAGACCGTCCGTGCGTTCCTCGAGGCCAAGAGCCCCGAGACCGCCGTTCGCGAGCAGATGGAGACCGACAGCGGCTTCGATACCGCGGTGTGGAGCCAGATGGGCGAGCAGCTCGGCCTGCAAGGGCTGGCCATCCCCGAGGAGTTCGGTGGCTCCGGCTACAGCTTCGTCGAGCTCGGCATCGTGCTCGAGGAGCAGGGCCGTGCATTGCTCTGCGCCCCGTTCTTCAGCACCGTCGTGCTGGCCGCCAACACGCTGCTGCACAGCGGTGACGCCGCTGCCAAGGCAGCCCACCTGCCCGGTATCGCCAGCGGCGAGACCATCGCCACCGTCGCGTTCACCGAGCCCAGCGGCAAGTGGGACGAAGCCGGCATCACCATGGAGGCCACGGCTGCAGGCGATGGCTTCACCCTCACCGGCACCAAGATGTTCGTGCTCGACGGCCACACCGCCAACCTGATCATCGTCGCTGCCCGTACCGACAAGGGCGTCTCGCTGTTCACCGTCGCCAGCGACGCTGCGGGCCTCACCCGTACCGCGCTGAGCACCATGGACCAGACCCGCAAGCAGGCCAAGCTCGAGTTTGCCAGTACGCCCGCAACGCTGCTGGGCACCGAGGGCGAAGGCTGGACCGTGCTCAGCAACGTGCTGGATCTCGCCGCCGTCGGCCTCGCCGCTGAGCAGGTCGGTGGCGCTCAGAAAGTGCTCGAGATGGCAGTCGAATACGCCAAGGTGCGCGTGCAGTTCGGTCGCCCCATCGGCTCGTTCCAGGCCATCAAGCACAAGTGCGCCGACATGCTGCTCGAGGTCGAGTCGGCCAAGAGCGCTGCCTACTATGGCATGTGGTGCGCCGCCGAGCAGAACGACGAGCTCGCTTCGGTCGCTTCGCTCGCCAAGGCCTACTGCAGCGAGGCCTACTTCCACGCCACGGCCGAGAACATCCAGATCCACGGTGGCATCGGCTTCACCTGGGAACACCCGGCCCACCTGTACTTCAAGCGGGCCAAGAGCAGCGAGCTGCTGTTCGGCGACCCCACCTACCACCGTGAGTTGCTGGCGCAGCGCATCGGCATCTGAGCAGCTGCAGCGCATCACGCATTGCAGTTCCCGAGGGGAATGTGAACGGCCCGGGGTTCGCCCCCGGGCCGTTTGCCGTTTTCGGCCGTCCGGTAGGGTGACGGGCGTGCCCACCGAGACCTTCGTGTACGTGCTCGTCGCTGCTGTCCTGGTGTTCGTGATGGCTGCCGTGGTGGTGGGGCGCGAGGCGCATCGGCTCGATGCGGTGGCACCGCGGTCGGTGTACATCCCGGAGGAAGCCCTCGAGTTCGTGGCCGAGTACCTGCCCAAAGAGACCCAGGCTCGCCTCACCCCCGACGAGCTGGAATTGCTGCTCCGCTTTCACATGCAGTGGTTGCACTCCAAGGGCCTGCAGCCCACCGGCGTGATCGATCGCCGCCAGGACATCACCGAGCCGGTGGTCATTGCCGAGGACTCGGTGGTCGCCTATCTGCTGGGTGAGGCCGAGCGCCACAACGTCGCGATCCTCGACGACATCGACGCCGTTCACGTCGTCGATGCCCATCTCGCCTACTTCACCGCCATCGGCGCGGTCGGCCCCGAGGCGCACGACCCGCAGGCCTTGCAGCTGCCGCCCGCCGGTTCCGAGCCGCCGGCCCTCGAGGCCTGAGCCAAGCCACTCGTGCCTGGCTGGGGCTCGTTGGCCCGGCCTCAGATCATCATGTTGAACTGGGCGAGGCCGGCTCCGAGTTGGCTCAACGACGCGAGGCACTGTTGCAGCGTGGCGACGGTGGCGGTGCCGGTGGGGATGCCGTCGGGGCCGACGACGTCGTGCATCAGGTCGCCTCAGGGTGCCGTCGTACGACACGTAGCGCGCGGTCGCCCACCCGCCGAATGGTGGTGGACTGCAGTGCAACCCGGACGGGCTTGGTGGCCTTCCACACGCGTGAGTGCTCGAATGCGTACACCTGGGCCTCGGCAGCCTCGACGCGGTCGCGCAGCGACTGCAGCTCCTGCTGCGCTCCGGCCATGTAGAACAGGCGTGAAGCGCTGCCCTCGGGCAACAACAGTGGCAGCTGGTCCATGTCGTGCAGGATGCGATGCTTGGCGTGTTCCCATTCGCTCCACGGCACGGCGTGGATGGTGGCCTCGGCGTCGTCCCAGCGGCGATAGACCGCGGTGATGGCCTCGGTGCTGACCACACCACACAGCACGGCAGCGCGTAGCAGCACGTCGAGGTCCTCGTACACCGGTAGTTCGAGGTTGTAGCGCAGTCCGAACGAGCGGAACACCTCGATGGGAAACGCAGTGGTGTGCGGTGGCGTCTGGCTGCTGCGGAGGTGATCGATGAAATCGAATGCCGAGTCGTAGGGCATCTGAAACCCCGACACCGGTTCCACATCGGAGACCTTGCTGATGGAGCGCATCACGTGTTGCACGACGCAACGCGAACGCAAGATGGCGCCGCCGGCGTGGGCGGCGGTTTGCTGGAAGACCTCGACCCAGTTCGCAAACACCAGGTCGTCGTCGTCGAGAATCACGATGTAGCGGCCGACGGCCAGTTCGACGCCGAGGTTCAGGCCGACCACGCGATTGGAGGCGTCGAGCCGCTCGACGCGCACTCGATTGCGGAACGTGTCGTCGAACGCATCGAGCTGAGCGGTGGCCGCGCGGTAGTCGTCGTCGCTGGTGGTGTCGACGAGCAGCAGCACCTCGAAGTCGTCGACAGACTGCCCGGCCAGGCAGGTAAGGGTGTCGGCCAGCGTGGTGCGGGTGCCACGGGAGCGCACCATGACGGTGAGAAACGGTGTGCGCTCGGCTGGGGTGACGCTGACAGCAGCTGGTGCCTCGGCCAGGCGGTACAGGCGCACGAACTGGTTGGTGGCACCGTGGTCGTCGGCCCCGGCGCGCAGGAACCGCAGCAATCGGCCCAGCGGGGTGGCGGGCGACATCGTGGTGAGGTCGGCGGGAAACGATTGGTCGCTGTGCAGCATCAGGAAATCGGCGGATGGCCCTGGAGCGAACCCGGCGGTGGCCATGGTTTGGCGGAGGCGGCCCTCGGAGAACAGGCTGACGTGGGTCTCGTCGAGCAGCCCGGTGGAGGTGACGTCCCACCGGCCGGCCAGTAGCTTGGCGGCAAGGTCGAAGTGGGTCACGTTGGGGATGGACACGCCCAGCCAGGTGGCGCCGGTGAGCGACATCGCGTCATGGATGGCGTGCAGCGCGTCGAGCGGGTGTGCAAGATGCTCTATGACGTCGAGCGCGGTGATGGCGGCAACAGCACGCCCGCCAACGATGCGGTGGATGGTGGCCGACAACTCATCGGTACGGGCGAGATCTACGAAGTGAGCTTCGATGCCGCGGTCGGCAAGCACGCTAAGCGTGGTGGGGTCCACGTCGAGGCCCACGTACCCGAAGCCCATCTCGGACAGCGGCTCAGCGATGGCGGCGTTGCCACACCCGAGATCGATGACGAGGCCGGGTTGCACGTGTTCCTCGATCAGGCCGATGATGTGGCCGTACGGGGTGCGTGAGTGGTAGTCGAAGGCGTACTTCACAGGTCGTACCTGAAGCGGTGAGGGCCGTAGTACTTCTGGTCGAGGTCGGCGACGCCGGCCGCGTGTTCCAGTGTCTCGGGCAGGTCGCCGGAGGCGAGGCGCTCGCGGAACCGCTGCGCAGCCCGCCGTAACGGCGCCATCGCACTCGCTTCGAACGAAGCCAGTTCGCGTTGCTCGACGTCTGGGCGTGCGTAGCGCCGGGCCAGCAGGAGCCGGGCGCCTGCGCCGGATTCCACCTCGACCTCGGAGCCCACCGGCCGTCCATCGGGGCCAGGCCGCTTGTCGTGAAAGACCGTGGCGCGAGGCACGGTACGCAGCGTCCAGCCCGCAGCACGGAGCCGCCACGACAGGTCGACGTCGTCGCAATAGAGCGGGAAGAAGTGGGCGTCGAACCCGTCGACGGCCTCGAACGCTTCGCGCTTGATCAGCAGGCACGCCCCGGTGAGCCAGGTGGCCTCGCCGGTGTCGGGGTGGTACCCCTTGGGGTGCTCGATGGGCAACTGGCGGGCTTCGACTGCAGCCACCGTGGCCGGCTGCAGTTCGTCGAGCAGCAGCGACAGGCAGGTGGGCGATGGGTAGGTGTCGGGGTTGAGGATCCAGAGCACCGGCTCGGCTCCGTCGGCGGCGAGCTGGTTGGAGCCACCTGCGGAACCGAGGTTGGCATCGAAGAAGCGATGTGTGAGCGTTGCGTCGCACGGTGCCAACAGCTGCCGCAGGGCTTCGGTCTGCTCCGCGGTGAGGGCGGGCGTGGGGGAGCAGTCGCCGACGGCGACCACCACCTGCCCCAGCCGACCGGCGCTGCGTGCATGCGAGATGCAGGCTCGCACGGCGGCGATGGTGCGGCAGATGTCGGCGAACTCGTTGTTGTACAACACGAGCTGGATACGGACCGTCTGCGACACGCCGAAACGATACAGCTCGTTCTTCGCGCGCACACGGTTCGGCGAGTAGCGTTGGTCGACATGGAACGGCCCTCCCGCTTCGAGCACACTCGCTTTCTCGGCGACAAGCGCACCCAACTCGTGTACGACCTCGACGCGTGGTCGGAACCCGCCGTGATCGACGAGATCGTGTCCAACGACGTGGGCATCTGCTTCGGGCCCGACACCCTGGTCGAGGCACGCAACCGCGGGTACACGCTCGCTGCTGCAGGTGCCACCCGCCGTCATCGCAAGCCCCGGGCCTAGCGCCTTTCGTGAACGGCAGCTTTCTTTCCGGGTCATTGCGTCTGGCGAGGTACCTCGCACGGCCCGCCGGTGTGCAGGGTGCACTGCCGGGGCTGATCCTTTGCCACGGGTTTCCCATCGGGCCGCTCGACGCGCGCCAGAGTGCGGGCACCTTCCCGGAGCTGATCGATCGCGTTGCCAACGAGCTGGGTTGGGTGGCGATGACGTTCACGTTTCGCGGCTGCGGCACGAGTGAGGGCGACTTCTCGCTACAGGGGTGGGTTGACGACCTGCGTGCAGCGATCGACCACCTCATCGACGAGTCCAGCCCGTCGAGCGTGTGGCTGGTGGGCACCAATACCGGCGGTTCCATCGCCACCTGTGTGGCAGCCGACGACCCACGGGTCCGTGGGTCGGCGCTGCTCAGCCCCCGCGCCGACTTCGACGATTGGGCAGCGCAGCCACGCCGGTTCCTGGAACACGCCCGCGAGATCGGTGCGATCCGCACTCCTGGCTTCCCGCAGAACTTCGACGAGTGGGCCCGCGAGTTTCGTCGCTTCCGGCCCACCGACGCGGCGCGACGCTGCGGGCCACGGCCGATGCTGGTCATGCACGGGGACGACGACGAGAGCGTGCCCACCGCCGACGCACGGCAGTTGGCCGAGGCGCACGGCGCGGCCGAGCTGCGGCTGATCACCGGCGCCGGACATCGCTTGCGGCACGACCCGCGCGCGACGGCCATCCTGCTGGGCTGGCTGGATCGCCAGCGAGCCGTCGCCGACGCCTAGTCCGCACTCTTCGCCGCCCCGCCGGGGGTACCGGGACGGTCGCCGATGTTGCGAGTAGCCTTCCCCACCGTGGAATCCTCCGACGTGACCGACGTTTCCTCCATCGGTCACGAGGCTGCCACAGTTGTCGCTGAGCCGCCGGTTCGTCGCACCAACCGTGTGCTGCGCCAGTTCCTGCCCTTCGAGCCGGCCTCGGGTCGCGCCCTCCCGCAGCTCGACGGCCTGCGTGCGCTGGCCGTCATCGCCATCTTCCTGCGCCATGCCTGGGGCCTCTCCGGCAGCCCGGTGTACCTGATCGACATACCGTTCATCGGCGAAGTGTCCACCGCCCCGTTCGTGGTGATGATGAGCAACGGCGTCGATCTGTTCTTCGTCCTCAGCGGCTTCCTGCTCGCCCGTTCGTTCATCCTCGCGGACTACCAGGGGCGGTCGCGGCCGAACCTGCGCCGCTACGCGCGGTTGCGGGTGTTCCGAATTCTGCCCGCCTACTGGCTGGTGCTGGCAATGGTGCCGATGATGTTCGTGCCCTCGCTGGTGCGCGAGGAGACCATCCACAGCTGGAACGGCTTCTGGGCGTTCCTCACCTACATTCCGGTGCTGCAGACGCTGTCGCCCTGGGCGTACGGCAGTTGGAGCGCAGTCAGCCCGTTCTGGACGCTCACCATCGAGGTGATGTTCTACGCGATGTGTCCGTGGTTGGCGCGGGCGTTCTTCCGCAACCGCTGGCGTTGGGCGCTACCGCTCAGCCTGGCCATCTCACTGGGCTGGTTGGCGCTGCTGCGCACCTCGCCGGGCTACTGGGCCGCGGAGCAGATCGCCAAGGTGTTCCATGGCGTCGGCGCGCCGCCCGAGTACGGCACCGCCTTCCTGCGCAGCCAGTTCCCCACGTTCCTGTTCAGCTTCGCCTGCGGCATGACGGTGGCCAACCTGTGGGCGCGTAGCGAAAGCCAGGAGGGCGGGTTCCGCTCGTGGCGGCCGCGGTGGCGCCGCGCCAGCATCACCACCGGCTGGCTGATCGTCGGGGTCTCGATGTGGCAGCTGGGCTACCGCACCTGGAACAACCAGTTCTACGACGGTGGCAAGCTGGCCCGCACGTCCACCACCGATGCGCTGATCTTCCACTTGCTGGAGGCGCCGGCGATGGCGCTGGGTTTTGGCCTGGTGCTGCTCGGCCTGGTGCTGGGTGAGGTGCGTCACCCGTTCCTTTCGTCCATCCCGATGCGCATCATCGGTGTGCTCGGTTTCTCCATCTACCTGTGGCACATGCCGGTGCTGTACACCGGCACCAAACTCACATGGCTGCAGCGGCTCGACCCGCACTACATGTGGCCTGCGGCGATGGTGCGCGGCGGCATCGTCACCCTTGCGCTCAGCGCGGTCACCTGGCTGCTGCTGGAGCGCCCGATGATCGAACGCGGGCGGCGCAAGAAGAGCGGCTGAGTCAGTCGGCGCTGGCCGAATGCCAGCGCCAGGCGGACTCGATGATGTCGTCGAGGCCGTGGCTGGGCGTCCAGCCCAACACCTGCGCGATGCGGGTGGGATCGGCGTAGGTGGCGGTGGGGTCGCCGGCGCGACGGGGCATGATCTGATACGGAACGGCGCGACCGGAGATGCGTTCGGTGGTCTCGATGACGTCCAACACGCTGGTACCGATGCCGGTGCCAACGTTGAGCGCGATGGTGTCGCCGCCGCCGGCGAGGTAGTCGAGCGCCATCACGTGGGCCTCGGCGAGGTCTTCGACGTGGATGTAGTCGCGGACGCAGGTGCCGTCGGGGGTGGGGTAGTCGTTGCCGAAGATCTGCAACATGGACAGCTTGCCCAGCGCGGCCTTCATCACCAGCGGCACCAAGTTCTGCGAGAACGTCCAGTCCTCGCCGATGGCACCGTCGGTGCTGGCGCCGGCCGCGTTGAAGTAGCGCAGGTTGACGGCGCGCAGGCCGTGGGTGGTGCCGTACCAGCCGAGGATGCGCTCGACCATCGCCTTGGTCTCGGCGTACACGCTTTCAGGGTGGATCGGTGCGTCCTCGCGAACGGGGACCTCGGCGGGCGTGCCGTTGACCGAGCAGCTGCTTGAGAACACGATGTCCGTCACCCCGGCGGCGAGCAGTGTCTCGACGAGATCGACGGTGGCCCCGACGTTGTTGCGCCAGTAGCGCGCCGGCTGCACCATCGATTCGCCGACGTTCTTGTAGGCGGCGAAGTGCACCACTTGCTGCACGTCGTGACGTGCGCACAGCTCGGCGACGAGCGCGGCATCGCTGATGTTGCCCTGCACCAGTTCGGCGTCGAGGACGGCTCGAGCGCTGCCGAATTCGAGTGAATCGAGCACGACGACATCGCGGCCGAGCTCGCGCAACCGGCGGACTGTGTGCGAGCCGATGTACCCGGCACCGCCGGTGACGAGCACGCTCATGACTGGACCGCGGAGTGCATCTGCATGGTAACCAGCCTAGCCAGGAGCGCCCGAGCGGCCCCGGCAGCCTTCAGCCGTGCAGCGTCTCGTGAGCGCGAAACCAGTCGATCATCCGCGAGACGCCTTCGCGTAGCTCGACGACGGGCGACCAGCCGTAGGTGCTGTGGATCAGCGTGCTGTCGGGCCGTCGTTGCGTCGGGTCGCCTTCGCGCTCGTGCGGCATCGGCAGCGTGACGAGTGGACTGCTGCTGCCAGTCAGCTCGAGCACCAGTTGGGCGAGCTCGATCATTGTGAACTCGGCAGCGTTGCCGACGTTGACGGGACCGAGCAGGTGGCCATCGAGGACTGCGAGCAGGCCGCGCACTTCGTCACTGACGTGGCAGAAGCTGCGCGTCTGCAGGCCGTCGCCGAAGATGGTGAGTGGCTTGCCGCGCAGTGCTTGGGCGATGAAGGTGTTGACCACTCGGCCGTCGTCGGGCCGCATTCGTTCGCCGTAGGTGTTGAAGATGCGCACTATGCGCACATCGGTGCCGTGTGCGCGGTGGTACGCCATGGTGAGCGCTTCGCTGAACCGTTTGGCTTCGTCGTAGCAGCTGCGTGGGCCGATTGGGTTGACGTTCCCCCAGTAGGACTCGGGCTGTGGGTGCACGAGTGGATCGCCGTAGACCTCGCTGGTGGAGGCGAGGAAGAAGCGGGCCTGTTGGGTGGTGGCCAGCTCGAGCAGGTGGCGGGTGCCGGTGGACCCGACGGACAGGATCTCCAACGGCATGGTGAGGAAATCGATGGGCGACGCCGGGCTGGCCAGGTCGAGCACGGACTGATACCGCTGCTCGGTGACGGCCGCCGGGAGCGCGTCGGTGATGTCGTGTTCCACCAATTGGAAGCCGGGGTGCGACAGCAGGTGTGCGATGTTGGAGCGGCGGCCGGTGACGAAGTTGTCGACGACGGTGACGGTGTCGCCGCGGGCGAGCATCGCCTCGGAGAGATGTGAGCCGACGAAGCCGCCGCCGCCGGCCAGTAGGTGGTGGCTCACTGGTAGCCGTTGCCCGCGTAGACGAAGCCGGCGGCCAGCCAGGCAGACCGGTCGAGCACGTTGCGTGCATCGATCACCGAGCGCCCCGGCATGTGCTCGGCGACCTTGGCGGGTTCGACCATGTGGAAGTCGGGCCACTCGGTGAGCAGCACCAATACCTGTGCGCCAGCCACGGCGTCGTAGGCGTCTGCGCACAGCTCGATGCCGGTGGGCAGCGGATGCGCATGCGTGACGATGGCTGGGTCGTACGCGCGGATGACTGCTCCTTCGGCCAGCAGGTGTGCGATCACGGCGAGTGACGGTGAGTCGCGTAGGTCGTCGGTGCCGGCCTTGAAGGTGAGGCCCCAAATGGCCACGGCCACCCCGTCGAGCGAACCGCCGGCGGCAGCGCGGATCTTGTGCGCGATGCGCAGGAACTGCTGTTCGTTGGCGGCGACCGCGGCATCGAGCAGGTCGAACGAGTAGCCGGCATCGAGGGCGATTCGCTGCAGCGCGCGCGTATCTTTGGGGAAGCACGAGCCTCCCCAACCCGGGCCCGGGCGGAGGAAGTCGGCGCCGATGCGGCGGTCCAGGCCCATGCCGTGCAGCACGTCGTTGACGTCGGCACCGACCCCTTCGCAGATTGCCGCGATTGCGTTGACGAAGCTGAGCTTGGTGGCGAGGAATGCGTTGGCCGCGTACTTGATGGTCTCGGCCGACTCGGGGTCGGTGACCACGACAGGTGCCTCGACGGCGGCGTAGAGCTGCGCGACCGCGCGGCCGGCGGCTGCGTTGGTGCTGCCCACGACTACGCGGTCGGGGTGGAGGAAGTCGGTGACGGCGGTGCCCTCGCGCAGGAACTCGGGGTTGCTCACCACGCTGACGTCGGGGCGCCGCAGCACGCCGGCCACCAGGCCTGCCGAGCCGACCGGCACCGTCGACTTGTTGACCACGATGGCCCCCTGTGCCAGCAGCGGGGCGATCTCGCGGGCCGCAGCCTGCACGTAGCTGAGGTCGGCCGAGCCGTCGTCGCCCTGCGGGGTGGGTACGCACAGGAACACGAACTCACGGTCGCCGACGGCGCCGGCCGCGCCGAGCACGAACCGGAGGTTGCCGCTCAGCATGCCTTCGGCGACCAGTTCGTCGAGACCCTGCTCGACGATGGGCACGTGGCCGCGCTGTAGTTGGTCCACCTTTGCGGGGTCGACGTCGACGCAGACGACGTCGTGACCGAGATGAGCGAAGCACGCACCGCAGGTGAGGCCGACGTATCCGGTGCCGATGATTGCGATGCGACTCATGAAGCACCAGCTTATCGACCACGTGTTGACGGTTGCCGTTGCCGTTGCCGTTGCTGGCGGCGGTGTCCGGTTGCGGCGCGTCTGGCAAGATCAGGCGGATGGTTTCGCCCCGGCTCGTGTTCGTCCTGTCGCCGTACCAGAACGCGTTCTTCGGAGAGATCGCCGAGGTACTGGTCCACGAACTGGATGCGGCCGGTGCGGACGGGATCGTGATCGATGAACCGGCTGCCCATGTGGTGCAGGACCACGACGTGTTCGTCATCATGCCGCCGCACGAGTTCGTGGTGCTCGAGGGCCGCGGGTTCATCGACGACCCGGTGCTGGCGGCGCGCACCATCGGGCTCTCGGCCGAGCAGCCGCACCAGCCGTTCTTCGTGCAGAACGCCCAGCTCGCTGCGCACCTCGGTGCCGTCGTCGACTTCAGCTCGTTGGCGGTCGCGGCCTACAGCGACCGCGGCGTGCACGCCCACCACCTGCAGTTCGGGTACACCGCACTGTGGGACCGCTTCGTGCCCGGTCCGGCGGCTGCGGGCCCACCGAGTGTCCTGTACATGGGCAACAAGAGGCCCCGCCGACTGGCCCTCCTCGCCGGCGCGGGCCCAGCGTTGGGCCGTCATGGCGCGCGGCTGATCATCTCCGACAACAGCTCACCGAACCGGGGCACCGGCCCCGCATTCGTGGCCGGTGACGACAAACGGTTGCTGCTGGCCGATACGCGTTTGCTGATCAACATCCACCAGAGTGACGAGCGGTACTTCGAATGGTTGCGGTTCGTCGAAGCCGCGCACTGTGGCACCCCGTACCTCACCGAACGGTCGATCCACACCGAGCCGTTCATCGACGGCATCGACTTCGAATCGTTCGAGCCGGACGGTCTTGCACAGCGCATCGACGAGCTGGTGGCCGACGACCAACGCCTGGGGGCGCTGCGTGAGGCCGCCTATCAACACGTGCGGGAACGCCCCCTGTCGTCCACAGTCGGGGTGCTGGTTGAGGTGGCCGCCGGGCTGCTCATCGCCCCACCCCCGCGGCGGCTGCCGGCGCATACCCGCACCGAGCCGTTGTGGGGTCAGCTGGTCGAAGTGGCGGCCACACTTCCGACGGTGACGATGCGAAAGCGGTCGATGCCGTTCGCGAGGTCGACGGCGCTGGCGCTGGTCGGCGATGGCTCGCCGCAGCTGCACGCCGACATCACTTCGCTCGATCCGGCTGCGACGCTCATCGACAGCAGCGCGCTCACCTTTCGGCGAATCCGCCGCCTGAACGCCGACACGGTGGTGTTCGCCCCGCCCGGCCTCGTGCCGCTGCCCGGTGGCCTGCAACGGCTACTGGCCGCGCTCGATGGCTTCAGCCTCGTCGCCGGCGTCGTGTTCGGCACGGGCGCAGCGGGTGAGCCGACGCTGGAGGGGATCTGGCCGTGGCAGACCTGGCGATTGGGGGCCGGTCAACACGTCGGCCGGTTCCTTGCCGTGCGCGGCGATGTCGTGCGCGCTGCCGCCGACTGGCTGGCCGCGCCAGGGTTCGCCGGTGCGCCACATGTGGCGATCGCGGCGTGGGTCGCGGCGCACGGCGGGGCTGGCGGTCATATGTCGACGCCGGTGGCGCGTGTCGTCGGCTTTCCGTTGGACCCGGCTCAGGCAGTGCCCGCCGACGTGGCGCTGCATTGCGCGCAGATGCTCAGGCTGCCAGCACAGTTGCACCCGTAGGCCCGCGCTAGCCTGCCGCCGTGCGACTGCGCCCGTTGACTGTTTGCCCCGCTCCTGGCCCGGGTCCACGTTCCGGGGGTGGGTCCCTCGTCAGCACCACCCGCGCAGCCTCGCCGTCGCCCGGAGCAGGTGCATGAGCGGCCGCATCAGCGGTGCGGTTCGTGGTGTGCTGGCACGGTTCGGTGTTGTGCGGAACGCGCCCGTGCAGCAGCAAGTGATGGCGTTGCGCGAAGAGGTGGACGCGATGCGTTCGCAGGTGGGCCTGCTGGAAACGCTGCTGGTGATGCAGCACGAGGCGACCTCGGGCCGGCTGGATGCGGTTGGCGCAGGCATGGATGCGCGCATCGATGCTGCTGGTGCGGTCGCTGCGCGGGCAGTCGCGAGCGCGGAGGCCGTCACGCGGATCGCCGGTGTCGCCGGCGGTGCGCCGCCCGAGGCGCTGCCACCCGCGGCGGGACCGCTCGTGTCCATCGTGGTGCCGGCGTTCGGCGCGGCTCCGTTGTTGGCTCGTTCCCTGCGTTCCATCAGTGCGCAGACCTACACGCGCTTCGAGTGCGTGGTGGTCAACGACGGCAGCGACGACAGGGTGGCCGCCGCCTTCCAGGTCGTTGCCCACGATCCTCGCTTCCGGCTGCTGCCCAGCGCGCGGCTGGGTGTCTGCGGCGCCCGCAATGTCGGCCTGGCCGCTGGGCAAGGCGAGTTGTTCGCATTCCTCGACGCGGACAACCAGTGGACGCCGTGGCACCTGGCAGCCTCTGTCACCGCGCTGTCCGACTCGGGCATCGACGCCACCTATGCCGCGATGGTCATCGAACGCGCGGGTGGCATCGTCGACGCCCGCTCGCAGCCGTTCGACCGCGAGGCGCTGTTGCAGGAGTGCTTCATCGACCTGAACGTGCTGGTGCACCGCCGCTCGCTGTACCAGTTGCACGGCGGCTTCGACGAGGATTTGCAGCGCCTCGTCGACTGGGACTACGTGGCCCGGCTCACCACCGACGCAACGGTGCATCACCTTCGCCACATCGGCTGCATCTATGACGATCGCGAGTCCGATCGCATCTCCACCACCCGCCCCATCGGGCCGAGCTGGTACGCAATCCGTTCCAAGTGGCGGGGCACCCCGGCCGCCGGTCTGCGGGTGCTGTGGGTCGGTCCGGGCGCAGCGCACGGCGCCGAGCCGCTCGGCGCAGCCGAGGCCGCTGCGTTCACCGCACTCGGCGCCAGCGTGCAGCCCTGGTCGCCCACTTGCGGGTCCGCCCAAGGCCTGCCGGCGTTCATCGCCGAGCACCGGCCGCAGCTGGTGCACTTCGCTACCGCCAACCTCGCCGCCCGGTACCGGGCCGACGTGCGCGAGTCCGGTGTCCCCACCACCGTTCAGGTGCACCGCCCCTCGAACCATCAGGCGTTGCTCGCCGAACTGGCCGCCGACGCCTCGGTGTTGGGCGTGCTGGCCCCGCCTGGTTCCGTGCTTCCCACCGCGTTGGGGGCCCGCGCGCTGACACTGCCGGGCGTGTTCGACCCTGCGGTGGTCGGCGCATGGGACGGCACCGAGAAGGACCAGCGACTTGTCGCCGTTACTGCGCACGGCCACCATCGCGGTGGTCTCGCGCAGCTGCTGGCAGTGGCCGCCGAGTGCCCCACCCTGGAATTCGTGGTGGCGGTGCCGGCATCGTCACGCAGCCGTCGGTTGGCCGCGTTCGTGCAACAGGCAGCGGGGCACGGCAACGTGCAGATCGTGCGCACCAGCTCGGTCGCAGAGGCCGCCGCAGTGCTGCGCCCGGCCGCCTTCAGCCTGCACACCGAGTCGCCGTGGTGGCTCGACGGCCCGCTGGCAGCGGCCGGCTCGGTCCCCACGGCGGCGGCCGTCGGCTGCATCCCGCTGCTCGGACCCGGCGCAAGAGCACCCGGCTTCGAGTTCGGCTCGCTTTCGTTCCAGGACCCGGCGCACGCTGCGCAGTTGCTGGCCGCCAGCGCCACCTGGCCGGCGAACACGTGGCGCGATCTTCAGCGGTGGGCACTCGATGCCGCCTGGATGCACCATGCCGCGCCGCAGGCGATGGTGCCGGTGGTGGCACAGTTACGCGACGGTCTCGCCCGCTGAGCGGCAGCGGCAGCGGGTGCGGTCACTGTGCACAGCGAGGTGGGTTCAGGCCGGGCGCTTGCGAGCTGCCGCGGCGGCCGCGTCGGTGGGCCGGCTTGCGCGGTACGTCGTCGCATCGAAGAACGGCTCCTGGCCTTGGGCGAAACGGAACATCGCCGGGTTGTCGAGCAGGTGGCCGCGACGCGCTTCGCGGCGGGCGAGTAGCGCAGCAGGCAGGCGCACGAGCGCACCAGCCATGGCTGTGACCCTCGCCCACCGGTAGGGGCCGGTGATGCATCCCTTGGCGTGCACCACTGTGCGCTGCGCCCAGATGCGCAGCACGGCGCGCCGGTGGAAGTTCTTGCTGACACACAACAGCAGGTTGCGCTGCACCATCGCGAACCGACGCGGCTCGCCCATCAGGCGGGTGGACGTGGCGTGCTCATGATGGACCACGGCGTCGGTGGCAGCCAGCGTGAGGAACCCGCGGTGTGCTGCGCGGATGTCCCAGTCGATGTCCTCGTAGTAGAGGAAGTAGCGCTCGTCGAGCGCGCCAACGATGTCGTCGCGGAACGCATCGGCGCGGAACAGCGCTGCGCCGAAGCACGGCCCGAACACCTGCGTACCGTGAGCGAACTGGCCGACGTCGGGCTGGCCGATGCCAGCGTTGAAGGCCTCACCGTTCGGGCGCAGCACGGTGCCGACGGCGTCGATGCGGCCCGGTTCCGAGGCCAGCAGCATCTTCGGCGCGACTGCGATGCAGCGATCGCCGCCTGCCTGCAGCAGTTGTACGCAGCGCGAGACGGTGTCGGGCAGTACGGTGGCGTCGTCGTTGAGCAGCCACACGGCATCGTCGGCACCGCGGTGCCGCAGGCCGAGGTTCACGCCACCGGCAAAGCCGAGGTTGCTGGCCGAGCGCACGAGCTGGACCCCAGGCCGGTCGTTGCACACCGCGGTCGCAGCAGCGCCTCCATCGGGCGAGCCGTTGTCGACAACGATGGTGCGGACGTCGATACCACGCGAATCGTGCAACGAGTCCAGGCAAGCGCTGATGCGCGCCGGTGGCGCCCCGTACACCACCACGATCGCGGTAACGCGAGGCGTGGTGGGGGCGGTCATTGCAGCTCTGTCTCGACCTGCGAGGCGGCGGCCCGGATGGCGCCGAAGGACCACTTCGGGTTGAGGGTGATCAGGCCGCGACGCTCACGGTTCGCGATGCTCTTCACCCGGAACCGGAACGGCTTGTTCCACAGGTCGTACGGCTTGGACAGATCGGTGGGGTGCAGCGCCACGCTGACGTCGTAGGTGCCATCATGTAGTGGCAGCCGATCGACCGCGAACGTGATCTCACCCACGCCATCGAGCACTTCCGGGGTGGCGTTGTACTCAGTGGTCGAGGGCGCCGAGATCTCGAAACCATCGGTGGTGAACAGCGCGAACGTCACCACCGGGCGCGGAATTGGCTTGGCCGCGGAGTAGCGCAGGCGGAACTCGAGCGGCTCGCCCGGCTGCACGCTGGTGACGCTGCGCCCGGAGTGGTCGAACATCTCGATGGAGGTGAAGCGGATCTCGCCGGTGCCCCAGCGAGCGCCGTTGGGTGTCGATGCCGGCTTCTCGGTGGCGGACTCGACATACTGGGCGAGGACTTCGGCAGCGCTGCCGATGTTGCGTACGACGCCCTTCTCCAGCCACATCACCCGGTCGCACAGCGTGCGCACCTGGCTGAGGCCGTGCGAGACGAACACAATGGTGGCGCCATCGGTGCGCATGTCGTTGATCTTCTCGGCGGACTTGTGGCGGAACGCTTCGTCGCCGACGGAGAGCACTTCGTCGACGATGAGGATCTCCGGTTCGGCGTGGATGGCCACCGAGAACCCCAGCTTCGCGTACATGCCCGACGAGTAGTTCTTCAGCGGCGAGTCGATGAACCGTTCCAGGCCGGAGAACTCGACGATGCTGTCGAAGCGCTTGTCGATGACCTTGCGGCCCATGCCCAGGATCGCGCCGTTAAGGTAGATGTTCTCGCGGCCCGACAGTTCCGGGTGGAAGCCGGCACCGAGCTCGAGTAGCGCAGAGACGCTGCCGCGGATGGCGAGCTTACCCTTGTCGGGTGTGAGGATGCCGGTGAGGCACTTCAGCAATGTGCTCTTGCCGGAGCCGTTGGAGCCGACGATGCCGAACGACTCGCCAGCCATGATCTCGCAGCTGACGTCTTCCAGGGCCCAGAACTCCTCGTAGCGGGCACGGCCACCGTTGATGACCGCGGCCTTCAGCGATTGGTGGCGCTCGTGGTAGAGCCGGAACTTCTTGGACACGTGCTCGATGGAGATGACGGACTCGGGCATCAGAGTTCCTCGGCGAAGCGGCGTGACATGCGACGGAACAGGGTGAGACCGATCAGGAAGGTGCCGATGCTGACCACGAACAGATACGCGATGGTGGCGCCGGTGGGCATCCGCATGTCGTACGCCAGGTTGCGTAAGGCGGTCACGAAGCGGGTCATCGGGTTGAGGCCGTACACGAACTTGTACTTCTCCGGCACGAGCGTGAGCGGGTACACGATCGGGGTGGCGTAGAACCACATCTGGGCGAGGATCGTCCACAGGTGGGTGAGGTCGCGGAAGTAGACGTTGGCGGCAGCCAGGAACAGCGACAGCCCTGCGGTGAACAGCGACAGCAACAGCAACACGATCGCGATGAGTGGCACCCAGGGCAGCACGAAGTTGCCGACGATCGTCAGCGCGACCATGGCCAGCGTGTACTCGATGGCCAGCGAGACCATCAGCGCGATCACGGTGGCGAGGACGAGGTGTTCGCGTGGGAACCACACCTTGCGCACCAGGCCGGCGTTGCCGACCAGGTTGGACATCGAGGTGGTCACACTGGTGGAGAAGAACGACCACGGCAGCAGCCCGCACAGCAGGTACAGCGGAAAGCTGTCCAGTTGGCTGGGGTTGCCCAGCGGCGCTTTGACATCGAGGATCTCGCCGAACACCAGCGCGAACACCAGCATCGTGCCCAACGGGTTGAGCAGCGACCACAGCCAGCCAAGCGCAGACCGCTTGTAGCGGGTGCGTAGCTCGCGCAGCGTCAGGTTCCAGAGCAGCTCACGAGTGCTGAAGAGGTCGAGCACGATCACGTGGTATCGGCCCGCTCTCCCGAGTTGCGGGCGGCCCGGCGGGACGCGACGAAGTTGCGTGCGACGTGGAACGGGCGGACGAGGCCGTTGCCGATTCGCCAACTCTCGGAGCGCTCCATGTCGGCGATGTGCTGCTGCAACCGATGCAGCTCGCGCGGCACCCAGCGGTCCAGCACACAGGCCGGGTACGACAACCGGTCGCCGACCTCATCGGTGGCTTCCTCGGCGAGGAAGAAGCGGTTGACGCCGTCGAACACCATCGGCAGGTAGCCGGCGTCGGCAAGCAGCCCTGGGAACGCGAAGTGCTGCTGGTGCGTGCCCTGCTCGGCGAGGATGACCGCGGGGCGGTGGCGCTGTAGGTCGATGCCGCGTACGACCTGGTCTTCGAAGCCCTCGGCGTCGATCTTCAGGAAGTCGATGCGCGGCAGCGGGTGCTGTTCGAGGATCTGGTCGAGGGTCATCACGGGCACCGAGCGGGTGGTGACCATGCGACCCTGCGTGCGATAGCCCTCTGCCAGCGTCGGGGAAAAGGTGGTGCGCTGCTGATCTTCCTCGACGACGAACAGTTCCAGCTCGCCGGGCGTATCGCTGACGCCGACGCCGAGGTTGATGTCGAGTGGCCGGTCAGCGTTGAGCATGTCGACCAGGTACGGCTGCGGCTCGATGTTGATGCCGCGCCAGCCGATCAACGAGAAAAGCTTGGTGATGGAATCGTCGACAGGGTGACAGGCGCCGACGTCGACGAAGAAACCCGGGGTGCGGTGCCCGAGGGCGCGCCACAGCACGATGTCTTCGGCATTGGGGGCCCAGGAGACCGTGGGGGAGTTGGCCATGAGGGTGCGGGCTCTCTGTCCTTCAGACGCGACTTGGGTAGGGCTGGCGACGGTGCACCACGGCGGAGGAGCTGAACGCCTCGTGGAAGGCCTCGGCAACGGGGCCACGGTCCAGCAGGTTGAGCTCGGTGGGCGGCACGCCGAGCAATCGCACGAGATCGGCGGCGGGCGTGGCCGCAGTGAGCGGTAGCTCGCGCTGGAAGCCGGCGAAGGAGGCGACTGCCCGCAGTGACGAAGGATCTGGGGTGACGTGAACATGCGGCCGGCTGAGGTCGATGGCCTGCGGCAGCCAGCCGACGGTGACCGAGTAGCCGAGGGTGGAGGCAGCGTTGGCGATGAGCGCTGCATTGGCTTTGGCCCAGCCGCGATCGAGGTTGCCCGTGGCCAAGAACTGGCCGACCTGGTTGCGGAACTCGGGGTAGCGCATATCGATGATGCGCTCGTTCTTGGGCACCGTGGTGTGCCCGCTACCGAGCAGCCCGGCGGCCACCGTGGAGCCGCCGCCCTCGTGGTACACGAAGGCGCCCATGCCCAGTGTGAGGCGGTAGCCGGCGGCGAGGCTGCGCAGCGACCAGTCGGTCTCTTCGCAGTAGCCACGCCCGAACACGGGGTCCATCACGCCGACGTCGCGCACGACGCGAGTAGGGATGAGCATCGCGAACGAGATACCGGCGGGGATGTCGAGCACGCGGTGCTGGAACGTGCTGGCCAGCACTTCGCCGACCCAGTCCACGCGATCCTGGTTGGCCAGGTGTGCGTCGGGATCAGCGTTGGGCAGTGAGTACACCGAGACGTTGGTGCTCCACGACGTGACCGAACCGATCTTCGGGTCGGTGTTGGCGGCACGCACCAGCTGTGACACCGCGTTGCGGCTGTAGATCACATCGGAGTTGGAGATGATCACGTGGTCGTAGCCGCCCTCGACTGCAGCGAGCAGGCCGAGGCTGACGTTGCGCGGGATGCCCAGGTTGCGCGGCGTCAGATAGTGCAGGAAGCCGAGCTGCTTGCACAGGGTGCCCAGTTCCTGGCTCCAGCCCGGCTCCGGGCTGAGGTCGTCGAGCACGAGCACATCGATGTCGGCGACGTCGCGGTCGAGCCTGGCCAGCGACTGCAGTGCCCGGGGCACGAAGCTGCGGCCGTTGTAGACGGTGATGGCGACGAGAACTCGGGGCCGCATCAGCGGATGTACCGGATGAGCTTCTGTCGCACTGAGAGCGGAAGCACCGCCCGCGCCAGCTTGCGCACCGAGCTGTTCGGCGTGCGCAGAACCGCAATCCTGGTCATCAGGCCGGAGGTGACCGAGCGGGAGTCCTGCAGCATCGTGTGCAGCCGCTGGATCTCCTGTGCGGATTCCGTGAGGCGCTCGGTGAGATCGACGACCCGAGCGTTGGCGACCTCGACGTCGATGAGCGCCTGCTCCAGCGAGACGCGGTCGACGATTTCGGCCGTGAGGCCTTGCGGGGTGTTGGTGTTCTTCATCAGACTCCTGGCGGGCATGTTCGGCGTGTGCAGAGCACCGCGGTGAGGGGCATCATGCAGTGTCACATCCGCGCCGAAGAGCCTAGTGTCGCACGATATGCATCGACAAGGGAGGCAGCGGTGGCCTCCCAGGTGAACTCGGTGCCGGCGGCCAACGTCTGACGCACTGCGGCGGCGCGTCGTTCGGGGCTGACCACCAACTGCTCGATGGCATCGGCGATGTCGGCGGGCGACCACGACTCGGCAGCAACCTCGGGCTGAGCACCCACCTCGCTGAGCGGGCCAAAGCTCACCGCGACGGTGGGCGTGCCGAAGCGTGCGGCCTCGAACGGTACGAAGCCGAAGCCCTCTGCGCTGGTGGGGTACACGACTGCCACTGCGTGACGCAGCAGCCAGTTGCGTTCCTCGGACGTGACGTCGGCGAGCAGGATGGCCTGTTCGTCGGTTGCGTGCGCGAGCGCCTCGTAGTGGCGCGAGCTGCCGTAGGGCACGGCCGCACCGACGAGCACCAGGCCGATGTCGTGGCCGCGCCCGCGTAGTTCGTTCCATGCGTGGACCGCGAGATCCCGGTTCTTGTGCGAGTAGTTGGTGCCCAGAACGAACAGGAACTCGCGCGCCGCAAAGCCGTGCTGCAGCGCAATGGTGGGCGGGCGCATCGGCTCGTCACCGGTGAGGTGATCGGTGCCCAACGGGATGGGCCAGAGACGGTCGGCGTCGACGCGCAGCTGCTCGTCGCGCACCGTCTCGGCGACATCGCGCGAGATGGTGAGCACGCCGTCGGCCTGGGCTGCGGCAACAGCGAGGTGATGGCGGTAGCGCAGCCAATGGGTGCCGTCGGGGTGGTACGAACCGTTGCGGTAGGCGATGAGGTCCTGCAGGGTGACGCACAGCCGCGGTGCCGCGCGCCGCCAGTTGTGCAGCGGCATCGGGCTGTCGGGTTGGAACGGGCGGTGCACGATGTGGCCGTGAATGCCTGCCGGGAACTCGCCGAGCGCGCTGTGTACGCTACGGATCTTGCGGTTGCCGAATGCGGTGACCGCATACGAGGGCACCGCACCGGGCATCGAGACCACGACCTCGCGTACGTCGTTGCGGTCCGCCAGTGCGCGGACCAGGTTGACCAGGTTGACCTGGGTGCCCATCTCCAACGGGCCCAGGCAGCTGCCATCGATGAGCACGGTCAGGCCGAGCACCTTGGCAGTGGCGAGCGAATGTGCGATGCCGAGCGCAGATTCCGCGTCGGCCTGTTCCTGCCGGTACAACGCCTCGTAGAACGGGTGGCGGGCCGTCAGCCACGAACGCACGTCGGTGCGGTCGAACACGTCGGGGTCGTGGAGTCCCAGATCGAACGGGCGCATCACGAACGTGGTGGCGTCGAGCACGGTGAGCAGGCCGCGGCGAGCGGCACGCTGCCCGAACTCGGCAACGGCGACGTCGAGCGACGCGAATGGGTTTTCAACCAGTCCACCGGCGGCGGTGATGCCAGTGCGGCTGATGACGGTGAGTGGCCCGCGGGCCAACGAGATGGGCACCATCCGCGGCGCTGGCCCCAGCTCGCGGAGCCGCTGGGTGATCAGGTGCTCGTCGAGGTTCTCGATCTGATGCGAGCCGGCGACGTTTCGGCGCGGGAAGCTGAGGTAGCCGCCGCAGTTCGACCAGGCGCACACGACGACCACGCGCAGGTCTGCAGCCATCGCGGCGAGGGCGGGGTGGAATGCGTCGCCTGCGACCAGCACCGGCTCGTCGCACGCGGCAACTGCCGCATTCCAGCGTTCGCTCGCCAGGTTGACCAGCGCGACCGCAGATGCGGAGTACACGGTCTGCACCCTCGAGTCGACCTGCAGGGGTTCCAGCAATGACTCATCGGGTGAGCCGACCAGCACCTGCTGCACGCCATCGGCGGCAAGCAACGACCTGACGGTGGCGAGGTATTGGTACGAGGCGTCGCGGACGAAAACGGCAGCGACGAGCGCCGTCGTGGTCATTGCGTGGACGCCCAGTCCAGCAGTGCGGGCAGCCCGCGGTCGAGCGACCATTCCGGCTCGTAGCCCAGGTCGGCGCGGGCGGCCTCGATGGAGCAGAATGCTGCACGCACGTCGCCGTCGCGGAAGCGGCCGGAGATGGCCGGCAGGGGAGCGTCGCGCAGCGCGGCGATGCGCTGTGCGACCGCGAGCAGCGTGTCGCCCTCGCCTGAGCCGATGTCGACGGTGCGCCTGCCGGCAGCGGGCAACTGGGCTGCTGCGGCGGTGATGGCGGCGGCGACATCGTCGACGAACACGAAGTCGCGGAGCATGTCGCCGTCCTCGTAGACGTCGATCTGCTGGCGCTGCGCAGCGAGGCGGGCGAACAGCGTGAGCACCCCGGTGTAGCTGTTGCCCAGCGACTGACCCGGGCCGTACACGTTCTGCAGGCGCAGCACACTGAGCGCCGTGCCAGTGGCCGCGCACCAAGCGCCGAGCACGTGCTCCTGGGCCAGCTTGGTGGCGGCGTACACGTTGGTCGGGCGCGGCGCGGTACGCTCGGCGGTGCTGGCCACCGGTGTGGCAAAGCCGCCGCCCTCGCGGGCCGGGTTCCAGCGGCCGGCGTTCAGTTCCTCGTGGGTTCGTGGCGGCGGGGCAAACGTGCCCAACTGGTCGTGCCACTCGCCGTCGCCGTAGACCGCACGCGACGAGGCCAGCACGATGTGCTCGGGCGCAGCGCCAGCAGCCAGCAGTGCGTCGGTCATCTGGGTGGTGCCGACCACGTTGGTGAGCGAATGGCGTGTGGCCTCGGCCAGCGACTGCCCGGTACCGGTCTCGGCCGCGAGGTGGATGATGACGTTGGGTCGCATGCGGTGCAGCAGTGCATCCCAGCTGGGCCGGTGGGTGGTGTCGAACGGCAGCACCACGGCGCCGGCGGGAATGTCGGCGTGGTGGGTGGCGGTGTGCACCTGCGGATGGAAGTTGTCGGCGAGCACGACCTCGTGGCCCTGTGCCAGGAGGCGTGCGGCGACCCTGGTGCCGATGAATCCAGCTCCGCCGGTGATCAGGATGTGTTGTGGCACGGCCCCGAGTGTAACGGCGAGCCCCTGTTGGCCGAGGTCACGGGCAATAGGTCAGGGGGCACGCCGTCATCGGTTGCAGTGTCAGAGCGTGTGCACCGGGTCCATCGCATCGGCGGAGATGCCGTGACGGGCCATCGCCGCCTGCACTTCGGCGGCCTCGGCCTGACCATTGGCGAGCAGCGCGCTCAGGACCGCCACGACCACGTGCCCGGCATCCACCTCGAAGAAGTCGCGCAGAGCTTCGCGGGTGTCGCTGCGGCCCATTCCATCGGTGCCCAGCGGCACGAACGTGCGACCGGGCAGGAAGCGGGCCACCTGCTCGGGCACGATCTTCATGAAGTCGCTGACGGCGACGATGGGGCCGGGTGCGTCGGCGAGCAACTGTGCCACCAATGGCACGCGATCTGCGTCGTTGGGGTGGAGGCGGTTCGAGCGCTCGGCCGCCAGGGCGTCGTCGCGCAGGGCCTTGTACGACGTGGCCGACCACAACTCGACGCCGATGCCGTACTCGGCGAGCTCGGCTGCGGCAGCACGCGCGGCGCCCTGTGCAGAACCGCTGAACAGCACGGTGGCGCGCCGGGCGGTGCCTTCGGGTGCGGCTGCCCACTGGTACAGGCCGCGCACGATGTGCGCTGGGTCCAGGCCCTCGGGCATGGCCGGCATCTGGTAGTTCTCGTTGTACAGGGTGATGTAGTAGAAGACGTCGCGGTCAGTGCTATCTGGGCCGTACATGCGGTGCACGCCGGCCTGGATGATGGCGGCCACCTCGTACGCGAACGCGGGGTCGTAGGCCTGGCACGGCGGCACCGTGCTTGCTAGGACCAACGAATGGCCGTCCTGGTGCTGCAGGCCCTCGCCAGGCAGCGTGGTGCGCCCCGCAGTGGCACCCATCAAGAAGCCCCGAGTGCGGGCATCGGCGGCCTGCCAGATGAGGTCGCCCACGCGCTGGAACCCGAACATCGAGTAGAACGTGTAGAACGGGATGGTGGGCACGCCGCGGGTGGCGTAGGCCGTGCCGGCGGCGATGAAGCTGGCCATCGAGCCGGCTTCGGTAATGCCTTCCTCAAGGATCTGGCCCTTCGCGGATTCCGCGTAACTGAGCAACAGGTCGTGGTCGACGGGCTCGTACTTCTGGCCCTGTGAGGCGTAGATCTTGAGCGCGGGGAACAGGCTGTCCATGCCGAACGTGCGGCCTTCGTCGGGGATGATGGGTACCACCAGCTGGCCGATGTTCTCGTCGCGGCACAGGTTGCGCAGCAGGCGGGTGAAGCCCATGGTGGTGCTGACGGCTTGCTCGCCCGAGCCCTTGCGCAGCTCTTCGAATGTGGCGTCGACCGGCATGGCCAACGTGCGGCGGGGACGGATGATGCGCTTGGGCACGCTGCCGCCGAGCGCACGGCGGCGCTCGATCATGTACTGGTACTCCACCGAGTCTTCCGCAGGGCGGAAGTACGGCATGCCGTCGTGCTCGAACGCGCTGTCGGGGATCTCGTCGTGCAGGTGCAGGCGGTCGCGCAGGGCCATCAGCTGGGCGTCGGTCATCTTCTTGATCTGGTGCGTGGCGTTACGGCCTTCGAAGCCGGGGCCGAGGGTCCAGCCCTTGACGGTTTTGGCGAGGATCACGGTGGGCGCACCCGAGCCGAGGTTCTCGGTGGCTGCTTTGTAGGCCGCGTAGAGCTTGCGGTAGTCGTGGCCACCGCGGGGCAGGTGGACCAGGTCTTCGTCGGAGAGGTGGGCCACCATCTGGCGCAGGCGGGGGTCGGGGCCGAAGAAGTTGTCGCGAATGTACGCGCCGTCCTCGATGCTGTACCGCTGGAATTCGCCGTCGACGGTGTTGTTCAGCTTGTTGAGCAGCACGCCGTCCTTGTCGGTGGACAGCAGCGTGTCCCACTTGCTGCCAAGGATCACCTTGATGACGTTCCAGCCGGCACCGCGGAAGCTGGCTTCCAACTCCTGGATGATCTTGCCGTTGCCGCGCACCGGGCCATCCAGGCGCTGCAGGTTGCAGTTGACGACGAATACCAGGTTGTCGAGCTTCTCGCGGCTGGCCAGCGAGATGGCGCCGAGGGTCTCGGGCTCGTCGCACTCGCCGTCACCCAGAAAGGCCCAGACGCGGCTCTGGCTGGTGTCGTCGAGTTCGCGGTTCTGGAGGTAGCGGTTGAAACGGGCGTGGTAGAGCGCGGTGAGTGGCCCCAGGCCCATGCTGACCGTTGGGAACTCCCAGAAGTCGGGCATCAAGCGCGGGTGCGGGTAGCTGCTCAGGCCCTTGCCATCGCGGCCGATCTCGCGGCGGAAGGTGTCGAGGTCGCCCTCTTCCAGGCGGCGCTCGAGGAACGCACGGGCGTACACGCCGGGGGTGGCATGGCCCTGGAAGTAGATGTGGTCGCCGGCGGTGCCGTCGTCCTTGCCGCGAAAGAAGTGGTTGAAACCGATCTCGTACAGGCTGGCCGAGCTCGCGAACGTGGACAGGTGTCCACCGATGCCTTCAGCGTGCTTGTTGGCCCGTACGACCATCATCGCCGCGTTCCAGCGCACGAATGCACGGATGCGCCGCTCGATGTACTCGTCGCCAGGGAACCACGGCTCGGCCTCGCGCGGAATGGTGTTGATGTACGGCGTGCTGACCGTGGCGGGGAAGCTGACCTGCGCCTCGCTGGCCTTCTCGAGCAGCTTGCTGAGCAGGAACCGGGCGCGGGTCTTGCCGTGCACATCGATGACGGCATCGAGGCTGTCGAGCCACTCCTGGGTTTCGCCGGGGTCGGAATCGGGGAGCTGGTTGACGTGGCCGTCGTAGATCATGACTGGCAGTCTGCCACCGCTACCGGTGGGTAACCGTCGGTAGCTAGACGATTCGTGTGTCGAGGAAGCGGACGGGAACCATCGGCGTGAAGGCCGTACCGGACCAGCCTGAGACATCGAGCAGTACGTGGGTGCTGGTGTTGCTGTATACGCAGATCGCACCGGCGGCATCGAGACTAGTGACGACGGCGTTGCTCTGCTCGCGGTTCGCAACCACGTTGATCACCGAGGTGAGCGGCACGCTGGCAGTACACGGGAAGACCGTTGCGAAGCCCATATCGGTGGCGTTGACCAGGGTGAGCGTGATCACCACACCACTGGGTTGGGGATTGGTGGGCACGCCCCCGAGACCCAGCACCTGCTGGGTCCTGCGAGTGCCGGCCAGGACCGCGCCGCCGGTGAACCGGGTGTCGACCAGACGTTGCGCTGGGATCGCGTGCAGGTCTGCGTCGAGCGGGAAGGCGCCGAACAGGTCGACGATCACGTGCACCGATTTGGAGGTCTTGATGCACACGTCGCCGTTGGCATCGGTCTCGGCGACCATCGTCAGGTTCTGCACGCGGCCGGGGTTGATGGCGCGTGACGGGAAGAACGGAGCACCGTCAGAGCAGGCGTACAGCCACACATTCGCGCTGGAGGTGCCGCCGATGACCGTCAGGTTGACAACGGCGTTGAAGGCACCGGTGGGCGCGCCGACCACGTCGTCGAGGTGCACGACGACCGGGGTGTTGGTAACGGTGGGTGCCGTCAGCCGGGTGTCGATGGCCCGACCGGGGGTGAGCGCGATGAAGCCCGATGAGGGGCCGAACGACCCGTTGACGTCGACGATGACGTGCGAGTCGGTGCTCTGGAACACGCACACCTTGCCGCCAACGCCGATGGGCACGATGGCTGCACTGGCAACGGTCTGCGCAGGGCGAACGTTGAGGTTGCTGACAACGGGCAGGCTGCCGCCGCATGGGTAAGCGGAGACGAAGCCGCTTCGGCGCGAGTTGGAGCTGGTGAGGTTGAGTGACACCGCGACCGCGTCGGCTGGGACGCCGTTGGTGCCGGCGACGAGGATCTCGGTGGTGGTGCCAGCGGGCTTGCGGGTGCCGCCCTGCACCACCGCGTTCGCCGCGATCTGCGAGTACAGCCTGGCGCCGGTGGGGTTGAGGTGCAGGCCGTCGTAGGTGATGCCGGTGCGGTCCGACACGTCGGCCCAGTCGATGAGCGACAGCTGGGGGTGCCGAAGGAGCGCACTGCGCAGTTGGTTGTTGAGCGTGGGGTAGGCGCTGTACAGCGTCTTGTAGGCGTTGGTCAGCGAGCCCCAACCGGAGAAGTTGGAGGGCGTGATCTCGCGCACGGTCACCCAGAAGATGCGCTTGACGCCCTTGCCCTTGAGGATGTTCACCATCGTGTCGATGGAGCGGTCGAAGCGAGCCGGATCCCAGTACGGGTAGTTGTAACCGCCGGCGACGATGGCGTTCTCGCCGAACGCCGACAACGGCTGGTACTGCACGTACTGCGCGGCGAGTTGCTCGACGAACAGCCCGGGCTTGCCGGTGACGGTGACCGACCAGTCGGAGGGGAATGCCGCAGGCATCGCGGTCTTCGCACCCAGGCCCACCGAGTCGCTGACCATGAACACCCGCTTGGCATTGATCGCGGCGGGCACCATCGGCGCGGCGGGCGCCGCCTGGGCCGCCGACGCAACGGCGCCGATCAGGGAGAGCAACACCGTTGCCGTCAGCGTTCGTGAGCGCCAGTTCATGCGTTGCCCTCCACCCACCAGCCCACCACGTCGAACAACGTGTTGGTGTTGCGGTGACTGTAGATGCACATCGTGCGTTGCGTGGGTTCCACTCCCACGGTGATCGAGTTGGCCATCACCAGTCCTGCGTTTGAATTGACCGACGAGGTGGGCGGCGCTGCCTGCCCGCACGGGTAGGCGTTGAGGAAGCCCTTGAACATCGGACGAACCGTGGTGATCGTGCCCGTGACGGCCAGCGCGCCCACGGGCGCCGCCACCACATCGATGGTCTGGGTCGCGCCGTGCCGGCCCAGCCAGCCGCCGAGGAGACTGCGGGTGTCGAGCAGGCGAGTTGCCGGCGCGGCGACGAAACGCAGGCCGGTGCCGCTCTTGAACACCCCTGTGACGTCGAGGATGACGTCGGGGTAGTTGTTGTCCGGGGCGGTGACATGCACGCAGATCGTGCCGTCCGCCGAGACCGGCACGAACGCCGCGCTGGCCACGGTTTCGTCGGGTTGGTAGCTGAGGTTGGCCACGTCCGGTAGTGCCGCGTCGCAGCCGTACGAAGTGATGGTGCCACCGCTGGACGCTCCGGTGGTGGTGATGGTGACGGCAGCGGCCAGCACATCGGTGCCGGGCACGTTCACGATCAACTCCTGGGCGCGGCCGGTGTTGCGCGTGTCCAGTGGTCGGACGGCGGCGATCGGGTTCAACTGCGTGCCGCTGCCCTCCAGGAAGTTGCCCTGGATGGAAATGGTGACGTCGGTGGCGACGTGACTGTAGAGGCAGAGGTGACCGGTGGCGGTGATGCGGGTGATCACCTGCGCGGTGCGCATCGTGTCTTTCGAGAAGTTGAGGTTGGATGTCGCGGGCCTGGTGTCGCCGCAGCGCCAGACGGTGAGGAACCCGTTCGACGCGGGGTTGGTGGCGGTGACGGTGATGGCCAGCGCCTTCGCCGCGTCGTCGACCGATTCGACTGCGCTGAGGTCGATGCTGCGGGTCTCGGTTGCAGCGAACGTGGCACCGTCGAGAGGAGTGCGGTAGATCGGCGCCTCGGTGACAGGTGCATAGGCCCAGCCGCTACCGTCGCCCGTGGGCAGCGGCGTGCGCGGGCCGACGTAGCGCCCCGCGCCCCTGTTGAGCGTGATGTGCTCGGCCATCAGTGTGCTGCGCTTCACGTACTGCGTGCCCGACGTCGGGTGAATGCCGCCAACGTCCATGGCGATCGCCGGGTTGGCGGTGGCCAGCGCGGTGGGCCAATCCCACACCTGCAGGTTGGGCCGCAGCGCAGCGGCCTGGTCCATCGCCAGGTTCCACCCCAGCATCGCGGACGTGTAGGTGCCGCTCGGGTAGTTCTTGTGCACGATCTTCGCCCACCAGACTGTGGCCAGGGGGAAGTTGTAGGCGATGCGGTCGAGCAGTTCGTCGATCTTCGCCTTACACGGCGCGGGGTTCGTTTGTGTGCATGTCCCGAGCATGTTGGCACCAAGATTGATGGCGATGACGCTGGGGCTGAAGCCATTGGCCTTCCACCGGTCCACCCAGTAGTAGCCCGACAGGTTGCCATCCGAGTTCCACCTGGTCCTCATGCCCAGTGTGGCGATGAGGTTGATCGGGCCGAACCCGTTGGCCGCGAGCATTGCCGGCAGGCCAGGGTTGCTCCAGGTATCCGAGGAGCCGAGCAGCACCGAGTCGCCGATCAGGCCGATGGAACCGCGGGCACCGACGTTGGTGTAGCGGTTGCAGACCCGCTGGGTGGTGTTGGTGAACGGGCAGGCAGGCGGGCCGGCCGCGTCGACGGGTACCGAAGGCACCGCGATCGTCACCAGCGATGCGACCAGCGAGAAAGCGAGGACTACTGCACGACGACGCATCGCGGCAGTCTTCCAGGAATCAGCGCTGTTCGCAGCTTCCCGGCTGTGACCAACGGCCATCGCTCGATACCCCATGGGTAGCTATGTTGGCGGTATGGCTCCCTCCCGCAACCAGTCCGCCCGCAGCGTGCGTTTTGCCGGCGCATTCCTCGCCCTGGCCTCTTTCGTCGCACTGACGGGGTGTGGCGACGACGATTCGTCCACCTCCGGCGAGGCGGCCTCCACCGTGGCCCAGGCTGGTGCCCAGGCGGCGACGGCGGTGGACCCGGGCATCGTCACCCCTGCGCAGGGTGCGGCCCTCATCGCCGCGTTGGGCGCCGATCTCACCATCATCGACGTGCGCACCCCCACCGAGTTCTCCACCGGCCACATCCCGGCAGCGGTCAACATCGACGTCGAGAGCGGCGGGTTCAGTGCCGCCATCGCTGATCTCGACCGCGCCGCGCCCTACGTGGTCTACTGCCAGTCGGGTCGCCGTAGCGCCTTGGCCGCCGCAGCAATGGTGCAGGCCGGCTTCACCCGGGTGTACGACGTCGGCGGCATCCAGGACTGGATGGCGGCCGGTCAACCCATCGTCGTCGGTTGACGCGCCCGAACCCCCAAAGCGGGCCGGGGGAGCAGGGGCTGAACGGGCTCGAGCCTCTACGATCGCTGCGATGAGTCGCCAGACGATTGCGTACCAACCAGCGCTCGACGGCACCCGTGCGCTCGCGGTCACGGCCGTGCTGCTGTTCCATGGTGGAATCAGCTGGATGGGCGGCGGCTACCTCGGGGTGTCGGTGTTCTTCACCCTCTCGGGCTACCTGATCACGTCGTTGCTGCTCACCGAGCACGACCGCAAGGGCCGCGTGGACGCAGCTGCGTTCTACACCCGTCGCGCCCGGCGACTGCTGCCGGCCAGCATCGTCTGCCTGGTCGCGGTGTCTGCAATGGCGGGGGCCGGTTGGTTCGATGGCGTCGCCAACCTGCGGCGCGACGTGCTGGGCGCACTGTTCCAGGTCTTCAACTGGGTGAAGCTGGCCTCCGGCGAGAGCTACGCCGATCTCACCACTGCGTCTGCAGGGCTCAAGCAACCGCTCGACCACTACTGGTCGCTGGCCATCGAGGAACAGTTCTACTGGCTGTGGCCGCTGGCCTTCGTCGGGTTGCTCGCGCTCGGTCGCCGCGTGAAGGTCCGTCCGGTGGTCATCGTCGGCGCGCTCACGCTCGTTTCGGCCATCGCGGCTCCCGTCATCGCTGCGGTGTGGGGCCCCAACGCTGCCTACTGGGCCACCCCCGCCCGCATCTGCGAGATCCTCGCCGGCGCGCTGGCCGCCTGCTGGCTGCAGGGGCGGCCGGTTTCGCCTCGCCTCGCCCCGCTGGCCCCCGCCGCATTGCTCGTGCTCACCGTCGCCTGCGTGCTCTTCCCCGATGGCAGCGGCCCGGCGTACGAAGGTGCACTGCCGCTGATCGCTGCGGTCAGCGCGGCGCTGATCATCGGGCTGCAAGCGCCCGGTCCGCTGCGCTCGGCCCTGGGCACCGCGCCGCTGGTGGGCTTGGGCAAGATCAGCTACGGCGTCTACCTGTACCACTGGCCGGTGTTCGTGCTGATCGATCGCGAGAACTGGACGATGCCGGTGGGCGTCGTGCTGCTGGTCAAGTGCGCCATCACCCTGGCCGTCGCCCTCGTCTCCTACTACGCGATCGAGAAGCCCGTCCGCACCGCCCAATGGCTGCCGCCGCGGCGCACGCTGGTGGCTGCCATCGGTGGCACTGCCATCGCGGCGTTCGCCGCCGTGCTGCTGGTGCCCACCACCGACAAGTATTACGGGGTCGATGCCGCTGCCCAGGATGCTGCGGCCATTGACACCGGGCCGGTTGCCCCGTTGGTGCCCGTCACCACGCTGCCGCCCACACCCATCACCGTCGGCGCACCGAATGCCGTCACCACCGTGCCGGCCACCACCAGCACCACGGCGCTGCCCGTGCCGTCGCGGCCTGTACGCATCGTCGTTGTCGGCGATTCCACGGCGGAGGCCACCGGTGCCGGCATCGTCGCCTGGGCTGCCGCCAACCCGCAGTACGCGCAGGTCACGCTCGTCACCGGGGCCGGTTGCGGGCTGGTGATGGGCGGGTACATGGAGCTGTTCGACCAGGTGCGCGACGTGGACCGGCAATGCGGCCCATACGTCAACGACATCGTCCCCGAGCGCGTTGGCGCCCTGCAGCCCGACGTGGTGATGGTGATGACCACGGTCTGGGACATCCAGGATCGTCAACTCATGGCCGGCGGCCCGATGCTGCCCCCTACCGATCCGGCGGTGCAGATGTCGATGATCCAATCATTCGGGCAGTTCTCCGACATGCTGCTCGGCCTCGGTGTGCCCAGGGTCGTGTGGGTGGATGCCCCGGCCCCGCTGCCGTCGGAATTCGGGGGCGTCGACATCCAGTCCGAGCCGGCCCGGCACGTGGCGCTGCATGCCGCGATTGCAGAGATGGCAACGTCGCGTCCGGCGGTACGGGTGGTGGATCTCGACACCTGGCTCGACGGTCAGCCGCTCGCCACCAGTCGCGGCTCGCGCCTCGACGGCGTCCACTGGACACCCAAGGCATCGCTCGACATCGCTACCCGTTTCCTCGGTGGTGCCCTCGTCCAGGCGGCGTTGTCATGACCGATTCCACCACGGTCGTCTTCACCGATGGCGCCTGCGCCGGCAACCCCGGCAGAGGCGGGTGGGCCTGGGCGGTGTCACCCGACGGCGAGCCGTCCGGCTCCGGCGGCGCGGCGCACACCACCAATCAGCGGATGGAACTGCAGGCGGTGCTCGAGGCGCTGCGTGCCCTTCCCGGCGACCTCCTGATCGTCAGCGACAGCACCTATGTGGTGCATTGTTTCCGCGACCGCTGGTGGGTGAAGTGGAAGGCCAACGGTTGGAAGAACTCGCAGAAGCAGCCGGTTGCCAACACCGACATCTGGATGCCGCTGGTCGAACTGGTGCAGCAGCGCCAGCCGTCCTTCCGCTGGGTCAAGGGTCACAGTGGCGACAAGATGAACGACCTCGTCGACCGACTCGCGGTAGCGGCCAGCGCCGGCCCGTTCGAGCCCGTCGCCGCGCCCGCCGACCAAGCCCCTGCTGCCGCGCAGGCAAGCCTGTTCGACTGACCGCGTCCGGCCGGCGTCACTCGCGAAGTGACGCGCTCGTCGACTCGCAAGCCCTGATCACTCACCCAAGAGCGCGTCACTTCTCGACAAAGGCGCGACTCCGGCGCAAGCGAGCGCTCTGCCGGATATGTTCGGCAGCGTGACCAACTCGTCCCCCATGGGCGGTGTTGGTGACGTCGCAGCCTCGCACCACGCCGCTTTGTCCCGTTCTCAGGCTGTCCAATCGGGCCTCTCGCCCCAACAGATCCGTGCAGAACTGGAACGGTCGACGCTGCGCCAGGTGGCGCCGCACGTGTACGGCATCCACGGCGCGCCATCCACGTGGCGGCAGGCGTTGATGGCTGCCACGCTCACCGCCAACCGAGCGGGGGTCGTGTCGCACCGTGCTGCCGCGCAGTTGCAACTGTTGGACGGCTTCGACCGCGATCTGCGAGAGGTGACCGTGCCTCGCGGCCGCCGACTGCGCATGAACGGCGTCATCGTCCATCAGTCGCCGCTGGCGGGGCATCACTGGCTGTTGGTCGACGGTATCCCATGCACCTCGTTGGCTCGCACCCTGGTCGATCTGCGACAGGTGTGCACGGAGGAGGAGGTGATACGTGCGATCGACAGCTTCCAACGCATGGGTCACAGCCTCGCCTGGCTCGAGCAGATTGCCACAGAACTGCAACGTCCCGGGCAGCGGGGCACCTCCTTCGTGCTGTCGGAGGTGCGCGAGCGTCGGGCGTCTGGTGCAGTCCGCGGCTCGTGGATGGAGCGGCTGATCGAGATGGCCATTGCCTCACCGGCACTACCGTCGCTGGCGTTACAGCACGTCATCCGTGATGCCGAGGGAGGCTTCGTGGCCCGCGTGGACATGGCGTTTCCTGCGCTGCGTCTCGGTATCGAGGCGCACAGCCGATCGTTCCACACCGGGACCCACCAGGAGTTGGTAGACCAGCGGCGAGAGAACCGTGCAATCGCCGAAGGCTGGCAGTTCCTCTACTTCGGCTGGGCCGATCGCAAGACACCGGCGCAGGCTCGTGCGTTCCTCGAGAAGGTGGTTGCCCGTCGCGCCTTTGATCTTGGCCTCGAACACTTCCTCGGCCTGGCGAAGTGACGCGCTTCGGGCGTTCTCACCAGGGGCTGTGAAGAGAATGCGCGTCACTTCCCGCTGAGCGGTGGTCAGTGGCGGGCGCCGGCTACGCCGCTGGCACGGAAGGCTGCGACGGCCGCGGCGTCGTGACCCAACTCGGCCAGGATCTCGTCGGTGTGCTCGTCGAGCTTGGGTGCGTGGCGCCCGAGTGAGGTGGGGGTGACCGAATAGTGCGCCGGCGGGCGGGGTTCGCGCACGAGGCCCAGCCAAGGGCGGTCGTGCTCCACCAACGTGCCGTTGTGTTGCACCTGGGGGTCGAGGTGCACCTCAGCGATCGGGTTCACCAGCGCGCAGGGCACGTCGTTGGCGTGTAGCGCATCGCGCAGCACGGTGCCGGGGTGAAGCGCGATCTCTTCGCCCATCAGATCGCTGAGCTCGGCGGCGTTGGCCTCACGGTCGGCGAGCGTCGCGAAGCGCGGATCGGTGAGCCACTCGGGGCGGCCGAGCGCTGCGCACAGCCCGGGGAACTGCGAGTTCGAGGTGGCGATCAGCGTCAGGTAGCTGTCAGCGGTGCGCCGCACGAGGTAACCGTCAGCCATGTGCGGGCCGGTGGTGACCCGGCCGTCGTTGGCCAGCAGGGTGTGCTGCATCATGCCGTCGGGCCACAGGAACGCGAGTGCGGTATCGATCATCGAGAGCCGAATGTGCTGACCGCCAGCGCCGCGCTCACGGGCGAGCAGTGCGGCAAGGATGGACTGCATGGCGGTCATCGCGGTGACCTTGTCGATCACGATGTTGCGGATGAGTGCCGGCTCTCCGCCGGCTGCCGCCTGCAGCGCGGCCATTCCCGACAGCGCCTGCACCACGTAGTCGTAGCTCTTCTGGTCGATGTACGGCCCGCTGTCGCCGAAGCCGCTGACCGACACGTAGATGAGGCCGGGGTTGACGGCGCGCAGTGTGGCTTCGTCGATGCCCAGCCGCTGAGCGACCCCTGGCCGGAAGTTCTGGATGAACACGTCGCTGCGCGCCACCAGCGAGCACAACAGTTCCACGCCCTGCGCCTGCTGCAGGTCGAGGACGGCGCTGCGTTTGCCGCGGTTGACGCCGGCCCACAGCGCGCCAATGCCACCCACACGATGACCGAGCAGGCGCATGCGGTCACCACCCTTGGGCTGCTCGATCTTCACGACCTCGGCGCCGAGATCGGCCAGCAACGTACCGGCCCACGGGCCCGCGACCATCTGGCAGGCCTCGACGACACTGAACCCCTGCAACGGTCCCGGCATCTGCCGCACGATAGTGCAGCCTGGGCGGTCCGCTTGGGCTGTGCGTTGCGTCGCCGCCTAACGTCATTGGCATGGATATCAACGGAGTCAGCGCAATCGTCACGGGTGGTGCCTCTGGCATCGGGGCGGCAACCGCCCGTCTGCTCGCCTCGAAGGGGGCCAAGGTCGTCGTCGCCGACTTGCAGGAGGACAAGGGCAACGAGCTCGCCGACGAGATCGGCGGCGCGTTCTGCAAGGTCGACGTCACCAAGACCGACGACATCATCAATGCCATCGAGATGGCCAAGAGCATGGGCCCGCTGCGCGTGCTCGTCAACTCGGCCGGTATCGGCTGGGCCCAGCGCACCGTTGGCAAGGACGGCCAGTACGAGTCGGCCGCCAACCTCGATGCGTTCAAGAAGGTCATCGCCATCAACCTGGTGGGCAGCTTCGACTGCATCCGCCTTGCCGCCACGGCGATGAGCTCCACCGAACCGCTGGAGTACGGCGAGCGTGGCGCGATCGTCAACATCGCCTCCGTCGCTGCGTTCGACGGCCAGATCGGCCAGGCCTCCTACTCTGCGAGCAAGGGCGGTGTCGTCGGCATGACCCTGCCCATCGCCCGCGACCTCGCCGCCGTCGGCGTGCGCGTCAACACCGTGGCCCCTGGCCTGATCGACACGCCCATCTATGGCGAGGGTGACAACAGCGAAGCATTCAAGGCGAACCTGCAGAAGGGCGTGCTGTTCCCGCAGCGCCTGGGCTTCCAGTCCGAGCTGGCCTCGATGGTCGTCGAGTGCATCACCAACAGCTACATGAACGCCGAGACGATCCGCGTCGATGGCGGCATCCGCATGCCACCGAAGTGACCACCTCACACGCCGCGTGCGTGTGACATGGGGCCGGGTGTTCCCTCGGGGCACCCGGCCTTGTCGCGTCTGGACCCGGCATACTGTCCGCTCGCCCCGAGGAGGTAGCCATGAAGGCAGTGTGGAACGACACGGTCATCGCCGAGAGCGACGACACCGTGGTGGTGGAGGGCAATCACTACTTCCCGGCCGAATCGGTGAACACGCAGTACCTCACCGACTCGCCCAGCAACACCTCGTGCCCGTGGAAGGGCGTCGCCAGTTACCGCCATGTCACGGTCAACGGCCAGCTCAACTCCGACGCCGCCTGGTTCTACCCGGCACCGAAGGAAGCTGCTGCCGAGATCAAGGGCCGCTACGCGTTCTGGAAGGGCGTGCGGGTCACGGCCTAGGTGGCCGGGTCGTTCAGGTGGCCGGGTCGTTCAGGTGGTGTAGTCGTTCAGGTGGCCGGGTCGTTCAGGTGGTGTAGTCGGCGTTGATGCGCACGTAGCCATCGGTGAGGTCGCAGCCCCATACGGTTGCCTCGGCGGCGCCGCCGGTGGCCAGGCTGACGTGGATGCGCACGTCGTGGCCGCGCATGTACTCCGACAGCGAGGCCAGGCCTACATCGTCGAGGCGTGCCGGGTAGACCTCCTGCGTACCGAACCGGATGACGACATCTTCCTGGTCGACCTCGTCGGCGCTGGTCGACTTGCCGACGGCCATCGCCACTCGGCCCCAGTTGGGATCGGCGCCGTGGACGGCCGTCTTCACCAGCGGTGAGTTGACGATGGCCTTCGCGATCCGCTTGGCCTGCTCGTGCGAAGTCGCCTGGTCGACGATGACCTCGATCAGGGTGGTGGCACCTTCGCCGTCGCGAGCGATCTGCTTGGTCAGCGAGACAGCCACCTCGTAGAGCGCGGTCTCGAACGCATCGAGATCGACAGGGCCGGCGGCGCCGTTGGCCAGGATGACGGCGGTGTCGCTGGTGGACGTGTCGGTGTCGATCGACACGCAGTTGAACGTGCGTTCAACGACGCGGCGGAAGCTGCTGGAGAGCTGGCCCGCGGTGAGCTCGGCGTCGGTGAAGAAGGCGGTGATCATCGTCGCCATGTTCGGTTCGATCATGCCAACACCCTTGGCGACACCGACGATGCGGACGCCAACGCCAACGCCAACGCCAACGCCAACG
>Ga0105047_10001412_pt1 | contig 42958 bp, 38 predicted proteins | sample MAT04_FD_78384 | JGI IMG/M metagenome (GOLD analysis project Ga0105047, IMG submission 78384) | Freshwater microbial communities from Lake Fryxell liftoff mats and glacier meltwater in Antarctica - MAT-04 (megahit assembly) | ecosystem: Environmental > Aquatic > Freshwater > Ice > Liftoff... | reverse complement strand
TACAAACAGTTGACCTTCGACGACCACGCTCCGCTGCTACACGTGCATCTGGTGGCCGACGCGCCGGCCAATGTGCGCAGCATCTTGTTTGTGCCGTCCAAACGCGAACGGGGGGCGATGCGCACGCGGCCTGACTTCGGCCTGCGCCTCTACTCGCGCAAGATCCTGATCCAGGAGCACTCCAAAGATCTGCTGCCGGAGTATTTCCGCTTTGTAGAAGGCGTGGTCGATTCCGAAGATCTGCCGCTCAACGTCTCACGCGAGACGGTGCAGAGCAACCCGGTGATGCGCCAACTCAAACGGGCGCTGACCAACCGCCTGACCAAAGATCTGAAGACGATGGCCGAGCAGGACGCCGAGAAGTATGCGACCTTCTGGACAGAGTTCGGCGTCTTTATCAAAGAAGGCGTAGCGACCGACTTTACGAGCCAGGAAGCGCTGCTGGAATTGCTGCGCTTCCGCTCGTCGAAAACGGCCGAGGACGCGTGGACGACGTTGAAGGCGTACAGCGAGCGCATGGGCGCCGAGCAGAAGGCGATCTACTACGTGCTGGGCGACAGCGCAAAAACCGTGGCGCGCAGCCCGCACCTGGACTACTTCCGCGCGCATGAAGTCGAGGTGCTCTACCTGGTCGACCCGATCGACGGCTTTATGACGAGCACGTTGCGCGAGTACGCCGGCAAGCCGCTGCAAAATGTAGATGACGCCAACCTGGATCTGCCGGGAGAAGAGCCTGCCAAGGCCGAAGGTGCGAGCGACGTGGGCCAGGAAGTGTTTGACAGCCTCGTGGCGCGCGCAAGAGTGGTATTGGGGGAGCGCGTGCGCGACGTACGTGCGTCGAAGACCCTGGTGGATCACCCGGCGCGCCTGGTTTCGGCGGACGACAGCCCGGATCGCGATCTGCAATTCCTGCGCCGGCTCATGGAGGAAAAATACGAGACGCCGCAGAAGATCCTGGAGCTGAACCGCCAGCATGCAATGGTGGGGGATCTGGCGCGCTTGACGGGCGAGCACCCGGAGGACACGCGCATCGACGCCACGATCCAGCAGCTTTTTGACAACCTGCTGCTGATGGAGGGTGCGTACCAGGGGCCAGTGGCCGATATGGTGGAGCGAGTGCAGCAGTTTATGGCCACGGCGCTGCGCGCGGTATAGCCTATAGAATCCACAGATCGTCTTCATCAGTTCTTCACAATCTAACGATACGATGATGGCACCTCCGGCGCTGCACAGGGCAGTGCCGGAAGCGGACAAGCGAGATTCGCATCATTGTATCGAAAGGATAGAACGATGAAACAGTTTAAAGCGGTTTTTGTGGTCGCCATCGTGGTCAGCCTGCTGTTGATCACCGCCAGTATCGCCGCCGCGTATGGCCGGCAGGGCGCCACCCCGGGCACAGGCACGGGTGATCCGGCCACCTGCCAGATGGAGAATCAGGGCATGCGGGGACACCAAGGCATGCAAGGCGGACAAGGCATGCAAGGCGGACAAGGCATGCAAGGCGGACAAGGCATGCAAGGCGGACAAGGCATGCAGGGCGGACAAGGCATGCAGGGCGGACAAGGCATGGGCAACAGCGCCGGTCGCGGCAACGCCAATGGGCAGCGCGGCGCAGGCATGGGAGCCAACGGTGGCAACTATGAAGCGACCCTGCCGGCCAAGGTCGACATCGCCCCTTCGGCGGCCGTGATCAAAGCCATGCAGAGCGGCATTTTGGACGAGTACAATGCCGACGCCATCTATGCGGGCGTGATCGAGCAGTTCGGCAGCGTGCGGCCCTTCACGAATATCCAACGCGCCGAGCAGCAGCACATCGCGGCCTGGCAGTTCATCTTCGACCGCTATGACGTGACGGCGCCGACGGCGGCCACGGTTGAAGCCCCGGAATTCGCCACGCTGGCCGAGGCGTGCACGGCGGCGATGGATGCCGAAGTGGCGAATATGGATCTGTATGACAGCATGTTGACGACGCTGAAGGCGTACCCGGACATGACGCAGGTGGTGACGATGTTGCGCGACGCTTCGCAACAGAAGCATCTGCCGGCGTTTGAGCGATGTGCGGGTGTTGCACCGTAAGACGAGCAACGGCGGCCACGAGTTGGCCACGAGCACGGTGGTCAACCAAATTGTTGGTCACGCACGCATGATTGTGAGTTCGCACGGCCTCCCGTGCGAACTCATTTTTGGGCAATTGGCCGGAAGATGGAAAATCGACATGGCGCGCAAGATTCTGGTGGCAGATGACGAACAGCATATTTTGGATACGGTGGGCGCGTATCTGAGGCAAGAGGGGTTCCAGGTGTTGGCGGTGCGCAATGGCCGCGATGCGCTGTTTACGTTCCGGCATGAGAAGCCCGACCTGGTCATTCTCGACGTGATGATGCCGGAGATGGATGGGTGGTCGGTGGCGCGGCAAATTCGCAAAGAAAGCGATGTGCCCCTGCTCTTTCTCACGGCACGTGTGGACGAAACCGACCAGTTGATCGGGCTGGAAATCGGCGCCGACGAGTACATGACAAAGCCGTTTAGCCCACGGTTGGTGGCGGCGCGTGTGCGCGCGTTGTTGCGCCGGGCCTATGGCGAATTGGCAAGCGAAGCCACGGTCTGGCGGTTGCGCGAGGTGGAGGTCAACGCCGATACGCGCATCGTCACGGTGCGTGGGCAGCGCATCGACCTGACGCCCAGCGAGTTCGGCATCATGCAAGCGCTGATCGCACGGCCAGGCCGCGTGTTTACGCGCATGGAGTTGCTCGATCATATTCAAGGCGAGGCATATGCAGCGTATGAACGGACGGTCGACGTGCACGTCAAGAATGTCCGGGCCAAGATCGAGGTCGACGCACGCAACCCCGAGTATATCGAAACCGTCTACGGCGTCGGCTATCGGATGAGACCCGAGCATGAATAGGCTGTGGGTGCGGCTGACGGCGGCATTTCTGCTGGTGACGTGGATCGTGCTGGTCGTGGTGGCGGGGGTGGTCTACCGGTCGGTGGAGTCGAGCTTCCAGCAGTATGTGAGCGACCGCGACGCGGCAATGCTGGGGTCGGCGGTGACCGGCGAGTTAGAAGCGTATTACGCAACGACCGGCAGTTGGCTGGGCGTGGAAGCGCTGTTGCCGACGGTAGGGCGCGGTGGGCAAGGCGAGCGGCGCGGGCGCGGGGGAATGCAATCGTTTATCGCCGACCCCAGCGGCATGATCGTGGCGGCCAGCGATCCGGCGACGGTGGGCCAAACGTTGGCAGAGAGCGCTGTGACTCGCACGACCCCCCTCCAGGTCGACGGCGTGGTCGTGGGGATGCTCGGCCAGCAGATGCCAAGTGCGCAGATGCTGGGCGAAGCGGAACAGCGTTTTACGGCCCAGGTTACGCAGGCGCTGGGCATCATTGCCGTGATCGCCACCGGCATTGCGCTGGGGTTGGGGATTCTGCTGGCCTACACGCTGGCCAGCCCGCTGCAACGGCTGGCACGGCGCATCGGGGGGCTGACGGCGAGCCGGCTGGGCGAAGAGGTGCAGGTGGAAGGAGCCACGGAGGTGCGCCAACTGGCGTGCGCCTTCAACACGCTGTCGCACCGCCTGGCGGAGACCGACCGCCTGCGCCAGCAGATGACCACGGATGTGGCGCATGAACTGCGCACACCGGTGACTGTGTTGCGCGGTCATCTGGAAGCGATGATGGACGGCATCTACGCGCTGGATACCGAACACCTGGCCGTGGCCTACGACCAGACGATCCACCTGGCGCGGCTGGTCGAAGACCTGCGCCTGTTGACGCAGGCCGAAGCCGGGCGGCTGGCGCTGGTCTTTACGGTGGCCGATCCGGCGACCCTGGTGGAAAGCGCGGCGGCGCGCTTTGCGCCATTGGCGCAGGATGCCGAGATTATGATCGAGCAGACGGCGGTGGCCCATTTGCCCCCCGTGCAAGTGGACGCCGGGCGCATCCAACAGGTGTTTGACAACCTGCTGACGAATGCACTGCGCCATACCACGGCGGGAGGGACGATTGCGATTGACACCCGCCGCAGTGCCGGCGGCGTTCAATTCAGCGTAGCCAATACCGGCAACCTGCCGCCCGAACAGATCGCACATATTTTCGACCGTTTCTGGCGCGCCGACGAGGCGCGGCAGCGCGATGCAGGGGGCAGCGGGCTGGGGCTGGCGATCACGCGGCAACTGGTGGTGCTGCACCGTGGTACAATTCGAGCAGAGGCACAAAACGGCATGACGGCGTTTATCGTCGAACTGCCGGTTGTAGGTTGACTGTGGGATATGAAGAGGAAAGGAAGAGATTATGGAAGCGCAAGCATATGGGTTTGGATGTGATTTGGGTGTGGGGATGGAAGAGGCGCTGCGCAAGACGACGGACGCCCTGAAGCAGGAGGGGTTTGGCGTGTTGACGACGATCGACGTGCAGGCGACGATGAAGGCAAAACTCGGGGTAGAGGTCAAGCCGTACCTGATCTTGGGAGCGTGCAACCCGAATCTAGCCTATCGTGCGCTGCAGGCGGAGCCGGAGTTGGGGCTGCTGCTGCCGTGTAACGTGATCGTCTACGACAAGGGCGACGGCACGAGCCGCGTGAGCGTGATCGACCCATACCAGATGATGGGGTTTGTGCAGAATCCGGCGCTGGATGCGATCGCCGATGAAGCGGCGAGTCGGCTGCACCGGGTGGTGGAGAGTCTACAAGGCTAGACCAAAAGCAGAATAATGATGTAATCAGTGGACATCCCATGCGATTTGGGTAGTTTGACGCGGCTGTCGAAAGATGATACTATTGAATAAATAGTATCGATTGATAGTATCATAGAGGGACTATGGCGACCTATACTCAACGCGTCCAAACGATGTTAACGCCTTCACAATATGCTTTGCTCTCCGAAGTGGCCGAACGCACACAACAGCCGCTAAGTATCCTGATCCGTAAGGCGATCGAGGCGGTATATTTTGCGGAAGCAACACGCCAAAAGCGTTATCAGGCGTTGGATCAATTGCTGGCACTGCAGGCACCGGTCGCTGACTGGGAGGAAATGGAGGAAGAAATCACACGCGGAGCGCTGGCATGAACGCTGCCACGTACTTTCTTGACGTGAATGTGCCGATGTACGCGGCGGGCAAGCCACACGCGTATCAGCAAGCCTGCGTTTGGATCATGCAGGAGATTGCTAGCGAACGCGTGGACGTGACCATCGATACGGAAATCATCCAAGAGATTCTCTATCGTTTCGGAGCCATGCAGCAATGGCAGACGGGAACACAGCTCGCAACCAGTCTGCTGACCCTGGCGCCAACCGTCTACGCAGTGACAAAAGCGGATGTCGTTCAAGCTGTGCAACTTTTTGGCCAGTACGCTGCGACAGGCATCAAAGCGCGCGACATCATCCATGTTGCCGTAATGCAAGCCAATGGTCTGTCGGCGATTATCACGACTGATCGCCACTTTGACCTGGTGCCAGGCATCGTTCGGTTGGACCCACTAGACCTGTTTTTGCGCAAACAGTTCCCGCCGGTCACATCTTGACCACGCCCAACAAATAGAGCATCATCAGCAGCAGCGGCTGGTGAATCATGTAGATCAGCAGGGAATGGCGGCCGAGGAATTGAAGCCCGGTAAAGGGGTATAAGCCGCCCCATTCCGGCAGGTCGACCAGGCGGCGGTTGTTGGCGTAGAACCAGTTGCCAAACCAGACGCCAAGCAACACGACGCCAAACCAGGGGATGATGGGAAAGTAGTCCACGGCAGGATAGTGGGTGGGGGTGATGCCTAGGGGCGCGAACCAACGGCCGTCGATCCAGATAGGCCAGCCCATCCAATTGCCAACCTGCGGGAAGTACCAGATGCCGTCAAAGTGGAACTGCTCGATCCACTTGCCGGCCAACGAGAAAAGCACCCATAGCCCCAGGTTGAGCCATTTGTAGCGCAAGAGCGGGTAGGCCAGGATCGTCGAGATGCCGATCAGGTGCAGGATGCCAAAGTCGTCGAGGCCGACGCCGGCGACAGCCACTACGACGGTGAGGATCAGGCCCAGGCCAAAGACTTTGAGGCCACGCCAGAAAAACTTGGGAAAGAGATTGGCGTCTGGCCCGCGCCGCTCACGTTCGCGGCGGTAGACAATGGTCATGGAGACGCCGACGAGGGTGAGAAAGGTGCCGCAGGTGAAGCGCTGCCAATAAAGCCAGAAACCTTCCCAGAGCACGACGTTGGGGAAGACCCCCCAGTACCACAGATCCCACATGAGGTGATAGACGATCATAGTGATGATCGCCACGCCGCGCAGGCTGTCGATCTCCCAGAAACGAATTGACGTACGTGGCTTGACGTTTTCCTGAACAACAGCGGTCGTGGCGGTCACTTGCAGGCTCCTGTGGCGGCGGATGGGTAGGCGCCACTTTACCACGACCACGCCCGCCTGTCGAATCAAGCCCTGAATCCGCGATTCAGACAGCCCCCTTGACAACCACCCTCTCCCCTGCTATACTATCCCTATACCCCTCCCCCAGGGGGAGTGGGGTATAGGGGACGAAATGCTAGATACCGACAAGAAACAACTGCTGATCAATCGACTCAAGAGCATCGAAGGCCATATTCGCGGTATCGAGCGGATGGTCGACGAAGATGCCTATTGCATGGATATCCTGAAACAGGTGAAGGCCGTGCAGCAGGCGCTAGAACGGGTCAGCGCACTCACGTTGGAGAACCATCTCAACACCTGCGTCACCACGGCCATTCGCAGTGACGACGACGCCGAGAAGGCGCGCGTGGTCACTGAAATCATGGACGTGTTCAAGGCAACCGGTAAGCTGTAGGACAAATTTCACGATCAAGCAGAGGAGATTCGAACCATGAGTACCAAGACGTACAACGTCCCCAACATTTCGTGCGGGCACTGTGTCAACACCATCGAACGCGAGTTGAAAGAACTGAGCGGTGTGCTCAGCGTCAAGGCCGAAGAGGCGAGCAAGAACGTGACGGTCGACACCGTCGACGAGAAGACCCAAGCCAGCGTCGAAGCGACCCTGGCGGAGATCGGCTACCCGGTGGCGTAGAGGATTGGAGAGAAAAGCATGACGATCGACTTGATAACGGAACTCAACCCCAACACGGCGTTTGCAGAAGTGGATTTGCCGATTGCAGGCATGACATGCAGCAACTGCGCAAATACGATCACGCGTTCGCTCAAACGGCTGGGCGGCGTGCAGACGGTGAGCACCAGCTACGCCAGCGAGCGCACGCGCGTGACGTATGAGCCGGCGCTGGTCACTCTGAGCGATATCCAACGCGCTGTGCGCGACGCCGGCTACAAAGTGATCGTCGTGGAAGGCGCCACGGAAGACGCGCAGGCAGACGCCGAACAGCGGGCACGCGCCGCCGAAATCGCCGACAAACGGCGCAAGCTGACCGTGGGCGCGGTGCTGAGCGTGGTGATCATGGTTCTGAGCATGGCCGAGATGGTGGGCATCCCGCTGGACTTTCCCGGCCGCCTCTGGCTGATTGCCGGGCTGACGGCGATCGTGCAGGTCTACGTCGGCAAGGATTACTATGTGAGCGCGTGGAAGGCACTCAAGAACCACACCGCCAACATGGACACGCTGGTGGCGCTGGGTTCTAGCGTGGCCTTCTTCTACAGCCTGGCCGTGCTCATGCTGCGGCTGGACCCCATGCACTATCATGTCTATTTCGAGTCGGCGGCCATGATCCTGACGCTGATAACGGCGGGCAAGTTCTTGGAGGTGCGCGCCAAGGGGCAGACCGGCGATGCGATTCGCAAGCTGCTTGGCCTGCGCGCCAAGACGGCCCGCATCGTGCGCGGCGGCGCAGAGATCGAGCTGCCGGTGGAGGAAGTGCTGGTAGGCGATCTCGTGGTCGTGCGACCGGGCGAGAAGATCGCCGTCGACGGCCTCGTGATGGCCGGCGCGAGCACGGTGGACGAGTCGATGCTGACGGGCGAGAGCCTGCCCGTGGCCAAGGGGCCGGGCGACCGCGTGATCGGCGGCGCGCTCAACAAGAGCGGCAGCCTGCGCTTCAAGGCCACGGCAGTCGGCAAAGAGACGGCGCTGGCGCAAATCGTGAAGATGGTGCAAGACGCGCAGGCCAGCCGTGCCCCGATCCAGGATCTGGCGGACAGGGTGTCGGCCGTCTTTGTGCCGGCGGTGATCAGCCTGGCCGTTGTGGTGGGGCTGTACTGGTACTTCTGGGGCGCGGCGGCCTACTATTCTCACGAAAGCCCATTGGGCGTAGCCTTGCTCTTTATGGCCACCGTGCTGCTGATCAGTTGCCCGTGTGCGCTGGGGCTGGCGACGCCGACGGCGATCATGGCCGGCACAGGGGTGGGGGCAGAACATGGCATTTTGATCAAAAACGCCGAGGCGCTGCAGAAGGCCGGCGGGGTGCAGACGGTGGTGCTGGACAAGACGGGCACGATTACCCAGGGCAAGCCCGTGGTGACCGACGTAGTGGCCAACGGCGCGTGGTCGGCCGCCGAGTTGTTGCGGCTGGCCGCCTCCGCCGAGCGCGACAGCGAGCACCCGCTGGGCGAAGCGATGGTGGAAAAAGCCAAAGCAGAGGGGCTGCTGTTGGCGGAGATCGAGCGCTTCAACTCGCTCACCGGGCGCGGCGTCGAAGCGATCGTAACGGGCCGTAGCCTGCTGCTGGGCAACCCGGCGCTGATGGCGGAGCGCGGCGTCGACATGGCGCCCCTGCAGGGGGACGTCCTGCGTCTGCAGGACGAGGGCAAGACCGTGATGGTGGTGGCGGTCGACGGTCAACTGGCAGGGCTGGTGGCCGTGGCCGACACGGTGAAAGCGAGCAGCGCCACGGCAATCGAACAAATGCACCGGCAGCATCTGCGTGTGGTGATGATTACGGGGGACAATTGGCGCACGGCGCGGGCGATTGCCCGCCAGGTAGGGCTTGACCCAGAGCACGAAGTAGCGGCCGAAGTGATGCCCGGCGGCAAAGCCGACGCTGTGCGCGCCGAACAAGCGGCCGGCAAGGTGGTGGCGATGGTGGGCGACGGCGTCAACGACGCGCCGGCGTTGGCGCAGGCCAATGTGGGCATGGCGATCGGCACGGGGGCGGATGTGGCAATTGAAGCCGCCGACGTGACGTTGATGCGCGGCGATCTGCGCAGCGTGCCACAGGCGATTACGCTGAGCCGGCGCACGTTGCGCGGCATCAAGGAAAATCTGTTCTGGGCCTTCTTCTACAACGTGGCAGCGATCCCGCTGGCGGCCGGCGTGCTGGTGCCGTTCTTGGGGCCGCGCTTTCAACTCGACCCGATCATTGCGGCGGGGGCGATGGCGTTCAGCAGTGTGTTTGTGGTTTCCAACAGCCTGCGGCTGCGGCGGATGAAGCTGAGCTAGGGCGGTTGCGCGTTGCGAAGGTTGGCGCTATGATAGTGGTATCGAATTCCACACGAGCCAATCCAAAGTGCGTGCATGAGCGAATCAGGCAGATCCCCCAATCCACAGCGCTGGTTGATGGGCGTCGACATTGGCGGCACGACGATCGTGACGCAATTGGTCGACGCCGGCCTGCGCCCTGTGCAGGAGTTGACGGTCGCTACCGACGTCAGCAGCCCCGACCGGACGCTGGCCAGTATCGCCAGCGCGATCGAGCGCACGCTTGAGGCCGCCGGCGTCCCGGTGGAAGCGCTGGCGGCGATTGGGCTGGGCGTGCCGGGGCAGGTGGACCCCGTGCAGGGAATTTCACGCATTGCGGTCAATTTACATTGGATTGATTACCCCGTAGGCGAGCGGCTGACGGCGATTTTTGGCGCGCCCTGTTTTCTCGAAAACGATGTGCGCGTCGCCACGCTGGGGGTCTATCGCTTTGACAACCCGGAGGCGTGCCAGAACCTGGTCTACGTGAGCATGGGCACGGGGGTGGCGGCTGGCGTGATTTTGGAGGGTAAGCTGCTGCGCGGGCGCAACGGGCTGGCGGGCGAGGTGGGGCATTGGATCGTGGATCCGAATGGGCTGCCGTGCAATTGCGGGGCGCGCGGCTGCCTGGAGACACTGGTCTCCGCCACAGCGGTGGTACGCCAGGCGCGGGCGGCGGTGGAGAGCGGGGCTGACACGGTGCTGGCGGCGGCGGCGCCGCTCACGGCCAAGGCAGTCTATGAAGCCGCAGCCGCGGGCGACCTGACGGCCAGTGTGATTGTCAATCGGGTGGGCGCCGAATTGGGGCGGGCACTGCGCAATGTGATCATGGCCTACGATGCCGAAGCGATCGTGCTGGGCGGCGGGCCGACGCGCGCGGGGGCGCGGTATCTTGCCCCGATCCTGACAGAGTGGCAGCGCCAACAGGAGACGTCGCCGCTGGCGCGCGCGATGTTGCGGCCGGCGATGCTGCGCATTGCCGACCCCGCGCGCAACATGGGCGCGTGGGGAGCCGTGGCGTTGGTGGCACAACAGACAACTCTCGCAACGTAACCGGTGGAGGCGGCCCATTCATGCAATATATCGTTCATGCAACTGTATACACGCCCGATCAGCGGATCGAAGATGGGGCGATTGTGGTCGATGCCCGGCACATTGTGGCCGTGGGCGCCGCCACCCAGATTTGGGCGCCTGAAGGCGCAGAGGTGATCGACGCCGCGGGGCTGATCGTGGCGCCCGGCTTTATTGACCTGCAACTCAACGGCGCGTTTGGCGACGATTTCACGGTGGCGCCGGAGACGATCTGGCGCGTGGCGGCGGGGTTGGGACGGTGGGGTGTGACCACGTTTCTGCCGACGATCATCACGGCGCCGCTGGCACAGGTGGGCAAGGCGCAGGAGGTGCTGGCCGCGGGGCCGCCACCCGGCTGGCAAGGCAGCATCCCGCTGGGGCTGCACTGTGAGGGGCCGTTTCTAAACCCACAGAAAAAAGGCGCCCACAATGCCGACCACTTGCGGCTGCCCGCGGTCGCCGATGTGGCCGGCTGGTCGCCCACGAGCCACGTGCGGCTGGTGACATTGGCGCCGGAGCTGCCAGGCGCGCTGGCGATGATTGCGGCGCTGGCAGCGCGGGGCGTAGTGGTGAGCGAGGGGCATTCGATGGCGACCTATGAGGAGGCGCTGGCTGGCTTTGCCGCCGGCGCCCGCTATGGCACCCATCTCTTTAACGCCATGCCCACCCTCAGGCACCGCGACCCTGGCCTGGCGGGAGCCTTGCTGACGACGCCAAACCAGACCGTGGGCATCATCCCTGACGGCGTGCATACACATCCGTCGATCGTGGCGCTGGCCTTGGCCGCCAAGGGAGCGGGACGGCTGACTGTGGTCACCGACGCCATGGCGGCCTTGGGGATGGCGCCCGGTACCTATTGGCTGGGCGACCAGGAGGTAATCGTCAGCGAACGCGAGGCGCGCTTGCCATCGGGGACGCTGGCAGGCAGTATATTGGCGATGGACGAAGCGCTGCGCCGGCTGATCGCCTTTACGGGCTGCTCGGTAGGCGAGGCGCTGCAAACGATGACGAGCACACCAGCCGACCTGCTGGGCATCGGCAGCGAACGCGGGCGCATCGTCGCCGGCGCCTATGCCGATCTGGTCTTCCTGACCCCGGATCTGGCGGTCGAGAAGACCCTGGTCGAGGGCGCGCTCGTGTACGCACGATAGGTCTAGCTTTGTGTCTTTATGGGTAGGCCACGAATCCCCAACCAAGGAGGTTGACAGTGTCGCTTGAAAACTCCAATCTGTATCGAGAAATTCACGAACAGCCGGCTGTGCTGCGCCAAATCATCGAACGCGAACGCAGCAAGATCCGCAAACTGGCGGCGGCGGTGCACGGCCGGCAGATCGACTATGTGGTGATTGCGGCGCGCGGCACCAGCGACAATGCGGGCCGCTATGCCCAGTATCTCTTTGGCGCCGTCAACCGGCTGGTGGTGGCGCTGGCGACGCCGAGCCTCTTTTCCATTTACAAACAGCCGCCGCGCTTTGGCAACGCGCTGGTGATCGGCATCAGCCAAAGCGGCAAGAGCCCGGACATCGTCTCGGTGCTGGCCGAAGCGCGGCGCCAGGGGGCGCTGACGGCTGCCATCACCAATTTCCCGGATTCGGATCTCGGCCGGCAGACCGAGCACATCATCGACTTGCACGCCGGCGAAGAAAAGTCGATTGCGGCGACCAAAACCTACACGGCATCGCTGGCGGCGATTGCGGCGCTCAGCGCCGAACTCGCGCAGAAATCGGCGATGTGGGAAGAGATGGAGCAGGTGCCCGGCATCATCTCGGAGACGCTGAAGCTTTCCGACGATATTGCGCAAATTGTCGAGCGCTACCGCTATATGAACGAGTGCGTGGTTTTGGGCCGCGGGTATAATTATGCTACGGCGTTTGAGTTGGCGCTCAAACTCAAGGAATTGACCTACACAATTGCTGAGCCGTACAGCAGCGCTGACTTTATGCACGGGCCGCTGGCGCTGATCGAGCACGGCTTCCCGGCGATCGTCATCGCGCCGTCGGGCGTGGTGCTGCCGGAGATGCAAGAGTTCATCCACATGCTGAAGAAACGCGAAGCGGAACTGATCGTGGTCAGCGACGACAACGCCACGTTAGATCTGGCCCGCGTGCCGCTGAAGCTGCCGCGTGCCGTACCCGAATGGTTATCGCCGATCACCTCGATCATCCCCGGCCAGTTGTTCGCCATGCACCTGACGCAAGTGCGTGACATCGACCCCGATCACCCACGCGGCTTGCGCAAAGTGACGGAAACGCGGTAGTGAGAGGGTGAGAGGGTGACTTCTTTCACTCTCTCACCCTCTCACCTACTCACCCTCTCAGCACCTTCCTGCGGTACACCTCATCCAAGCGATGGTCGATGCGTTCGGCCTCTTCTTCGGCCATGTAGTTGGGGCCGCCGAGGGCGTAGGTGCCGAGGAGGATCCGCGCCCATTTGTCGGCCATGCGCATGATGTTGAGCGCTTCTTGGGCGGTCTGGCCGAGGGCGGTGATGCCGTGGTTGACCATGAGCATCAGCTTGGGATTGGCGCCGTGGGCGTCCTGGTAGCGGCGGAGTTCATTGCGGATGGCGTGGCCCAGGTAGAAGCCGGGGTCGACGTAGGGCACCACGGCTGGGTAGCGGCCGCAGACGACGATGCCGTCCGGGAACATGGGGCGCTGGAAGGGTTCGGCGCCCAGCTTGCTGCACAGGATGGCGTTGGCGGAGACCGGGTGGGCGTGAGCGATCCACCTGGCGCCGCCTTCGGCGAGGAGGACGGCGTGCATAAAGGTCTCGGTCGACGGGCGCTTGTGCGTGGGGTCGACCAGCACATCGGCCAGGGCGGCGCCGACTTCGACTTCGTTCATGTGCGGGCGTTCGACGTAGGCCAAGACGGCGTCCGTGCGGATGTGGCTAAAGCTGGCGGCGTTGGCGGTGGACAGCGAGGTGCCCGACGCCTTGATCCAGAAGGTGTCGTCGTCGCCGGCGGCGCTCGTATTGCCTTCCCCCAGCATGGCCAGGTGGCGGTCTTCGCGCCCGACTTCCAACGACAACTTGATCAGTTCATCCAAGAGTGGATTGGCAGACATTTCTTTCTCTCCTTGAGTATAAACATTCACAATTGCATAAGCATATCACAGCAAATCGCAAGTGCTGCGAAATAGGAAAGTGGCAGTTGCGTAAATTGCACACAATGCGTATACTTCCAGCACTTTGAGGATTTGTTCCCCAAGCAACACATTTCTCGAAACTCCATTCACATAGCAGAGGAGATTGTCTATGTCCGACCATCGGGCTGCCTATGAGGTGCTTGCCGCGCAGTTGACAACTGACGGCATCGACGTGGAAGCAGTGAAGACGGCGCTAAAACAGCAGCACATTGAGACGCCTAGTTGGGGCTATGCTAACAGCGGCACACGCTTCAAAGCCTTTGCATGGCCGGGGGCGGCGACGACGACGCGCCAGAAACTGGACGATGCAGCGATGGTCAATAAGATGACCGGCATTGCGCCCAGCGTGGCGCTGCACATCCCGTGGGACAAGCCGGAAGACGACGACTACACGGCGATGCGCCAGTATGCCGAAGCCCAGGGCATCACGATCGGCGCCATCAACCCGAACGTCTTCCAGGATTTCGAGTATAAACTGGGCTCCTTTGGCAACCCCGACCCGGGCATCCAGGAGCGCGCCCTCGACCACGTGATCGAGTGCTGCGCGATCATGCGCAAAGTCGACAGCGACATCCTCAGCCTGTGGTTTGCCGATGGCACCAACTACGCCGGCCAGGACAATCTGCCCGATCGCAAGCGCCGCTTCGAGCGCAATCTGGCCGCGGTCTACCAGCATTTGCCCCCCAACAGCCGCATGATGATCGAGTACAAGTTCTTTGAACCGGCCTTTTACAGCACCGACATCCCAGACTGGGGCACGGCCTATGGCATGTGTCTCAAGCTGGGCGAGCAGGCGCAAGTGCTGGTCGATCTGGGCCATCACGCTCAAGGCGTCAACATCGAACAGATCGTCGGGGTGCTGGTTGCCGAGGGCCGGCTGGGTGGCTTCCACTTCAACAACCGCAAATATGGCGACGACGATCTGATCGTGGGCAGCGTCAACCCGTACGAACTCTTCCTGATCTACAATGAGCTGGTCGCCGCCGCGCAAAGCAGTGACGCCGTCACGCGCACCACAGCCGAAAATGTGGCTTACATGATCGACCAATGCCACAACATCGAGGGCAAGATGGCGCCGATGATTCTGTCCGTGCTCAACTGCCAGGAGGCGTATGCCAAGGCGCTGCTGGTGCCGCGCAAGCAATTAGCCGGCTTGCAGCAGGCGGGTGAAGTGCTGCTGGGGCACAAGCTGCTGACTGATGCCTTCCGCACCGACGTGCGCCCGCTGCTGGCGCAGGTGCGCGAAGAACTCGGGGCGCCGGTCGACCCCATTGCCGCCTATCGCCAGTCCGGCTACGAAGAGAAAATTCGCCAAGCGCGCGGTCTGGCCGATGCCAGCGGCGGTTTCCAGTAAGGTTTCCGGTAGGTGATGCATGGCCGAACCCACAACGCAAGCCCCCGTGATGGAGATGCAGCACGTCTCCATGCGCTTCGACGCCACGCAGGCGCTGGAAGATGTCTCGCTGACGCTCTACTCGGGCGAAGTCCACGCCCTGATCGGCGAGAACGGCGCCGGCAAGTCGACGCTGATCAAGATCATGACAGGCGTGCACCGGCCCGACACTGGCACGCTCCAGTTGGACGGCCAGCCGGTGCACATTCATAATTCGCAGGAAGCGCAATCCTTGGGCATTGCCGCCATCTACCAGGAACCGATGGTCTTCCCCGACCTCAACGTGGCGGAGAACATCTTTATCAGCCACCGCAACCGGGGCATGGTGATGAACTGGGGCCGGCTGTATAAGGATGCTGAAGCCATCCTGGCGCAACTGGATGTCAAGCTCGACGTGCGCATGCCGGCGCGCGGGCTGACGCTCGCCGCCCAGCAGGCAGTGGAAATCGCCAAGGCGATCTCGTTGAAGGTACGCGTCCTGATCATGGACGAGCCGACAGCGTCGCTCTCGGCGCACGAAGTGGATCAACTCTTCCGGCTGGTGGGGGCGCTGCGCAGCCAGGGCGTGGCGATCCTTTTTATCGGCCATCGCATGGAAGAGGTCTTTCGCATCGCCGACCGCATCACCGTGCTGCGCGACGGCAAGCTGATCTCGTCGCGGCCACGGCGCGAAGTCAAGCGCGACCAGGTGATCCGCGAGATGGTGGGCCGCGAGGTCGGCGATTTCTTTGCGAAAACGCAGGTGGAGCGCGGTGCGTTGTTGATGTCCGTGCATGGGCTGAGCAGAGAAGGCGTCTTCTCTGATGTAATCTTCGACGTCCATCAGGGCGAGGTGCTGGGCTTTGCTGGGCTGATCGGCGCCGGGCGCACCGACGTAGCACTGGCGCTCTTTGGCATCGCGCCGGCCGACGGCGGCACAATCGAATTTGAGGGGAAGGCGGCCAAGATTCACTCGTCCAAGCAAGCGATGAACCTGGGCATTGCCTATGTGACCGAAGACCGCCGCGGGCTGGGGTTGAGCCTGCCGATGTCGGTCGCGACCAACATCAGCCTGCCCACCCTGCGTCGCTATCTGAACGGGGCGGGGCTGATCCGGCGCAGCGCGGAGCAGCGCACGGCCGAAGAATACCGTGATATGCTGATGATCCGCACGCCGTCGGTGGAAGTGGAAGTGGGCAAACTCTCCGGCGGCAACCAGCAGAAAGTGATGCTGAGCAAGTGGCTCAATGCGCGGCCCAAGCTGCTGATCCTGGACGAGCCGACGCGCGGCATCGACGTGCGCGCCAAAGCCGAGGTGCACCACATTATCAACGACCTGGCCGAGCAGGGGCTGGCCATCATCCTTATTTCGTCCGATTTGCCCGAGGTGTTGGCCATGAGCGACCGCGTGCTCGTGATGCGCGAAGGCCGGCAGATGGGCATCTATGACCGGGCGGAAGCCACACAGGAGGCAATCATGACCGCCGCCATGGGTCAGCACGACCGGGCAGTGGAGGCGCACGCATGAATGCCATCCGGCGCCGCTTCCAGCCCGAACAAATCCGTGAACTTGTGTTGTTGCTGCTGATCGTCGGGATCGTGCTCTTCTTTGGCACCCAGATCGAGAATTATTTCAGCGCACGCACCTTCAATCGCATCTCCACTAGCGTGGCCGTGATTGCGGTGGTGGCCGTCGGCCAGACGTTGGTCGTGCTCACGCGCAACATCGACCTGTCGGTCGGCTCCATCGTCGGCTTTACAGCCTATGTCGTCGGCACGCAACTCACACAGCACAACGAGCTGGCGCCGCTGACCGTAGTCCTGATGGCGGTCGGCGTCGGCGCGGTGCTGGGCGCGATCAACGGCATCATCGTCGCCTACGGACGCGTGCCCGCCATTATCACGACCTTGGGCACGCTGGCTATCTATCGCACGATCCTGGTGCAGATTTCGGGCGCCAACAGCGTGGTGACCAACGAACTGCCGCAGTGGCTGATCGACGTGCCGCGCATCAACGTGTGGAGCTTTGGGGATCTGGACATCCGCTTTCTCTTTATGCTGGCCATCGTGGTGGTGATCGTCTTCCAGTTGGTGGTCAGTTATCTGCCCTGGGGGCGCCGGCTCTATGCAATTGGTTCAAACCCGGACGCCGCGCGCATTGCCGGTTTTCCGGCGCAACGCATCGTCTTTATGGCCTTTGTGATGTCGGGGGCGCTGGCAGGGCTGGCGGGCTTTATGTTTCTGGCGCGCTTTGGCAACATCACCGTGGTGGCCGGGCAGGGCATCGAACTGGAGTCGGTGGCCGCCGTCGTGGTCGGCGGCGTCAGCACCAACGGCGGCATCGGTTCCCCCTTCGGCGCGTTTCTGGGCGCAATCCTGATCGATGTGCTGCAGAACAGCCTGATCCGGTGGCTGGCCATCAGTGAATTCTGGCGCGATGCACTGCTGGGTCTCTTGATCCTGCTGGCCGTCGCCACCGACACCGTCATCATGAATCGTCTGCGCAAGCTGTGGGTGCCGCACGAGCTCCAAATCAGCGACAGCACAGCGGTTAAGCAAGGAGGCGTGGACCATGCTGGCTAACCTCACGAAAGCGCTGCGGCGGTGGGAAGGCCTGCTGCTGTTGCTGCTGATCCTCGTCGTCGCCTTCAATGCAGCGCGTACACCGGGGTATCTCACCGTCAACAACTGGGTCAACATGTTCGAGCTCTCGATCGAGAAAATCATCGTAGCGCTGATCATGACCTTCATCATCATCAACGCTGAAATCGACCTCTCGGTGGCGTCGGTGATGGGCTTCAGCGCCTGCTTGATGGGGTATCTGTTCTCCACCGGCATGCCGATGCCGGCGGCGTTGGCGGCCGGGTTGAGTGCGGGCGTTCTGGCCGGACTCTTCAATAGTTTCTGGATCGGGATTGTCGGGATGCCTTCGCTGGTGGTGACGCTGGCCGGCTTGATCGGCTTCCGCGGGTTGGCGTACGTGTTGCTCGAAGACCGCTCGATTGGCGACTTTCCGCAGTGGTTCGACAACTTGGGCCAGCAACCGCTGATCGGACCCATTCCGTTCGCCATGATCCTCTTCTTCGTCATGTTGGTGTTGGCCATCATCATCCTGCAATACTCCGGCTTCGGTCGCTATGTCTATGTGATCGGCAACAAAAAAGAGGTGGCGCGCTATGCCGGCGTCAAGGTGGAGCGCACCAAGATGATCTTGTTCGTGGCTTCGTCGACGATTGCCGCCGTCGCTGGTCTGCTCTATGCGGCGCGGCTGGGGGCCGTGCGCGGCGATCTTGCCAACGGCTTCGAATTGGATATCATTACGATGGTCTTGCTGGGTGGCGTCAGCATCTTTGGCGGCACCGGCTCGTTGTATGGGGTTCTGCTCTCCATCTTGATTATTCTCAACCTGCGCAATGGCATGTCGTTGGCCAACTGGTCCGGCCACATGCAGACCGGCGTGATCGGCGTTTTGCTGATCCTTTCTGTGCTTATTCCCAACCTGGCCGGCAACGCGCAAGCCATTTTGCGCCGGCGCCGGGCTGTCAGCAGTCAACCCACTCCCAGCACCCAATAGGAGGTCACCACTGGCGCTAGTCATCTATCTCATGCACCCAAACCCGATTGTCGGATTCGTTCGTTGTTCACAAACACCTAGCCATTCAGGAGAAGTCAGATGAAAAAGTTTCGCGTTGTTGTATGGCCGCTGCTGATCATTGCAGCGTTGATGCTGTCGGCCTGCGCGCCGGCGGCCGCCCCGGCGGCGCCCGCCGCCACCGAAGTCGCGGCCGCTGAAGCCGCCGCCACCGAAGCACCCACCGAAGCCGCGGCCGCTGAAGCCGCCGCCACCGAAGCGCCCACCGAAGCCGCGGCCGCTGAAGCCGCCGCCACCGAACCGGCCGCTGAAGAAGCTGCCCCGGCGGCTGGTGCGGTTGCCAAGGCCGAGCCGGGCAAGGCCGTCAAGATGGTGCTGATGCCAAAATTCCTGGGCATCCTCGTCTTCGACCAGGCCAATGCCGGCGGTCAGGAAGCGCATGCTGAACTCGCCAATCCTGAGAAACTCGAGTTCCTTGGGCCGACACCGGAAAACAGTGTGGCCGGCCAGATTGAGATCGTGACCAACGCCGCCACGCAAGGCGTCCAGGCCATGATGGTTTCCAACAATGCCGGCGACCAGCTCGCACCGGCCGCCCAAGCCGCGCGCGATGCCGGTATGACCGTCGTCACCTGGGACTCGCCGATTCCGTCGGGCGAAGGCGAGCAACTGTTCGTGGCGCAGGTCGACTTTGCCGAGACCGGCAAGGTGATGGCTGACATGTCGCTCAACATTCTGGGCGAAGAAGGCGGCAAGTTCGCCATCCTCTCCGCGTCGCCAGATGCCGCCAACCAGAACGCCTGGATCGCCTCGATGCAGGAAGCCCTCAAGGATCCGAAGTATTCCAAGCTCGAACTGCTGGACATCGTCTATGGCAACGACCAGTCGGAAGATTCCTACAACCAGGCCCTCGCTTTGGTCGACAAGTATCCGGACATGAAGTTGATCATGTCCCCGACCTCCGTGGGCATCGTGGCCGCCGCCAAGGCCATGCAGGACGAAGGCTTGTGCGAGACCGTCAAGGTCAGCGGTCTGGGTCTGCCGGCCGAAATGGTCGCCTACACCCTCAACGGCTGCGCACCTGAATTCGCGCTGTGGAGCTTTATCGATCTGGGCTACACCACCTACTACGCGGCGTACCTGATCGCCACCGGCGCCCTGGAAGCTGTGGAAGGCGCCTCCTTCGAAGCTGGCCGCATGGGCACCTACACCATCGAGAAGGACCCGACCCGCGACAATGGCCTGCGCATCGTGATGGGGCCGTTCACGGTCTATAACAAAGACAACGTCGAGGCCGCGGCGAAGTAAGCTGATTCGTCCGCAGTTGTGACAGGAAGACCACTAAACCACAGAGCCACGCACGTAAGTCAGTGGGTTCTGTGGTTTGGTGGTCTCTTTTGAAGAGGATGTGATGCGCGAATCCATTATCGACGTCAGTCGCCAATTTTTCCACGAAATTCTGCTCCCCATCCTACGCCGTGACTTCCCGATCGAAACCAGCCGCACCGCCTTCGGCGTCTTCGGCTATGGCTCGGAAGTCATGGGGCTGGACGACGACTACTCCAGCGACCACCACTGGGGCGTGCGCATCAACGCCGTTATGCCCGACGCCATGTTCCAGGAGCGCGGCGCCGCCATCATGCACACGGTGGTTCCCCAGATGCCCGATAGCTATCACGGCTTTGCCGTACGTTCCGGCTTTTCCGGGGGCACGGGGCTGTCGATCACCGGGCTGGAAAGCTATCTGCGCACCACCATCGGCATCGACCACGCCCCGCAAAGCGCCGCCGACTGGCTGGGCGCACCCGAAGAAGACATCATCCACATCATCAATGGCGAGCTTTGGCTCGACGAGGCAGGGCACTTTTCGCACATTCGTGAGGTGCTGCAGGGCTATTATCCGGAGCCGGTGCGGCTGCGGCGCATCGCACACTGGTGTCGCTATTTTTCGGGCATGGGCGCCTACGCCCTCAAGCGCGCCATCCTGCGCCACAACGAGTACTACGCCACGATTACCTTTTCGCGTTCGGTACGCTGGGCGGTGCAACTGGCCTTCATGCTCGAACGGCAGTATTACCCCTATGACAAATGGACCCTGGCCATGTTCCAGCACCTGCCGCGCCTCGTGGCGCCGCTCAGCCCGCTGGTCGACGAAGCAGTGTGCCTGACGACGCCGTGGGAACGCAAGTTGGAATTGCTCAACCGCATGGCCGACGTGCTCGACGAATATATGGTGAAAGACGGCATCATCCAGCCCCATCCTCAATTTGTCGAGTCGCCCACCTCCGGCTATCGCCTGCTCGAACATGCCTACGCCGCGATCATTCACGACCTGCCGCCCGACCTGCGCGGCCTGGTTCCCGTGTGGGAACAGATCCATTGGGAGGCCAACCACAGCCAGTATGTGGCGTCGCTCAGCCTGGACACCTGGGATGGGCTGCTCAATTTACACGCCGAAGAAGAGGAAGCATCATGAATGCCAAAGAACGCGTCAAGGCTACGCTACGCCGGCAAACCACCGACCGCACGCCGGTCGACTGCTGGCTCTATCAAAAACAGTTTGTCGAAAAACTGGCTGCCGACTACGGGCCACGCGAGCAGTTCCTCGACGAGTTCGGCATCGACATTTTTGTCGGCTTTGTGCCCTATCCCAACCTGACGGGCCGTCTGTGGGATGTGAAGGAATTGCCCGACTTCGACCCCGGCGACCCACGCGACCCGCGTTGGATCACGCACACGGCGTGGAACTACGACTTCGCCGGCCTCAATGTGACGCAGGCCGTCAACCAACAGGGCGACCAGCGCTACATCCTGGCCCACATCTGGGGCATCGTCGAAGGGACGAGCCGCATCATCGGCATCGAGAACTGTTGGCTCAACCTGGGCGCCCAGCCCAAGATCATGGGGGTCTGGTTTGACCGCTACGCCGATTGGTTATGCGGCCTGGTGGACAGCGTCAAGGCCGCCGGCGTGGATGGCATCACCCTCTCCGACGACTGGGGCAGCAACCAGAACATGCTTTTCTCGCCGCGCATGTGGCGCTCGCTGATCGCGCCCTACACCAAACGCGTGGTGGATCATGCCCACGCCGCAGGCCTCTTTGTCAACCTGCACAGCGACGGCTACATCATGAACATCCTGGATGACCTGATCGCCATCGGCTACGACTCGATGCACCCGGTGCAGGAAAGCGCCGGCATGGACCCGCAGACGATCAAGGAGAAGTACGGCGACAAGATCACGATCTACGGCTCGCTCGACGTGATCGACGGCCTGCTTGCCTACGAAGGCGACGTGCTCGACGAATACATCACCAAGCGCTTCGAAATCTACGGCCCGGGCGGCGGCTTTATCTACAACACCGGCCATTTCGTCCAGCCTGACATTCCGCCCCTGCGCCTGGTGCAGGCCTACACCACGGTCAAGCGACTGGCCGCGCGCTATCATACGCCATGAACGTCGCCGCCCTGTCGCTCTTCCCACCGCAGGCGATGTGGATCGGGGCAGCGCACCCCTTCGACCTGCACGAGGTCTACCTGGATTTCCGGGCGCCCTGCGTTGAACTGCCGCAGGCGCCCAGCCATGCCGAGTTGTTGATCACCGGGGACAGCCGCTACAAGCTGTGGGTCAACGGCGTCTTTGTGAGCCGCGGGCCGGCACGCTGCTATCCCTGGCAGCAGAGCGTCGATGCCCTGGATCTCACCCCCTATCTGCGCGCCGGCGCCAATCACCTGGCCGTGCAGGTCTACCAACCGGGCTACTCGCACTTTGCCTACGTCCACCGCGGCGCCGCGGGGCTGCTGGCCAGCCTGGTGTGTGACGGCCAACCGATACTCCACACGGCGCCTGCCTGGCGTGTGCGCCGCGACCCGTCCTTCGCCGATCTAGTCCCGCGCGTGTCGATCTACGGCAGCGGCGTGGAAGATCGCACGCTTGCCTTATCGGACGATTGGACTTCGCCTGCGTACGACTATACAAGCTGGGATCACCCGCGCATCGTGGCACCGCTGGGTGGCTCGCCGTGGAGCGACCTGAAGCTGCGCGCCACACCGCTGCTGCGCGAACACGCGCTGCCCTTGCCACGGGTCGAAACGCGCCGCGGCGCCATACCCGCGACGCCGGTGGACGCCCACCAAACCGTGCGCACTGGGTGGCGCACAGCCACGCCATCGTCCAGCGCCGGGCATGCTGAAGGCTGGTTCCCCATCGACCTGGCGGCAGGTGAGGCGGCCTACTGGCTCTTTGACCTCGGTCGCGCCCAGGCCTGCCAGGGCTGGGTCGAGATCGAGGGCGCCAGCGGGCAGGAACAACTCCTGATCAGTTATGCCGAGAAGCTGCGCGACGGCGAACTCGTGCTCTCCGACCCGCAAACCTACTGCCGCGTGCGCCTCACCGACCGCTTTCGTCTGCGCCCCGGCAACCAGGTGGCCGAGCCTTTTGCGCTGCGCGGCGGGCGCCGGCTGCTCTTCATGCTGACCGGGCCAAGCGGGCCAGGGTGTCGCGCCCGCTTTCACGCGCGCACCGCAGAGTATCCGCTTGAAATCGCCCGCCCATTGGCCATTGCGGATGCCGAATTAGCGGAGATCGCCGCGCTCTGTGAGCGCACCTTCTACGCCTGTCTGCAAGACGGTTTTGTAGATTGCGCCTGGCGCGAAAGCTCGCAGTGGCTTGGCGACGCCCTGCCGCAGGCGCTGATCATGGCCGCCTTGAGCGACGACGTGCGCCCGCTGCGCCAGGTGCTCGTCATGGCCGCCGACGGCGCCTATCCCGACGGCGTCCTGCCCAGCGTGCTGCCCGGCGAAGTGCATGCCTACGCCATCGTCGACTACAACTTTATGTGGATCGAGCTGTTGGATCTCTACCAAATGCTCACCTTCGACGATGCGCTCGTGGCCGAACTCTGGCCCGCCCTCGTCAAGCTGCTCGACCGCTTCCACCAGGACCTCGGCGACGACGGCCTGATCCGCAGCCAGCCCGGACGCCGCCTCTTCCTGGACTGGGCGCCCGTCTCACGCCAGGAGCCCAGCGCCATCTACAATCTACACTACCTGCTTGGGCTGCAGACGGCCATCCGTATGGCCGAGGTCACGGGCAAAGAGACCGATGCCAAACGCTGGCAACAGCGCGCCCTCAGCCTGCGCCTGGCCGTGCGCCGCTCCTTCCGGCGCGGCCGGCATTGGTACGACGACCCCGCACACACCACCTTCTCCCAACTAGCCGCCGCCTTTGCCGTACTTACCGGCGCCGCGTACGCCAACGAACGCAGCGTGCAGTTAGACCAGATCGTCGCCCGCTCGCTCGACCCAGACGACGCCGCCCACCCTGGTCGCATGGTGCTCGCCTCGCCCTTCATGCATCACTATCTCTTTGAGGCACTGCGTGGCCAAGCGCGCACCGGCGACATCCTCGCCATCATTCGCTTGCGCTGGGGCCGCTGGGCGCGCGCCGGAGAGCCGACCACCTGGGAAAACTGGAACGTCGACTTCCCCGATGGGTCGCAGTGCCACGCCTTTTCCGCGCACCCGCTGTACCACCTATTGTCTGAATCGCGGATTCAAGGGATTATGAGATGACGCGGATTTGACGAGGGGATGAGGAAACGCCCCAAATTCATTGATGAGTCGCCTGCAGATTCATCCAAAACTCAGGTCGTGTCCCTGGCGCCTGGCGCTCCTCAGAGGCCAGGCCGCTCCGCTCCGCCCCACGCCACAGCAATCACCGGCGTGTGATGCGAGTCGTAGCGTACAAGTCACCGGCTCGACGGTAATCAACGTCACCCCCGACCGGGCACTCATTCAGCTTGGGGTGTAGTCGAACGGCGCAACCCCCAATGTCGTACAGTCTGCCAACGCCGCGGCCATCCAAGCGGTGATTAAAACCCTGCAGGCGCAAGGGGTCGCAGCGAAAGACATCGCCACCGATCTGTATCTGATTGAGCCGGTCTACCAAGACTACGACGCATTGGTCATCAAGGGCTACCGCATCAACAACATCGTCGCCGTCACCCTGCGCGATGTGAAACATACCAGCACCATCTTGGCTGCTGCGCTGGAAGCAGGCGCCAACCAGGTCGTCAATGTCGAGTTTTACACCAGCGAACTGCGCAAATATCGCGACCAAGCGCGCGAACTGGCTGTGAAAGCCGCCAAAGAAAAGGCGCAGGCACTGGCAAGGGCCGCCGGCGCCGAGGCCGGTTGTGTCTTGAACATCAACGAAAACAGCTCATCGTACTATAATGGCTGGTGGGATGGGCGCGGCCAAAACGTGTGGACACAGAACACCGTTCAGAACGCGGTCCCCAGCGGTAGTGTCGGTGACAGCGCTGGCGATGAACCCATCAGCCTGGGACAGATTTCGGTCAAGGCCGAAGTCAGCGCAACCTTTGGTCTTTAGTCCAGTGCTACCCCTGTGCATGCTTGGGAGAACAATATGAGCACCTTGTCCACCTGGGACGCATCGCCGCCCGTCAAAGTGGGAACGCACGTGATTATCGAATTGATCGACCACGCCGGCCAGCGCGAACGGCTCGAGCTTGACGTCGTCGCCGACACCGCGGCCGACTTCAATGCCGGTCTGCTTGGCATCGGGACACCGTTGGGCAAAGCACTCATCGGCTGCCGCGCCGGCAGCACAGCCCCCTACGCCAGAGGTGATTTGCGCGAAGTGGCCATCTTTCAGGTGACGCCAACCGTGATTCCCATACCCACCGACGCCGCCGAACGCCGGCAGGCCGCGCTCGACAAGGCGACCCTCGAAGTCGCCAAAACCAACGCCCAGACCTTCGCCTCAACCTTTGAAGGCAAATGGGGCGGCTACAACCCAGACGGCATGGATCACTGGGATAAAACCGGCACACCGCCAGAAGACACCCCACCATGATCGCCCGGCCGGTGCCTCGCACACGGTCCCTCGCACGCGCCCCCCTCGTGACACCACTCCCCATATCTGCTATCATATCCACCAACAATCAACATTCCCTGTTCCCAGCCCGCGCCGCGCCCGCGTCCCGGCGCCATCAACAACCGATCATGACGACAGACTATCTAGACTTCGAGTTGGAGTTGGACCCGCCCACCAGCAACGGCAGCTATCCATTATCCGTCGTCCAGTCGCCGGCCGGCAATGCACACGGCACACTGACCCTGCCCGACCTTCCCGATCGCCTGGCGCAACGCGCCCGGCAAGGCGACGCGGCCGGCGTCAAGGCGCTGGGAACGCTGCTCTTCGACGCGCTCCTCACGCAATCCGGGGTCCTCGGCACCTACGCCGAAAGCCTGGGCGCCGCCGACGCGCAGGGCAAGTCGCTGCGCATCAAGCTCCGCATAGTCGACCCAACCCTGGCTTGCATCCCCTGGGAACTGCTGTACGACCCGCGATTCGGTGAGTTTATCGCCCTGTCGCACGAAACGCCCATCGTTCGCTACACCGAAGTCGCCCAGCCCATACGACCCCTCACCGTGACGCTGCCGCTGCGCATTCTTGGCATGGCAGTCGACCCGACCGGCCAGTTGAACCTGGAGGCCGAAAAGCGCGCGGTCGAAACATCGCTCAAAACGCTGGTGGACAAGGGCGTCGTCGAACTGGCATGGCTGGGCGGCGACACCTGGCGTGACATTCAGCGCGCCCTGCGACCGGGCAAAGGACCGTGGCATGTCTTTCACTTCATCGGGCACGGCGGCTTTGAACGCACCGTCGCCGCGAGTGGGCAAGATGGCGAACGACACCTCAAATTGGTCAACAGCCCACCCAGCGTCTTGACCGGCGGCGAGGGCCACCTGCTGCTGGCCGGTGACGATGGCGCCGAGCAGACGCTGGCCGCCTCTGAACTGGGTCGCCTGCTGGCCGGCCATGCATCGTTGCGGCTGGTCGTGCTCAATGCCTGTCACGGTGCCACCTCTGCGCCCCTCGACCTCTTTTCTGGCATCGCCGCCACCCTGATTCGCCGCGGCGTACCTGCCGTCATCGCCATGCAGGCTGCCATCCTGGACGCCGCCGGCGTGGAGCTAGGACGCACATTCTACGAAGCGTTGGCTGACGGCTTGCCGATCGAGGGAGCCTTGACCGAAGCACGCATCGCCGTTAGCATGGCCCAGCGCGACCGCTTGGACTGGGCAGCGCCCGTGCTCTATCTACGTTCGCAGGACGGCGTGCTATTTGAATTACCGACCGTGGCAAAGCCGCCTGCTCAACCGCCGGCACCAACCGGCGAACTGACCGGTACACCGACCGTAAAAGTTCCCGACAAGGTTCTCAAGCTCACCGGCGCCCAGTTTGGCGCCTTTCAAGCCGCACTGCTCAGCACCTTCACGATGGAAACATTGTCGAATATGGTCAGGGTGCATTTGAACGAGAACCTTGGCGCCATCGCCGGCGGCAGCAATCTCAGCGCTGTGATCTTCAACCTGATCGACTGGGCGCAGCGCACCGGCCATCTGTCTGACCTCATCCGCGGAGCACTGGCCGCCGCCCCCAAAAACCCAGACCTGACGGCGTTTGTGGCGTCGCTCGGCGGGTAGCGCTACCGCACGCCATCATAGCATGGGTTACTGCTTTCCCTTCAACGCAGCCAACGGCACCTCCACCAATGCGGTCGCCTCTTTGCCCTTACGCATCGTCATCTCCGAGAAGATCGGCACCGCGTCCGCAGCAACCACACGCCCGCCTCGCTCGGCCAGCACATAGCTGAGCACGCCCCCACCCACATAGGTCAAACGCCCGGAATTCCATAGGCTCTTCTCCGTGACCGTCTCCCCGCCGCTCGTTTCCACCTGCACGCTGAGATAATGCGTGTAGCGGTCGGCGCCCACTTGCTCGGCGACAAGCAACCGGTTCAGCATTGGCTCTGTACCGGCGGCTGGCGATGTAATCAACCCTTTGATGAATTCGTCAGCCGTTGTCGCCAGCGTTGCGCTCGTCGTCGCCGCGGTTTGCAGCGCCGTCTTGAGCGCTTCGTCGGCTAGCGTTTTCGCGCGCGCTGACAGGAGGGCGGCACGCTCATCAAGGGCAAGGCGATCGCCCATCAGGGCACTCAAGGCCGCCAGCAGGTCCGATTGGCTCCCAGGCATAAAACCGGCGATATAGACGGCATAGGTGGGGATCGCATGGGCAATCAAGGTCATGGCAGTTCTCTGCTTGATCGCGACCGTCCGGCTCTTGATGTCGTAGTTGTTGCGAAACCACGCCGCAACACCGGACGCCGCCCCGACCAAGGTCGCCAGCGCTGTGACGGCGGTGGACGCCGTACCAAGCGCCACCGGCAGCGCCGCAAACGCCGTGGCCACCATGGCCGCCGCCGCCAGCGCCCTTGGCTGCCCTTCTACTCCAACCCCACTCTTTGGCGTAGGTGTGAGTTGTAGTTGTGCACTTTCGACCGGCGCGGTCGCCGACAGCAGCGTCTCATTCGCCAATAACTGCGCTTTCAGCCCACCGCTAATCCGCTGCAACTGCGCATTCGTCAATTCAAGCAGCGCATACTCTCCACCCAAGTCCAGCGTGTCCACGATCAGAATGTGGACATTCTCGGGTTCCTTGGGCAACCGTGTGCAGATCTCTCGACCCGCTTCCGCCGCCGCCGGGCGCATGGACTGATACGCCACCAGCTCCGCAAGCAACCCCGCTCCTTCCCCAATCGTCGTCGTGCCTTCAAGCACCTTCTCGGTGGGTGCGGGCGCACCCGCGCCGGCAGCCTGGCGCTGCAATTCGACCGTATCCTTCTCCAGTTGCGCCAATTCTTTCTTTTTCGTCTGTACCTTGACCGCGTCTTCCACAGCCTTGAGTTCAGGGTTTTCGGCGGCTTGACCATTTTCTTCTGGCATCGTGAGTCTCCTTTGCTGGGTCAGGCAATCCAAGCCTGCAACGGGCTGGCGCGCAGTGAAGTGCCTCGCCCATCCATTTTCGCGCCAATCCCGCGTGCTGTCACGCGCTAGTTTCGAGAACTGGCTTGTGCGGCGGCGACATTCCTCAGATTCTGAAGCTCATGGCTGTTGCATTGGTGCGTCCGTCTGCTGGCGCAGGTGAAGAGTGAGGGGAGCGACCTGAAAAACCTGTACAGCCAATATCAATAGGGTGCATCTCTGAAAATCAGAGAAGGTTTTTGACAAAGAGATAGCCTCGCGTCAGAGTAGATGGTCTACGAAAACCGTACTCAAAAAGGAGGCTATCGATGGAAGTTTGCCACAGTGAGCGCTTTTTGGACAGTCCGGCGGCACGACGGCTTGCGGAATATGTCGACAAGCGATGCGAGAAATCGGCTGCACAGAACGAAGGTGCGGCCGTGTGCGGCCACACAGATGCATAAACTTCGACCCTGCCTGCCAACGCCACTGGGAACGTGCACGATCTGTCTACTGGTCTAGCACGCTTTTTGCGCCCTTTCAATCATCGACATCGCATCGGAAGTCGGCTAGACTGTACCGTATGATGCAGTGACCGAGAGCACTACGCGCTGCAACCCGGCTGCGAGGAAAACCGCATGAATATCGACATCAGCACCTTCGCCATCGCTCTGAGCATCACAAATCTCCTGCAGGTAATCGCCCTGGTTGCCCAATGGCGGCTGGATAAAGTTCACCGCGGGCTGGGCTGGTGGGCGCTGGGTATCGCCTCGATCGGGGTGGGTTTCATCGCCCGCTATCTGCGCATGCTCCCCCAACTGACTTCACTTGCGGTTGTCAGCAACAATCTCCTGTTTGTTTATGGGCAGACGTTTATATACCTGGGAGTCCTCTTCTTCTTCAATCAACGCGAAAGACGCCGTCTGCTGATCGCGTCCCTGGCAGTTTTCACTGTGGTCGATATCTATTTAACGTACAGCAACGACAATGTAGTCGCCCGGCGGGCGGTGCTCTACATGGCGCTTGCCATCTTGTCGTTGTTAACCGCGCGAGCGCTCTTTGTATACAAGACTCGCTCCGTAGCCGCTTCGGCGAACCTGCTTGCCGCAGCGTTCGCGATCCATGGCAGCGTCATTGTGGCAGCTTTGCTGCTTACCGTTACCCGCCCCCCTCCCGTAAGCCCCAACGCCGCCTTGCCGGAGCAGGTTTTGTCCCTCATGGATACGCTGATCATGACCACTTTGTGGACCCTCGGCTTTATCCTGATGGTGAACCAGCGTCTGAACGCGGAGAATCGCGAAGCCGGCGAAAACCGTGAACGCATCTTCAACATCAGTCCCGATGCGGTTGTGATCACGCGCCTGGACGATGGCCTGGTGGTCGAAGTCAACGACGGCTTTCTAGCGCTGACCGGTTATGCCCACGCCGAGGTGATCGGCAAGACTGTCCTCGCAATCAATCTCTGGCATGATCCAGCCGAACGCGGCCAGCTAGTCGCCGCGCTGAATGACCAAGGTTTTTGCGACAACATGGAAGCCATTTTCCACCGCAAAGACGGCAGTCAGCGGGTTGGCATGGTGTCCGCCAAGATCATTTCTCTGCAAAGCATTCGTCATATCGTTAGCGTGACCCGCGACATTTCCGAGCGGAAACAGGTGGAGAAGACTCTGAAGAATAGCGAAGAGCGCTATCGTTTACTCTTTGACAGCATGACGGAAGGTTTCGCGCTTCACGAACTGATTTTCGATGAGAGCGGCGAGCCCTGCGACTATCGCTTCCTCGACATCAATCGTGCCTTTGAACAACTGACCGGCCTTAGGCGCGAGGACCTCATTGGCAGGGGACAGCGCGAGGTTCTGCCCAAAGAGAATCCGCTCTGGTTTGAGACCTATTGCAAAGTTGCGCTCACCGGTGAATCAGTTCACATGGAGAATTATTCGCCGCCGCTTCAAAAGCACTATGAAGTATATGCCTATCGCTCGGCGCCAAACCAGTTTGCTGTTGTCTTTAAGGATATTACCAAGCGCAAACGGACGGAAGAGGCCATGCTGGTCGCCAAGGAGCAGGCGGAAGCCGCTAACCGCGCCAAAAGCGAATTCCTCGCCAACATGAGTCACGAGCTGCGCACGCCGCTCAACGCCATCCTCGGCTTTTCGGAACTCATGGCGCGCGACCCCAAGCTCGCGCCGGCGCAGACGGAGAATCTTGCCATCATCAACCGCAGCGGCGAACACCTGTTGAGCTTGATCAACGACGTGCTGGACATGGCCAAGATCGAGGCCGGGCGCATCACGCTGCAAGCGCATGACTTCGACCTACACGGGCTGATCGATGAGGTGGATGACATGTTCCGCCTACGCGCCGCCGCCAAAGGTCTCGAGCTGAGCGTCACACGCGAGCCGGACATGCCCCGCTCTGTGTACGCCGACGAAAGCAAGCTGCGCCAGGTGCTCATCAACCTGCTGGGCAATGCCGTCAAGTTTACCGCCGCCGGCAGCATTGACGTGGCTGTGCGTACGTCAGCAGGGGCTGCGGCCGAGGCAACTGACGCCTGCCGCCTGGTCTTTACCGTGCAAGACACTGGCCCCGGCATCGCCCTCGACGACATGGCGCGCATCTTCGAGCCGTTCGTGCAATTGACCCGTGGGCGCGCGGTGCAGGAAGGGACAGGCCTGGGTCTCCCCATCAGCCGTGAGTTAGCCCGCTTTATGGGCGGCGACCTCACGGCAACCAGCGTCGCCACGCCGGGGCTGGGCAGCCGCTTCCAACTCGATGTGCCGGTGGGCATTGTGACCGCTGCGCCGCTGACCGCTGTGCAGCCAGCGGCACAGCCCCGCGCCATTGGGCTGGAACCCGGCCAGCCAGCCTATCGCTTGCTGGTCGTGGAGGACAACGCTGAAAGCCGCAAGCTGCTGGCTGACCTGCTGACCCAATTGGGCTTCGCCGTGCGCACGGCCGAGAATGGCGAGCAAGCCCTCCAGGATTGGGAGGAGTGGCAGCCACAGTTGATCTGGATGGACATGCGCATGCCGGTCATGGACGGCCACGAAGCCACCCGCCGCATCAAGGCCACGCCCCAAGGCCAGGCTACCGTTGTCGTTGCCCTGACGGCCAACGTCCTGGCCGAACAGCGCTCAGCGGTGCTCGCCGATGGCTGTGATGATTTTGTGCGTAAGCCTTTCCGCGCAGCGGAGATCGTGGACTGCCTTATCAAACACCTGGGTGTGCGCATGGTTTATGCGGATGCCCAGCCAGCCAATCCGCCGTCGAATGATCCACCGCTGGTCCAGGAGCTGCCAGCGGCGTTCGACGCTGCCGGGCTGCCCGCCAGGTGGATCACTCAAGTGCGTCAGGCCGCCCTGGCGGCCGACGCCGGCCGACTCCTGGCGTTGACGGCACAGGTAGAGGACAAGCAACCTGCCCTGGCGCATGCACTGCGCGAGTGGGTGGACGAATATGACTACGCCGCCATCCTCGCCGCCATCCTTGCCGCCGTAGTGAGCACACAGGAGGGCTAAACACGAGTCCCCCAAAGGGCTACAAACGCCATCGACATGGAATCGAAATTTGGTTGCGCACCTATCCGATACTGGTCTTGCACCCGCTCGACGAATCGCTGCTCGTCATGGCAGCACAGGTCGGTGCTCGGCAATTGTTACGCGGTGCTGACGCTCTCTACGCAGCCACCGCGGCGCGATCTGTTCGTAACCTACGGACCTTGCCTGATCCTGATCGACAAGTGGGTGGCCTACGCTCGCCAAACTCACTGCGCCGCCGGCGCCCAAAAGCGCGATAATCAGAAGCAAAGAAAATACTTGCGCTCAAACGTTAGTCATGGATCACCTTTCGCCCGGCCAGGAATGCACCTCACTCCTGAGCGTTCAAACGGAGTCTACGATCATGCTGACAGGCAAGCATACGATTTTGCGCTCGCACAACCGTGCGGTGTATCGTTTTTGAACCGGGCACTGGTAGAAAGGAACAAGACGACAATGGCGGAGCAAAGCAGCGTTACCTCAACAGCAGAGATAGCCGGCAAGCCAATTGCCCAGTTCGGGTTCTGGGTTGCCATCCTGACCGCAGCCGTTGCCGCGCTTTCGTTTGCAATCGCCGTTGCTCAGCGCCTCGCTGTAATCTTCCAGCGCGAACTTACTGGCCGAATAGAACGCCTGGGCCGGCGTGCCCATGAGACCTGGCAGTGAGCTGACGTTGATAATCTGGCCGCTGCGTTGTCTGCGCATGGTCGGCAGTAGGTTTCTCAGGGGCGAAGGGAACGAGCAACACCAACTGTTCTTGCCTGCCTTTGCCATCAGCAAGTACCCAGTCACCAACGCCCAATACCAGGCGTTCGTGGACGACGGCGGGTACACCGAGAAATGGATTGACTGTTGGGGGCTGGGTGAGCGTGCACCTACAATTCTGTCTACGGTTTGCGGCCGTTCCCGCCATTGCTGCCGGCGCCTCGTTGTCCGCTGGCTGCACCGTTGATAATCGCGTCGTACGCTGCCGCATCCATGTATTGCGGAACGTACGTTGCGCCGGTCTGGCTCTCCAGCGTGGCAACGAAGGAGCGCAGGTGGTTTTCGGAGCCGGCCAGCAGGTTTCCATACACCCTCAGGATATCGGCATTGGTGGTCTCCGCCATCCGCACTTTCAAGTCAAGGATGTCGATTTCCTCGATAGCGGCGCCAACCTTCAGCGCATCGGCGATGGAGGTGCTGCCCAGGTCGATCAAGTCGTCGTACAGCGCCTGCAGGTCCGGGTTGGTGAACTCGCCCAGCACATTGCCGGCGACTGGGTCACTCAGGCTATAGCGGCTAAGCAGCATGGCGACAGAGTCGGTGTGCTTCTGTTCGCTGGCTGCGATACTGTTGAAGACCCGCAGACCCCACTCGTCGTACAGCGTGACGTATACGTCGTGCGCAAGCTTTTCCTCTTCGCGCATGAACTGTAGGGCATCGCGTTCTTCGTCGCTGAGCACAGTGGTCGCCACTGCCGTAACGGGTTGGCTGACCGTGCTGTCGCTAGTCAGGCTTGTGCCAGCCGCAAACGCCGGAATGGTGCTTGAAAACAGGGTGAGCAGGGCCAGAGCGCTGGCCGCCAATGTAGATTTGAACATGATGATCCTCCGTGAATTGTGCCTTGTTTTTGTTACGAACCCATTGGCCCGCCAATGACATGGCTGTATCTTAGCGGCAGTTTATGAAGATGTTACGAAGGAATCCTATGCATTTGTTGAAGCCGCCATCGCAGAGTGTGTATCTGATAGTCGAGGAGCGGGTCTTGCGCACCGTCATCGGCATTTTGCTATGCGTGCGCTTTGGTCTTCATTGAGGCTGGTTTCGCTCAACGCACGTCAGGCTCCGCCTCCTCTACCCAGCGCTGCACCGCACGCGGCCCGCTGAACCGCAATACCTGCAAATGTCTATGCTCAGGCTGGGCCAGGAGGCGCGGGTATTCGCGCCGTTGGCGCGGATGGGACCTGAGCAGCCAGAGAAACGTGTCCGCACGCGGCCAGATCAAGTCGCGCGCCACGCTGTAATTGCCGCCCACAATCCACCGTTCCTGGGCCGTGACGCCATCCACGCGCGCCCGAAAGCAGGCTTTCCCCACCGGCTGCCAGTTGGGGCCCCAGAAGAGCACATCCAGGTCCACTGCCGGCAGGTGGCGCCGGTCTACCAATTGCTCGGCGAGGGAAGTCTTCCCCGCACCCGTTGGGCCAACGATCACAATGCGTTGCATGGTGCCGATCGTCGCACAAACTATACTTACCGGCAAATGAATCGAAAGGGGTGTATTTCAGATGTAGCGGGTGACGGAAAGAGCGAGTCAATGCTATCATTCTGAAAAACAAATCGCAATGGGATCGATTCATGTCTTTGAGGAGCAGTAACTTGCAGCGCAAGTGGAGCAGCCGGAGGAACGCGGCGTGGTGGCCGGCGATTCCGTTGCTCGCCGTACAGATGGCAAATGGGATGCGCGAAATACCCCAGTTCGCGTTCTTTCTGATCTATCTTCAGGAGCAGGTGGGGCTTGCGCCCCCGGCGATCGCCGCTGTCGTCGCCGGGGGACAGATTGCCGGAATGGTGATGGCTTTGTTGAGCGGTGTCGTCACTGCCCGCCTGGGCAGCAAATGGATGCTGGTGTGGGGGCTGGCCCTCGCCGGCCTGAGTAGCCTCGCCTTTCAGGTGCCGGCGGTCTGGTGGGTGACCGTGTTGTGGTTGATCGGCGGCGCCGGGGGGGCACTGGCTTCGATTGGCGGCGCAAGCTACCTGACCCACCTCAGTGTGCGCGCGACGTTGGGCATGCTCGCCGCACTCTATGCGCTGAGCCTGACGATTGGCGCCGCGATTGGCAACCCCATGGCCGGTGTGTTGATCGAGCGTCGCGGCTTTGGCGCTTTCGGGTGGGCCGCCCTGGCGCTCTCGCTCGCTGCCATCCTGATCGCTGTCCGTTGGATGGCGCCCCTGCACGATCACGCAACGGAACCGGTAGGGCTGCGCTCGTTCTGGTCGGATGCACGGCTCATCGCTGGGCGACGGCCGGTGCAGCTCTTGATCGGCATGCGCAGCGTGCCGACCCTCTTCTACGGCATGTTGATGGTGCTCGTTCCGCTGTTGCTCTACGATCTTTCGGGCAGCAAAGTTCTCGTGGCAGCCTATGGCACCACCACGCTGATCGTGGCTTCGGCCACCCAGTTGCTGGCCGGGCGCGCCGCCGATCGCTGGGGCGCCCGCTACCCGACGCTAGTTGGCTACGCCGCGATCGTCCTCTCCGGTCTCGGACTCAGCGTGGGCGTGGGGAGCGTGGCCGGCATTTTCGTCTTCGGGGTGCTGGGCATTGCGGCGGCATGGGCGCTCGCGACGCTGATGTACGTCTGGGTTGCCGATGGCGTGCCGAAGGCCGACCAACCTACAATCTTCGGGTTGCTGCACGCCGTGTGGAGCCTCAGCATGATCGCCGGCTCCATGCTTGGCGGTTGGTTCGTGCAGTCGATCCCGGGGCTGCCATTCCTGCTCGTGGGTGTGCTCAACGTCGCCGCCTTCTTCCTGACCGCCGCCTACTACCGCAACCCGTAGGCTGCCGGGTTCACCCCCGCACACGCCTGCTTATCGCCGGCGCGCAGCCGGCAGATAGATCTGGTGATCGGTTGTGATGATAGACAGTGGATCGGTCGAAACGACCACCGCAGACGAACTGTCCATGCCGTCAACCGTGATCTGATGCAAAACGTAGGGTTGGAGATCGCTCAGGAGGTACTGAGTCTGCAGCCCGATGTCGAGTACGTCGATGATGGGCACGACTGCCGTTGCGCCCGGCAGATAACTATCCGTAAGCCGATAGTGATCGACCTGTATCCCGGCGTCGGGATCCAGATCCCACTGGAGCGAGATGCTGTCCAGATCAGCGTTGAACGACGCAAAGCGCAACGGCGACCGCGTGGCAACATACTCGTCGGCGCCAAAGTCGGAGCGTCCGTCGGTGCGCGCCTCATTCTCGAAGTCGACGGGCAGTGTATTGCTTGCGATCTGGTTGCGTGCGCGCGACGCGGCTTTGATATGGTAATCAAAGGCGGAGGCGCCGGCCGCCATATACGCAGGATCCCCTTGCAGCATGGCGTCCTGGCCGGTGACGACGCCGGCGTTGGCGGGCCCGCCCAGATTGGGATTAGTTGCCGTCGTATCCCAGGTATTGTCATAGAAAAGCCCGCTGTCGAAGGTAAGGGTGTTGCCTTTGATGATCTCCACCGCGGAGCCAACAGGGCCTGCATGACCAGAAATAATGCTACGCCGGATCGTGACGTTCGCACCGCGCCGGGTGCCGGCGTTCATGATCCAGATCCCCTGTCCAGTCTGCCCGTCCGCCCCGGTGATGACGTTGTCGGCGATCGTCGAATGATCGATGACGGCATCCGTAGCCTGAATCCAGAGACCGCCGGCGCCGCCACCCGTCACTTGGGCGCCCTGCCCGGCGCTGGCACGATTGGCGGCGACGATGCTATTCGTCATCGTCAATTCTGAGATAGTGCCATCTTTGTCCCAGGTAACCGTCAACCCGCCGCCGTTGGGCGCACCGAATTGGCCGCTGGCGCCGTTGCCGCCTTGCGCCACGTTGTTAATCACCTGCACGCGGTTGACCACCAAGATTGAATTGATCGTCATCACACCGCCGCCGGCAGCAAACCAACCATTTTGGGCGTTGCCCCCCTGCGCGAGATTGTCGCGGATGGAGCCATCGGTGATCGTCACCGTCGCCTGCTCCCCCTCAAACGCGCCGCCGAACCCGCCGCCGGCGTGGACGGTGGCGTCGCCGCCAATCGCACGGTTGCCGGTCGCCGTAACCTGGCTCAGTGTGCCGCTGCTCTGCTCCTGGAACGATATGGCGCCCCCCAAGGCGTCGGCGCGTCCCCCATCTTCACCGTCCCCGGCGCTGCTGCCGGCCTGCGCCAGGTTGGTGCGGAAGATGACATTGGTCGCCGTGAGATTGCTTTTGAAGGCAACGATCGCGCCGCCATGCGCCACGCCCCCCCGCGTGGCCCCCGTGCCCCCAATCGCCTGGTTGTTCTCAAAAAGAACGTTCTCCAGCGTAGCCGATGCGATGTTGCGTAATGAGACCGCGCCCCCAGAGCCAGCGCCGCCGTAGCCTGCGCTGCGATTGGATCCAACGGCCTGGTTGTCGATAAACGTCATGTCTTTTAGTTGCAGCGAACTGGCGTTCTCGGCGAACAAGCCGCCGCCATAGGCAAAGAAGCCGTCCTGGCCCGGCCGTTTGGCGATCGCGCCACCGTAGCTGTTGCGCACGGTGAACCCTTCCATGCTAAGGCCGGACGCCGCGGAGGAACTAAAGGTGAGTAGAAAAATGCCCCGGTTCTTGTTTTCGCCATCGATCGTCGTCACATACTGCACCGGATCATTGACGTCCCAATTTCCAGACGGATAGCCGCCGCGCAGGGTCACTTGTTTGCTCAGCACACAGACCACCGAAGGCGCTCCCGTGCTCTGGGTGCAGGTGCTCTCGCCACCATAGGTATAGGCGCCGGCCGCCACCAGGATCGTATCGCCGCTTGCCGCCAGGTCGATCGCCGCTTGCATGGAAGCGCAAGGCGCCGATGCCGTACCGCAGGCGGGATCGTCCGCGCCGGCTGTCCCGTCGACGTACCACGGTCCGCTGGCCGGGGCCGCTGGCACCGTAGACTGGGCAAACGCGGGCTGCGCCAGGGCCATGAGCAGCAGGCAGAAAAAGAATATGCTCAACGGCTTGCACGCAACCAAGGGAACCACCTGGGAAAATACCGTTCGGGCGTTTTCATTGCGCATTCGATCACCTCGAGAACTGGATTTGGGTGCAGAAGTATGCCCCAACCCAACCTGCGACGCAAGTGATCAAATAGTTATCCGGCCATTTTCACCAGCGGCAACCCCCGCTACGCCCCCAGCGTGTTCACGGTCGTCACGGCCCGCTTGCTGGCCACATAGGCCAGCACCGCCCCCAGCAAAAACAGCCCGATGTTGAGCACAAAGGGCAGGTTGCGATTGAGCTGCGACGCTTCCCCGGCGATCCAGCCAAACGGCGTCGTGCAGGCCAACACCAGCAGGTAAAGGATCGCCATGATGCGCGCTCGCTCCTTGGGGTCCACGCTGGTCGCCACCAGCTTGTCGAGCAGCGTATTGATGGCGGGCACGCTGCAGCCCTCCAGGATCGTCGCCACGAGCAGGAGCCCATAACTCAGCGGCGGGATGGTGATTAACATCGTCCAGCTCACGATCAGGCCGGCGAAGCCGAAGATCATCGGGATGCGGGGGTCCACGCTGCGCAGCCTGGGCATCACCGTAAAATAGAACAGCAGCATCGTCAACGAGCGCGCCACGTAATAGAGCGAGAGATACTCGACGCCAATCTGCAATTTCCCGGTCACCAACACGCTCCAAAAGGTGCTGTTGATGGTCATCGCGATGGCCACCACCACCATCAGCCCACCCGTCATCAGCATTTCCGGCGAATGCAAGATCTCATGCAGGATGCTGCGTGACTCGCCCAGGATAGCAAAGACCGACTGATGCCGGGTGGCGTGCATGCGATCCAGGCCGTGCTCGGTTTCGACGACCATGACGTTGAGGGTGAAGAACTTGATCGTCATCATCACAAAGGCCAGCAGATAGAGCATGCGCATCGTGGGCACGAGCGAGAAGTAGGCGATCAGCAAGCCGGTCAGGGGAGAAACGAAAGCCGCCAGCAGCCCCGAAATGTAGATGAGCGAATAGACATCCACCAGCAGCGTGGGCTCCGTCCCCTCGACGAGCAAGCATTGCCACGAGTTGTAGGTCACGCGCCAGGAGCTGTTGATGATCGCCGCAATCAGAAAGGCATTGAAATCCTGCGCGATGGCCCAGATCAGGCAGGGAATGCTCCATGCGATAATGTCGACGACCAGCGTCGTGCGCTTGCGCCCAAATTTATCCGTAATGGCGCCGCTCATCATGGTCCAGAAGATCTGGCCGGCCAGGCCGATGCTCGCCAGCAGCCCGATCTGGCTGTCGGTCAGCCCCAACGCCAGCATGTAGACCGAGACATAGGGCGCATACAAGTTGTACGGGATGGCCCAGATCGGTTCGGTCAAAACCGCGCCGCGCACGTTGCCGCGCAAGTTGCGCAGCGTGACAAATAACGAGTGGTCAAGCAGGCGGTAGGTGAACATAGTGGTAGTTAATTGTAAGCCCATCTACCCCATTTCGCCAGTCCTTCAGCCACACGGGCGCAAGCAAGAGTTGTCAGTGAGCATTGTGAACGGCGTTGCGCGCAACGGCGACGCGTGCGGCGCCCATCCACCTAAGCAGCCATCCTTGCATTTCTTCGATGCCGTGGATAAAATGCGAGGATAATGTCGCGGAAAGCACTTGCATCCGTCGTCCGAACTGAGCGGCACCCAGCGCGACAATCGTTCCATAGACAACTCGACCCGTATGGATCGAGCAAGGGGGACTTATGGCGAGATGGATTAGCATTGCCAGCATGGTGATTGGTGGCGTAGGCATTTTTTCGGATTCTATTATCTTGCCCGCGCGCCACAGACGTCGCTGAGCATCGTGACCGCCACAACGGTGGGAATTGTGGGGGTGCTGGCCTTCGTACGCCACGTCGTCTTTCACAAGTCGGATGCCGCGCGGCTTGGATGGGAGACGGACAGACCCGACTGGATGTTCGAGGTAGGTTTTCGAACCTGGCGTTTGGCTTGATGGCGTTCCTGGCGGTCTTCGCCAGTTGGGGAACGCCGGCACAGGTCGTCGTGCTCCTCGGCTACGCGTTCTACCTCTTTCAGGCGGCCATGCTGCATGCATACCGGTACTTCACGGACGCTGAGCGATCCCGCGCCAGGCTCTGGCGCAGCGTCATCGCCACCCTGCTCTATGCGGCAATGATGGCCTTCTTTGCCGTGTACGCACTCCTCAAGTAGCCGCAGCGAATGGCCGAACGGCCCAATCACGGGTGAGTCCCGAACTCAAGAAGCAAGTTGACGCCATCTTCACCGCGATGGGCCTCAGTACAGCCGACGCCATAAGTTGTCCTGGCCGTCAGCGATCGTGTGGCACTCGATGCGGTGGGCGTGGCGATCCTGCGCCACTTTGGCACCACGGCAGAGGTCAGCGCCGGGCCGGTTTTTGGCCAGGAGCAGATCGCGCGCGCCGTGGAATTGGGGCTGGGCGTCAGCGGGCCGGCGGGAATCGAGCTCGTGACCGGTGACGACGAAAGCGCGGCGTTTGCGGCTATCGTAGCCAAGGGGCTGCAATAATGGTCGGCATCGCCGCTGCGGGCCACCGCAGCGTGCACGGTCATTTTTGTAATGAAAGGTACCTGTGCCAGGCGGTGGACTCCCGTCGCTAGAGATTCTCAATTTCGATGGCGGGCAATGCGTCTGCCACCGTGAGGCCGAAGACGCGGGCGTAGAAGTAGAGCTCGGCCTCCCGCGCGTGGATCAGGTTTTTTTCCTGGCGAAAGCCATGGGCCTCGCCGGCATACGTCACATAGGCCACGGGAATCTTGCGGCGGCGCAACGCCTGTACCATTTCCTCGGCCTGGTTGGGCGGAACCACTTTGTCTTCCATGCCCTGAAAGAAAATCACCGGGCACTGGATGCCCTCGACGTGGTAGAGCGGCGAATGCTCGCGATAGAGGTCGAGCCGTTCGGGATAGGGCCCGATCAGACCATCCAGATAACGCGATTCGAATTTGTGTGTCTCGCGGGCCAGGCCTTCCAGGTCGCCGACGCCGTAGAAGCTGGCGCCGGCCGCAAAGACATTGCGGAAGGCGAGGGCGCAGAGGGTTGTATAGCCGCCGGCGCTGCCACCGCGAATGATGAGCCGTGCACCGTCGACCTCGTCCAGGCGCGCCAGGTAAAGGGCGCCGTTCGCACAGTCATCGACATCCACCACGCCCCAGTTGTCATCCAGCCGCTCGCGATAGCGGCGCCCATAACTGGTGCTCCCGCCATAGTTGACGTCGAGCACACCAAAACCGCGGCTCGTCCAATACTGCACGCCGAGGTTGAGTGTACTGCTGGTTGAGGCGGTGGGTCCCCCATGACTGATGACCAAGAGCGGCGGCCGTTCGCCGTGCGGCGCCTCGAAATCTGGGTTGCACGGGGGATAGAAAAACGCATGCGCCGTGAGCCCCCCGGAGGTTGGAAACTCGATCGCGCGCGGCAAGGAAAAGTAGCGTTTGTCCACGGACGGCGCGCTTCCCTCAGCAAGGGTCTTTGTTTGGCCGCCGGCCAAAAGCACCTGCACGATGGATTGAGGCGTGTCCGGTGCACCCGCCACAAAGACCGCCTGACGTGCGTCTATGTGCAGGTTGTGATACTCAGCGAACGGCAGATCAAATGGATCGACGGCGCCGCTGCGCGCATCCACGGCCACCAACCGGGCAACACCCTCGCGGTAGCACGCCGCCACCAGACGGTCCGGCGCCACAAAGCCATAGGTGGACATGCCAAAGATCCATTGCGGCAGGCCGAACTCAGCCTCCAGATTGGTAACGGTTTCAATCTGGCCGGCTCGCTGCCGATAGATGTTCCACCAGCCTGTACGGTCGGATACGAAGTAGAGCAGGTTGTCCGGCGACCACTGCGGTTGAAAGATCGATTCGCCGCCGTCCATGCCGGCAATACAATGCGGGAGTCTCAAGCTGCCATCGGCGTTTACGGCGGCCGTCCACACCGCCGACGCTGTCCAGGGCATGTGGGGATGATTCCACGCCAGCCAACTGAGCCACCTACCATCTGGGCTCAGGCGTGGCGTGGAATAGAAGTCATGTCCTTCGAGCAGTACTTCGCCTGGACCGCCTGCATCCGGATCGAGCGCGACCAGGGTGTTTACCGGCTCGCGATCTTCCACGGTGTGATCCTCGCGCACACAGATGATGCGCCGGCGGGTCGCATCAACAATGCCATCGGCATAGCGCATGCCGGCGGGGGTGAGCGGTTGTGGCGCAAAGCCGGGCCGTTGGCGATAGAGACGCTGGTCCGCGAAATTGGCAAAATAGACGACACTGCCGGCCACCCAGTAGCTGCCGCCGCCATATTCGTGCACGCGCGTGCGTGCGCTGAATCCGGGCGGGGTGACGTCCACCCGCGTACCATCTGGCCGTCGCACGACGATCACCGACCGCCCCTCTTCCTGCGGGCGCATCTCGACCCAGTAGATGTCTTCGCCGTCCAACACAATTTCATCGAGCCGAACAGCACTGCTGGCGACCAGCGCCGCTGTAATCGGCGACTGCCACGATCCGTAGGGCGCAGAGTGTACAGTAGCCATGAGCATCTCCTTGGTGTTCTTCAAATTGGCTTCGTCATGCAATGGTGAAACTATACCTGAGCTTGATGTCAGGATCAACTATGCTATTTTCAAATCGCGCCGAATCTGCTATGATAGTCACACAGCCACGCTTCAACGACGTCCGAGGGTTGCCCCATGCGTGATACAAGGCCCTAATCGCCTGATCTGCGTCAATCGCACTTCCTTACGGGTCCTTGGGTGCGCCAAAACCCCCTGCCGCAAGGCGATAGTCTCTTTGATGTATGGGGAGCGGATGCCAACAACGTCTGGGCGGATGGCCGCGGTCGTCCCGGATCCTTCCGTTCACTCGCCCCGCTTCCAGGAATTTATGCACGAAGCCAACCGGGGGAGACAATATCGCTTTTTCCAAAACCGGGAGGATGCGATCCAATGGCTCGCATCGGACTGAGTCCAGGTTCAGCGTCGTTAGTTGCCCACGTAACGTCCTCGGCACGGGCCAAAACGTTCTCGCTCGATTCGCGTCTGCGCTATTCAGGCACGCCGATCGTCACCGTCCCGTTCATGCCGTCCAGGATCACGATCCACTGATTGAGGAGGTCTTGGCCCAAGAGGAAATCTACCGCACCCAGGTCGGCGTCGTCGACGCGCAAAAAGCCATACGCCGAGTAGGCTCGCCTGGCGTCTTTGCGTGAGGTACATGATCCATTGAATTTTGGCCGGCCTGATCCATCACAGGCAATATTGTACCATACCTGAGAGATGAGCTATGTTGACGT
>Ga0105047_10001410_pt1 | contig 42967 bp, 25 predicted proteins | sample MAT04_FD_78384 | JGI IMG/M metagenome (GOLD analysis project Ga0105047, IMG submission 78384) | Freshwater microbial communities from Lake Fryxell liftoff mats and glacier meltwater in Antarctica - MAT-04 (megahit assembly) | ecosystem: Environmental > Aquatic > Freshwater > Ice > Liftoff... | reverse complement strand
TCGGTGTCCAAGCGGGCTTGGGTTTGATATCCGTCCAAAACCCTCTGTGGAAATCAAAATACTCATTCATGGTCGCGGGAACCACATTGACTGTAAGTCAACGGAAGTTCAAACATGGTATCAGCAACGTCTCCTGAACGAGCGACTTCCACGTACTCGTATTTCTGAAACAGTGATCCTGTCACGGAGAAGCAACGGAGTTCGATCGGATTGAACGTATCCGCGTTCACAGTCAAGGTGTGAGTCTTAGGAACTCCTGCTCCCAACATTCCTTCCAGCAACGAAGTGTCCCCCATGTCAGGAAAGGAGAATCTTGTCTCGATTTCATCGCACGGAATCCCTCCGAGGGTAGCACTCGTGACTTGACGACTGTCGATCTTGGCTCCCACGGCAATTTCAGGAACGAACGACAGCAACATGTCATTGCCGCGTAGAAAGCTGGCGGTGGCTGGTGTCAATTCAATCTGGTGTTTATCGATGACCACTTCCGACTGGGGAAGGATGTCGAAATACCTGCCACCCAAGCAGAGGACAATCGCTTGCCCAGGAGCCACAGCCTCTGTGCGAGTCGCGAGGACACCGTTCGCCAGAATTTTCTGAGAGACAGTGGTCTCCATGTTTTGGATTCGCATCCGATACTGAATCGGAGGCTGCATCGCCGCTTTAGACTTTTCGATCACCTCATCTTCGGAGAGCTTCGGGGGTTGATTCCGCTTGAACCGTGCCAAGGCCCGAGATCAAGAGACATTCACTCAACAAAAAAGTTGCAAGCCACTTCTGGCCGGATGAATCGTCTTGTCTTCTGTTCATGAATCCCTCTGAATGTGCGTGTCGACGTTGAACCCGCACGGCAAGCTGTCACCGGAAAATGTCACCGTAAAGGTCCGAAGGCTGTCGGACTGGTCATTGCCATGTCATGCCATGGCGGCTCCACTCAAGACTGAGAGCCGTTGGGGGCCTCGTACAGGCTGACACACCGGTTCGCAAGTACGCTACACGACCTGCCTTAGCGGACGATGGCGCAAGAAGAAGCGAAGAAGCTCGCCCAACGGCGTCGATGATGTATGCGGATTTACCGATGACGTGTCTTACTCCCGTGGCCAGTGCTGGAGTTCGATCAGAATTTCAGACCTACGCTAAAGAGAGAGCATCCTCAGATCAATCTCATTCTGAGACGATTCGAAAAAGATGATGCGGAAATCATGAAGTGGGTTTTCAGTTGTCCCGCGACATCCGAGTCGCAGGGCGACATCGTTTACGGGACCAAGACTCCTTGAAGTTCGAGGAGTAACCCGGTCCAATGGGACTCAAGTCGAACCACGCTGCGCCGCGTTCCCCAATGGCGGCATACTTCGGTTCGACAGGAGTGATCGCAGATGAATCATGTGCCAGCTCACGGGATGTCTTCCCGGATGACTATGAAACAGCGGACCTGGACGACGGGCCTGCTGGGCGTCTTCCTCGTCGGCCTCCTGGCGGTCTCGACCTTGATGGCCCAGGATGTCCCGCCTCCCGATCGAGAGGGAGAGGACTGGCCTGGCTTCCTCGGACCGCACCACACCGGCATCTCCGGCGAGACGGGACTCCTCGCCCAGTGGCCCGCAGCTGGGCCCAAACGGCTCTGGGACCGAGAGGTCGGAACGGGCTACAGCGCTCCGTCGGTGATCGGAAACCGGCTGGTGTTTCATCACCGTCTCAAAGACGAAGAGATCGTGGAATGCCTGCGAGCTGACACCGGCGAGCCACTCTGGAAGCACGCCGAGCCAAGCCATTTCGATGACCCGTACGGCTACAACAATGGGCCGCGTTGCTCTCCCGTCCTCACGGCGGACCGGTGCTACACCCTGGGAGCCGAAGGGCTGTTGCTCTGCGTGTCGCTGTCCGATGGGAAGCCGATCTGGAAGCGGGAACTCCGCAAAGAGTACACGATCCCGGATGGATTCTTCGGCGTGGGAGCGACCCCTTTGCTCGATGGGGACAAGCTCATCGTCATGGTCGGGGGCCAGCCGGAATCGGGCGTGGTGGCGTTCGAGGCTGCGACGGGGAAGCCACTCTGGAGCAGCGTCGGGAAGTCGACCTGGGACAAGGCGGCGACCGGCTGGGGGGGGGAGCCCGAATACGAATGGACTGGCGATGAGATGGTTGTCAGCTACTCCTCCCCGATCTGCGAGACGATCCACGGACAGCGGCACTTGCTGTGCCTGATGCGGCATGGGCTGGTCTCGCTCGACCCCGCCACGGGCCAGGAACGGTTCCACTTCTGGTTCCGCCCGCGCGTGCATGAGTCGGTCAACGCCGCTCAGCCGGTCGTCGACGGAGACACCGTCCTGGTCTCAGCGGCTTACCGCGTCGGGTCAGCCCTGCTGAAAATCGAGCCGGATGGGAAGAGTTATGATGTCGTCTGGAAGAACGCCAGCAACCTCATGACGCACTGGTCGACCCCGATCCTCAATGACGGAGTGTTCTACGGCTTCAGCGGACGACACGAGAATGAGGGGATGTTTCGCTGTCTCCAAGCCGACTCCGGTGAAGTCCTGTGGGAGACACCTGGCCAGACCGAGGAGCAGCTCAAGGGCTTGAAGCAGGGCCCCGACGGCGGAGTGATCGACCTGAAGACCAAAGCTTCTGTTCCGTGGCCGCTGTATGGCCGAGCCTCGAAAATCATGGCCGATGGCAAGTTCATCGTGCTGGCCGAACGCGGCGGGATGCTATCGCTGGTGCAGGTCAACAAAACGAAGTACGAAGAAATCTCCCGCTGCGAAATCTCCGGCATGCGTTATCCCAGCTGGACCGCCCCGGTGCTATCTCGAGGCCGATTGTACCTGCGCTGCGAGGACCGGTTGATCTGCCTCGATGTGCGGGAGCCGTGAGACTCCCACTGCCGAGCGTGTGCGAATCAGGAAAGTCTGTAGGTCGGGCAGGCAATCTTGCCTGTCCCATGATCGACAAGTGAACGCCCACCTTTGGAGCGTGCGACAGACAAGATTGTCTGTCGCACGGAATTTCCTGACGCGCACACATGTTAAGCGTTGCCACCTCTGGGTGTTCGACTCAAGTGCTCCATCGCAGTACAGTGTGACGAGTTGTTTCCCGGCGATGAGTGGAGATGTTCTGATGTCGAACTGGCGAATGAGCCTGAGCGTAATGATTCTCTCCTGCACGGGAGTCGTCTCCGCAGCCGACTGGACCGAGTTTCGTGGTCCGACGGGTCAGGGAATCAGCGACCAGGTGGGCCTGCCGCTGACCTGGAGCGAGACCGAGAATATCGCGTGGAAGACACCGATCCCCGGCCTCGGCTGGTCCTCGCCAGTTGCGTCGCACAGCAAGATCTATGTCTCGACCTGTGTGGATGTCCCCGCCGCGGGAGACCAGCCCGAGGTTCACGAATTGCGGGCCATCTGCTTGAACGCCAGCACTGGTGCCGTCGAGTGGAACAACGAACTCTTCCGCCGGGAGGGCCCGCTCCCCATGCACCCGAAGAACAGCCAAGCCAGCCCGACTCCGCTGATCGATGGCGAGCAGATCTACTTCCATTTCGGCCCCTATGGCACTGCGGCACTGAAGCCGGACGGGGCCACGATCTGGAAAACTGAAAAGTTGGTGTATGTCCCCCAGCATGGGACCGGCGGCTCTCCCGCCCTGGTGGATGACCTGCTTGTGATCTGCTGTGATGGGTCCGATCAGCAGTTCGTGGTCGGCTTAGACAAGGCCACGGGCGAGACCCGTTGGAAGACACCTCGCAACACCATGCCGGAACGCGGCTTCTCTTTCAGTACCCCACTCGCCGTGACGATCAACGGCCAACAGCAAGTCATCTGCCCCGGTAGCAAAGCCGTGATCTCTTATGAACCAGCCACGGGTCAAGAAATCTGGCGCTGTCAGTACGGCGGCGGGTACAGCGTCGTCCCTCGACCGATCCATGCCCAAGGCTTGATCTTCGTCAGCTCCAGTTACGACTCCCCCAGCCTGCTCGCGATCGATCCGACCGGAACCGGCGATGTCACCGAGACCCACCTGAAGTGGCAGACCGACAAACAGGCACCGCACAACCCGTCGATGGTCGCGGTCGATGACATGCTGTTCTACGTGTCTGACAACGGGATCGCGAGCTGCGTCGATGCGAAGACCGGCGAGAAGCACTGGCAGGAACGGATCGCAGGGAACTACTCCGCCTCGCTGACGACAGGTGATGGGCGTGTCTACTTCCAGGATGAGCACGGCAAGGCCACCGTCGTTGCCGCTTCGAAGACCTTTGAAGTGCTGGCCACCAACACGTTTGCCGAAGGGGAGCGGACCTTCGCCTCGTATGGCGTGCTGGACAAGTCTCTACTGATCCGCAGCGAGAAGCACTTGTACCGCTTCGGAAATTCTCAATCCGCAAACGCGAAATGAAACAAGCCCAGTGCAGATTCAGAATTCGTTTTCAGGCGGAACAGACAAGAATGTCTGTTCTACTTCCGTAGAGTAGACATTCCTGTCTGCTTTTCTGGATGAAGACCATTTCGGAAACTGCTCTCGCGATGGCAACCACCGGGCGTTCCGCTCATCACTCACTGGCACGAAAATGGTCATCACGCTCATCGGCTACCGAGGCGTTGGGAAATCGACGATCGCTCCCCGCCTGGCAGCCCGCTTGGGGTGGAACTGGATTGATGCCGATGCGGAGATCGAGCAGCGCGCGGGGCGAACCATTGCCGAGATCTTTCAGCAGGAGGCAGAGGCGGGCTTCCGCGTGCGTGAGGCCAGCGTACTCTCGGACCTGTTGTCGCGCGACCGCCTCATCATCGCTGCGGGAGGCGGTGCAATCCTGAACCCTCACTCGCGAGAGACCATCCGCGCAGCTGGTCCCGCCGTCTGGCTGACCGCCGGTCTCGACAGCATTTTTTCCCGCCTGCAGGGAGACGCGACCACCTCGATTCGTCGGCCCTCCCTGACCGGGACCGATGCCCGGACGGAGATCGAAACTCTACTGGCGGCGCGAACTCCGCTCTATGCCGAGACGGCCACGCTGACGATCAACTCGGAACGCCGGTCGCCCGAAGCGATCGTCGACGAGATCATGCTCTCGCTGCCCCGGTCACTCACCTCCGGGGGATCCCGGTGAAGATTCTGGTTCAACAGGAGTTGCCGGCCTGGCTGGTACTCCCCTTCATGTTCTGGATGGGAGCCTGCATCGGCAGCTTCCTGAACGTCTGCGTCTACCGCATCCCGTTGGCGAATAGTCTCTGGGACCAGCTGAAGAGCATCGCCAATCGAGGATCGTTTTGCCCTCGCTGTCAAACGCCGATCCGCTGGTATGACAACATTCCAATCTTCGGGTGGTTGTCGCTGCGAGGTCGTTGCCGGGCCTGTGGGCAGTCGATCTCGATGCGGTATCCGCTGGTCGAGCTGTTCAATGCTCTGCTGTTCGTACTCGTCTACTGGCTGGAAGTCCCGTTCGGTTACGGCGCAGAGTTATCGAAGAGTGCCGTATTCGCCGACCTCGGCCCGCAATCGATCCCGGGTTTAGGGAACCTCTCCCCGCTGATGTTTCTGCATCTCCGAGTGGTGTTCCATTTGGTGCTGATCGAGGCGTTGTTGGTGGCCTCGCTGATCGACTGGGACTTGATGATCATCCCGGACGGCACGACGATCCCGCAGACGATCTTCGCGGTCGTGGCGTCGACGATATTCGGGACACTGCATCTCGTTCCGGCGTGGCATCAGGACCCGCAATTGCTGCGAGACTTTCGCATCACCCTGCCGAAGTCGCTGCATCCCTGGCTGACGCCGGAATGGAGCGTCCCCGAGTGGTTTAGTACGTCGCCGCACTTGCATGGACTGCTCGTGAGCGTCGCGGGTCTGGCCGTCGGAGCGATTCTCGTGGCCGTCGTGAGATCGATCGGGACGCGCGTCCTGGGACGCGAGGCGATGGGGGACGGTGATATCTTCCTGATGGCCATGGTCGGTGCTTTTCTCGGCTGGCAGGCGACCGTCATCGCGTTCTTCCTCGCAGCGGTTCTCGCCTCTGCCGCCCAGATCGTCACCCTCTCGTTTAGGCTCGACAAGGAGATCCCCTATGGGCCGTACCTCAGCCTCGGCTCCTTACTCGTCTTGCTGGGTTGGCGAGAGGTCTGGGAACACTTCGCCAAGCGGTTCTTCTCGCTGGGGCCGATGCTGCTTCCACTGGCTCTGATGATGCTCGTGCTGTTTCCGCTGTTGTTGCTCGTCCTCCAGGGGATCAAATGGCTGTGCGGAATTCCACTCCATCCTCCCGCCCCGGTCGCCGTCTGGACAGCTGCGGATCAGAACCTGTTTGTGGCCGGTGAGAATGTCGATCGGAACCAAGGTCGCTGGCCGACCGAACCCGACTGGCCCGGCTACGCCGCCGCGCGGGGCACGCTGTTCGAGGAGCAGTGGAAGAACCCCCATTAGGCCACCAGGCGAAATCAAAAGACCCGCCACCCCGCTCGTCGGGGTGGTTCCCGCGCTTGTGCGCTCAAGTCGCGCACAAGCGCGTGAACCACCGGGGCGAGCCCGGAGGCGAGTCGAATACTGTCGCCCGACGGCTTGAGCCCACGCTCCTGCTTCGCAAACGGAACTTGATCGAGATGACTGACGTGATTGACACCCTGGCGAACGCCCAGAGCCACCTCCCGCGAACCCTGGCGGTGATCCAAGCAGGCATCGAACGCGGGCTGCATCATGGAGTCCAACTCTTCGTCTCACGCGATCTGCGACCGGTCGTCGACCTCGCCATCGGCGAGAACCAGCCGAGGGAGCGACTGACGAGTGACCACATCCTGCCGTGGCTCAGCGCCGGAAAGCCGATCACGGCGATCGCCATCATGCAGCTCGTCGAGGAGGGACGGCTCCAGCTCGACGATCCGGTCATGCAGCTGATCCCCGAGTTTGCACAGAGCGGCAAAGCGGCGGTCACCTTACGCCACTTGTTGACACATACCGCCGGTATCGACGCCGTCGCACTGGGTTGGCCCAACACGCCGTGGGACGAGATCATCGCCCGCATCTGTGCGGCTCCGCTCAAAGCGGGCTCCATACCCGGCGACACCCCTGCCTATGACCCGCAGCGCAGCTGGTTCATCCTGGGCGAGATCGTGCAGCGGCTGCGAGGTCGGCCCATCGCCGAGGTGCTGCGACGCGACATCTTCGAACCTCTCGAGATGACGCACACCTGGTTGGCACTGCCGGAGGGGGTGTACGACGAATCCGCACCCCAGCTGGGGTACATCCATATCTCAAACGCGGGCGAGTTAAAGAGGAACCACGGACACCTCCGGGAAGTGGCGACCTCACCGGCTCCTGGAAGCAGTTGTCGTGGTCCCATTCGCGAGTTGGGGCGATTCTACGAGATGCTGCTCGGCCAGGGATCGTGGAACGGCCACCGGTTCATCACTCCCGAAACATTCCAGCTCATGACGACTCGTCAACGGGTCGGGAAGTTCGATCAAACGTTTCAGCATACGGTCGACTTCGGGCTGGGGCTGATCATTAACTCGAATCAATACGGAGCCAACACGATCCCCTATGGCTTCGGTCGACACGCTTCGGAGGGAACGTTCGGGCACGGGGGTTCGCAGTCCTGCATCGGGTTCGGCGATCCGCTGCATCGCGTGGCCATCGCCGCCGTGGCCAACGGCTACCCCGGAGAAGTCCCGCACAACCGCCGGTTCCGGGAATTATTGACTGCGTTGTACGATGATTTATTGAGCGGGGATCGTTGAGCGATGAGGGAAAGAAAAGAACTCTCAGCCAGAAGTGAACCACGACAGATTGATGTCTACCACTCGCTCAACTCTCGACACCCATCGCCCGACGAGTGCGAGACGCATTTTGTGATTGCTCGATAATCGTCCATGGCCCAGCTGCTTTTCGTCCCGGCAGGGACGGCAGAACCTCTCGCCATCCCGTACAACCGCAAAGCGTCTGTCGTCCTTGGCAGGACTGCGGAGTTCGCGAGACCTGGGTCCCATCGTGGAAACAGGGGGCTTTTTTCGGGTGTCCCTGCCGGGGCAAAGAGAGGGCACGGGGACGTCCGATGGGAGCCACGAACTCATTAGCAAAGTGCGTCTCGCATTCCCGCTCGATGTTCCTCAAGAACTCCTCTTTTCGCGTTTTGAAAGAACTGCTAAGAACCACTCTGTCGTCCGGCAACAGTTGCCGAACAGAGCGTGACCCATCTCGGATGGATGGGGACGTGACGATTGCCACGATGCGAATCGCGGCCATGAGATGTGAGACAGCGACGTGGGAATTCTCTCGCGGCGACTGTCAGGGAAGGGACTCCCATGCCAACTTTGATTCTGAAGCTGATTGCTCTCTCCGGCGTGATTTCCGCGGGGTGTTTTGCCGTCTGGAAGGCGAATACCGAACTCCAGCCGATCGAAGCTCCGGACCCGACGCAGTTTTCATCCCTCGAAGGCGAAACCGCGGACGGCGTCGGTCTGGGAGGGCAGCAGATCTCTCCGGCAGCCCGCTCGAAGAGTACTTCCGTCGAGCAACAGCCGAAGATCGACCAAATACTGGCTCTCGCGGATCATGCGTTTTCCGAGAACGAAACCGTCGAAGAGACATCAACCCCACGCGGAATGCCGGCTGCGTTTCCTCCCGAGCAGGAAGAGCCAGCGGTCGATGAACCTCAGGCTGAGACCGCCGCCGAGCAAGAGGAGCTGGAACCTGGTGTCGCCTCATTGGAGGCCCTGGATGCAGCTGAGAAAGAGAAGCCCGAGCCGCTTATAAAAACTCTGAGCGCAGCCGCACCCCGGTCCCCGGCTGTCGAGGCAAATCCACTACGTCGCTTTTCCGCGGAAGCCGGAACCCCAGCTCTTATGACGATTCCGAAGTCTGCAGCGAAGACGAAAGACGCCGTCAAAACAGCGACTCGCAGTCAATCGCCGAGTTTGGTCGTGCCTGCGAATGCGGAGTCGTACGACGACTCGGAATTTAATGTCGTCCCCGCCACCGACACAGAAGAGGCGTCCGCGGCCGATTTGTCTGCTCCGGACGATGTTTCGGAAATCGTCCCAGCTGCGGTTGAACCCTCGGGGAACATGCCGAATCTTCGTCCTCAAGGAGCCCGAACACGCCCCTCGCCCGTCAGGATTCCGGCCGCAACGGCAGCGCCCGAGGAAGACTTGAATCCCTTCGATCTCTCGGGCTCCGTTCCAGACTCTATGCCGGAAGGTGTCTCCGAGCCCGAACTGATCGATACCTCTCACGCGGTCAGTCCCAGCCAGAATCACACACGATCATCACTTCCTACTCCGATCGAATCCACGAATTCGAGCATTCCAGGCACCGAACCCGCGCAGCTGAACTTGGGATCCAATCACCGGGCAGTCCGGGCACCGACCAACACCCATGCCGTGGGTGAGGATTCGGCAGCTTTGCCCCGGACTCCGACTGAGGAAATGCTGATCGGCGACGCGACAGTCGAAGACTCGCAACTGACTCCCACGCAACAGCCGCAACTGCGGATCGAAAAACGAGCGCAGGCCGAAGCCGAAGTCGGTGAGAAATTCATCTACGAAATCATCGTCCAGAATATGGGGCAGGTCGCCGCCCAGCATGTGATTGTGGAGGAGCGTATCCCCAAAGGCTGTAAGATGGAACGCTCCAGCCCCGTGGCACATCTCGGACGGGATCGCGTGCTGCGCTGGGATTTGGAAACGATGGCCCCGAACACCCAAAAGGTCATCAAGGTCGAGGTCACCCCGCAACAACCCGGTCTCGTGGGGAGCGTCGCAACAGTTCGATTCTCCGCTATGGTCGCGACCAAGACCATCGTGACGGCCCCGATATTGTCCCTTTCGATTCAGTACCCCAAAGAAGTCGCCGTCGGTGAATCGGTCCCGGTGAAGTTTGTTGTGACGAATACAGGCACGGGAACAGCTCGGAAAGCGACACTGCGGACTTTGTTGCAAACCGGGCTCATGCACCCCGCAGGCCTCGATCTGGATAAGGACCTGGGCACGTTGGCACCCGGTGAAAAAGCAGAAGTCGACCTGACACTGATTGCCGAAGAGAAGGGCCCGTATGCCCCCTCAGTCATCATTACAGCCAATGGGATCGAGCAGGAAAACCGCACCCTCGATCTCAACGTCATCGAGTCGCGTCTGACGCTCAGTCGTGAAGGACACGCTCGAAGATTCGTGAATCGGCCCGCAGAGTTCGTGACCAAAGTCACGAATCATTCAATCAAGACCATGAACGATGTGATGATCACAGAACAGCTCCCCGAAGGCGTAAAGCCGGTCGGTGAACTGGGCAATGCCCTCTGGAATCCCACACATGGAACAGTGACCTGGAAGGTGTCGGAACTCCGCCCACAAGAATACTCGGACCTCAAGCTGACCGTCGTCTCCACTCGCGCAGGACAGCTCGTTGGCAAAATTCAAGCGATGGATGCCTCCGGACACCGAGCGGAACTCGGCACAGAATTGGACATCCAGGGGTTTTCCTCATTGACGCTCGATTTCCAGGGCGATGGCAAAGCCGTCGCCGTCGGAGAGCAGGTCTCGATGCGAGTCACCGTGGGAAACCGTGGCAGCGCTCCCGCCAAGAGTGTTCAAGCGATGTTTGAAGTGCCTCGGCAGATGACATTTGTGGATGCCAAAGCTGTGAACTCCACGGGCCCCGTCAAATTCACGAAAGAGGGGAATTTCGTGACCTTCGCGGAACTCGATGAACTCGGTCCCAATGCCACGCAGACCTACGACATTGTCTTGGTCGCAGCTGAAGAAGGAACGCCAAGCGTCCGAGTCGATCTCAGTAGTGCCGAGCGTCCGGAACCCGTTCGCCAGGAAGAGGCAGTCACCATCACCCCGAAATGATCGCTCAGCCGGATCAAACCGCTGAAGCCTGGGCCCCAATTGATAGAACCAGTGCAAGCCCCCGACGACACGTCGGGGGCTTTTTTTGCGTGATGGCTCGAATCAATCTTTGCTGTTTTATCGCCTGTGCTTCACACATTCCTCATGCTCGCGGAAAATAATCGGGGCGAAGAAATGACGCTGTGTAATTGCACACGGTGTCTTCGTGAAACGTCTGGAGACAGTCAAGATGGTGATCGCCCGCAAAAATCGTGGATTTACACTGATCGAATTGTTGGTTGTGATCGCGATCATCGCGGTCCTGATTGCTCTGTTGCTACCCGCCGTGCAGCAGGCCCGCGAAGCCGCTCGCCGCTCACAATGCAAGAATAACCTGAAGCAACTGGGACTGGCGCTCCACAACTATGAGAGCACGTACACGATGTTCCCGGCGAGCCGCATCGACCAGCGGGCTCCGTTGCCCGTGTTTCAGACGAATTGGGTCACCATGTGCTTGCCCTATCTCGATCAGGCTCCGCTGTACAACATCTATAATCCTAATCTGAGCTGGTTTGTGGCGGCCAACGATCCAGCCACGACAACCATTCTTTCAGCAGTCATCTGCCCGTCGTCTGCGGGGGCTTCTTCGACACCAAGTTCAGCTCTGTATAGTGCGGTGACGGGTGGTGTACGCACCGACACGCCCGCCTGGGGCTTGAGTGATTACGGATCGATCAATGCAGTTCGCAATGCAATGAATGTCGCTGTCAACGGAGCCGCGGCCACTTGGGGCGTCAGGGAGTTCGAAGGAGGCCTGGGACGGGGGCCGAATGGGGTCCGCTTGGGCAGGTTTACCGATGGTCTGTCAAACACGATTCTCTTGGGTGAAGACGCCGGTCGCCCCTCGCTCTTCAACTTTGACAAGCCAGCGAAGAATCCCAAGTCGGGTGCTGTCAACAACACCGACTGGACCGGGGACGGCTGGGGCTGGGCCGACATCAACAACGGATTCAGCCTGGATGGGACCGGGACGAATGGAGTCAACAACTCCACATCAGGGTCTGGCAACGTGACCTTGGCACCGGGTGGTGGCAATTGTTTCATCAACTGCTCCAACGATTCGGAGTTCTACTCCTTCCATGTGGGTGGCGTACACGTGCTGCTGGGCGATGGATCTGTTCGATTCCTCAGCGAAAACGTGGATGGCAATACACTCATCGCCCTGGCCACTCGTATTCGCGGCGACATTGCCGGAGAGTTCTAAACGGCAACGAATCGCTTATCGGTCAATCAGCACACCCTGCCAGAGTCATTCTCTGGCAGGGTGTTTGTCATGAGGGGCTTCGTCCTTTAACAAGCGTCCTATTCACCACAGAGGCACGGAGAAAGACTGCGGAAGCGAGGTATTGGAGCCCGACCAGACTTTATCTGAAATCCAAGTTCCAGTGGGCCGGGATTTTGGAAAGAGAGCTCCGCCTCTGTGTCTCCGTGCCTCCGTGGTGAATCTGTCGTTGAGCGAACGGGGCGACGATGGGACCGTTCGGGCGGGCGAAGCTCCGGCTGAGCCGCTTCTGCTAAACAGCGTCTTCCTCGGTAAGCCGTCTACTAACCCGCAGCGTCAGCGAGGGCGACCGGAGTGAACAGGTGAAACAGCCAGTACGGCGGAAGCGCACGAGTGATTCCGATCAAGGCTGGTCAGCGAGACATGGACTTCCTGCGCTCGCCCTCGCTGACGCTGCGGGTTGGTGGGCCGAGCCGATTTGCGACCGCGTCGCGGCTTCCAGCGGGAATGAGACGGAAGGGCGAGAGCGCACAGACCAAGAGTCAATCCGCTCTAGCCCATCCGTTCAATGGCCAACGCTCAGCGGTGCCTCGGGGGAAACCTCTCCCTCAACATGAGGGGTAGCCAGCCCCCCGGCAAACCACGGGTAGATCGCCGGGATCACCAGTGACGTGAGCAGCGTCGAAGTGATCAGTCCACCAATCACAACCGTGGCCAGCGGCTTCTGCATCTCGGCTCCGTCCCCATGCGAAAACGCCATCGGCAGGAAGCCCAGGCTCGCGACAGCTGCTGTCATGAGTACGGGTCGCAGGCGAGCCATCGCCGTCTCGCGAGTCACTTGATCCATCGGCAAGCCTGTCAGCCGCAGCTGTTCTGCGGCACTCACCCACACGAGGCCGTTGAGCACAGCGACTCCGAACAAGGCGATGAACCCGACTCCGGCGGAGATACTGAACGGCATCTCTCGAATCGCCAGCGCATAGACTCCGCCCGAAGCTGCCATGGGAACCGCCAGGAAAATCAGCAACGCCAATCGCACGGAATGCAAACTGGTGTGCAGCAGCAGGAAGATGAGCAGCAGCACCACTGGAGTGATGAGCATCAACCGCTGCTTGGCCGATTGCAGATTCTCGAAGTCGCCGCCCCAGCGGACTTCATAGCCGGTCGGCAGGTTTACACGTGTGGCGACAGCGTCCTGGGCTGCGGCCACGAAGGAGGCGACATCACGTCCCCGGACGTTGGCGGCGATAAAGGTCCGGCGGCGATTCGATTCATGCTCGACGCCGGGAGGTGTCTCCTCAATGCGCACGTCCGCCAATTCACCCAGCGGGACAGGCTGGCCTCCCGAGACGGCCACCGGCAGCTGTTTGAGCATCTCGACTTTGCCCCGCCAGTCTTCAGGGATTTTCACGGTGATGGGAAAGCGAGCCCGGCCTTCGAAGATCAGACCGACTTGATGCCCTCCCAAAGCGGAAACAACATCCATCACTTTTTGAGCTTCGATGCCGTAGCGGGCGAGAGCGTCGCGGCGGGGCACGATCGTCAGCGTGCTGAGATTGGCCTGATAGTCGGCCTTCACATCGACAGCTCCTGGGATCTCCTTCAGCACGCGCTCGATCTCCTTGGCCTTGGTCCCTAAAACCGCCATATCCTCTCCGTAGAGCAGCACAGCCACATCGGCTTTGACTCCCGCGACGAGTTCATCGACTCGCATTTCGATCGGCTGAGTAAACGCGAAGACCGTCCCGGGCACATTTCTGTACAACACTTTAGACATCTCATCCACCAGTTCATCGCGCGTCTTCGGCTTCGGCCAAGTGGTGGGGTCCTTCAAGATCACCCACACATCGGTCTGCTGAACACCCATCACATCGTTCGCGATCTCGGGGCGACCAGTCTTGCAGAAGACGGTCTTCACCTCGGGGAACTTGAGGAGGTGCTTCTCAATCGCATCCGACATGCCGATGGCACCTTCGAGCGAGGCACTCGGCAGCCGGTTCGCCTCGATGAGCACGTCTCCCTCGGACAGTTTCGGCATGAACTCGCCACCCAGGTTCGCCCCGACGGGCAGACTGACCGCAAAGACAAACAGAGCGATTATCGTCGTGTGTACCGGATGCGAGACCGCCCGCATGACGATCGGGCGATAGAACCATTTGATGATCCGGACGAGCAGAATGTCCTTGTCCGCGATCTTCTTCGGCAGCGCCAGCGTGGCGAGTACTGGCATCAACGTCATCGAGAGGATGAGCGAGCCGAACAGGGCGAACAGCACCGTCAGTGCCATGGGGCGGAACAGCTTTCCCTCGGTCCCTTCGAGCATCAAAATCGGCAAATAGACAACCGAGATAATCAGTTCGCCAAACATCGTTGGCTTGCGAACTTCGATACAGGCGTCGCGTATCACTGCGATCCGATTGCGGCCCTCTGAGTTATGCGTCAGCCGATGAATGCAGTTCTCAATCATGATGACTGAAGAGTCGACAATCAGCCCAAAGTCGATCGCCCCCAGACTCATTAAACTGGCGGTGATGCCGAACGTGTGCATCAAGTTCGTCGCAAACAGCACCGAGAGCGGTATCGCCAATGCGACGACCACTCCCGCTCGAAACGAGCCCAGCATGAACAACAACACCAAGATGACCAGTACGCCGCCTTCGAAAAGATTCTTGAGCACAGTCTTAAGCGTGCGCCCAATCAGATCGGCTCGGTCATAGATGATCTCCAGTTTCACACCGGGCGGCAGCGTCGGTTCAATCTCGGCGATCCGCGCTTTGGCTCGCTCCACCACACGCCGGGAGTTCTCACCGACCAGCATCATCACCAGGCCTGTCACCGCCTCACCGCGACCATCCCGCGTCACGGCTCCCTGACGTGTCATGGGAGCCACTACGACCTCCGCGACATCTCGAATCAAGAGCGGAGTTCCTCCGACATCGCGGCGAATCACGATCGATCGTATGTCTTCGATGTTCTCCAGCAACGCCTGGCCACGGATGAAACGCTGCTCGTCGTGGTGGACAAAGTACCCTCCACCCGCTGAGGTGTTATTGCTGGAGACCGCTGTGAACAGGTCTTCAAAGGTGATCCCGTTGCTGGTCAGCCGGTCAGGATACGGGCGAATTTCATAGGTCTTGTAGTAGCCGCCGTGCGTATTGATATCGGTGACGCCTTTCACTTCGCGCAGCTTGGGAGCGACATCCCATTCCAGAATCGTCCGCAACTCCATTGGCGTGTAGCCCTGGCCACGCACCTCGAATTGCAGGATCTCTCCGAGTGCCGTCGTGAGCGGACCCATCTCCGGAATCCCGAAGCCGGGGGGAATCTTTGAAGCGGCACTGGTGAGCCGCTCGGAAACCACTTGCCGTGCCCAATAGATATCGGTCCCCTCTTCAAAGACCAGAGTCACGACCGAGATCCCGAACCTGGAGATGCTGCGCACCTCTCGCACACGGGGAGCCCGACCAATCGTCATCTCGATCGGGTTGGTGACGTAGCGCTCGACCTCTAGCGGAGACAATGACCCCGCATCGGTCATGATCGTGACCTGGACATTGGTCATGTCAGGCACCGCATCAATCGGCAGATTGATCGCCGCGCTGACCCCCATGGCAGCCATGAGCAACGTCAGAGTGATAACGAGAAATCGGTTCTGCAGTGACAGGTCGATCAGGGAGGTGAGCATGGGGGGACGCCTAAGCGCGAGGGCCTCGGGCAGGGGGCCAGAGGCAGGGATGAGATGAACAGAGTTCGTCGACGAGTCACAATGTGGTCAGCGATTCCCTCATTCCTCTCGTTCCAACAGCAACTCCGACTTCAAGGCGAAGGCCCCGTGATCGACAACTGACTCACCTCCAGCGAGGCCGGACTTCGCTTCGATCCAGGGCCCCTCTTGAACACCGCGTTCAATAAACACCTGCTGAAAGGATCGCTCTCCGGTTTTCACGAAAACAAAGCTGCGAGACTCGTGTTCACAAACCGCAGAATCCGGGACAGCAATCACTTCTTTCGATTCTGCCAGGGGTAGCTGCACTCGCACGAACAGCCCTGGACGTAGGAGTCCGTCAGAATTGTTGATCGTGGCCATCAACGGGACAGAGTTCGTCGAGGAGGAGACTTCGCGTCCGATGTAGTAGACAGCGGCGGCGAACTCGCGGCCCGGCATGGCTGGAGTGGTCACAACGATCGGGTCGCCCGCGTGCAGCGTGATCGCGGACCACTCCCCCTCGCGCAAATCAGCGGCCACCCACATCTGGGCTGTGTCGGCCAGTACGAAGAGTGTGTCACCCAGTTGGACTCGCTCCGCGTTGGAGTAGATTTTCTGCTCGATGGTCCCCGCAAACGAAGCCCGAACCTCGACGTGTGAAAGGGATTCGGAGAGGGCCGTTTTGTGATCGTTCATCCGGGGTTCGTCATACCCCAGAAGTGTCACCAGGTGTTGTTGGCTGATCCTCAAGGCGTTCTGAGCAGACTCGATCGAGTTCTTCGCTTGCGTGACCACGCGGCGCGCGTCGTAGGTCTCCTGCTCCTGTGTGGCTTGCAGTGCCGCTTCGGCGGATTCGAAGGCACTCTGACGTTCGGCGACTTGTCGGCCAGAGAGCGCTCCGTTCTCGGCAGCAGCGGATAGGCTTTTGAGCAGCGCGTCCGCGAGCAGGAATCGAGAGTAAGCCCCTAGCAGAGTCTCCCGGCTCTTGCCTACGGATTTGTCTTTGAGGCTTTGCCGGATGTCGTCCACCGGCTTCCGATTCTCGATCGCTCCCACCAGTGTCTTCAAGCCTGCTGATGTCGAGTCCGCCCAATCGAGATCGGCCTGCGCGAGCTTCAATTCGTTCGCTCGCCGCAGCACATCGGCCCGCGCGGTCCCGACTTCTGTACTGCTAAGAATTGCCAGAACCTGACCCGAGATCACGGAGTCGCCCGGTTTGACTCTCACATCGATCAGGGCCCCGGCGGTCGCGGCCTTGACCGAGATATGCCGAGTGTCGTCGTATTGAATTCGACCGGGGACCGTCCGCATCAGTCGGAGGGAACGCCTCCCAATGGGTGACGCATGGATCTCACCGGCTGCGATTTTCTCAGCAGTCAGTTCGACCCCTCCGGTTGGACCGGGTTCCTGGGTCTTCTCAGCCGCGACCACAGGTGGCTGTGCCGATCGCGTGTTCCAGACAGACCAGATGGTGGCGACACCAACGGCGACCACAGACAAACCGAGAATTGCAGACCAAAGACGAGATTTCATGGCCGGACCTTGAATAGCAGTCGCTCACAGAATACTGATGCAGCAGCGACACACTGAGTTCGGAAAACTGCAGGCCACCGGCGGAACACCGCAGCAGTGCCTGAACCACTTCCTACCTAAACAAAAACAGCTCTTAGCAGCGAGCGACCATCGACAAGAGAGCCGCATCATGGCTCGCCGCCACTCGAGTTTGATACGGCAAAAGCGAGGCTCGATCGACGGAGTCGGTCTCAAAAGTCATCGAGTACAAGCCGCTGAACGGGTCTGCCAGACTATTATCCCAATTCAGTGCTTCGAGGCTCGCCAATCTGGCGATGACACTGGCGTCACTCGGAGCAATTGCGAATTCGGATTGCAGGTGCTTCAGCTGAGGACGCTGCGGCAGAGATCCGTCGCCGGAAGAGTCGGGCTGAACCTCATCCCACAGAACCAAGTGCAGATGCCAATGCTCACCGTGTTCGCACTCATCGTGGCTGTGACACGTTCGGACATGTTCTGCGAGATCTGCATCTCGACCGATCACATCGCCCGTCTTCTCGTGGGCATGCAGCATCGGAGTCGGACCACTCCACACGCAGAGGCACAGCATCGCCCGGAACAGACCTCGGAAGAATCCGACGATCGTTTTGCGGGAGGAATCGGGAGTAGGCGAAACGTGAGCCACGCCTGAAGTGTGCCTCGAATGTGGGGTGCTGTCAAACCGAATCTGCGTTTGTCGCTCTCTCAGACTTCCGAATCGCGGGGTTCACTGGGCTTCCACAACCCGTGGGCCTCCAGCCGGCGGTAGAGCTTGGCGCGAGGAATTCCCAGCAAATCAGCAGCCAGTTGCTTACTGCCGGATGCTCGGGAGAGTGCCGACTGGATCTGTTCCTTCTCGACTCGCAACAGCAACTCTTCGAGCGGAACCTGTTCGATGGACGGAGGTGGACTCACCGATTGAGCGTCCTGACCGGCACGAAAGCGGAACGGCAGGTCCGGGACGGTCACCAGCGGACCAACGCTGGTGGCATGGGCTTCGCGGATCACGGCGAACAGCTCATCCAAATTCCCTGGCCAGTTGTAGGCTCGGAATTCCTGCCACACATCAGGACTGAAACCAATGACCTGCTGACTGCAACCCGCGTTGCACTCTTCGAGTGCATGCTGGGCCAGAAGAGGCAAGTCAGCTGCGCGATCGCGAAGGGCCGGGAGAGTGACATCCAACACCCCAAATCGATTGCGGAACTCCCCGAGCAGCGTGTCCCCCTCGACTAGGTGGTCGAAGTCTTGGTCCGAGGCGAGCATCCACCGGACCGCATGTGGACCCGGTTCAAGGTCGACCGATTTCGTGAGCCAGAGTTGCCACTCACGCGGCAAGCTCTCGACATACTGGAGCAAGACGGCTCCCACGCGCAGCACCGGGATCGGGAGATCTTCCTTCTCAGGGTCTCTCAGCCGCCCCAGAATCTCGTTCAATTGCACGGTCGGCAGTCGGCAGTCAACGGGGACAAATGCCCGGATGCGGGCTTCTCCAGCATAGTGAACCGCGCGGGCGAGGTGTTCCTTTCCGGCTCCCGCCGGTCCGCAAAACGCGATCGTCACCGGACAGGTAACCGCCAAATGCAGTTGGGCCAGAATCCGCTGCATGGACGATTCGGCGGCCACGACCTGGGACAAGGAAAACCTTCGCCGCAGGTCAGACTTAAGTGCTGAAAGCTCAGCGTGCCGTTCCGACTCTGTGGAGATCGGAGAGACGTTCAGCGACTTCTGCGGCAGTCCGATCACCCCCAGCCAACGCAGAGGGGTGTCCGCTTCAGTGTTGGCCTCAATGGAGGCCAGCGGAAAGAAATGGACCACGCGGTCGAGGCTTTCCCCAGCGTGAGTCAACAAATGAATCCGATTTGAAGTCGGCTCGGAAACGGCCGGAGGGCACAGCCCCGACAAAAGTGTCGTCACCTGTCCCGGTTCTCCGTCGGTGCGGACCTCGCACACCTTCCCGATCAAGTCCCCTGCCGCCCATCCGGTCAGCTGCTCGCAGCCCCGATTGAAGAACAAGACGACCCGCCGAGAATCGACAACGAAGACCGGGAGTTCGGTCTGACTCAGCCACTCAGGAAGACCACCGCGTATTGGGGATCGCCGGGGCATGAGGGGGCTTTCTGGGAGGAACTACCGGCTCGTGATCGGGATGAAGTCGCGGGCGGGGTGGCCGGTGTAGATCTGGCGGGGGCGGGCGATTTTTTGCTCGCTGTCCTGGAGCATTTCGGCCCATTGAGCGAGCCAGCCGACGGTCCGGGGGATCGCGAACAGAACCGGGAACATCGTCGCGGGCAAACCCATCGCTTGGTAAATCAGGCCCGAGTAGAAGTCGACGTTGGGATAGAGCTTGCGTTTGATGAAGTACTCGTCATTGAGCGCGATCTTCTCCAACTCCAGCGCAATCTCCAGCAGCGGATTCCGACCGGTGACAGCGAAGACCTCATCCGCTGTCCGCTTGATGATCTTGGCTCGGGGATCGTAGTTTTTATAGACGCGATGGCCGAAGCCCATCAGACGACCCTTGCCGGCCTTGACCCCTTCAATGAACGCAGCCACGTTCTTGACGTCGCCAATTTCGGCCAGCATCTTGAGAACGGCTTCATTCGCACCGCCATGCAGCGGCCCGTAGAGTGCCGCCGCGGCTCCCGCGAGGGCGCTGTATGGATCGGCCTCTGAGGAACCGATGGCGCGCATCGCGTTCGTCGAGCAGTTCTGCTCGTGATCAGAATGCAGGATGAACAGAATGTCGAGCGCCTTGGCCAGCACGGGGTGCGGCTCAAAAGTCGACTCGACCATCTTGAACATCATCGCGAGGAAGTTCCCCGTGTAGCTCAACTTGTTATTCGGGTAGTTGTACGGATACCCTTGACAGTGCCGGTACGAAAAGGCGGCGATCGTTGGGGCCTTGGCAATCAGGCGGCAAATTTGCTTGTTACGGGTTGCCGCGTCGCGAACGTTCTTGGCCTCGGGATAAAACGTCGACAAACCGGCGACCGTACTGATAAACATCCCCATCGGATGAGCGTCGTAGCGAAACCCCTCCATCAGCTGCTTCACGTTCTCATGCACGACCGTGTGCCGCTGGATCGACAGCTCCCACTCATGCAGCTGATCCGTGGTGGGCAATTCCCCGTTCAGGAGGAGGTAGGCCGTCTCCAGAAAATTGCTGTGCTCAGCCAACTGCTCAATCGGGTAGCCGCGATAACGCAGTACCCCGAGATCGCCATCGATATCGGTAATACTGCTGCGGGTGGACGCGGTATTGAGGAAGCCGGGGTCGTAGCTCATCATGCCGAATTCGGCGTCTGTGACCTTGATCTGCCGGAGATCAGCGGCGCGGATGGTCCCATCGACGATTGGAAGAGAGTAGGTTTTTCCGGTGCGATTGTCAGTAACTGTCAGAGTGTCCGCCATCACAAGCCTTTCCTGCATCCACACGATTCGGAGGAGTTCGATCCGCAGAACTCCGCCCGATTCTTGAATGTGTGAGGTTATTCGATCCCTGGCGGTGTTGCCACTTCGGCGATGAATTCGCATTGCTCGGAATTGGAACTTAGCAGCCTCGATGTCAGAATGGCTCCGGCTGAGCGGCCAAGGGCTGAGCGGCCAGGGGCGGGCGCTCGGTGAGGGACTGCGAGTCTCAGCGCGAGCTGGGCGATTCGCATTGATGCCGCTCACCGAGCCGATTGAGATTGAACGCAGCGGGCTGGCATCACGACTCCTTCACAGCGAGTGAATGGAGGCGACCAGCCCGTGCTGCGAGGAGATCGTGATTCATGGCGCGGATTGTGTCCCTGTCGATTCTCTCGACACTGATTGTCATCCTGGGATTGACGTTCTTTCGCGTCCTGGCCCCGTTTGTCTTGCCGCTGTTTCTGGCGGGAGTCACGACGCTGCTGGTTCAGCCGGTGTTTCATAAGCTGATTCTACGTCTCAAGGGGCGGGTCAATCTGGCGGCGGGGATACTCTCCGTCGGCGTGCTGTTGGCGATTCTGATCCCGGCAACAGTCGGGACTCTGCTCGCCTCGCTTGAGCTCTACACCATTGCGAATACCGTCACGGACGACGAGTTCATTCAGAAGGCGACAAAAACGATCCAAGGCAAGACGGGTGATCTCGACTCCCTGATCGACCGGTCGGTCGAATATGCCAACAGTTATTTGCACGCAGATCGACAAGCCGACAAAACAGAAGCCCGGGCGATGGTCCGCCAGAAACTCCGCGACTACTTGAACGGGATCGGCGATCGATCACTCGGCATGCTCGGCCAGACGGTGACCACAACTGTCTCCAAGACGGTCGACATCGTGGGGCGACTCTTGTCGACCACCGTCACCGTGCTGATCGGTCTGACGATCTATGTCATCTCGCTCTACTATTTTCTCGCGGACGGGCCCGATTTGATCTCCGCAGCTGAGAAGTTGATCCCAGTGCATGTCGACTACCAACGGGACCTGCTGAACGAGTTTGCCAAGGCGGTTCGCAGCGTGGTGTTGGCGACCTTCATGGCTGCGATCGCTCAAGGGGTGGCGACAACTGTCGCGTTGGAGATGTTAGGGTTCGGGCATCTGTTCGCGATTTTGATTTTGTCGATGGTCTGCTCTTTGATTCCTCTGGCTGGGGCGTGGATTGTCTGGGCTCCGTTTGCCATCAGCCTGTTTGCCGGAGGGCACTGGGTTCAGGGGATCATGCTGACCTTCTACGGGATTGTCGTGGTCGGGATGCTCGACAACGTGGTGCGGGCGTATGTGCTGAATACCGACACCAAGCTCCACCCGCTTCTGGCTTTGGTGAGTGTGCTCGGCGGGATACAGACGATGGGCTTGTGGGGGGTGTTCGTCGGGCCAATTGTGGCGTCGTGCTTGTACGCCCTGATGCGGATCTTTAATACGGAACTGTTCGCATTGTCGCGCGAGCGGTTCGGAATCGCACTCGGTGAGGGTACGATGATCGGGCCGGGAATGACTGAACTTGATCGAGAACCGGAAACGGTGACACGTTCGGTCACTCCCGTCGCAACCCCGGTGACCTCTGCCCCGGTGACCCCATCCCCTGCCGTAGAGAGTCAGTCATGACGTGGATCCGCTCGTTGACTCTGCTGGTCTTGGTCTCAGGCATCACAGCGGCCAAGACACTCGCTCAAGACGAACTCGTCGAACCGGCCCCCGCCGAGGCATCCGATGTCCCGACCGTCACCCTGACCGACAAGTGGTCGATCCTCGTGAATCCGGCCAAGCCACGACCGGGGATTATCGAGTTCACGGAAAAGTCACCGATACAAAATGTCGACGAATTCACGTTCGTCGGGCCGATGGTGGGCCATCCGTTTGGTCTCGGGGATTTTGCCGAGGACGGACGCTGGGCCACAGTACAGGGGGCTGCCCAACCGGTGGAAGGGAAGAGTGCTCTGATGCACCTGGAAGCTGCGGACCAATTCGAACTCGAAGGTATTATCCACCAGGAAAAGCTCGGCGGTTGGCTGATGCTGATCGGTTGGAACCAGGGGCACGGTTACTCGCTTTCCAATGTCACGCTGAAGGACAGCGGCAGCCCGTGGTTCCTGTGCGAATACCGAGGCGGAGAAGCCATCGTCCCCACGAACAACGAGGTCAAGCAGTTCGAATGGAAGGGCGATCAACCCTTCCGCATGACCGTCAAGGAACAGCAGCTCAGCGTCACGGTTGGAAAGACAGCGATCCTGGAGGACTGCCCTCTAGAGAACTACACCGCAGGCGACGTGTTTCTAGGAACCTACGATACACGCTATGGCCCCCGCCCCGTGACGGTTCGGTCACTGCGAATTCGAGCGCTCGGAGAACAGCCAGAAAAACCAGAAAAATCCTCCAAGAAGCCGGCGAAAGCCAAGCCGGAGAAGCCTGCTAACAAGCCCGGCAACCCACTCGGCCAGTAGGCAACCGACAGCTCGATGACCAGCCGTGGCTGGCTACAGGCGAGAGACCGCCGCACTCCCCTCGCTGACGCAGCGGGTTGGTGAATCGCTGCACGATGCCCAGAGTTCCACTCGAATCGATCGGGAGGGCGAAGCTCCAGCTGAGCCGATTACCGGAGTGGACGCTGGGTAGCTCGGACGCAGACCTCTTGGATCCCTGCAACATCAACTACTTGATCAACTTCGCATCTGCGAAATCAACATGTCGCAGCGGGCCGATTTTGCCATCTTCGGTCGAGGTAATGATCTCCAGGGTTTTCACATCTGTCAGATCGAGATCGAGGCTCACTGGCTCGGCGTCCCAGCGGACCGACTGCTCCCACAGCGGCTTTCCGTCGGCCAGGATCCGCACCTGCACGACGGGTGCAAAGCGGCTCCGCTCGCTGGCGTTTTCATCGATTCCCACTACGGTTCGCAGCTTGCGGTACTGCCGGTTCAGCGTGAATTCGAGCTTGGTCTGGGGGTGGATCAGGAGTCCATCCGCGTAAGTCCGGCCTCCGATCAGCAGCGGGATTTTTTGTAAGCTGCTGGACGAATAGGCATGGTTTCGAACCGCCACGGTCGCCTCGGACACCCCCCGAGGGAGCGTCTGCCGAGTGATGGCTTTCATCAGCGGAACAATTCGGCCCAACCCAAAGTCTAGAGTCCTTAAGGCGATGACTGGAAACTGTAACGGCAGGGCATTCGTCAGAATCACCCGGGCCTGGCCGTCCTGGATTTCGATCGTCTTCACGCGCAGACGCGATCCATTGCCGGTCGTCACCTCACAGGCGGGGCTGCCGGGGACGAGCTTGTGCGTCGCGTAGACGACTCCCACGATCTTCTCACGCGGGACTTTGACCTCGCGTCCGCGAGAGATCAGCGTGACAGAATCTCCCTCGACGGAACCGATGGTCCCTCCCACAAAGTCGAGATTCTCCCCCTTGCGAACGACCAGCAGATCGGACTGAGACGCTTTCCCGCGCATCTCCTCCCACGCGGGAATCTGAGCCTCGTTCAGCGAGACCAGCTGCACACTGTGAACTTGTTCGGTCGGTAAGGCCAGCTCGCCGAACTCCTCGCTGGCCAGCGTGAGCTTACCCGACGCGATCGTCACCTTTTCGCCAGCCAGTAGCGTTTCATCGGTCAGCCGAACCTGGAGCGGTGCAGCTGTCCCCCCCGGTGTCGTGACCCGCACTTCTTGCAGTTCCACAACCGGGATCGTCACGGGACCGCTGGTTCCTTCCAGCACCAAAGCCGCAGCTGTCATTCCCGTCAGCTCACCCGACTGGAGCTGGCCATCCAACTGAGTGGTCTCCACGGGAAGCCCGCAAAGCAGTGACAGGTAAAGCACGAGGGAGCTGATAGTCATCGCCTGATCCTGAAGTGTCCCCAACAGTCCGCGTCTCGCGAGTCTGTCCCGAAGATACTAAGGAGCCCGCGTCGGTACTGCCAGCTGTTCGGAGAGCGAGACGCGGTTGGCAACGTCGCCGGACTCTCTGAGCCGGGCTGATCGACTCCCGCACTTCGACCGCACACACGAGCCATGGGTGCGTCAGTTTACCCTCACTCCTCACTCGTGACCCTGATCTGCGGGCCACGTGGGGTCGCCGGATTCGCAGATTCCGGCGACGATCATAAATGTGCGAATCGCCCCCAGCGGTTCTGCCACTGGCGGATCTGTCTCTCGTTTCGGAAGCGGTGGAACGGGGTCAGCTGTCGACTCCGAGCCCGCGACGTTTGTTCCTAAGTCCCATTCCGGGTAAAAGAAACGCTATAACGTGTGGGTGGACGGAGTCCATCCAGTGCGGTCGCGGCTCTTTTCGGCACGCATGTTGCCTGTCTGATGGATGTCCACCCTGTGCAACTGCCAAATTGGCTGTGTTGGAGAATGCGCCCCATGAATTCTGAACCGGTGAATTCTGACAAGACTGCCATGATCGAGGCCCGTGGCCTCAGCAAGTTTTATGGCAATTTCGCCGCCACGCGAGAAGTGACGTTCTCCATCCCGCAAGGGCAGGTCGCGGCCTTCCTCGGTCCCAACGGAGCCGGGAAATCGACGACGATGAAACTCCTCACTGGGTTTCTGGCTCCCAGTGAAGGGGAAGCCTTCATCGGCGGACACAACGTCTCCCATGATCGAATCGCAGCTGCGGAGCTGGTCGGCTACTTGCCGGAAAACGGCCCGCTCTATCCGGAGATGACTCCCAAGGGGCTCTTGAAGTATTGCGGGGCGGCTCGGGGGCTGTCGGCGGGGATGCTGGCGGAGCGGCTCGATTTCGTCGCCCAAAAGTGTTCGCTCTCCGAGGTCTGGGGCAAGCCGATCAGCAAGCTGTCGCGCGGCTACAAGCAACGCGTCGGGATGGCTCAAGCTCTGCTGCATGACCCCAAGGTGTTAATTCTCGATGAACCGACCAGTGGACTCGACCCCAATCAAACGTTCCAGGTCCGCGACTTGATCCTCAGTTTGGCAAAGACCAAAACGATCCTGCTGTCCACACATATTCTGACAGAGGTCAAAGCGGTGTGCAGCCGCGTCCTCCTCATTAACGGAGGTCGACTGATCCTTGATGGGACCGTCGAGGAGATGGAAGGTCGACAGCACGACATGGAACAACAGTTTCGGACTCTCACGGGGGGCGCGGCCCGCTAAGGGGTTGGCCTTGAGACTGTGGCCTTTCGCTCCACGAATGGCGACAGTGATTTCGGTGTCCCGGCAAGCGTCAGGGACGAACGACAAGCACAACGGTCAGCCCAGCCTGACCTCCAGACAGACAGCGGACGATGCATATGCGACTCCATGTGATCCTTGCAGTTTTCAAGCGGAACGTCGCCAGCTATTTCACCGGCGTTCTGGGTTACCTGTTCATCACGGCGTTCGTCGCGCTGGCAGTGGCGCTGGCCTTTGACGGGCGGTTCTTCACAAACAACGATTGCTCGCTCGATCGACTGAGCGAGAATTATCACTGGTTGCTGTTGTTTATCGTGCCCGCGATCACAATGACCGCCTGGGCCGAGGAGCGGCGGCAAGGGACGGACGAACTACTGTTCACCCTCCCGGCCAAGGACTTTGAAATTCTGATCGGAAAGTACGGAGCGGTTCTGGCGGTCTACACCATCGCTCTGTTCTTTACGTTTCCGCTCATCATTGCACTCGAGGTCTTGGGACAACCCGACTATGGGGCACTCGCGGCCACATACGCGGGCTATTGGCTCTCGGGAGCTGCGATGTTGGCGGTCGGAATGTTCGCCAGTTCGCTCACAAACTCGTCCACCGTGGCCTTCGTCATGGCGGCTGCGATTTGCGCTCTGTTCGTGTTCATCGACGAGATGGTCGCTCTGCGGTCCTGGCTGGAGAATGCGGGGATTCGTGAACCTCTGGGAGTGAGTGGGTACTTGAGTCAGTTCGCCATGGGAGTGATTCCCTTCGGCGGGGCGGTGTACTTCGGTTCGATCACCGCTTTGTTCCTGTATCTGAATGCGGTGATGATCGCTCGTCGCCACTGGCAGGGTGCGCCGGGTGGGACGAGCCTCGGGCTGCAATACCTCGTACGGGCAGTGTCACTGGCGGTCGTCGTGGTGAGCTTGTCGTATGCGGTCTCCGTCATCGGTGGACGCTTGGACCTCACGAAGGGCGGGCTCTTCTCGCTATCGCCGACATCGCGAAAAGTCATCGCCGCCATCGATGCCAAACGACCGGTCACGCTGACAGCTTATCTGTCGGAAGATGTTCCCAAGGAATACCTGCCGGTGCAGAAGAAGCTCAAAGGGTTGCTGCGGCAGTTTGATAAAATTGGCGGCAGCAGGGTCGACGTGCGCATCGTCTCGGTCGATCCTCTGAGCAAGGAAGCGGAGGAGGCTTCGCAGTGGGGTATCCAGCCGCGTCCCGCTCAGTCGGAAAAAGACGGACGCTTCTCCGTCGAAGAAGTCTTCCTGGGAGTGGTCGCGAGCAGCGGCTTCGATCAAGTCGTCATTCCTTACTTCGAGAAGGGCACACCCGTCGAGTTCGAATTGACCCGGGCCATCGGAACAGTCGCGAAGAATAAACGTCTCACTGTCGGCATCCTGACCACGGATGCGAAGGTCTTCGGCGGAATGAATATGCAGACATTCCAGCCCGATCCGGAGTGGCGGCTGGTGTCGGAACTCAAGCGGCAATACAACGTCCGCGAAGTGAGCCCGGATCAGGCCATCCCTGTGAAGGGTGCGGTAAAGCCGTCGGCTGCCGAACTCGATGCTATGGGTGACAAGGCTCCGAAGCAGAGCGATGCCGAGCCGGTTGATGTCTTGATCTCGATCCTGCCTTCGACGCTGACTCAAGAGCAGATGAAGAACCTCGTCGACTATGTGAAGGCCGGTGGCGCTTCGCTGATCTTCGATGACCCGGCCCCCGTGTTCGTGGGGCTCGCGAATTCCCCCAACATGCCGAACAAGCCCAGCCAGGGCGGCGGTATGTTCGGCATGGGCGGCGGGGGCCCTGGTGCCCCCAAGGCCGATGGCGGCAAGGCGACCTCGCTGATGAGTGCTTTGGGGGTCGATTGGGATACTCGCAGCGTCCTCTTCGACAACCTGAACCCACACCCCAAGCATGAAGAACGCTTCCCCAAACAGCTCGTATTCGTCACTGCGAATCGCAATGACAAAGACTCCGGCATCAATGCCAAGGCTCCGATCACCTCGGGACTGCAAGAGATTCTCGCCTGGTTCTCGGGGGAGATTCGTAAGGCCTCCGGCAGTCAAGTGGAGTTCACACCGCTCCTGCAAACTCACCGGGGAACGTCTGGCTCGATCGACTGGGACGACGCAACACAGAGCTTTGGTTTCGGGGGCCAGCGTGGTCCGAACTTCGACGCGAAGCGAGTCACAGACGACAACTCCCACATCATCGGGGCTCGTATCCAGGGAGCGGGAGGAGACGCACCCGATGGCAAGATCAATGCGATCTTCATCGCCGACGTCGACTTGGTGCATGACGTGATGTTCAACATCTTCGACACCCAGATCGAAGACCTCGTCATCGATAATACGTTGTTCGTCATGAACTGCGTCGATACGCTGGCAGGCACTGACGACTATGTCCAGCTGCGAAATCGCCGCCCGGCGCAGCGCACTCTGGAGCAGATTGAAACCGCGAAGAACAAGTTCGACGCCTCGCGGCAGAAGCGGGAGCAGGAAGCGACCAAAGAGGCCGACAAGAGCTTGACTGATGCCAAGGGTCGACTGGAAAAAGTGCTCGCCGAAATCCGCGACAACAAGGAAATGGACGAGGGCACCAAGCTCGTGATCCTCGAAAATCGCACAGCTGCAGAGAACCGCAAGCTGGAGTTGGAGCAGAAGAAGATCGACCAGAAGAAGGCCAGTTCGATTCGCCTGGCGCGGATCGAGTCGCAGGACTTGGTGAAGGGGATCGAGAACCGTGTCTGGGCCTACTCGTTCCTGTTGTGTACCTGTCCGGCGTTGCTGTTGGGGTTGGTGGTGCTCGTCATTCGCTTGCTCAACGAGGACAGCGGAGCGGCGACTGATCGCTTGGTCAGTCGCTAGTCGGGCGAGAGGTTCGAGACTTCCGAAGTCTGGTCTCAATACAGAGCGTAGCTCGTTGGGAGTCAAGACTTCGGAAGTCTGATGTCGGGCGAGAAATCGCCCTGCCATGTGTCGGTCGTTTGCGTCTCTGAAACACTGCGTCGTCTTTCAAAACTGTCGGGAATTGACCCATGAATCCGATCCCTCGCACACTCGCTTTCGTGGTGGCTGCGTTCCTCTCACTCGGTGCAGCTGGGCTAACTTACTGGTCTCATCGTCCCGCCCAGGTCGACTGGACAGCTGAGATCGGGGAGCCCTTCTTCCCGGACTTTACCGACCCGAACAAAGCGACCTCGCTGCTGGTGGCGAGTTTCGACAAGGACGCGTCGAAAACGAGCTCGTTCAGCGTCGAGTTCAAAGACGGAAAATGGCGCATTCCCTCGCACAACAATTACCCCGCGGATGGAAAAGACCGTCTCAAGAACACAGCGGCTAGCGTGATCGGGATTACACGCGGTACTCTCGTGGGCAAGACGAAAGAAGCTCATAAGCTGCACAATTTGCTCGACCCACTGGATCAGGCGATTACGGAAACTGAAGGACGCGGAGACCGCATTACACTGAAGGACGGGGACAAGGTTCTCGTCGACTACATCATCGGGAAGAAGAAAGAAGGCTCGAACAGTACGTACTATTTGCGCCGCGCCGACGAGGACCGGTTCTTCCTGACCGAGGTCAAGATTGAGCTGTCGACCAAGTTCGCGGATTGGATCGAACCTGACCTGCTCGACCTCAAGAAGGACGACATCAAGACGATTCTCATCGACCGCTACTCGGTGGATGAAGCTGAAGGAGCAATCAACCCTGGCGAGCAGTCCGTACTGAACCGTGAAACGGCCACAAGCGATTGGAAACTAGAAGGGATCGATGACGCTGCGATGAAGGCGAAGACGAGCGTCATTACCGCGATGCTGGGTTCTTTCGACGACCTCAAGATCATCGGCGTGCGACGCAAGCCGGAAGGGCTGAGTGCGAGCCTGGCGGGTGACGACGCCATCAAGCTGACCACCTCCTCACTGCAAGACCTTCAGAGCCGTGGATACTTCTACCACCCCAAGAAGGGGCTCGTCTCCAACGAAGGGGACATCCTCGTCTCGACCTTCGAAGGGGTAAGCTACGTGCTGCGGTTCGGCGAAGTCTTCACCGGCACCGATATCGATGTCGAAGTCGGTAGCTCCAAGGAAACCGAGAAGAAGCCCGCTGAGGAGCCGAAGAAGGAAGGCGATCCCGCAAAGCCCGATGCAGCTGTGGCTGACCCCGAAAAGGATGCGTCGGTCAAGAAGAGCCGGTTCGTATTCATCACCGCTCAGTTTGATGAGGCCGCTTTTGGTAAGCCGCCCGTCGAACCCACCAAGCCGGAAGCCCCGAAGGATGACGCTCCCGCGACAGACACTGCGAAGCCAGCCGAAGGTGAAAAGCCTGCGGACCCCGCAGCTCCACCCGCTCCCGATCCGCAGGCGGAAGCCAAGGCCGCCTATGAAGCCGCTTTGAAGAAGTACGAGACCGATTCCGATGTCTATCGGATTCGTAAGACAGAATACGACGACAAGAAGTCTTCCGGAGAGAAGCAGGCCAAGAAGCTGAACACTCGTTTTGCAGACTGGTACTACGTGATCTCGGAAGACCTGTTCACCGAACTGCGAGTGAAGCCTGAAGACTTGGTGGAGCCAGTCACTGCTGCTGCACCCGGTGCAGATGGTCTGGGTGGCGAACCGGAATTGCCCGAGATTCCTCCACTTCCCAACGTGCCCAAGCCCGAGGCTCCTGCGACAGAGGAAGCCCCAGCTGCGACGCCGGAGACACCTGCGGAAGGCGAAAAGCCCGCCGCTGAAGGGGAGCAACCCGCTGAGCCTGCTGTCCCCGCTGCCGAACCCGAAAAGCCTGCCGCCGAAGCCCCCCCAGCTGTGGAAGGTGAGAAGCCCGCAGCTCCCGCCGAGGCTCCCGCGGTGGAAGGTGCCGCAGCTCCGGAGACCAAGCCGTAAGTCAATGACTGACCGGTTCCTCCTACGCAGTGAGCTCGCACTGTCGTGGGACATGTCTCCCACGTGCCCGTCTCGCGAGCGGCACGTGTCCGTCGCAACCCAGGATCATCAGCGACACTCATTCATGGAGTGCTCGGATGGCGATGAGAGCGCGGGATGTCTTGCGAGGTCGATCGGACGGGCACGTCGGAAACGTGCCCCACATCAACGCTTCCCTTGGATGCTGGAGCGAAGCTCCTCTGGCGAGACTCTGATTTTCCGGAGAGCCTCTATCTCTTCGGCTCCTTCAGCTTCGCAAACGCCGCGAGGGCTTGTACTCGGGCCTCGGCATGATCAACGATCGGTTGTGGGTAGGTTGTGCCCAACACAATACCCGCGTGCTCAAGCTCGCTGCTCGAGGCAGTCCACGGTTGATGGATCGAGCGATTGGATAACTGTGCAATTTCCGGGACCCAGCGCCGCACATAGGTTCCCTCGGGGTCGAATTTCTCGCCCTGCGTCATGGGGTTGAACACGCGGAAGTAGGGAGCTGCATCGGCCCCGCATCCGCCGATCCATTGCCATCCCATCGTGTTACTGGCCAAGTCGGCATCGAGCAGCGTATCCCAGAACCAGCGGGCTCCCTCGGTCCACGAGATACGCAAATCCTTCGTCAGGAATGACCCGACGATCATTCGCACCCGATTGTGCATCCAGCCGGTTGTCCAAAGTTCGCGCATCCCCGCATCGACGATCGGGTATCCAGTCAATCCACGTTGCCAGGCTCGCAAATGCACCGAATTGGTCTCCCAAGTGAACCGCTGAAAGTCGGCCCGCAGGGGGGTGGTCGGCGTCTGGGGAAAATGGAAGAGAATGTGATACGCGAACTCCCGCCAACCGATCTCGCTCAGGAATGTTCGGGCATCCTCAGAGGGGGTGCCACGGAACGCGGTGTGGATCGCCTCCCAGACTTGCCGAGGGCTGATCTCGCCGAAATGCAGATGTGGTGAAAGCCTCGACGTACCCGCGACACCGGGAGCGTTACGCCCCTCTCGATAGGTAGACGCGGCGTCCTTCAAGAACCGTGCCAGATGTCGCGCGGCACCTGCTTCGCCCGGCGACCAGTCCTCTCGAAAGCCTGCATCCCAGGAGAGCCTGGGCAGTAGTTTCCAATCCCCGAGGGCTTCCGTGGAGAGCCATTGCGAGGGGCCGCCCATTGCCTCGGGTGGATCGAGTGGACTTGAAACGGTCGGCTTCGAGAGGCACGCCTTCCAGAACGGGGTGAAGACCTGATACGGCCCACCCGTCTTGGTCGCGACCTCCCACGGCTCGAACAGCAGCGACCCGTTGAAGCTCTCGACCGTCAGGCCGCCTCGACGAAGCTCCGTCTTGACCAGCTGGTCGCGAGACGTGATCGCGGGTTCGTAACGACGATTCCAATAGACAGCTGTGGCTCCCGATTCTGCGACGAGCCGCTGCAGTTCCGGAAGCGCTGGCCCCGACCGCAGAACCAATTGCGAACCTCTCACTCGCAGATCTCGATCCAGCGATTCGAGCGATTGGTTCAGCCACCAACGAGTCGCACCGCCCGCTGGCCAGTCTCCTTCCTCTTCCGGACACAGGATGTAAACCGGGATCACCACCGAGTGATTCGCTAAGGCCTGAAACAAGGCCGGATTGTCAGCCAGCCGCAAATCCTGGCGAAACCAGACAAGTGCCGGACCGGGAGTTCGGGGTTCTAAATGCATAAGCGGAGTTTAGACGATCGTGAGAAACGGCAAGCGCCGGAGCCAGCTGACTCGCCGAGTTGAATCACCGACTGAGTCAACCCCGACTGTGGGTGGGAATTCTTCTCCCATTCCATTTTGTAAAACCCGCCTTGTCTCACCTCCAAGAGATCGAGTAGTTTCCCGAGCGATCCGCATGCGATCGATCGGAGAACGATCGACCGACAGGAGTCGCGGATCAGCGATGCAAGGAGGCATCCATGGCGCTCTCGCGCAATCTTCAAGTGTTGGAAATCAGCGGGCTGCGGCTCGATCAACCCCTGACCCACTGTGGTCCATTGAGCCCGAATGAAGCCCAGCTGGTTTCCGAAGCGCGGTTCATCGCGGTGGAACGTGCGATTCAAAAAGCGATCGACCGTTCGGCGGAACTTGTGGTCCTGCACTCCGACATTCTGAGCGGACACTCGGCGGGCGGGCGGGCTCCCTGGTTCTTAGCGAGACTCTTCGAGAATTGCTTCCAGCGCGGCATCGCCGTCGTCTGGGTGGAGGCCCAGCACAACGCCTGGATGGAACGGTTCGTCGCCACGCCGTTCACTCTGGTGCGGCTCAGTCCAGGCGAAGTTCGCCGAATCCCCACGAGGTCTGGAGACGTACTTTTTCACTCTGGCAGGCCCACACCCCAAGCCCTCCATGCCTGGCAAGATGTCGTGCAGGCCACGATCGGACTCGACTTCGGAACCGCGTCCCCACTCGATCGCGACTGTTGTGACCTGGTCCTTCAGGACTGCGTTCGGAAGTCCGACAAGCTGGAAGACTTCGTCGCGTCGACCAATGCGGGCGAGTCTCACCCATTGGCGACTCTGCACACTCTGCGAATCGATCGTGCGAATAGTTGCGAGACGCTTACCGTTTCTCCCTTGGGCTTTACCGGTGTCACTTGCAGCTGGAGTGCGGACCTCTCCACGAGCAGTTTGGCCGACTCTCTCGGTGAGGAAGTCGATGCAGCAGCGGGGCGTTATTTCGCCTCGGCGCCTGCGACCCAACTCTTGGTGGTCGACCTCAATATCGTTGGACACGGGCTCGCTTGGGACTCGCTCTGGAGTCCGGATCAGCGGGAGTCGCTCACCAATGAGCTGAACCGCCGGACGCGGCATCCCGGTTGTCGTGTGCGATCGATGAACATTAGGGCCGATGGCGTCGAGGCAACTCGGACCTGTCCGTTTACGCCGACGTTGAAAGCGATCTGGACGGAGACCACCGCGAGACCATCTCTCGCGATGCGATCTTTGGCAGACCTCGCACCCGAGTCACTCACGCTCGGCGAATGGGCACGGACGACGCCGATCTCCAGCGATCATCTTCTCGCTGCCGAAGTCCACCACGCCTGCCTGCATCTGCTGCGTTCGGCGTCCTGACTCTGCGGTCTCAGTCCACGACACCCACCTTTCATTCTCACTCTCACATCTTTTGAATTCCCCAGCTGGGCGGAACCCGAATATGGAATTTCAACGCATCCAAATCGACGGCTTCGGGACACTGGCCGATCAACGAATTGATGACCTGACGCCCGGGTTGAATGTCTACTACGGGGCGAATGGCTCAGGAAAGACGACCATCCTGCACTTCCTCCGAGGCGTGTTCTGCGGCTTCGATGAGGCTCGCCGGATCGGCCTTCTTCCCCCCATTAAAGGGGGTTCGCCCGGCGGCAGCTTGACCCTCGGGGAAGGACACTCTCAATTCACCGTCGTCCGACGAGGCCGCGCAGACCATCCGGATGCTCTCGCGATTCAAGTTCGCCAAGGGAGCTCCGATCGAGCGGAGGTCCTGCGAACCCGCATCGAGGCACTTGATCGGGATCTGGTTCATCTGTTGTACTTCGTGGGCAGTTACGAAGCCCACTCGATCAGCGGACTGGTACATCTGGCTCTGCGCGATGGGATCGACCTGTCCACCACGCGCAGTGATGCCTCGTGGATCGCTCCGCTGACAGAGTCGCTCGACACACGCCGCCGAACTTTGTGGGATGGCCCGACGGCACCGCGAATCATCGGGCAACGTCAATCCGCTCTCGACCATGCGTCGCTGCTCGCCGATCAATCGGAGCGTCAACAACAGACGCGGCAGGAAGCTGTGGTGGAGGAGTTGCAGAGGATGCGGATGCACCTGCAACGGCTCGAAGGGGAGTACACTTGGCTGGCTGCTGAGATTCAGCCGGTGGAGACAGACCTCACTGAATGCCAGACGCGACTCTGGTCTCGTCGCACTCGAACGGTAGGCGACATCCAGCAGGTCGCACAGCCAGCTGAGTCGATCGAAGCGGGATGGGTACGGGAACTGCACGAGCTCGACCGACAGACCGAACACGCGAAACAGGTGCTACGTGATCTCGCAGCGGCTCGCTTGAGACTCACGCTGGAGTCGGCGGGACAGGCGTGCGCAGAGACACCCGACGAAGCGGGGACGCTTCACCTGCAACGTGACCTGCTGACGCAACTCGAACAGCAATTACTGCGGATGCAGGCGGAGATTGAGACGCATCGCTTAGACCATTCGCGAGGGGCGTGTGTCTGTGCGTCAGTTCTGGCTTCATTCGACCCACAGCTCTCGGAATTGCGACAGACCGTCTACGTGTTGTGCCAGCAGATCAGTCGGCAGCAGACAGCTCTCGGTCGCCAGCAGTGGACCCAGGAGCAGGCTCGCGTAGATCAGTGCGAGGCCGAAGTTCTGGAGTGGATTCGTCGACTGCGAAGTCGCCGCGAGGAACTGCTCGCCACCAGCCGCGACCCACTGGCCAGCCGGGTGCGGCATGCGGTCTCTCACGAGCTGCTGCACTGTCGGTGCGAACAGCATGCGGCGTTCGCTTCACGGCTACCTGCGGAGAACGAGTTCGTTACACGACCACTGCGTGAGGTCGTGACCGAACGGGCGATCGAGGAATCCGATGCACGCTCCGGCGACCCCGCTCTGGAGCTGACGCTGCTGGCCCGTCGCAGCGAACTGCGGTTGCGGTTGAACGACCTGCAGCACCGGATTCGAGAAGCCCGCCAGCGCATTGACGAACTGCTCGACGAGCAACGCCACTTCGCCGATGACCACGCGGCGATGGGGCTGAGGTTTGCCCATCGACAGGCAGACGAACACTTGGCTGCGACACACGCGCAGTGGATATCGCTCACTCTGCAACGGACCGTCTTATCGGAGGCTCAACGCCGCCTGCATCGCGAGGAACACTCGCGTGTGATCGCCGAAGCATCGACCTACTTGAACAGACTCACTCAGGGGCGGTACACCGATTTTCATTTCGATGCAGCACTCAGGGAACTCTTCATCCGCAATGCGGATGGACAGTTGCTCCCACCGAGCGCACTGAGCCGCGGGACTCTCGATCAGACCGCTCTCAGCTTCCGGCTGGCTCTCGTCGCCGAGTACGCACGGCGGGGCATTCGGCTCCCTCTCGTCCTCGACGATGTTCTCGTCGATAGCGACGAGCATCGTCTCTGGGCGGCGATCGAAGTGCTGCGGGAGGTCGCCACGGCGGGGCAACAAGTGGTCTTCCTCACGTGCCAGGAGCATCTGTCGGATTTGTTCGACGAAAACGGCCAGACCGTACGGACGCTGTCCGGAGGAGTCCGGAAGGCGGCTCGACCATTCCCAGCCCGCGTGACGCCCCCGTCGCGAACCACGACAGAGGTTGTCGCTTTCCGCTCGATCCCTGTCGAGAATGTCATCTTTCGATCCGAGAACGAGCGATCTTCTGCGGAGCAAAAGGCGACTGTCGTGACGGCTCCTCTGCGAGTGCAATCGGCGGTGCATGCGACGGAAACGATCGTGTCGCCGCTGCCTCGCGTCAGGGAGAACACGTTGGATGCGGACCCCGCTCTCCGCATTCGAGTGCAACCCGAGGGCCCGTATTGGCTGCGTGTTGATAGCTCTGCGGCCCTGCTGCCATCGCTCGGAACCCAGATGATTGGGCGGCTCGGCACGCTGGGCGTCACAAATATTGGCGAGTTGATATTGCTCGATCTCAATACGCTGGGTTCGGAGCTGGAGTCGCTCCAGATTTCTCCGTCCCAGTTGCGGATGTGGCAAGCAGAGGCTCGATTGCTGTCGAGCGTGCCCGACCTGACTGGACCCGAGGCGCGGTTGCTGGCTGCGATTGGGATTCAGAATCCAGTGGAGCTCGGAGCTGAGGACGCGGAAGCGCTGGGCCGCCGAATCGAGCGCGCCCGCCAGCGCGTCTCCGAGTCGTGGCAGCCGTGGATGGTCGAACAGACAGACTGGCCGCATGCGGATCAACTGAGGAACTGGATTCGCAACGGACGCAGAGCGATGACCTTCCGCGCGGCGAGCCAGTGGGCAGGGTGGAAGCCTCGCAGCTTACAAGACCTGGAGGCCGGAGACTGGGACCACTGGACCCCCGAGCGCGGGGAGCGTGACCGAGAAGAACCCGATCTCACCGACCGAGGTGAACGAACTTCGCGCCGCCGACCTCGTGCGGAGCGCATGAGTGAGCCGCTGTCACTCGTTTCGAAGAGCGACGAGAATGAAGCCTCCCCGAGCAGCACTCGCTTCTATCTGGAGACTCAAAGCCCGGTGGTCGATGCCCCTTCGATCGGTCCCAAGATGGCCGAGAAGTTGGCGAAGATCGGAATCATCACGGTCAGCGATTTCCTCAATCGCCCTGCGCAGTGGATTGCAGATAAACTCGGCGACTCCAAGCTGAACGCCGACACGCTTCGCACTTCGCAGTCCCAGTCCCAGCTGATGTGCCAAGTCCCCGGCCTGCGCGGCCACGATGCCCAACTGCTGGTCGGTTGCGAGATCACAACACCGGCGCAGATTCGAGGCTACTCAGCTGCAGGACTACTGGCAGTCGTCGGCCCCTTCGCCGAGAGCCGCGAAGGCCAGCGGATGTTGAGGTCGGCGAATGCCCCGGACCTCGCCGAAGTGCAAGACTGGATCAACTGGGCCAGCGAGTCCCGTCAGTTGAAAGCGGCGTAAGGGAAAGTTCTCGTTGGCTAGTGCCATCCGGCCTAACACCGTTGGAAGGCTGGCCGGGGGCTTGGTAAACAATTGCCGTGATTCAAGACCATGCATTAGCGGTTGAGTTGATCCCCGACCCGGAGCGGGGCGGGGCGGATACACCGCGCGCGTGCCGGATATCCCCGCCTATGGCGAAGGCGATGCTCCGGATGAAGCCATTGCCGATCTGCAGGAAGCCTTACGCGGCTACCTGGAAGCGTTCGGTTAGGAAGATGCTTTGTCACGAGTCAACTCGCCAACAGTCCAGACGGTTGACTGGACCCTGACGGAATTGGCGCATGGCTAAGCTGCCACGCCCCAGTGGAGAAGAGATGGTGGCCTACCTGATCGGTCGCGGGTTTACAGTGATTCGTATTCGTGGAAGTCCTCATTTCCTGGACTCCGGAGTGCTGCGTACCAGCCGTCCCGGTACGCGCTCACCGACCCCTCAAAATCGGTACGCTGCGAAGCATTCTGCGAGACATCGAGCTCAGTCCTGCCAATTTCACGCAGGGGTTTTCCGGCTGAGCCAACACCGGGCAGCACGAGCAAACAGAATTGAAGGCCGCAAGGTCTCCCACCCCTCGCCCTGGCTGACGCGGCGCGTTTACTAATCAGAGGGGATCGAGGGGCGGCTCGCGGCAAAAAGCACACTTCGTTTACGAAGTTCATCCAGAAGACGGAGTTTCTCCGCGATCGGTAATGCAGCCCGTCGCCGCCGATATTCCTGTTTGCTGCGCAGAATGGCTTGCAGATCCAAGGACACTCTGACTCACACTGACGAGATGCGGTCAAGGGGCACGTAGGAAACGTGCCCCACGTCAAATCCCCAGTCTTGGCAGTGAGGCTCCGGCTTTCGGGAGCTTGACCAGTTGGACGCCGGTGACATCGGGGTGGGCTTGGATTTCGGCGATGGCTTCGGCGGAGGGCTCGTTGTCGAGGTTCAGGATCGCGATCGACTTGCCGCCGGGGGCGCTCTGCTCGCGGCCCAGGGCCATGCACGAGATGTTGACGTTGTGCTGGCCGAAGGTCGTGCCGATGGCTCCGATCAGGCCGGGCACGTCGCGATGGCGGTAGATGAACATCAGCCCGTCGAGGTACGCATCCATTTGGTAGTTGTCGAGCTTCACCAGCCGCAGGAACTCCGTCCCGAACATTGTTCCGGCAGCGCTCAGCTCCCCGTCATCGGTCACGACGGTCGCGGTGACTAAAGTCGAAAACGCTCCGGCCTTGGCTTCGGTGCTGGTCAAGATGTTCAACCCGCGGTCCTTGGCGACCACCTCGGCGTTGACGATGTTGACTCCGCTATCGAGGGCCACATCCATTAAGCCGGTCGTGAACGCATTCGACAACAGCTTGGCCGGCTTCGAGGCCGCTTCCCCACGCAGTTGGATCTTGGCTCCACGAATTGCTTTGCCCTGGCTTAGTTGAGCGAGCAGCAGCCCGAGCCGGTAGGAGAGATCGAGGTACGGCTTGACCAGCTGCATCTCGCTGGAGGAGATGCTGGTCATGTTGACCGCGCTGCGGATTTCGTTGCGGACCAGGAAGGCTGTGATGAGTTCCGCCGCTTCGATGGCCACATTCTCTTGAGCTTCGTCGGTCGAGGCTCCCAGGTGCGGCGTACAGAGAACCTGCTTCAGTTTCGGCAGACGGTCATCGGGCTTGATCGGCTCGCTGGTGAAGACGTCGATCGCTGCTCCGGCGACGTGGCCCGACTCGATAGCATCGGCGAGTGCGTTCTCGTCGATGATGCCTCCGCGAGCACAGTTCACCAGCCGGACGCCCTTCTTCATTGAGGCGAGGCGAGCGGCGTTAATCATGCCCAGCGTCTCGGGAGTCGCCGGGGTGTGGACTGTTAGGAAATCGCACTGCGGGATCATCTGGTCGATGTCGCGATAGAGTTCGATCCCCAGCTCCGCAGCTCGCTCATTGGAGAGGAACGGGTCGTACCCGAGAACCTTCATCTCCAACCCTTGAGCCCGCTTAGCGACCGACAGACCGATGCGTCCGAGGCCGATGATCGCGATCGCTTTGCCAGCGAGTTGGACGCCCGTGTAGCTCTTGCGGTCCCACTTGCCTTCGCGGACCGACTGCGACGCCGGGCCGATATGCCGGACCATCGCCATCAGCATCGCGATTGTCAACTCGGCTGTGCTGGTCGTGTTCCCCGCGGGGGTGTTCATGACAATAATCCCCTGCCGCGTGGCTGCGGCGAGATCGATCGTATCGACGCCGACCCCGGCTCGCACAATGACCTTCAGCCGAGTCTGGCCTTCCAGAGCCGCTGCGGGGAGCTTCGTCGCACTGCGGACGATGATGCCGTCGGCGTTGGCGAGTTCCGCCCGCAGTTCTTCGAGCGAGCTGACCGACTTGTTGACGACCTCGATCCCGGGCGTCTGCTCGAGGATTTGGAGTCCGGCCTTGGAGAGATTGTCAGTGATCAGAACGCGAAGCATGGGCGAATTCCGGGTGGGTCGAGGGTGTCGACCGCCTGTGAGAGGGTGACTCCAGCGCAACTCGATCGGACGACCGCTCGCAGAAGTCCCCGTAGCATAGAGAAATCAGGGAATCGGTCGAGTATCGAGACAGAATCTCGGCGGATCGGTTCGTCGATGGCTGGTTGAGTGGCTGGTTTTCCAGCTTTCGGGAATGCTCAACCGAGATGACTCGGATCGTTCTGTGGACAGTCGCTACCGCTGGCTGACATATCTTCGCCAGATGCGAGGGATCAGCGGAATCAAGGCCAAGGCCATGCCAGTGAACAACCCGGAAAAGTGAGCTGTATTGGCAATCGGACCAAACAGCCCAAACAGGCACAGAACGCCGAAGAACAGAAACTGCATGATGTAGTCCCGACCCAACGCCACTCCGTAATCGGCGGCAAACTTCGACTTCATCCATAAGAACCCAAAGAGCCCGAAGTCGACACCCGACATCCCGCCGAACGAGGGGCCTGAGACCAGGAACTGGGAGAAGTTCGAGATCAAACCGATAATGAGCACGATCGCCAGGAATCGCCACGAGCCGCTCCGCTGCTCAATCGCACGCCCGAACATCAGCGTGGCGGACATGTTGAACAACAAATGCAACGGGCCAAAATGGAGAAATATCGGAGCGATCCAGCGGTAATACTGCCGCTTGGCGAAGACGCCCCAGATGCTGTCATGCGAAATACGGTGGGCTTGGTCATCGAACTGCCATTCGGCAAATTGAAAGCGAGTGACGGCATTGTCATCCATCCCCAATCGAGTGAGGATCGCGACCCAGACCGACAACACAATCAACAGGGTTGTCACTGGAATTTGCGTCTGGAGTCCGGACCATTTCTGGGAGAGATGCACCTGCTTCTTCCTCGCGGCGAGATCCGCGTTCACCTGCTGATTCCGCAGGGCATCCGCAGCTTGAGTGACATTCGCATAACGGGCATCGGAGGGGTTCTCGATGAATTTTGTGTACTCTGCCCGAGCTTCGGGGACTCGATCCTCGGCATGCACCCACAGCGCCCATTCCGAGCCATCGCGGCTGACATCGGTATGGATTCCCATCGCATAGAGATGGTCGTGGAGCAACGACGCGGAATCGCGATCGGGCAGAGTTCCAAGTCGTCGCATAGGGAGGAACACTTCGGGAACGGAGGGGAAAGGGGGAAGAGGTTGGAGCACAATATGCTCTAATCGACACTAATTCGGAATGGCAGTGAGGCCGTGGGATTCTCCTCGGTGCATAATTTCCATTCCCCGGCTTGATTCGTGGAGATCAGTGCAGATTCGTGTTCCGACATCTTCCTCTTGAGCCAGTTCATTCTTCGCGGGTGTTTCAGTCGAACGGAAATCGAGTCACGGAGCGACGTCGCTTACTTGGGGTTCAAGAACTCGGCGAGGCGGTTGATCCCTTGGCCGAGCGTTTCGATGTTGGTCGCGAAGGACAAGCGGACGTACCCCGGTGCCCCGAAGGCGTCGCCGGTGACGAGCGCGACGTGGGCCGTTTCGAGGAGGGCGGTGCAGAAATCAGTCGCGGTGTGGACAACTTTTCCGCCTTGCAGTGTCTTGCCGAAGTAGTGGCTGACATCAAAGAAAATATAGAACGCTCCGCCGGGCTCGACGAACGCCACGTTCGGGATCTGGTGAAAGCGATCGAGCACATAGGTCCGACGCTTCACGAACTCCGCATGCATGTCGGACACGCTGTCCTGTGGTCCGGTCAGACCCGCGATGGCTGCGTATTGGCTGATGCTGCAAGGGTTCGAGGTCTGCTGGCTCTGTAAGTTATCAATCACGGTCGTCAGCGCCGCGGGGGCGATCGACCAGCCGATTCGCCAACCGGTCATGGCGTAGGCCTTGCTGACGCCACTGACGATGACGGTCAACTTCTGGACCTCCTCGCCGAATGACGCGAATGACCGAAACTCGGAATCGCCGTAGATCAGCTTCTCATAGATCTCATCAGAGAGGACCGGGATCTGGTGCTTCACTGCGACCTGGGCCAAGGCCTCAAAGGCAGGGACCGGATAGACAGCCCCGGTCGGGTTGCTGGGACTGTTGAGCATCAGCAGGCGGGTGCGGGGTGTGATCGCTTGCTCGAATTGCTCGGGGGTCAGGACATAGCCCGACTCGGGTGTCGTGGCGACCAGGACCGCTTTCGCTCCTGTGAGTTCCACCAGAGCGCTGTAGCTGACCCAATACGGTGTCGGGATGATGACCTCGTCCCCCGGCCCGCACAAAGACGCGATCACGTTGTGGATCGCATGCTTGGCTCCATTCGAGACCACAATCTGGTTCGGTAGGAATTTCAGGCCATAGTCGCGGTCATACGCCTTGCAGATCGCCTGCTTCAGTTCCGGAATCCCACCCGACGGGGTGTAGTGCGTATGTCCCGCGTCCATGGCCGCTGCGGCTGCTGCCCGAATGTGGGCTGGGGTATTGAAGTCCGGTTCCCCGAGGGTGAAGTCGTACACCTTCACCCCACTGGCCTTCAACGCTTTCGCCTTGCCAGCTGCGGCAATCGTGGCCGAAGGTTGCAGAGTTCGAACGGCAGGGGAAAGACGGAAGTTCATGACAGCACTCGGGAAACGTGACTTCGGCGGACCCCAGCTGCGAGTTGCAACTCAAGGGATTGGAATTGTCCGCGTTCGGGGAACGGCGTCAAGGACACCGCATCGAACGCAAAGGATCGCGTTGATGGAAGTGTGGCGGCTGTCCATTCCCGCCGGCGTTAAGTGGGTTTGGGGTAGAGTTTCTCTAGGATTGATTGAGCGGGGCGGGTCGATTCGGATTTTTGGAGCAGGCCGTCAAAGAGCGACTGCCCGGTTTGGTGCCAGCGGGTGATTTCGGCGAGCAGGGTGGCGAGCGTGAACTTTGGTAGGTGCAGTTTCACCGATTCCAGCACGCTCACCAGGATC
>Ga0105047_10001409_pt1 | contig 42998 bp, 36 predicted proteins | sample MAT04_FD_78384 | JGI IMG/M metagenome (GOLD analysis project Ga0105047, IMG submission 78384) | Freshwater microbial communities from Lake Fryxell liftoff mats and glacier meltwater in Antarctica - MAT-04 (megahit assembly) | ecosystem: Environmental > Aquatic > Freshwater > Ice > Liftoff... | reverse complement strand
TTCGTGACCAACACGGAGAAGATGACGGCCGAGATCGACAACCCGTACATCCTCATCAGCGAGAAGAAGATCTCGATGATGGCCGACATCATCCCGCTGCTCGAGCAGATCGCGAAGGAGGGCCGTCCCCTCGTCATGATCGCCGAGGACGTCGAGGGCGAGGCGCTCGCCACGCTCGTCGTCAACAAGCTCCGCGGTGCGCTCAAGGTCTGCGCCATCAAGGCGCCGGGCTTCGGCGATCGCCGCAAGGAGATGCTCAAGGACATCGCGATCCTCACAGGCGGCTCGGTCGTCTCCGAGGACCTCGGCATCAAGCTCGAGTCCATCACGGTCAAGGACCTCGGCACCGCGAAGCGCGTGTCGGTCGACAAGGACAACACCGTCATCGTCGACGGCGCCGGCGACCCCAAGGAGATCAAGGCCCGCACGGAGACCATCCGCAAGCAGGTCGAGAACACCACGTCGGACTACGACAAGGAGAAGCTCCAGGAGCGCCTTGCGAAGCTCGCCGGCGGCGTCGCCGTCATCAAGGTCGGTGCGTACACCGAGACCGAGATGAAGGAGAAGAAGGCTCGCGTCGAAGACGCGCTCCACGCCACGCGCGCTGCGGTCGAGGAAGGCATCGTCCCCGGCGGCGGCGTCGCTCTCCTCCGCGCGAGCAAGGTGCTCGAGACCCTCAAGGTCGAGGGCGAGCAGCAGTTCGGCGTGAACCTCGTTCGCCGCGCGATCGAGGAGCCCCTTCGCCAGATCGCGAAGAACGCCGGCGCCGAAGGCTCCGTCGTCGTCGAGAAGGTCCGCAACGGCACGGGCTCGTTCGGCTTCAACGCCGCGACGGACACGTTCGAGGACCTCGTGAAGGCCGGCGTCATCGACCCCGCGAAGGTCGTCCGCTCGGCTCTCGAGTTCGCCGCGAGCGTCGCGGGCATGATGCTCACGACCGAGGCGATCATCGCTGACAAGCCGGCCAAGAAGTCGGCTGGCGGTGGCGGCGGTGGCGGTGGCGGCATGGGCGGCATGGGCGGCATGGGCGGCATGGGCGGCATGGGCGACTTCGACATGGACTGACCCCAGCGCCTGCGCTCCTCACAGGAGCCCAGCCACGACAAAGCCCCGGTGCCTCAAAGGATCGGGGCTTCGTCGTTTGTGAAGAGAGATCGGGCACGGGCACGTGGAGACGAGATCCCCCCAACCCGCAGCGTCGAACCCGAACCGGTCCCCGATCACGACGGCGAATTGCTGTCAGCGAGGAAGGCTTCCAGGCCCGCGCGACCCTAGGCGTGCAAATCGGCGCGCAGCGCCGTTCGCCGAAGGCGAAGCACAGCCGAGCGAGCACAGGGGCGGGGAGGCTCGTCGCTAAGCGAGGAGGGGCCGCCCAGGCCCACGGGGCAGAAGCCCAGGCCCACTAGAGAAGGCTCTTCAGCTCCTTCTCGACTTCCAGCTCTTCGCCGTCGTGGTAGCCGCGGTGGACGTGCTTCACGACGCCGTCCTTTCCGACGATGTACGACGAAGGCATGTTCTCCGGCTTCCACTTGTCGGCGATCTTCTTGCCGTCGTCCCAGCCGACCGGAAACTTCGCGCCGCCGTGGGTCTTCGCGAAATCGACGATGCCGTTCTTCTCGTCGTCGACCGAGATAGCCACGATCTCCAGGCCGCTCGCCTTGTACTTCACGTAGAGCTCCTGGAGCTTCGGGAAGGACTTTTTACAGGGCTCGCACCACGTCGCCCAGAAGTCGACGATGGTGACCTTGCCAGGCGCGACGGTCATCTTGCCGGCGCCGTTCATCGAGTCGATGGTGAAATTCGGGGCCTTGTCGCCCTGCTTCACGCCCTTGCCGTCGCCACCGCCGGCGCTCTTCGCGGAGGCCGGGTTCTTCGCGTCCGGGGCGCCGGAGCCCCCACAGCCGACGGCCACGGCGGCGACGACGGCAGAGATGCAGAGGCGGGTTGCAAGGCTGGAAGTGCTGATTCGCATGCGCATGGGGCGGGAGTTTACAGCGAATTTTGACTCTGCGGAAAGCGAGGCGATAAGCTCGTCTCTGCCGATGAACCGCCGCGCGGCCCTCTCACCCAGAAGAAGTCGCAGACCCCCGTGCAGCTGCGAGTAGTCGGCTGCCACGGTGGTGAGACACCGAAACACCGAACCAGCGCGTTCATCCTCGACGACCGTCTTGCGATCGACGCCGGCTCGCTGACGAGCGGGCTCGACCTGAAGCTGCAGTACCAGCTCGAGGCCGTGCTCGTCAGCCACGCGCACCTCGACCACATCCGCGACCTCGCGACCATCGCCGACAACCGCGCTCAGTACGGCTGCAAGCCGCTGCTCGTCGTCGCCACAGCGGCGACCATCGACGTGCTCAAGCGCCACTTCTTCAACGGGCTGGTCTGGCCGGACTTCACGCTCATCCCGTCGAAGAAAGAGCCGACCATCCAGTACAAGATCCTGAAGCCCGAGGTCCGCATCGAGGTCGCCGGTTTCGGCGTGCGTGCGATCACGGTGAGCCACACGATCGACACGTCCGCGTTCATCGTCGACAAGGACGGCGCGTCGATGGCGTACAGCGGCGACACCGGTCCGACCGATCGCCTATGGGAGATGCTCAACAAGGAGAAGGACCTCCGGGCCCTCCTCATGGAAGTGAGCTTCCCGAACGAGGAGCAGCGCGTCGCGACGCTCAGCGGGCATCACTCGCCTCAGACGCTCCTGCCAGACCTCAAGAAGTACAAGCGGCCCCAGGACCTGCCGACCTTGCTCTACCATATCAAACCGGCCTTCCAGTCCGCGGTAGAGAAGCAGTGCGCCAAGCTGAAGGGCGTGAATCTGCAGGTCCTGACGATCGGTGAGCAGCTAATTCTCTAGTTGGGCTCCGCCCCTCGCTTCGCGAGCCTCCCCGTCGCGCCACTGGCCCGGCGTGATTCGCCTTCCGCGAACGGCGCCGCAGACGGCGCCGATTGCACGCCTGAGGTGCGCGGGGCTGTGAGCTTTCACGGGTGAGGTCTCGAGATCGCGCGCTGGCTAGCTCATCACGAGAAACGAGATCGCTCGCTGGCTAGCTCATCACGAGAAACGGCGAGCGTTGCGCACGCCGGTCGGCGCGCAGCGCCGATTCTTCCTGGGGGAGGCTCATCGCGCAGCGATGAGGGGACCGGAGGTCCCCAACATGAAAGCGCACGCCGGTCGGCGCGCAGCGCCGATTCTTCCTGGGGGAGGCTCATCGCGCAGCGATGAGGGGGACCGGAGGTCCCCAACAAGGGCAATGGATGCTATGCCTCCGCCCCCCGTGTCAGAGGCAACAGAAGCGCTCAATCCCAGTCCGCACGAGATCGCCGTTCCCGGCCTGGAGAGCGACGAAGAGGGCTCGCGCGTCGTGCGCGAGGAGCTCAAGCTTCTCGAGATCGTCTATCGCGCGCTCGGGCCCGACCCGGCCGCGGCCGGCCATTCGCCGTCGTCGCCGCCCGCCGGCCCCACGATGAACCAGCAGCTCGCCGCGGACGACGCGCGCCTGCTCGAGCTCCGCGAACTCGCCGCGGCCGCCAAGCCGGAGGACCTGCCCGCGCTCCTCGAGCAGATGCACACGCTCGGCGCCGTCCGCGCCCACCGCGGCAAGAGCACCGTCGGCTCGATCGACCGCAAGAGCCCGTACTTCGCGCACCTCCGCCTCGAGGAGATGGTGACCCTTCCGGGCAGCCAGGGCGAGAAGATGCGTCGCCGCGACGTGCTCGTCGGGTCGAAGCAGTACCTCGACGCCGGCGCCGGCATCCGCATCGTCGACTGGCGCAACGCGCCGGTGAGCCGCATCTTCTATCGCTACCGCGAGGGTGACGCCTACGAGGAGACGCTCGGCGACCGCCCGATCGAAGGCGAGGTCCTCGCGCGCCGCACGGTTGCGATCGTCAACGGCGAGCTTCGCAAGGTCACGGCACCGCAGGGCACCTTCGTCGTCGACACCGACGGGCGCTGGCGTCGCGCCGAGGCCATGACCGCGCGGCTTCGCCTTCCGAACAAGGGGGAGGGTGTCGCGCCCGCTGGGCTTCCCTCGGACCAGCGCGGCAAGGCGACGAGCGCCGACCGCTTGCTGCCTTCGATCGCCGCGATGCTCGACAAGGAGCAGTACGACCTCATCACGAAGCCGGGCGTCGGCCTCGTCGCGATCCAGGGAAGCGCCGGCAGCGGCAAGACCACCGTGGGTCTCCACCGCGTGGCCTATCTGCATGCGTCGAGCCCGACGCGCTACCGCGCCGCGAAGATGCTCGTCATCGTCCCGAACGAGGCGCTCATCCACTACACGAGCCGCGTTCTGCCCAACCTCGGCGTCGAGGGCGTGCCTGTGATGACGTTCGCGCGCTGGTCGGTGCGCGTCGTCCACGATCTCTTCCCGCGTCTTCCGAGCGCGATCACCGAGGAGACGCCTCCGCTCGCCTCGCGCGTGAAGAACCACGCCGGGATGCTCCACGCCATCGAGGCGATCGGGAAGAACGTGGCGCAGCGGCTCGACACCAAGGTCGAGGCCTCCATGGCGCGCGGCCGCTGGCCCGAGAGCGAGCGCGTCCTCGCGGCCTGGAAGGCGACGCACGGCGTGCCCGATCGGCGTGTCACCCAGCTCGCGCAGTGGATCGCCGGCAAGCGCGACATCCAGGGCACCGAGAGCGCCGCGGGGCTACCGGAGGTCACGCGCGCGGCCGTCGAGTCGCTCGGTCAGGAGCTCCGCTCCGAGGCGCGCAGCGTGCTCGGCGCGTGGGACGAACTGACGACCAGCCGCACGCTCCTCGATACGTTCTTCGGTGACCACTTCGGTAAGGGGCAGCTCGATCAGGTTCACGAGTGGTGCGTTCGCCAGGCGCGCGTTCGCTCCGAGCACGACCGCGACGGCGAGTCTCCGTCCCTGGACAGCGAGGACCACGCGCTCATCCTGCGGCTCTGGCAGGTCATGCGCGGGCCGCTCCTCGACAACGAGGGCGCCGTGCTCAACGTCTCGCACCTCTTCGTCGACGAGGTGCAGGACTGCAGCCCGATCGAGCTGAAGGTCCTTCTCGATGTCGCCGCAGGGCTGAAGGAGGACGGCCGCGCCGACCCGACGCAGCTCTCTGTCACGCTTGCTGGCGACATGGCCCAGCGCATGCGCGAGGACGACGAGACCCACCTCGAGTTCGACTGGGACTCTACGCTCAAGGAGGTCGGCGTCGCTGGCGGCGCCGGCATGATCGAGCCGCTCAAGGTGAGCTACCGCTCCACGGCCGAGATCACGAGCTTCGCGCGCGGCGTCCTCGGGCCGTTCGCGCACGAGTCCGAGCCCATCGCGACCCGTCATGGTCCGCCGGTCGAGCTCTTCTCGTTCGCTTCGGCGGGCGAGGCGGTCGCGTTCCTCGCGGACGCGCTCCGCGAGCTCGCCGTCACGGAGCCCGAGGCCAACGTCGCGCTCCTCTCGCGCTTCCCGCAGCAGGCCGAGGTCTACTACGAGGGCCTCATCCGCGCCGAGGTGCCGAACGTGCGCCGCGTCCGGAAGCAGGACTTCACCTGGGAGCGCGGCTTCGACGTCACCGACGTCCGCCAGACCAAGGGCCTCGAGTTCGACGAGGTCATCTTGCTCGAGACCACGGCGTCGAGCTATGGCGAGACCCCGCAGGCCCGGCACGCGCTGTACGTCGGGGCTACGCGCGCCGCCCACCAGCTCTGGTGCATCGCGAGCGAGGCGCCGTCGAAGCTCGTCGTCGACGCGATTGCCACGCAGCCAACTGCGGCACCCGAGGTCCCGCTCATCTCCGAGTCCGAGCCCGTGGCGCAGCCGTAGGTCCTCGGTCGCGGTATGCTCCGGGCGTGCCGAAGAAGATCGCCGTCGTCGGAGCTGGCGCCTGGGGAACCGCCCTTGCCGCGCATGCCGCGCGCATCGACCACGAGGTGACCATCTGGGCTCGCGAGCCCGAGGTCGTCCGTGACATCAACGAGCGCGCGGAGAACCGTCTGTTTCTCGAGGGCGTCGCGCTCCCGAGGTCGCTTCGCGCATCGAGCGTCCCCGCGGAGGTCCTCGGCGGGGCGGACATCGTGATCCTCGTGCCTCCGTCGGCGTTCTTGCGGAACGTGGCGGGAATCGTCGCCGAGTACATCCCGAAGAAGGCGCGCATCGTCGTCGCGTCGAAGGGCATCGACGAGCGCACGCTCGGCCTCATGACCGACGTGACCGCCGAGGCGATGCCCGAGCACGACGCCGCGGCGATCTGCGCGCTCTCCGGCCCGAGCTTCGCGCGCGAGGTGGCGTCGGGCCTGCCCACGGACGTCGTCGTGGCGTCGAAGAGCGCCGAGGCCGCGGCGGACGTGGCGGACGCGCTCCACACGCCCATGTTCCGCGTCTACACGAGCCGGGACCCGATCGGCGTCGAGGTCGGCGGCGCGATGAAGAACGTCCTCGCCATCGCGGCCGGCGCCTGCGATGGCCTGGGCATGGGGACCAACGCGCGTGCCGCGCTCATCACGCGCGGCCTCTCGGAGATGGCGCGCCTCGGCGTCGCGCTCGGTGGCGACCCGCTCACGTTCATGGGGCTCAGCGGCGTCGGCGATCTCATTCTCACGTCGACCGGTGCACTGTCGCGCAATCGTTCGCTCGGGATGAAGGTGGCCGAGGGCATCGAGGCAGGGAAGTACCTCGCGGGTCAGCGCACGGTCGCCGAGGGCTACCTCACCGCGCGCGCCGCCTGGCGCCTCGCCCAGAAGCTCGGCGTCGACGTCCCGATCACCGAGCAGGTCTACTACGTCCTCCACGAGGACAGGCCGCTGCTCGAAGCAATGAAGATGCTCCTCACGCGCGCGCAGAAGGACGAGCTCTGGGGGCTCGCTCGCTAGTTGGGGACCTCCGGTCTTCCCCGTGGGGACCTCCGGTCTTCCCCGTGGGGACCTCCGGTCCCCTCGTCGCTTCGCGACGAGCCTCCCCAGGCGAGAATCGGCGCTGCGCGCCGACCGGCGTGCCAGGCACGCCGTTTCTCGTGATGAGCTCGCGCGAGCAAGCTCCAGACCTCACAAGTGGAAGCTCACAGCCCCGCGCTACCTAGGCGTGAAATCGGCGACGTCTGCGGCGCCGTTCGCCGAAGGCGAAGGCGAAGGCGAATCACGCCGGAAAGTCCACGTCGCGGGGAGGCTCGCGAAGCGAGGGGCGGAGCCCCCCACATGGAAGAGGCTCGCGAAGCGAGGGGCGAAGCCCCACTAGACTAAGGGCAGTCGTTGACGCAGCCGTTGTAGTCGAGGCAGTCGGCGTCGTCGTAGCAGCCCTTCCACGAGGGGCAGCAGAACGCCGTCGTGCAGTCGTCGCACGCCTTGTCGACGCCGCTCGATACCTCGGTTCCGCAGAGGTTCGTGCCGCCGTCGTTGACCCCGCCGGCGTCGAAGCCGCCGTCGACGTCGCCCGCGTCGAACATGCCGTTCTGGACCACGCAGGAGGCGTTGCAGCTCGCCGCCCAGCACGTGTCGACCGCGTCGTACTTCGCGACGGAGGCCGGATGCTCTTTGCCGCAACGTGCGAGGCACTGCTCGCTCGTCTCGGGGACCGCTGCGTCCTCGTCGGGCGTCGTTGCGTCGACCTTGATGCGTGCGTCGGTCGTCGCGTCCACGCCCGCTTCGGCCACCGGCGTGCCCGCGTCCGTCGACGACGACGAGCAGGCGCTGATGCCGAAGCCCGCACCGCATGCGAGGAGGAGGGCTGCGGCGACCGAAAGAGCGAAGCGAGAGGAGCTACGGCGCGAGGTCATGCCCGCGAATTGCCTCGGGGGGGCTGCGCCGTCAAGTACAGCGTTCGCAGGGATCGACGGCCGGCATGGCCCCCTGGAGGGCCTCGGCACGGGCTGCGAGGACGCTCTCGATGACCTGGTCGACGCCGTCTCCGACGTTGCACCGAGTGAAGACGACGGGACCGCCCTGGCGCATGCGCCCGGCGTCCCGGGCCATCACGTCGAGGCTCGCGCCGACGTGCTCGGCCAGGTCGATCTTGTTGATCACGAGGAGGTCACTCTGCGTGACCCCCGGGCCGCCTTTGCGGGGGACCTTGTCGCCGCCGGCGACGTCCACGACGTAGATCGTGAAGTCCACGAGCTCGCGGCTGTACTGGGCGGCCAGGTTGTCCCCGCCGCTCTCGACCAGCAGGAGCTGAGGCGAAACGTCGCGCATCAGCTGCTCGAGCGCGTCGAGGTTCGGGGTGATGTCCTCGCGGATCGCCGCGTGCGGGCAGCCGCCGGTCTCCACGGCGCGGATCTGCGCCGCGGGGAGGGCCTCGTTGCGCTGGAGGAACTCGGCGTCCTCGCGGGTGAAGATGTCGTTCGTCACGACCCCGAGACGCATCGAGTCGCGCAGCTTCCTGCAGATCGAGAGGACGAGCGCGGTCTTTCCACTCCCGACCGGTCCGCCGATCCCGACCGTGAACGCACGGGCCTTGAAGTCGCGCGCCCTCCGCGGGGCGCGGGTGCGGAACAGCCCGGGGCCGTGCAGCTTCTCGTGGGTGTGGCCGTGCTCGTGGGTGTGGCCGTCGTCGTGGCTGTGACCGTGCTCGTGGGACATCGTTCCTCGCGTTCTCGTCATGACTGGAAGAGGCGCCTGTCGAGGCGGTCGTGGAGGGCTCCGAAGAGTTCGAGCAGCGGCGCCGTCGACGTGGCCTCGTCGACGGAGAGATGTGTGCAGGATGCAAGCATGCGGTCGAGGACGATCGTGCGTGTCGCTTGCACCTGCTGGGCCTCGAGCGGTCCGACGACGCCCAGCCGAACGGCGGCCGAGAGGACGCCGCGCATGACGCCGTGCAGCCACGCGGTCTGCGTCTCGGTCGCCGCGATGCCGAGCGTGCCGAAGATGGCCCCGAACACGGGGGCGTGGTGTGCCGGCCCGTTCGTCACGTGGTCGGCGATCCGCAGGATGTCGTCGCGCTCGAAGACCCTGCGCGCGGCGCCGGCCAGCGCGCGACCCTGCGCGCGGCTCGCGCGGTTGGCGACGTGGCTCGTCGACGTCGCATCGAAGAGCGCGTCGAGCTCGGGGAGCTCGGTGGGGGCCTCGCACGCGCGACGAACGAACGGCAGAGCGCTCCGGGCCGACTGCCACAGCACCTCGTCGACGAACGGCTCGAGGTCTCCGATCCCGCGGAGATGCAGTGACGGCTCCAGCGCCGCGGAGTGCGCGAAGCCGCCCGACGGGAACGCCCCGTCGACGAGCTGGAGGAGAAGCCACGAGCTCATGCCGTCAGAACATCGAGTAGAGGCGCGAGAGCGCGACGCGCGTGGCCGGTGTGGACCGCAGGAGCTGTCCGTCGGCGAAGACCTCGTACGACTCGGCGTCGATCTTCATGAGCGGCAGCGCGTCGTTCAGCTTCATGTCGGCCTTGCCGATGCCGCGGCAGCCACGCACGTGGTTGATGCGCTTCGCCAGGCCGAGCGCGGCGATGTGACCCTCGGCGACAGCACGCTGGGAGACGAACGCGATGCTCGATGCGCCATTCGCCCGCCCGAGGGCGCCGAACATCGGTCGCATGTACGAGGGCTGCGGCGTCGGGATCGAGGCGTTCGGGTCGCCCATCTGCGCCCAGGCGATGAAGCCGCCTTTCATCACGAGCTCGGGCCGGATGCCGAAGAAGGCGGGGCGCCAGAGGACGAGGTCGGCCCACCGACCAACCTCGACGGAGCCTATTTCATGGGCCATCCCGTGCGCGATCGCCGGGTTGATCGTGTATTTCGCGAGGTAGCGGCGAACGCGGAGGTTGTCATTGTTGCCGCTCTCCTCGAGGAGCCGGCCGCGCTCGTCCTTCATCTTGGCGGCGGTCTGCCAGGTCCGGCACACCACCTCGCCGACGCGGCCCATGGCCTGGCTGTCGGACGAGATCATGCTGATGGCGCCGAGGTCGTGGAGGACGTCCTCGGCAGCGATGGTCTCGCCGCGGATGCGGCTCTCGGCGAACGCGACGTCCTCCGGGATGCTCCGGTCGAGGTGGTGGCAGACCATGAGCATGTCGAGGTGCTCGTCGAGCGTGTTCACGGTGAAGGGCCGCGTCGGGTTCGTGGAGCTCGGCAGGACGTTCGCCTCGCCGACGACCCGCATGATGTCCGGGGCGTGGCCGCCGCCGGCGCCCTCGGAGTGGTACGTGTGGATCGTGCGGCCCTTGAAGGCGGCGATCGAGTCGTCGACGTAGCCGGACTCGTTCAGCGTGTCGGTGTGGATCGTGACCTGGACGTCCTCATCCTCGGCGATGTTCAAGCAGCAGTCGATCGCGGTCGGCGTCGTGCCCCAGTCCTCGTGGAGCTTCAGGCCGACGGCGCCGGCGCGGATCTGGTCGACCAGGCCGTCCGACATCGACGAGTTGCCCTTGCCGGTGAGGCCGATGTTGACGGGCAGCGTGTCGGTCGCGAGCAGCATGAGCTCGATGTGACGCGCGCCCGGCGTGCACGTGGTCGCCTTGGTGCCGGTGGCCGGGCCGGTGCCGCCGCCGATGAACGTGGTGATGCCGCTCGCGATGGCCTCGTCGGCCTGCTGTGGGCAGATGAAATGGATGTGCGAGTCGATGCCGCCCGCGGTGAGGACCAGGCCTTCGCCGGCGATCGCCTCGGTGGTGACGCCGACGACCATCGCCGGGTCGACCCCGGACATGATCTGCGGGTTGCCGGCCTTGCCGATCGCGACGATGCGGCCGCCCTTGATCCCGACGTCGGCCTTGTAGATGCCCGTCCAGTCGACGATGAGCGCGTTGGTGATGACGACGTCGAGCGAGGCGTCGTCGCTCGCGCCTGCCATCTGACCCATCTGGTCGCGCAGGACCTTGCCGCCGCCGAACTTGCACTCGTCGCCGTACGACGTGAGATCGCGCTCGACCTGGATGACGAGGCCCGTGTCGCCGAGCGAGACGCGGTCGCCCGTCGTCGGGCCGTACATCGCGACGTACGCACGCCTGTCGAGGCGGCTCATCGGGTCTGCTCGTCGTCGTAGTCGGGCAAGAGGCCCGAGGCGCGGTCGAAGTTGCGCGCGAGCGCGCCGGCCGACAGCGTGGGAGCGCCTCGGCTCTGCGCGTTCGCGACGAGCGACACGTTGCGGGTCTCGCCCGGCTCGAAGCGCACCGCGGTGCCCGCGGGGATGTCGAGGTGCCGGCCCGCGGCCGCCGCGCGATCGAAGTCCAGCGCGGCGTTCGTGGCCGCGAACGGATAGTGGCTGCCCACCTGGATGGGACGGTCGCCGCGGCTCGTGATCGGGAGCGTGATGCGGTCGCGGCCCGCGTAGAGGTCGATCGAGCCCTGTGCGACCTCGATGTGGCCGGGCGCAGGCGCGCCGTCGAACGGCGTCGGAGCGAAGGCGGAGCGGTCCGGGACCGGGAGGAAGCTGCCGTAGAGCGCGAGCGCGAGGTCACCGTCCTCGAGCGCGATCGGGTCGTGGACGGTCACGAGCTTCGTGCCGTCCTCGAACGTGCCCTCGACCTGCACCTCCTGAACGAGGTCGGCGACCCCGGGGAGGACCTGACGACGGCCGAGGATGCGGCGTCCGACGTCCATGAGCTCGGCGACCGGGTGGCGGCCGTCGCGAATGAGCTCGAGGAGCTGAGTGGCGAGGAGCGCGATGGTCTCGGGGTAGCCGAGGCGCAGACCACGCGCGAGGCGCTTCTGTGCGAGAAAACCGGCGCCGTGGAGGAGGAGCTTGTCGATGTCGCGGGGGGAGAGGTGCATGAGGCTCCGTTCGTCAGTGACGCGAAGCGAATGGATCCACGACATCGATGTCGTGGAGGTTTCGGAGGCGACGACGGGCCTCGCCGAGCGCGTTCTCGGGGCTCGTTCCGGCGATGCGGACGATGGCGCCAGGGCTCGGTTGTCGGGGGCTGGCGGGCAGGGGACTCGGAGCGGCGACGATCTCGTGCGTGACGACGCTCGCGTCGAGGAGCCCGCCCGCGACCGACGCGACGCGCGGCCCGACGGCGAGCACGGTCGCGAAGGCCTCGAAGCGATCGACGCGCGCCTCGATGGGGCCGTCGGCGCGATCGAGGCGGAGCGCGTCGCGAACGAGCACTCGCCGGTTGCCGTCGCGCACCGTGGTCGTGAGCTCGACGGCGTCGAACGCCCAGCGTTCGCCGAACGCGGCGCGGCCCGAGGTGAAGCCGTCAAGCGTGACCGCCGAGCCCTCGCCGTGGAGCGTTATGTCAACTCGCTGTCGAAATCGAGACCGCGCGAAGCAGGCGACCGGATCGGGGAGGAACACGAGCGTGCCGTGGACCTCCGCGCGAATGTGCTGGGTCGAGGAGCCGCGGAAAGCCTTGGTCGTGGCCTGCGTGAAGACGACGAGCGTGGCGCCGGCCTCGACACGGAGGTCGACCTCGTTGGTGTCGCCGTCGACGAGGCCGCCGCCGAACGTGACGAGGCACACGCTCGCGGCGCGCGACCCGGGGAACGTGGGCCGGACGAAGCGCAGCGGGCTCGTCGCGTGGACGCGCGTGAGCACCGTGCGAGCGCCCTCCTGGCGCGCCACGACGGTCCCGCGGCCGTGTCCGTGGCCCTGTCTCGGCGCGAGCCCCTCGAGCATGGCGCCACGGTCGCCCCGAGCCGGCGTTTCGTCAACCGACGCCGGTGGCTGAGCTCGGGCGGGCGGCTCACGGAGGCGTGAGCGCGCCGTCGATGCCGGCCTTGATCGCAGTGACGTCGTCGGTGTGGATGACCGCGGTGCCGTCGGCGACGCCGGCGTCGGCCGGGAGCCTGACGGCGACGCCCGCGGCCGGCTTCAGCGTGGCTCCGAACGGCGCCATGGCGTGCACCGCGACGATCGCCGGATCGGCGGCGAGCTCGCTCGACACCCGACAGTCGCGCCGGCCTGGAAGTTCCGCCCCGCACCGCGAGTTGACATAATGCATCTTATGCGAAATTTGCACTGCCGGGAAAGGAGGGCTTTTCAGGGGTTTGTGAGGGTCCCCGTCCCGCTCTTGGAACGGCGTCGATGCGCGCCACACACAGGCGTGCGCAGTCCTTTCGGGATCCGCCTTGGTCCCGAAAGTCCTCGCGCAGCGTCACGGCCCGGCGGTGCGCGCGCGCCCGGCGGTCGTCGTCCAGGCCGTCAGCGGGCGGCGGACTTCACGGGCAGCGGCGGCGTGACGGCGATGCCGAGGAACGTACCCGCGTTGGTCATCGCGTACGCCCGGCCACCGAAGGCCGCGGGCGTCTGGGCAAACCCGGTGTTGAGGTCCATCCCGTCGATCACGCGCCCGTTGCGCGGCGACATCAGGAACAGGCCGTAGCGGCTCGTGCCGACGAGGAGCGCCCCGGCGACCGGCACGGGCGCGGTGATGCCGCCCTCCGGGACCTTGTTCCGCCACACGACGCGGCCGGTGTACGGGTCGAGCCCCGTGAGGCCGTACGTCGCGCTCGACGCGATGAGCAGCTTGCGCTCGGGCACCATGGGGCCGTCCTTGTCGGGCCCGTTCGGGTTCGGACGGTGCGCGGCCTCGCGCCAGAGCACGAGGTCGGTGACGCCGATCGCCTTGTCGCTCGACCAGATGCGCGCGCCGCTGCCGGCATCGAGAGCGTAGACGCCGCCCGCGTAGCTCGACACGTAGACGACCCGCCCTTGCGGGTGATCGTCGAGCACGGGAGTCGTGTCGGCGTCGAGATAGCGCGGGGCCTCCCCGGCCGACTGTTCGGCCTCGGCCGACAGGTCTACGGGGGTCCATTTCTCGGCGCCGTCGCGGCCGTCGTACGCAATGACGTGGCCGTCCGAATAGGACATGAAGACGAGGTTCGAGGCCGGGTCGTAGGCCGCGCCGGAATGGCCGCTGATCTCCATGCCGAGCGCGGGCGTGCGGTGGGCCTGCCAGCGCGGCTTGCCGGTGCGCCGGTCGATCGAGAACAGGAAGTCCGAGGCGTTCGAGAAGAAGAGGTTTTCGCCTGCGCGAACCGGCTTCTTCGAGACCTCGGCGCCGGTGTCGAAGCGATAGACGAGCTTCCCGGTCGCGGCGTTCACGCAGTAGAGCGCGCCGTCGTTCGAGCCGAAGTAGACGTAGTCCATCTCCGGGTCGTAGAGCGGCTCGCTCTGGACGACGTTGATCGTCTCGAAACGCCAGAGCGTGCTGCCGTCACCGGCGCGGAGCGCGTAGAGGCCGTGGTCGGACGAGCCGACGAAGACGCGGTCGTGCGCGGCGTCGATCTCGGGCTTGCCGCGCTCCCAGTCCTCGCCGATGGCGCGCGACGGCGCCGTGAGCGAGCGATGAACGAAGATGTTCATCGAGCCGCTCGGTCGGTGGTACCAGCTCGGCACCTCCGGGTTGACCTTGTCGCCCGTGAAGACGTCCGCGAGGCCGCAGCCCGAGATGCCCCCGACGAGGAGCAGGCCCGCGACCGAGCCCGCCAGCCGCGCGCTCGCCCTCAATGCCTGTCTCCGCCCGGCGGCGCGCCGCCGGACTTCTGGTGCTTCTGCGCGTCCTCGATCATCTTGCGGATCTGCGCGGGCGAGAGCGACGGGTTGCCGCCCGGCGACGTCTGCTGCGTCTTGCTCGGCGCCGCGGACGGGTCGATCTCGCGGAGGCGGTCCATCGCGACCTCCTTGAGGTACGGGAACGACGGACCCTGCGGGACGTTGGACGTGTTGTCCTCGGTCTTCGAGAGGCGCTCCTTCAGGCCGATGAGGAGCTCCTTGGCCTTGTCCTTCTCGCCGCGGTTCTGCGCCACGCGCGCCTGGTGGTAGATCGCGAGCTCCTTGAACCCGCGGATGTCCACGGTGTTCTCGAGCTCCTTGTAGGCCTTCGCGGCCTCGTCGAGGAACTTGGGAGCCTCGGCCGGCGTGATCTGGGCCTTGAGCTCGTAGGCGAAGCCGAGGCCCTCGAGGGCACGCCCCTTCACCTCCTGGTCGGCGGCCGCGAGCGGCGACCCCTTCACTTCCGTGAAGGCGGCGGCGGCCGGGTCGGGCTCGTGCTTGTCGAGGAGCAGCGACCCCTCGGCGAGGCGCGCGAGGATCGCGGCGCCCGTCTTGGGAAAGCGCGTCTCGACCTCGCGGTACTTCGCGAGCGCGGCCTCGCGGCGCAGCTCGTACGTCTTGAACATCGGCGACGGGTCGACGGGCGCCTTGTCCTCGGCGTCGTCCTTCGGCGGCTCGCCGATGCGAGCGCGCTCGTCCTGGACGGCCTTCGTGAGCAGCACGGACGCCTCGGTCTCGTGCTTGTGCTCGAAGTAGAGGAACCCGGCGATGCCGAGGAGCGCGGCCGCGAGCAGACCCCCGACGATCTGGACCGTCTTCTGGTTCTCCTTGGCCCACTCGCTGAGCTTCGCCGTCTTCTCGATCAGCGGATCGGCGTCGGCGGCCACGGCGAGCGTGCGCTTCGGCTCGGCGCGGGTGCCGATCTTCGAGAGCTTCTTCGACGCGGCGACCTCGAGGCCGCCCTTCTTCGTCTTCTTCTTGCCGACGGCCCGACGCTCCGCGAGCTTGCGCTCCTCGTCACGGGCGAGCTTCTCGCTCTGGTCTTCCTCACCGAGCGCGGCGACGCGCCGTGCGATGGCCTCGGGGCTCGCGCCGTCGTCGGGCGCGCTCTCCTGCGCGTCGTCCTTGGCCTCGTCCTCGCTCGTCTTTTCGTCGGTCACGGGTGCACCTGGTCTCTCGGGGGCGCACTCTAGTCGGGCTGGGGACGGCGCGTCAAAGGCCGCCGTCCGCCTGCCACTCGCGAGGGGCCGGCGGGGGGATCTCCTCGGCCCTCCGGACGACCCAGAAGGCCGCGACGCCAGCCGTGCTGGAGGCCTCGATGCGCGCTTTCGGGCCCAGGGCGCCGAGCTCCGCGGTCCAGACGGCCCCGTGCTGCGCCAGGCGGACCGCGGCCCCGTCGACGCGGGCCGAGAGCGCCGCATCCGGGCCTCCGCCGGCCCCGGTCCCGAGAACCAGGAGCCGCGCCGGTCCCGCTCCGGGGACGGTGACCTCGACGTCGGCGTGCCATTCGGTCGCGGAAGGCGCCTTCCAGCCGCCCTGTGCCGGGACGAGAAGCCCGGCGTCGCGAGCGACCTCGAGCGCCTCCGTCATCGGGTCGGGCACCCCCGCGAAGCGGCGGAGCGGCGCGAGCAGCGCCTCTCGGGCGCCCAGGCGCAGGAGCGCTCGAGCCTCCTTGGGGCGGACGTCCACGTAGCGCTCGACCGTGAACGTCGCGAGCAGCGGCGCCACGGCGCGCGGGTCGCCGATCTCGCCGAGGGTCTCGACCACGAAGGGCCGGAGCCGCACGTCCTCGAGCGAGCGCACGAGCAGCGGCGTGGCACTCCGCGCGCGAAGCTTGCCGAGCGCCGCGAGCAGCTCGCGCGCCTCCTCGAGCTCGCCGGGCTCGCGGGAGCCCGGCACGAACGCGCTCTCCCAGCGCTGCGTGAGCTCGGCCTCGCCGCGCGGATCGCCCTGCTCCGCAAGCACGAGCGCCGCCGCGAACCGGAGGGCGGGGCTCGGGTCGCGCAGGAGCCCGTCGGGCCCACCTTCCTCCGGCGTCCCCGTCCCTGCCGCGCCTCCCCCACCTGCCCCCGGCGCCCCCATCCGTGCGAGCGCGAGCCCGCTCCACTTCCTGACCTCCGCGTCCTCGTCCTTCGCGAGCGCGCGCCGGAGCTGCGGGGCCATGACCGGCGCCTTCAGCCGAAACGCGCAGCGCGCTGCCTCGCGTCGGATGTCGACCCGTGCGTCGTCGAAGAGCGTCGCGACGTCCTCGGCCGCATCGCGATCGCCCTGCAGGCCCCGGCGGAGCGCCTCCGGCAGCGCGCTTGCCTCGAGCTTGCCGTTCTCGCGCTCGATCGCCGCGGTGAGCCGACGGAGCTCCTTCACGCGCTCGGGGCGATCGGCGATGGGCCGCGTCTCGAGCGGGTCGGTCCGCACGTCGAAGAGCGTGCAGGATGCAATCTTCCGCACGCAAATGAGCCGATCGTCGCCGCGCGCGAGCAGCGTGTAGTCGTCGGTCTCCGCGAACGCGAGGCCCTGGTCGCCCTCGGTCGCCTTTCGCGCGAGCACGCTGCCGAGGTCGCGCCCCCGGACCCGCGCGGGCTGCGGCACGTCGAGCGCGGCGAGCGTCGTGGGCAGCAGATCGATCGTCTGCACAGGCGTGGAGATGACGCTCGGCGGTACCCCGGGCGCGACCACGATGAGCGGCACCCTCACCTGCTCCTCGTAGACGGTGGTGCCGTGGTAGCGGCCGCCGTGGTCGCCGAACTCCTCGCCGTGGTCCGCGCTCACGACGACGATGGCGCCGGGGCGCCGCTTCTCCACGGCATCGACGATCATCCCGACCTCGTCGTCGGCGGTGGCGATCTCGCTGTCGTAGGCCTCGATGTTCCCTTCGCCCCCGAACGAATGCTCGGGGTGGAGGACGTACGGCTCGTGCGGCTCGAAGAGATGAACCCACAGGAAGAGCGGCTTGTCCTTCGGCGCGCTCGTCACGTACTCGGTGATCTGGCTGCGACGGAGCTCCGGCGCCGCGAACTCCTCCTTGCGATACTCGAAGCCGAGGCCTTCGGCCTTCATGCGGCGGAACCTATGCTCGTCGATGAAGAAGACGGCGGGAGGGTAGAACGCGGCGGTCCGGAAGCCGTATCTCCGCAGGTAGCCGGCCCAGGTCTCCGAGTCCTCGCCGGCGCCCATGCCGAGCAGCGGGCGCATGTACTTTCCCGTCATCATCGACGTCACGGAGTACGACGTATGCGGCGTCGGGCAGTACGCGTGCTCGAAGCGGGCGCCGCGTGCCGCGAGCCGGTCGATGTTGGGCGTCGTCTTGCGCCCGTAGCCGTAGGAGGACACGTGATCGGCGCGCAGCGCGTCGATGGTGACGATCACGATGTCCCTGCCCGTCCAGTCGAGCGCTCGAGCGGCCGCCTTCGGACGGACGAGCGCAGCGGTGGTCGACGCGTCGGACGTCTCCTCGTCGATCGGCGGCGGCGGAGCGATTCGCGAGGCGACCATGACGGCCCGACCGAGCACCGGCGCATGCTCGACCAGCACGCGCCGGAGGTTGTCGTCGCCGACGACCGCCCGGGCTGCACGCGGCGTCCAGGCAAGAGCCCCGAACGCAACTGCGAGCACGGCCAGGCAGAGCGGGCGCAGGGTCCGCGGCTCGCGCACGAGCAGCGCCGAAGCGGCCCAGCCCGCGAGCGCGAGGCCGAGGAGAGCCGCGTGGAAGGCGGGATAGAGGCGCGGCAGCACGTGGCCGTCGGCCAGCCATGCCCCCGTTCCGACGAGGAGACCGAGCATCGCGAGCACGCGAGGACGGCCAAGAGGCGCACGGCGCACGAGGTGAAGCGTGGTCACGGCAGCGGCGAGGCTGACGACGACGACGAAGGCCATGCGTACGGCAGGGGTCTGCAGGTGGCGTCCCCCGGAGACTCCGACGGCGACGAGCGCCCCGAGCAGACCGACAATCGCCGACGCGACGCGCTCGTTTCGCGCGGCGACGAGCCGCCCCATCGCCACGGCCAGGATGGCGGCGGGCAGCGCCGCGGCCAGCGCGATCGGCGTGACGTAGTAGCGCGCGTGCGCCATCTCCCACGAGCCGGCGAACTCGTCGTTCCATCCGACGCCGACGACGATGTTCTCGAGCAAGAACATGACGAGCCACACGGTGAGCACGGCGCCGACGTCCCATGCGAGCTCGAGCGCGCCGGGTCGTTCGTCCTCGCGAGGCGTCATCCGGCTTCCTCCCGGACGGCGATCGCGTGGCCGAACCTCGCCACGAGCGAGCCGAGCACGCGGTGCTCCTCGTCGGCGAGCGACGGATCCTTCGCGGCGATCGCGCGCGCGTCCGCCTCGATGCGCTCGAGCCACGGGTAGGTCACGCCCTGGGTGAGGTAGAGCAGCTCGTCCTCGGCCCCGTGCTGTCGGGTGCCGCCGAGGTCCCCTGCCCCGCGCAGCTCGAGGTCGGCGCGGGCCACCTCCTCGCCGGTCGACAGCTCGGTGAGCGCCCGGAGTCGGGCCTTGGCGAGACCCTCGAGAGGCTCGGCGTGGAGCAGGATGCAGTGCCCCGGGCGCGCGCCTCGACCGACGCGCCCGCGGAGCTGATGGAGCTGCGCGAGCCCGAAGCGCTGCGCGTCCTCGACCACGATCAGCGTCGCGTCGGGGACGTCGACGCCGACCTCGACGACCGTCGTGCCGACGAGGACGTCGGCCTCGCCGCGCCGGAAGGCGTGCATCGTCGTGCGCTTGTCGACGGCCGACATGCCCCCGTGGAGAAGCACCACGTTGCGCTTGTTCCGGGCGAGCGCTCCCTCGATGCGCTCGCGGCGCTCGACCGCCGTGGCGAGCGGGTCGTCCTCGCCCTCCTCGTCGTCCGGGTCGGCCTCGATGCGCGGGACGATCCAGAAGACGCGTTCGCCTCTCGCGCAATGCTCCTCGACGCGCGCGATGACGGCCTCGAGCTTCGACGAGCCCGCGAGCTCTGTCACCACGGGAGGTCGACCCGCGGGCCGCTCGCGCAGGATCGAGGTGGCGAGCTCTCCGCGGAGCGCGAGGGCGAGCGTCCGCGGGATGGGAGTGGCGCTCAGCGTGAGCAGGTGCGGCCGCTGACCCTTGCGCACGAGCGAGAGGCGCTGGGCCACGCCGAGACGCTGCTGCTCGTCGACGATCACGAGCCCGAGCTTCGGGATCGACACGCCCTCTCCGAGGAGCGCGTGGGTGCCGACCGCAACGTGTGCGGCGCCGGAGCGGATCGACTCCTCGGCGCTCCTCCTCGCGGCCGCGGGGGTGCCGGCGGCCACGAACGCGACGCGCGCGCCCATCGCGCGCTCGAGGGGCTTCACCGCGTCGACGTACTGCTCGGCGAGCACGCTCGTCGGCGCGAGGATGGCGACCTGGAACCCCGCGGCCACGCACTGCGCGGCGGCCGCGAGGGCCACGGCCGTCTTGCCCGTGCCGACGTCGCCGAGGAGGAGCCGGCGCATGGGGCGCGGCTCTTCGAGGTCCTTGCCGATCACCTCGATCGCCTCGCGCTGGCCCTTCGTGAAGGTGAAGCCGAGCTCGCGCTCGAGTGCACGTGCGAGGTCGGCGCGGCGCGGCAGTGTGGGCGCGGCGGCCGTGCCCTGGCGCTGCTCGGCGCCGACGCGCTCCCACGCGCGGGTGAAGGCCTCCGTCCACGCGAGGCGTTCGAGGAAGCCGCGCTTCGCCGCGTCGCTCGCGGGAAGGCAGGTCGCCGCGTGCATCTCCAGGAGCACCGTCGCTACGTCGGGCATCGCCTCCCGCCTGGCGACCGTCGCGGGCACCGGATCCGGCGCCACGCCGCTGGCGAGCACGTGGAGGATCGCCTTGCGCGTCGTGACCTCGGGAGGACCGAGGCGCGGGTACCGCGCGCGCACGATGCGCGCCTCGGGCGCATCCGCGAAGAGCTCAGGGTGTGCCGCACGGGCCGGCTTCCTCGGCTCCGCCTTGATCCGGCCAACGAAGATGACGCGTGCCCCGGGCTTGGCGGCTGCGAGCACGCCGTGCGCGAGGAAGAACCAGAATGCGTGCAGTGTGCACTTGGGGTCGGCGTCGTCCTGCAAGACGACGCGCACGGTGCGCCGGCCGCGGATGGGAAGGATGCCGCTGCTCTTCACCGTCGCCGACACCACGACCCGCGCGGGTCTGGCCGAGCCCTGTGTGGCCTCGTACGTCGCGCGCGCCGCGGCAACGGCGCTCGCGAGACCGACCGGCTCGCGCAGGTCGTCCCAGGCGGCGGGCGCGAGCCACACGAGATCGGTGACCGTGCGGAGCCCGTGCTCGGCCAGCGCGACCCGCGCCGATGGCCCGAAGCCGGGGAGCCGGTCGAGCGTGTCGAACGGCGTCGTCGGCTCGGGAGCGCGGGCCGCACGTGCCTCGCGCTGGGCCGCGGCTCGCCGCTTCTTCTCGAACAGCGTGCATGCGCGCACGTAGCCCTCGACGCGGGCGCGCGTGCGTTCCTCGGCGTCGTCCGTGCCGCTCTCGAGCCCGCCGAGGAGCTTCTCCCAGTCGCGGCGACGCTCCTCGGGAACGCCCGGGCTCGCCTCCCTGCCCCCGGCCACGAGCGCCTCGAGCCGCGCGCGGTCGGGCTCGGCAAGCCAGGCACGCGCCATCCGCACGAGCGGCCCGAAGGACATCCGATTCAGGTCCCGCCTACCCGGACCGAGCTACTTGTAGACGACCTCGAGGATCTCGAAGACACGCTCTCCGGCGGGCGTGCGGGTCTTGGCCTCGTCACCGACCTCCTTGCCGATCAGCGAGCGCGCGAGCGGGCTCGTGATGCTGATCGAGCCGGCGTTGATGTCGCATTCGTCGGCGCCGACGATGCGATAGGTGACCTCTTCCTCGGACTCGACGTTCATCAGCTTGACGGTCGCGCCGAACGCGATCTTCGTCGTGCCTTCGAGCTTTGCGGGGTCGATGACCTCGGCGCGCCCGATCTTGTCCTCGAGCTCCTTGATGCGCCCCTCGTTGAAGCCACCGCGCTCGCGGGCCGCGTGATACTCGGCGTTCTCCTTGAGGTCCCCGTGCTCGCGTGCCACGCCGATCATCTTCGAGACGAGGTTTCGCTCCGTCGTCTTCCGGTGATGCAGCTCGTCACGAAGCTTCTGTGCCCCCTCGGGGGTGATCGGATTCTTCTCGACCATGGCGCGATCTCTAACCTCGACTCCGACCAAAGGCGAGCGGATCTCGCCGCAGGCGGAGTGTGCTACGTCGGCGCCGTGGCCATCGTCGGAGAGCGACCCCTGACCGGCGTGCGGATTGCCATCGAGCGACCGCGCGAGGCCGGCCCCCCGTGGAGCTACGCCGGGAGCGCCTTTCTGCCCGACGCGTCGTTCTCCGCGAAGGTGACGGTCAGCGAGGTCGGCGACGTCGAGGTGGTCCTCGCCGGCGAGCGCGGCGAGCCGCCGCCCTCCGATCTCGCAGAGAAGATTCGCCTCATCGTGCGCACCGTCTACAAGCAGGCGAAGTCGGACGGCGAACCGCCTGCCTTCCGCATCGTGCGCTGGCGAGCCGACAAATGACGCCGAAAAGGTGGTACATGCGTGGGCCCATGGCTCGTCCGCTCCTCGCGCTCAGCACGGCCTTCGCCCTTTCGATCGGCGTCGTCACCCTCTCCGGCTGCGAGAAGGGCGAGCCGCGCACGGCCCTCAGCTACACCGCGGACGCGAAGAAGGCGTACGACGAGGCCAAGGTCGAGTTCGACGCGCACAACTGGATCGAGTCGCAGGCGCTCTTCCGCGAGGTGAAGCGGAAGTACAGCTACTCCAAGTTCGCGCGCCTCGCCGAGCTGCGGATCGCGGACGCCGACTACGAGCAGGAGAAGTTCGCCGAGGCCATCCGCGGCTACCGGCAGTTCGTCCACGATCACCGCTCGGACGTCGACGAGGTCTCGTACGCCCGCTCGCGCATCGCCGAGGCCCAGTACTCGCAGATCTCCGAGTCGTTCCTCCTCCCGACGGCGGACGAGCGCGATCAGGCCGTCATCATCGACGCCTTCAAGGAGCTGAAGAGCTACGTCCACGACTACCCGAATGCGAAGGAGTCGCAGAAGATCCGCGAGCTCCTGGCGGACGTCACCGCGCGCCTCATGCGCCACGAGCTCTATGTCGCTCGCTTCTATCTCCGCCTCGACAACTTCGAGGCTGCCGTCCTTCGCGTCCAGTATGCGATGCGCACGTTCGCGGGCGGGCCGAACACGCGCGAGGCGCAGCCGGGCGAGAGCGTCGATTCCGGCCTCGAGGCCGAGGCCCTGCTCCTCCTCGGCGAGGTCTACCTGAAGATGCACAAGTTCGACGACGCCCGCGAGTCGTTCAAGGTGCTCCTCCAGGACTACCCGCGCAGCCCGCTCGTCGTGCAGGCGACCAACTATCTCGCGTACATGAAGGAACGCGGCGTGTGAGCTGGCGCGCGGCTTCTGCACTTGCGGTTGCCACGGCCCTCCTCGTCACCGACGCGAGCGCCCAGATCGGCCCGGAGCCCGCGCCGGTGCCGGTGCTTCCACCCGGCCAGACGCTCCCGCCGCTGCCGCAGGCGAAGGCGCCGGGCGAGCTGGAGGGCGAGCAGCCCCGTTGCGAGCAGGCGTTCATCGAGCACGTCTACAAGGCGACGAAGCCCAGCGTCGTGCGCATCACGCGGCCGGACGGCGGCCTCGGCACGGGGTTCGTCTTCCACTCGAACAAGCACATCGCGACGGCGCTCCACGTCGTCGACCTCGGGCGCGACGTCCGCGTCGAGTTCCCGGGCGGCAAGTTGACGACCGCCGTGGTCGTCGCGTGGGACGACGAGCACGACCTCGCGATCCTCGAGCTCGAGGAGCCGACCGACGCTCCCCCGCTCCTGCCGCGCTGGAGCATCGCGATCGGCGCGCCTATCCTTGCGATCGGCAACCCGTACGGCGACCTGCCGCGCTTCTCGCGCGAGCTCGAAGGGCTCCTCAACTTCAGCGTGTCGCAAGGGATCGTCAGCGCGAAGACGGACGCGCTCATCCAGACCGACGCGGTGCTCTCCCCGGGCAACTCCGGCGGTCCGATGCTCTCGTGCGACGGGCACGTGGTCGGCGTCGCCGACAAGCTCCTCGAGGCGCGCATCGGCTTCGGCGTTCCGGTCGTGCATCTCACGAATCTCGTGGCGCAGATCGGCAAGCGCCGGTTCCTCGGGCAGTGGACGGGGCGCGACAGCGCGATCGGCATCGCCTGGAACATCGACACCGCGACGTACTTCGGCCCGTACATCGGCGGGAGCCTCGTCGGCTTCGATCGCGTGTCGATCACGACGCGTCTCGGGATCCTCTTCGCCGGCAAGGGCACGACGGACGAGCCGGTCGTCGACCGCTCGGTTCGCCGCATCTTCGGCGAGCTCGTCCTCGGCTATCGCGTGCTGCTCTTCCCGTACGCGTTCCCCACCTATTTCACGGTCGGCGCGGGCATCCTCGGCACGTTCGATCGCGGCAGCGAGACGCGTCTCGGCGCGACGCTCGGCCCGCCTGGATGCGCGGGCAGCGCGTGCGTGGCCACGCTCTCGGCGAAGACGGTCGACCTCCGCGGCGGCGGCGTCGAGCCGCTCGTCAACGCAGTCCTCCATCTCGGTGGCCTCGAGGCCTCGTACGGCTTCGCCCTCGATGTCCTCCACCCGGACTACTCGACGCACCGGGTGCTGGTCGGCCTGTCGTTCTGACCGACCCAGCCCCGTGGTACCTTCCACGACGGCATGAGCACCGAGCCCGCGACCACCGCTGAAGCGCCTTCCGCGAAGACGATCCTCGTCGTCGACGACGAGAAGAACATCCGTCGCACGCTCCAGCTCGTCCTCGAGGGCGAGGGCTACAAGGTCATCGGCGCCGAGTCGGCCGAGGACGCGCTGGCCATCCTCGCGAGCCCGAACACGCCTGTCGACATGGCGATCCTCGACGTGAAGCTCCCCGCCATGAGCGGCCTCGAGGCCCTCGAGCGCATCCGCGGCGAGGAAGCGACGCGCGACATGCCGATCATCGTGATCAGCGGCCACGCGACCGTGAACGACGCCGTGCACGCGATCAAGCTCGGCGCGAGCGACTTCTTCGAGAAGCCCCTCGCCCGTGAGCGCGTGCTCGTCAGCGTGCGCAACGTCCTCGAGACGGCCCTCGCCAAGCGGGCGCTCGCCGAGGTCTCGCGCGAGCAGCTCGCCAAGTACGAGATGATCGGCACGAGCGCGCCGATCCAGAAGATCTTCCACGACATCGAGAAGGTCGCGCCGACGCGCGCCGGTGTCCTCATCACCGGCGAGAGCGGCACCGGCAAGGAGCTCATCGCCCGCGCCATCCACCGGCTCAGCCCGCGCATGGACGAGGCGTTCGTGAAGGTGAACTGCGCGGCGATCCCGCGCGAGCTCATCGAGAGCGAGCTCTTCGGTCACGAGAAGGGCGCGTTCACGGGCGCACAGAACAAGCGCCGCGGCTTCTTCGAGCAGGCACACGGCGGCACGCTCTTCCTCGACGAGATCGGCGACATGGACCTCGTCGCGCAGGCCAAGGTGCTCCGCGCGCTGCAGTCCGGCGAGATCTCGCGCGTGGGCAGCGAGCACGTGATCCACGTCGACGTACGCGTGCTCGCCGCGACGAACAAGGAGCTCGGCAAGGCCGTCGAGAACGGCTCGTTCCGTGACGATCTCTTCTTCCGCCTCAACGTCTTCCCGCTCCGCAGCCCGAGCTTGCGCGAGCGTGTCGAGGACATCCCCGTCCTCGCCTTCGCGTTCATGCAGCAGTTCGCGAAGGAGAACGGCACGAAGCCGAAGCCCATCGACGAGGCGGTCATCCAGGCGCTCGTCACGCGCAAGTGGCCGGGCAACGTGCGCGAGCTGAAGAACGTGGTCGAGCGCATGGCGATCCTCTCCGGCGACCGCGTCACGATCGCCGATCTTCCCGAGGACCCGCACGAGAGCCCCTTCGGCGACGAGGAGGCCGCGAGCGCCGCCGAGCTGGCCGAGGACGAGCGCGCCGCGGAGGCCGAGCGCGAGGATGCCGCGGCGGCACGCCCGGCGCCGGTTGCCGGCGAGTACCCGACGCTCCGCGAGTTCCGCGAGCAGCAGGAGCGGAAGTTCATCGTCGATACGCTCAAGCTGACGGGCTGGAACATCTCGCGCACCGCGGTGGTCCTCGGCGTCGAGCGCACGAATCTGCACAAGAAGATCCGCGGGTACGCGATCAAGCGAGGCGAGGGCTAGGTCGCGTGATCGTCGGGCGCGCGCACACGGAGAAGCATGGGCACGTCCGCGGCGACGAGGACGGCGCCCCAGTCGTGCGTGACGGCGCGGCGCCGTGTGTCGTCGCGTTCCACGGGTTCACCGGGACGACGACCGAGATACGGCCCGTGCTCGACGCGCTCGCCGAGGCTGGGTTCGCCGTGCATGCGCCGCTGCTCACCGGGCACGGCACCCATCCCGGCAAGCTCCAGGACGTGACCTTCGACGAGATGGTCGCCGACATGGAGAAGGAGCTCGACGTGGCGCGAGCCCGGCACGAGCACGTCGTCATCGCCGGCTTCTCGCTCGGAAGCCTCGTGGCGATCGAGCTCGCGGCCCGCCGGCCCGCCGGGCTGCTCGGCCTCGTGCTTCTCGGCAACGCGCTCACGCTCTCCCCTGCCGTCGGCGCCGCGCTCGGCTTGATCGACCGGCGCGGCTGGAAGCTCCCGGACTGGTACCTCCTCAAGCTTTGGTCGGCCGACGTGCGCGACCCGGTCCAGGCGAAGCGCATCACGGGGTACGACCGCGACCCGCTCCGTGCCGCGCTCGAGGTCTACCGCGCGGGCATGCGGGTGCGAGGGCGGCTCGGCCAGGTCGAGTGCCCGACGCTCATCCTCCACGGCGCGCGCGACCGCGTCTGCCCGGCGGCGAACGTCGCGCTGGCCGCCTCGGGGCTCGGCTCGCGCGACGTGCGTGCTCGCATCTATGCGAAGAGCGCGCACCTCGTCGCCGCCGACCACGATCGGAGCGAGGTCGCCGAGGCCGTCACCAGCTTCGTCGGCACGCTCGCGCGCCCCCTCTCGCCTCAGCCGCCGGTCGACCCGTAGCCGCCGCTGCCTCGCTCCGTGTCGTCGAGGTCCGAGACCTCGACGAGCGTGGCGATCTCGTGGCGTGCGAAGACGATCTGCGCGATGCGGTCGAGCGGAGCGATCGTCACGGGCTCGGTGCCAAGGTTCACGAGCACGACGGCGACCTCGCCGCGGTAGTCGCTATCGACGGTGCCCGGGGTGTTGACGACGGTGACGCCGTGCTTGGCGGCAAGCCCGGAGCGGGGTCGAACCTGCCCTTCGTAGCCATGCGGGATGGCCACGGAGAGCCCGGTCGGGACCTTCAGCCGAGCGCGAGGCTCGATGACGACCGCCTCGGGGATCGCCGCATGGAGGTCCATCCCTGCCGACCCCGGCGTCTGATAACGGGGCAAAGGCACGGTGTTTGTGCCCACTCGCCTGATCCGTACCTGGAACGGCTTTCGTTCGCGGTCTTCCATGGCGCCGTGACCTACACGCTCCACCACGGGGTGTCGATGCGCGTGCTGTGCGCACAAAACGGCGGGAGCACGCACGCTCGATTCGTATGTTCCATCCGGTATCGCGGTAATCTTCGAGACAATGGTCGGATCCGAAGGGCAAGGCCATCCACGTACAGTGGGTCGCTACGTGCTCTATGGAGAGCTCGCCGCGGGCGGCATGGCGACCGTCCATTTTGGACGGCTCTCCGGCCCGGTCGGCTTCTCGCGCACCGTCGCCATCAAGCGTCTGCATCCGCAGTACGCGAAGGATCCCGAGTTCGTGACGATGTTCCTCGACGAGGCGCGCCTCTGCGGGCGCATCCGTCACCCGAACGTCGTCCCCACTCTCGATGTCGTCGCGACCGAGGGCGAGATCTTCATCGTCATGGAGTACGTCGCCGGCGAGGCGCTCTCCAAGCTGATGAAGACGGCGTACCAGCGCCAGGTCCCCATCCCGGCGCGCGTCGCGGCGACGATCATGTCGTCGGTCCTCCACGGCCTTCATTCCGCGCATCAGACGAAGGACGAGCACGGGCGCGAGCTCGGCATCGTCCATCGCGACGTCTCCCCGCAGAACATCCTCGTCGGCTCGGACGGCACGACGCGCGTTCTCGACTTCGGCGTCGCGAAGGCCGCCGGCCGCATCCAGACGACGCGCGACGGCCAGGTGAAGGGCAAGATCGCGTACATGCCGCCCGAGCAGCTGAGCGGCGGCCTCGTCACGCGGCAGTCGGACATCTACGCCGCGTCGGTCGTCCTCTGGGAGGCCCTCACGGGGCGTCGCCTCTTCGACGGCGAGACCGAGGCCATCGTCCTCGTTCGCGCGATCGAGGGCAAGGTCGACCCCCCGAGCATGTTCAACCCGCAGCTGGACTACGCGACGGACGCGGTCGTGATGCGAGGTCTCGCGCGCGATCCCCAGCAGCGCTACGCGACGGCTCGCGACATGGCGCTCGCCATCGAGCAGACGATCGGCCTCGCCTCTCCCTACGAGGTCGGCGAGTGGGTCGAGAGCGTCGCCGCCGATGAGATTGCCCGTCGCGCGCGCATGATCGCGGAGATCGAGAGCGCGTCGATGACGGCGAGCGCACCGCGCATCGGTCTCGCGCCGCAGCCTGCCGAGCCTCCGCACTCGCAGGTGTCGAGCATCTCGGTCTCGCGGCCTGCCATCTCCAGGCCGGCGCCCCAGAAGAGCCGTCGTTTCGCGCGAGCGTTCGCGGTGACGGCCGCGCTCCTCGCGATCATCGGCATCCTGCTCGGGAGCTTCGCGCTCCAGGAGAAGCTCACGGTCGGGCGGCACCAGGGCGCCGCGAACGAGGTCGCTCGCGACGGCATTCGCGGCTTCACGGTCGTCAAACCGCCGAGCTCACTCTCGAAGCTCAATGCCGCGGCCGCGGCCGCGGAGGCGACGAAGCCTCCTCCCTTCGTGCGTCAGCCCCCGCCCCCGCCGCCTCCGGTCACGACGAAGCCGAAGGTGAATCCGGCGTGCGATCCGCCCTTCACTATCGACCCCGCGACGGGGCGTAAGAAGTACAAGATCGAGTGCCTCAAGTAAGTTTTCATCGCGGCGTCCGCTAGTTACCTTGTAGCCTCGTCCACGTCGGAGGCTCCCGCAATGACGCACGCGAGACTGCTTACTTCTTCTTCTTCTCGGGTTCGGCGGTTCGCGACGATCGCGAAGCTGGCGACCTTGGCCGCGATGGCCGCGAGCACCACAGCCCTCGCTGGAGAGGGCGTGGCCCGCGCCGATGACCGCGAGCAGTGCGCGTCGGCCGCCGACCAGGCGCAGCAGCTCCGCGACGAGGGCAAGTACCGCCGCGCGCGCGAGCAGCTCATCGTCTGCGCTCGCGACGTCTGCCCGGCGCCGATCAAGCGCGATTGCCTCGAGTGGCTGTCGCAGGTCGAGAGCACCGCGCCCACCGTCGTCTTCGGCGCGAAGGAGGGCACGAAGGACCTCTCCGACGTGAAGGTGTACGTCGACGGCGCCGCCGTGACGGAGCGCCTCGACGGCAAGCCCGTCCAGATGGACCTCGGCAAGCACACGGTGAAGTTCGAGTACCAGGGTCAGACGAAGGAAGAGGATGTCATCATCGGTGCCGGTCAGAAGAACCGGAACGTGACGGTCACGTTCGGCGGCGCTGCTGCTGCGGGCCCGGCCGGCCCTGCTCCTGCCGACGGTGGCGGCGGCTCGCTCGTCCCGGCGATCATCGTCGGCGGCGTCGGCGTCCTCGCCCTCGGAAGCTTCGCCATCTTCGGTCTCGGCGGGAAGAGCGACGTCAGCGATCTCGAGAAGACCTGCAAGCCGCGCTGCGCGCAGAGCGATGTCGACGCTGCCAAGACGAAGCTGCTCATCGCCGACATCTCGCTCGGGGTCGGCATCGTCGCTCTCGGTGTCGCGACGTACCTCGTCCTCACGCGTCCGAAGATCGAGCCGAACGTCACGACGGGCCACGCGTCGAACGGCGGCCCGCGCCCCGTTGCGCTCCCGAAGAAGGCCTTCAGCGACGTGAGCGTCGACTTCGGCGCTCTCAGCGGCGGCGCGATGGGCTCCGTCGGCGCGCGTTTCTGATCTCTCCATTCGCGAGATCGCCGAACAGAATTCGTCTGCGCGAGCGATAGTCGACTGACCTGCGACGTATCGCGGGTCTATAATCGCTTGCTGAAGTGCGAGGCGAAGCAGCGCAAGAAGCGGGCGCGCGGCAGGGGGACTTCCTCTGCGGCAAGTACCTGCTCGAGGAATGCCTCGGCATCGGCGGGATGGGCGAGGTCTACCGCGCGACCAACGTCTCGCTCGGTCGCAAGGTCGCGATCAAGATCCTGAACAAGGAGCACACGAGCAACGAGGAGGACGTCATGCGTTTCCTCCGCGAGGCCCGTGCTGCCGCCGCGGTGCGGCACGTCAACGTCGTCGACGTGTTCGACGTCTCGCGTGACGACGACGGCACGCCGTTCATCGTCCAGGAGCTCCTCTCCGGTCAGGATCTCGAGCAGTACCTCGGCACCCGGCCCGACTGCCTCTCCGCCGAGGAGGCTCTCGAGATCATGATCCCCGTCGCGGACGCCGTGGCGGCCGCGCACAAGCAGGACGTCGTTCATCGCGACCTCAAGCCTGCCAACATCTTCCTCGCCCGCGAGGGCACGAACCTCATTCCGAAGGTGCTCGACTTCGGCGCATGCCTCTTCAAGACGGTCGGGGCGCTGAGCGCGAAGGAGCAGCGCATGCTCATCGGGACGCCGCACTACATGGCGCCCGAGCAGATCACGACGGCCGCCGAGGTCGACGCACGCGCCGACGTCTGGGCGATGGGCGTCATCCTCTACGAGATGCTGGCGGGTGAGACGCCCTTCGAGGCCGAGGACGGCGCGGCGGTGATGAAGCTCGTTCGCACGCGCACCGTCCAGCCCCTGCGCAAGGTCGCTCCCCTCGCCCCCGCGAAGCTCGAGGAGCTCGTGCTCCGCTGCCTCGATCGAGACCGGAAGAAGCGCTACGCCGACGCGAGCGTCGTTCGCATCGAGCTCGACAAGATCCGCACGGAGCTGAAGAAGTCGACGCGCAAGCGGGTCGACACGCAGCCCGAGAACGACGACCTCGACGCGCCGCCCCGAGTCGCCCCGCTCCGCAAGCGGCCGTCGACCGTGAGGCGCGGCTCCTCGATGCTGACGCTCAGCTCACCCGACGATGAAGTGGACTGGGGCCCCGAGCCTCCTCGTCAGTCCGCGCCTCGCCCGATCGAGGTCGCCAGGGTTGCCCTCGCGACCAAGGTGGCGAAGCCCGCGCGTACGGCCGCCGACGTCATCCGCGATGCCGAGGCGAAGTCGAAGCCCGCGCGCACCGCGGCTGATGTCCTCCGCGATGCGGAGGCAGCGGCGAAGCCCACGCGTACGGCCGCCGACGTCATCCGCGACGCCGAGGCGGCCGCGGGCGCGGCCCCGTCGATTGCGCCGAGCTCCTCCGCTGCGGGGTCCGAGAGATCCTCGAGGAGGTCGTCGATCCCGCCGGTGCTCGACCCTCGTGCCGCCAGCTCGCATGAGCGCACGGTCCGTAGCGACCGCCCGCCCGCGTCGGGGCGAGCTTCTGCCGACGTCGTGCGTCCCTCGCAGATCAGGTCGCCAGAGTCATCGTTCACGCCCGCCGCGTCGGTTCCGTCCCGGCCGCGCCCCTCGAGCGTCGACACTGCGCCTGCGCCCGCGGTGTTCACCGCGAAGGATCGCCTGACGCTGGCAGGGCTGATCGTCGGCCCCGGCCTCGTCGCCTTCCTCGTGCTGAGCTTCATGCCGTCGGTCACCGCGCCGCTCGGTCACGCGATGCGCGGCGACTCCCCGCTCGCGAGCGGCGTGCTCGCCGTGCTCACGCTCGTGGGCGCGGCGGCGCTCGCCGCGAAGTCGTTCGGCTCGTCCTCACGCTCCCCGGGCATGGTGGTGGCGACGGTCGGCGCCGTGCTTCTCGGCATCGTGATGATCATCGTGACGTTCTCCGCCAGCGAGACGGCCGAGCTCGAGGTCCCGCCGGCGGCGGGCTCCATCGTCCCGTTCCTCGCGCCGCTCATTCCTCTCGGCCTGGGCGTCGCCGCGCTCCAGCGCGCGCGTAGCGTCTGGCACTCGCGCTTCCCCGACGAGCGGAGCGAGGGCAGGCGCTTCGCAGTGCTTGCGAGCTTGTTCGTCTTCGCGCTGCTCGAGCTCGGTCCTTTCGGCGCGGTGCGCGCCGCCTCGCGGATGCCTGGTCCCTCGCCGACGCCATCTTCGACGACCGCCCGCCCAGCGCCCTGAGCTGCACCGGCGGGCCACGGAGGCGGGAGCCTTTTGCCGAAGGCGCCCGCGTGCTACCGAGGGCGCATGGCGAAGGACCTCGTCCTCATCCTCGACTTCGGCTCGCAGACCACCCAGCTCATCGCGCGCCGCGTGCGCGAGGCGAAGGTCTACTGCGAGATTCACCCGTGCACGCTCCCGTTCGAGGAGCTCCGGGCGAAGGCTCCGCGCGCGATCATCCTGTCGGGCGGTCCGTCGAGCGTCTACGAGGAGGGCGCGCCGAGCATCGACAAGCGCATCTTCGAACTCGGCGTTCCGATCCTCGGCATCTGCTACGGCATGCAGCTCGTGGCGCACCTGCTCGGCGGCAAGGTCGAGCACGCCGACAAGCGCGAGTTCGGCCTGGCGAAGCTCACGGTCGACAATCCCGAGGGCATCTTCCACCGCTTCGCGAAGAGCGAGTCGCTCGAGGTGTGGATGAGCCACGGCGATCGCGTCGTGAGCATGCCGCCCGGCTTCGAGACGGTGGGCACCTCCGGCAACACGCCGTTTTGCGCCGTCGCCAACGCGGCCCGCAAGATCTACGGCGTCCAGTTCCACCCCGAGGTGGTGCACACGCCGCGCGGTAGTGACGTCATCGCGTCCTTCCTCTTCGAGGTGACGGGCCTCACCCCGACGTGGACGCCGAGCTCCTTCACGGACGACGCCATCAAGGCCGTGAAGGACCGCGTCGGTCCCAACGAGCACGCGATCTGCGGTCTCTCCGGCGGCGTCGATTCGTCGGTCGCGGCGGTGCTCTGCCACAAGGCGCTCGGCGACCGCCTCACGTGCATCTTCGTCGACAACGGGCTCCTGCGGCAGGGCGAGTTCGAGCAGGTCAAGGCGACGTTCACCGAGACGTTCCATCTGAACCTCGTCGCCGTCGACGCGCGCGAGCGCTTCCTCTCCGAGCTGAAGGGCGTCAGCGACCCCGAGCAGAAGCGTAAGATCATCGGCCGCGTGTTCATCGAGGTCTTCGACGACGAGGCGAAGAAGGTCGAGGGCGCCGCGTACCTCGTGCAGGGCACGCTCTATCCCGACGTCATCGAGAGCGTCTCGTTCAAGGGCCCGAGCGCCGTCATCAAGAGCCACCACAACGTCGGCGGCCTCCCCGAGAAGATGAAGCTGAAGCTCATCGAGCCTCTTCGCGAGCTCTTCAAGGACGAGGTGCGCGCCTGCGGCGACAACCTCGGGATGCCGCGCGACATCCTCATGCGCCAGCCGTTTCCGGGGCCGGGTCTCGCGATTCGCTGCCTCGGTGAGATCACGCCGGAGCGCCTCGCCGTCCTCCGCGCAGCCGATCACATCGTGTCCGAGGAGATCCGCATGTCGGGCCTCCTCGAGCCGGGCCCCGCGCAGATCTGGCAGAGCTTCTGCGTGCTCTTGCCGGTGAAGAGCGTCGGCGTCATGGGCGATCACCGCACGTACGAGGAGACCTGCGCGATCCGCGCCGTCCGCTCGCTCGACGGCATGACCGCCGACTGGGCGCAGCTCCCGTACGATCTGCTCGGTCGCATGTCGAACCGCATCATCAACGAGGTGCGCGGTATCAACCGCGTCGTCTACGACATCTCCTCGAAGCCGCCGGCGACCATCGAATGGGAGTGAGAGCTTCCTCTGTCCTCGCGCTCGTCCTCGCGCTCGCGGGGGCGGCGTGCGGCCCGCCCGCGGCACCGAAGACGGTGTCGATGCGCATGGTCGGTGGCCCGCCGAACGCGTCGGTCACGGTCGACGACACGTTCGTCGGCACGCTCGACATCGTGGCGCGTCGTGGCGTCGCGCTGCCTCCGGGCACGCATCGCGTGTCGGTCGAGGCGCCGGGTCACCTGCCGTGGGACAAGGTGATCGAAGCGAAGGAGGGGCAAGGCCCCGTCCAGCTCGACGTGAAGCTCGTGGCGATCCCGGACTGAGCTCGCTCTCCGCGCTTGGCGTCTCTCACTTGCGGCGGCGGCGGATGACCGCGGCGCCAAGCACCGCGCCGAGCGCGAGGAACATCTCGCCCGTGGGCGCCGGGGCGCCGGGGGCCGTGCTGCAGCCGCCCGCGGCTGCCTTCTTCTTCTTGGTCGGTGCGGCGGCGTCGGAGTAGTCCTCTTCGCCGGTGTAGTCGGCGCCCTCGCCGGTGTCCTCGGTCGGGAGCTGGTCGGTGTGCGGGTCGCCGGAGACGGGGGGCTCGGTGGTGGTCGTGCCGCCGTCGGCGGTCGTCGTGCCCGCGTCGCCTTGGGGCGCGATCGCATCGGCGTTGCCGGCGTCGCCGGGCCCGGTCGTGCCGTCGCCCGGCACGTCGGTGGAGGGGCCCGTGGGCGCGCCGCCGTCGTAGGTGCGCTTCACGCAGCCGCCGGAGGCCTCGCTGCAGGAGTGGATGGTCGCGACACCGAGGCCCGAGAGCCAGTCGCCGATCTTGAAGCGAGACATCGCGTCGACGCGCGTGTGGTGGATGGTGACGGGCTGCTTGCCGTCCAGGTAGGTCGTGTAGTTCGCGGTGACGCCGGCGACCGAGGCCGAGCCGGCGCGGAAGATGGGCGAGCTCACGTCGGCGTTGCAGAGGCGCGTCTCGGTGCTGCGCCAGCCGGCGCCGGCGGTGACGACGTACGAGGATGCGAGGCGGGTGACGAGGGCGGGCGACGTCGCGTAGGGGCTGCCCGCGTGGTTCACGCTCTTCGTGGGAACGGCGATGGTCTTGAGGGTCTTCGGTGCGCCGGCAGGCTGGCCGTCGAGCGTGGCGCAGCCGCTGGCGACGACGAGGAGCGGGTCGGCCTGGCCGACCGGGTCGAGGTCGACGGGGACGCTGGGGACGGTGTCGAGGTCGTTCGTGAGGAGGACGATCGCGACGTCCGGGGCGTCGCTCGCCTCGAGCTTGCCGAAGCCGCACACGTCCGTCTTGCACTTGGCGACGTACGAGGGGTGAATCTTGACCTCGGCGATGGTCACCTCACGCGAGGAGGTGGAGGGCGCGCGCGCCGCGTCGGCTGCGCCTGCATCGCTGGGGGCATCGCCTGCGTCGGCGGCGGGGGCCGGGTCGTTCTCGACGATGGCCTTGCCGCTGGCGACGCTCGTGAACTTGAGGACCTTGCCGGCGGCGAAGGCGACGTTGCCCGTGACGCATCCGGCGGACACGAGCAGGTGCTTCGGGCCGACCTTCGCGGCCGTGCAGCCTCCCTCGAGGACCAGCGTGCTCTTCAGGAGCGCCGAGGTGTCGCCGGCGGAGACGACCTTGTCGGGCACCGCGGCGGTCTCTTCTTCCTCAGCGACGGCGCAACCGAAGGCGCCGAGACCGGCGATGAGGCTGGCGACGAGAGAGACGCTAAGAAGTGCCCTGCGCTGCATCTTCGGATGTATGTGCAACACTCACTCCAATGTCGTGGAGTCGGTTTTCGACGTCAATTCAGCCACTTGCAAGCCGTGCGATGGATCCCCCTTCCCCCAGATGTGGGGTGTCGGTGTCGCGCCTGGGTTGATCTTTCCACTGCGTGATGGCCCGAGGAAATCAGCCTCGTGCGTTGTTCCGCTTGCTTTCTCCGGGGGATTTGACCATCTTGCGCCCCCCTATGTCGAACCGCGCGCTTTGGAGTATGAGGAAGAGGCACGAGTGGCTGGCGACGCCCCTGAAGAAGAAGCGCGTCAAGAAGGCCACGCGCCTTCGCTGCGGTCTTCAGGACGCGATGGACCGTAAGGCTCCCGCCGACGCCTCGAAGTAGCTTTTTAGGAGCCGGAGGCGGCCTCGCCGCCATCCGGCCTTCCTTCGTCTTGGGTGTTGCTCACGCACGCCCAGGACATCGTGCGCGTCGTGCGCGCGAGACCGATCGATCCGTCGTGCAAGACCACGATGAGCCCGCCTGTCTGTGCGGTCCGTCGCTGCATGAGGGTGATCGCTTCGCGTGAGACCAGCTCGGGCGTCTGTGCCGCGTTCGGACGCGTGCGCAAGCCCTCGACGGCGGTCTTCGCCAGGCAGACCCGGATCATGGCTTCGCCGTGCCCGGTTGTCGAGCAGGCCCCCGCCTCGTCGTCGGCGTAGGTGCCGGCGCCCACGAGCGGCGAGTCGCCCACGCGTCCGACGAGCTTGTTCACCATGCCGCCCGTGCTCGTCGCGGCGGCGACGTGGCCGCTCGAGTCTCGTGCGACGGCGCCGACGGTGCCTCCGCTCGTCGACGGCGGGCCGCCGGCGCAGCCCTCGATCGTGCCCTCGGCGCGTGCCGCCTCCCACTTCCTGCGGGCGGCGTCCGTGATCATCGTCGCCTCCTCCGCGGGCACGAAGCCCTGCGCGACTGCGAAGCGCGATGCGCCTTCGGCCGCGAGGAGAACGTGGGGCGTGGCGTCCATCACGCGTCGCGCGATCGCGATCGGATGCTCGAACGCGGGCAGCGAGCAGACGGCGCCGGCGCGGAGGTCCTTGCCGTCCATGATCGACGCGTCGAGCGCGATGTGGCCGTCGGAGTCGAGGCACGCGCCGGTCCCCGCGTTGAAGAGCGGATCGCTCTCGAGCACCTCGACGGCGCGCTGGACGGCGTCGAGCGCGCTGCCGCCGGCCGCGAGCACCTTGGCGCCCTCGGCCGCGGCGCGCGCGCAGCCCTCGCGGCGCGGCGTCAGCGACTCGGGCGGGACGTCTCCGGCGCCGCCATGAACGACGATCGACCAGGCGGCGGGGCCCGAGCCCCAGCTCACGAGGAAGGAGTCGTTGCCGTCCTTGGGGTCGCTTGCCTCGGTCGCTTCAGCCTGCGTGACCATGACGTGCACGATAGCCGAGGAGCGCGACGCCGAGCAGCAGTGCCGGGGGCACCATCGCGAGCGACGCGGGCGCGACGCGCGCTGCGGCTGCCTGGAACGCGACGAGCGTGAGGAGCACGCAGGCGAACACCTGAGCTCCGGCGACGATGCGCCTCCGCCGCCGGCCGCGGCGGTGCAAGAGACTCACGCGCAGGATGGCGCGCGCCGCCACGAGCGAGAGCGCGACGCCGGCCATCGCGGTCGCGGCCGCCGCCGCGGCGCGGGCGTGGCGCGGGAGGCCCTCGTCCGTGGTGGTGCCGTGTCCTTCGAGGGCGTGAGGCTCGCCGTCGGCCGTCACGCGCACGCCGAGCGTGGGACTCGAGAACGCGCCGCCTTCGTAGACGAAGACGTCGCCGCGAGGCGCGCGTGGGTAGAAGCCGGAGACGTCGATGACGGAGCTCGACGCGATCGCGAGGCCGATGAGGATCGACGGGAGCGCGGCGCCGATCGCCGCAGCTCGAGCGCTCTGGCCGGGCGAGCGACCGAGGGCCTCCAGCGCGCGTGTCTCGTCGCGGACGCGGGCGGTCCCGAGCGCGAGGGCCGCGCCGATCGCGCTGCAGAGCGGAGCGAGCGGAAGCGTGCGCCCGGCACGGACGCCGGCGGTGAGCTGCCCTTCGTCGCTCGCCGCCGTGACGAGCCACACCACGACGATCCCGATGAGGGTCGCGCCGAGGGCGCGGGCGAAGGTGCGGAGATCCCAGGCGGTCATCGAGGTGGTGCGGGGGCGGAGAGCGGGGAAGTTGGCCCAACCCCGACTGACTGGATACCAAAGGCTCGGACCCATGGCTCGCCCGTCTTGTCGTGACGCGCTCGTTGCCCTTCCCTTCGTGCTCGCGATCGCCTCGTTCGTCGGCGGATCGGGGTGCTCGGGTCACGATCCGTATCGACCTGGCGAATCGGTGGGCGCCTTCCACGTGACGAGCAAGCTCGTCTCGACGACGTGCGGCCCGACGCCCGACCCGTGGGAGTTCGACGTGAAGCTCCGGCACGACGCGACGACCCTGTTCTGGGTCCAGGGCGACGCGCCGATCTCGGCGCAGGTCGACGGCGCGGCGCGCGCGGTGTTGAAGACGAGCGTGGTGAGCACCGTGCGAGCGGCCGATGCGAAGACGCAGACGGCGGCGTGCATGATGTCTCGTAGCGACGTGGTCGACCTCGTGCTCGCGCCCTCGAAGGCGCCGGCCATGGCGGCGGCGGACGTCGCCGCGGCGACGAGCTTCAAGGGCACGCTCGCGTATCAGTTCACGGTGGTCGAGGGCTCGTCGTGTGAAGACCAGCTGACCGAGTCGGGCGGCGACTTCGCGACTCTTCCCTGCTCCGTCAGCTACGAGATCGAAGCGAAGCGCACGGGCGAAGCGAAGTAACGGACGAGCTCTTCGGCTTCGGTCGTGTCCGACGTGCGCCTACCAATCGGGGCGCTGGCCCTGACAACTGGGATCCGCGTGTTAGACTTTGGGAATCACGCCGCGTCCGGACACACTCCCGGGCTTATCCGGCGGAGGTTCACCTCCGCGAACGCAGCACAGACCCAGGGTTGATCCTCAGCGAGAAACCCCCAATGAAACATCCGCGCGAGGCGGCGGTCTCCACCGCTGGGCCCGCGGGTGCCGGTACGCCGGAGGAGGAAACAGCAATGCAAAAACACAATGGCTCTCATCCGGAGCAGACGTCGTAACCGAGCGTGAGCATCGGACGCGAGCACGTGCCTATCAGTGCACGTACCTCCGTTGATGCGCCGGTTACATGCCCCCGAATGAGGGCCGACGCCACGGAAGCCAATCGCGCTCCCGACGGCGCCGCAAACCGGACGGCCCAGGTCGCATGACCTGGGCCGTTTCTTATTTGTGCGGAGGGGGCCGCGGAAGGCGGAAGGCGGAAGGCGGAAGGCGAGAGGCCGGCGCCCGCCCGGCGTGCGTCAAGGCGAGTCATTGACGCGAGCGGGCTCTGGCGTTACGACCACGTTTACTCTGCGGGACTAACTCAGTTGGTAGAGTGCCAGCTTCCCAAGCTGGATGTCGCGAGTTCGAATCTCGTGTCCCGCTCTGAACTTCGCTCACGTTCCCTTCCCCTCGCGCGCGTCGTCGAGTGAGGCGTCGCCGCTGACGCCTTGCTGCGGGGCATCCACGTGAGCTGGGCGACCGGGTACATCGAGAGGCTGAAGGCGGGGGAGACCGTGCAGTTCCGCCCGCGCGGCGGCTCGATGACGCCGAAGATCAAGTCGGGCGAGCTCTGCACCGTGGCGCCGATCGCAGATCACTCGACGCTCGAGACTGGCGACATCGTTCTCTGCAAGGTGAACGGCTCGCAGTACATCCACCTCGTGAGCGCGATCCAGGGCGCGAGGTTCCAGATCTCGAACAACAAGGGCCACGTGAACGGGTGGGTCACCGCGAACGCCATCTACGGAAAGCTCGTGAACGTCGACCCGTGAAGGTGGTCGGGGTCTTCTTTGCGGATGGCTAGCAAGGGCACGTCCCGGACGGGGTCGGCCTGCGGGGCAAGGACGCCCCTGAGCAGCGAAGAGGGCCGCTCACGGCGGCGTCTCTTTGGGCGTGCCAACTACGACGACGGCCACGTCATCGGGATAAGCCCCCGAACGAAGCTTCGGCAGCTCCACCAACTTGTCGGCGATGTCGGCCACCTCGTCGAAGGCACAAGACGCGGTGATCGAGTCGCTACGAGCGTGCTTGAACAAACCGTCCGTGGCGACGACGAGGACGCCCTCCATCGTGCGGCGATGGAAGGGCGTCGGACGGGACCGTCCCGTCCCGATCCGGCTCCGGTCCTGCTTCTCCGTAAGCCGGTCGGCACGATCGCCCACCATCCACGCTTCGCTGTCGCCCGCGCTCACGCCCACGACTCCATGTCGACCCACGACGACGACGATCGCAGTCGTCTCGCCTCCGGTGGGGCTACCGGCAAGGCCCGCATCAGCGTGGCTCAGCATGTCAGACCACGCTCGGACGTCGTAGGGGTCGAACGGGCGGTCTGCGACCCTCGCCCTGACAGCATCGATCACCGTGTCGCTCGCGACGGCTCCGCCAACAACTCCTCCGGCGCCGTCAGCGACGACGATGATGAGGATGTCCTCGTGTTCAAAGACCTTGGCTCTGTCTTCCGAGTGGGTTCGGCTCGATGCCGCGCGCGTCGTGAACACGAAATTGCTTCCCATCGTTTCGAGCGGCAACGACCGCGTTCGGCCAGTTGTTCCACGGGTTGTGCCTCAGCTCCGTTTCGAGGGACTCTGCGGGGGGGGGCTGCCCGAAGCGCGGCCCCTCACTGACTCCCATGCAGGAATGACGTAGAAGTGCCTGTCCGGCGGTATGCAGTTCAGCCGCGTCCTGCACGACCGACTCTCCGCGGTCTTCATGACCCGAGCTCCGCGTTCTCCGACTCGTCGAAGTCGGCCTCGGTGCGACCGATCTCCAGCCAGCGGTCGGCCATGGGGACCGTCGATTCCGTGTCACGCTGAGCGCGTCCCGTTCGACACGGAAGCATGCGCTTCTTCCTCGGAGTCGTCGTCAGCGTCACTGCCTTGACCTGTTGCGAGCGGCGGCCATCGGTCGACACGGCGCCATCGCAGCCGTCGGCTGGCGTGGGAGCTGCGGGCGTCGACGCGGGCTTGCCGCCCGTCGCCTCGGCAGCCGCCGCGCCTGCTGCGCCCGATCCCTGTGTCATCGCCGACCGCGCCGAGCGCTCCGACCTGAATCGCTGCTACGTCGACACGCTCCCCGCGCCGGAGTGGGACGTCGCGAGCTCGGTCGAGATCACGGCCTCACCGGCGAACGTGACGAACACGCCGGATGGAATCGGAGACCTCGTCGTCCACTACGCCAACAAGACCGACGCGCCCGTCGTCCTCGTGTTCGACGACTCCCCCCTCCGAGGCCACGTCGTCGCGCACCGCGCGGACGGGCGCCGCGCGGACGGGACAGAGGCGCCGCCGCCCGCCGAAATGGAGTCGTGGGCGAAGGCCGCGCGGAGGCACCAGCGCGTCACTCTGGGGCCGAAGGCGGTCCTCAACGAACGAAAGATGTGGTTCGCGTCGAGCTGGAAGTGGGCACCAAACGCGCGCGAGAAGCAGTACCCCCGCTCGCTGCTCGGACCGCTCCCGAAGGGAGCCTACACGCTGCGCGTTCGCACCCCGCTCATCGTGCGCTCGAAGGGCGACCACGCGGACTACGCAGAGGCGACCACGAGCGGCAGCGTCGAGTGAACCACCTCGTCGAGCGGCCGCTCACGCGAGCTGCGATCGGCCAGATCATCGAGGCTTTCGCGGCGCGCTGACCTCGTTGACACGGCCCGGCCCGGCATTCGATACAAGTGAGGCAATGGCGACGAAGAAGAAGGTTGCGGGGCCCCCCGTCGACGTCCCCGGCTTCCTGCTCGAGGAGGACGGCAACAAGGCCGTCGCGCGCGCGACCGTGGCCCTCGCGAAGAAGTGGAGCCTCACACGAAAGGAGAGCCTCGCCGACACGGCTCGCCTCGGCTGGTTCTACGTCGCCCTCGGACGCGACCGCGAGGCTCGCGAGCTCGCCGAGCACGTCTGCGAGCGCGTCGCGTTCACCGGAGACCTCGAGGTCTGGGCCGCCGCCTCGCAGTCGCTCGTGCTCGCCGCACGCCTCGCTCGCCTTCGCGGTGACGACGCGCACCGCGTGAGCCTCGTCGCACGCCTCGTCGAGCATCCGGCCTTCGCCGCCACGCCACGCGAGGTCGTGGTGAAATCGATCTCGGACGCCACCAAGGACATCCGCTCCGCCGAGGTCGAGTCCGCGGCAAAATGGGCCCTCGAGGGCTTCGCCCGCGGCTGCGCCCGCGCCGCGTACTTCCGCGAGACCGCCGCCGAAGCCGCGTACGAGCCCGGCGTCATCGACCTCGCCGCGCTCGACGCCACGATCGAGGAAGGCCTCTCCGGCCTTCGCGCCTACCTCGCGCGCTGAGCCCTCGCGCGCGCGGTCGAAAACTTGCCGCACTTGGCACGAGCCGAGCCTGGGATAAGCTCGGCCGCCAGGATGACCGAACCGACCAAGCTCATCGAGCAGTTCTACGCCGCGTTCGCCCGTCGTGACGGCGACGGCATGGCCGCTTGCTACGCCGACGGCGTCCGCTTCTCCGACCCGGTGTTCCCGAAGCTCGAGGGCGAGCACGCCGGCGCGATGTGGCGCATGCTGTGTGGTCGCGCGAAGGACCTCACCATCACGGCGAGCGACGTCTCCTGGGACGGCACCACGGGTCACGCCAAGTGGGTCGCGCACTACACGTTCGCGGCGACCGGGCGAAAGGTGGAGAACAGCATCCAGGCCACCTTCTCCATCAAGGCCGGGAAGATCGTCGAGCACACCGACGTCTTCGACTTCTGGCGCTGGTCGCGGCAGGCGCTCGGGCCCGCGGGCCTCCTTCTCGGCTGGTCGTCGTTCCTCCAGCGCAAGGTGCAGGGCCAGGCCGCCAAATCGCTCGACGAATACGAGCAGAAGAAGCGCGGCGGCTGAACGGAGGCCTCATGCGCGCCGTTCCCATTGCGATGCTCGCGCTCTCCTTGACGATCGCCATGGAGGTCACGGCGCTCGCGCAGGTCGCGCCGGCGGAGGTCGATGCGCTCGAGCAGACCCGGCGTGACGCCATCCAGACGCGCCGCGTCCTTGCCAACTCGGTGCTCGTGGCCGGGCTCGTCAGCGTCGCAGGCGGCGCGGCGCTCATGGTCCCCGACTCGAACGATCAAGCCTGGCGCTACGCCGGCGTGAACACGGCCGTGTTCGGCGCGGTGAACACCGTCGTCGGGCTCCTCGCGCTGAACGGCATCCGCAACGAGGAGCGCGCGTGGGAGACGGACGACGCACGCGCCGCCCGTCGCACGCCCGAGGGGCTCGCGCGCGCGCGCATCCACGCAGCGCTCGACGAGCGCCGCGAGTCGGTCGGTCACGCGATCAATCTCGGGCTCAACTGCGCCTACCTCGGCGTGGCAGGCACGGCGGTGCTCGCCTCGCAGTTCGGCGTCGACCACCCGAATCGCTGGCTCGCGAGCGGCGCGGCGATCGGCTTCCAGGCGCTCTTCCTGGTCGGCGTCGACTTCATCGGCCTCACGCGCTCGCACGGCTATCACCGCAGCTTCGTGCTCGGGCTCGAGCCCTCCCTCGCGCTCTCCGGAACGGAGACGCGGCTCGGGGTCGGCGGGCGCTTCTAGAAACGCGTGGCCTCCCTTCAGGCCGTGTGCAGCGTCTGACGGCGACGCAGCCAGCCGGCGACGAGACCCACCGGCACGAGCGGAAGAACGACCGCCGCAAATGCGAGGCCGACGACGACCCCCACGAGCGCGGTGAACATGAACGCCACGGCGTCGCGAGCGGTCGCGCGGCTCTCGGTGCCGATGAAGCGCTCACGCAGCTCGCCGACCTTCTGATCGAGCAGCGGCTCGAACGTCTCGCCGTAGAGCGAACGACTGCGGCGGCCGCGCACGAAGGCGGAGAAGATCCTCCGCGGTGCGGCGATGAGCCCGAGACGAGCCCTCCGTGATTGATGACCCAGGCGGCGGGGAACTTCGCGCACCCGGCGCCCAGCTCCCAC